>ENA-UOJC01000213-UOJC01000213.1-human-gut-metagenome-genome-assembly--contig:-C104-NODE-213-length-105744-cov-11.954139_pt1 | contig 105744 bp, 112 predicted proteins | sample MGYA00242339_ERZ723886 | MGnify/ENA metagenome assembly ERZ723886 | reverse complement strand
TTGAGCCTATTTTTTCGACTCAGTTTTTTCATAGATTACTTGACACTACCAAATTGTGTTAATGTACATTTTTCTTTTCTATAAATGTTCCGATGTATTGGATCACTGAAACAAAGATAACGAGAATGATAACCGTTACATAAGTGACATCCGCCTGATTTCTGTCGTGACCATAACGGATGGCAAAATCACCAAGGCCTCCGGCTCCGACAGCTCCGGCCATGGCTACCAGGCCAAGCAGGCTGATGATCGTAATCGTCGTTCCCCTGGCAATACCGGGAATACTTTCTTTAATATAAACATGAAATACCATCTCCGGCGCAGAACAGCCCATGGCCTGGGCCGCTTCGACCAGCCCCGGGTCCACCTCGGCAAAGGCATTTTCAATCTGACGGGTAAAAAAGGGCGTCGCTCCAAATACAAGAGGAACAATAGCTCCCGGCACCCCGATAGCCGTCCCCATCATAAAACGGCTCAAAGGCATCAGTCCTGTAAGAAGAATAATAAAGGGAATAGATCGGAAGAAATTAATACATTTATCCAATATCTGAAAAACGCCTCTATTTTCACAAATTCCGCCATGTTTTGTTACCGTTAAAATAATCCCGAAAGCCATTCCCAGGACAAAGATCAAAACGCCGGACCACAGAGTCATTATCAGGGTTTCTTGAATACTTTCTGCCAAAGCATCCGGCTTATCGAGTATATTTGGTATAATCTTCTCAAGAAATTCAAACATCTAAGATTACCTCCACTCCAATCTGTTTATTTTCAAGATATGCAATGGCCTTCTCAACGGATGCTTTCTCCCCACTGACAATGGCCACCAATCCACCGATGGGATTTTCATCGATCAGTTCAATATTGCCAAAAATAATATTCATATCTAAATCATATTCCCTGGATATGTAGGATACCAATGCCTCCGAAGCATCCTGTTTCAAATACCTCAGCCTTAAAATACACTGCCCTTTTTTTAACACTGTCAGCGGATGTTTCTCCTCCACCAATTCATATATTCTTGACAGATTCGATGTACTATCCACAAAATTCTTCGTGATCGGCTGCTTCGGCGATGCGAACACTTCAAATACACCACCCTGTTCCACGACCCGGCCATCTTCCATAACGGCGACCTCGTCGCATATATCTTTGACCACCTGCATTTCGTGAGTAATAATGACAATCGTGATTCCCATTTCCTCATTGACTTTCTTTAACAGTTTTAAAATGGATTTGGTCGTCTGCGGGTCCAACGCACTGGTGGACTCGTCGCTGAGCAGCACCTTCGGGTCATTGGCCAGCGCCCGGGCTATCGCCACTCTCTGCTTCTGTCCGCCGGAAAGCTGGGATGGATAGGCGTTTTTATACTCTGTCAATCCCACCAATTCCAAAAGCTGATGAATCTTTTCTTCCTTCTCTGCTTTGGTGAGACTGCTTTTCCTCAGCGGAAATGCCACATTTTCATAAACTGTCCGGGACTTAAATAAATTAAACTGCTGAAAAATCATTCCGATATTTTTACGCTGTTTTCTCAGTTCTGCTTCAGACAGCCCGGTCAGCTCCACATCATCCACATACACCTTGCCCTCGGTAGGCCGTTCCAAAAGATTAATACATCGGACCAATGTGGATTTCCCTGCTCCGGAAAATCCGATAATTCCATAAACCTTCCCTTTCCCAATTTCCAGATCTACATTTTTTACTGCTTCGACGGTCCGTCCTCCGGAAACAAAGGTTTTGCTTACATTTTCAAATCGAATCATCTTGAATCTCCTTTTTATCATATTAGTCCTATATGATTACTATGATATATAGTGATCAAAAAACAGGTGCCAGATTACTTCACCTGTTTTTTAGCATGTTCTCATTATATCAACATTTCACAAAAAGTGTTAATATGCAAAATTAATATCAGACTATAGGTTCAGCCTATAACAACCGTTCCCGATATGCTTCCAATTCCCGAATATAAACCTCGCCGATGGGGCTGATATTAGAGCCTTTCCGCTTAATATAACCGATCCGCATTTTCTCCGTTTCCACTAACGGTACCGCTTTATAATCCGAACCATTTAATTCTTCACAAATGATGCCGGAGCAAAGGGTATAGGCATTCAGCCCGACCATCAAATTTAAAAGGGTTGCCCGGTCATTGGCATGGATGATCTGCTTGTAGTCATAGGTACTCTTCATTTCCTCCGCAAAATAAAATGCACCGTTTTTCCCCTGATCAAAAGCCAGACAAGGATAATCCTGCAATTCCTCCATGGATATCTGAGATTGGTTTGCCAGCGGGTGTCCACCCCACAGATAAACATAGGTTTCACACTGAAAAAGCTCCACAAATTCCAGACCATTTTCCTTAAAAATCTTCCGCATTACCTGCTCATTATAATCATTCAGATAAAGCACGCCCAGTTCGCTCTTAAAAAACTTAACATTTTCAATCACTTCCCAGGTCCGGGTTTCGTGGACGGCAAATTCATATTCATCCATTCCGATTTCCTTGACCATCTCCACAAACGCCTTCACTGCAAAGGAATAGTGCTGCATGGAAACGCTGAATTTCTTTTTCGATTTTTTTTCAATATATCGATTCTCCAACAGACGGTACTGCTCAGCCACCTGACGGGCATAGCCCAAAAACTCCTCGCCCTCAGGTGTAATGATAATTCCCCGATTGGAACGCACAAACAGATTAAACCCGATTTCCTGCTCCAGCTCTTTCACTGTCGCTGAAAGGCTCGGCTGGGATATGAACAGCTTTTTCGCCGCCTCATTCATAGAACCGCTGTCTGCAATAGTAATTACCTGATGTAATTGCTGTAATGTCATTATTTCGCCTCTTTTTTAAAGTAAGCCTTTGTCTCCCGTGAAACGACACCGCTCAATGCAATAAGAGCGATCAGGTTCGGGAGGGCCATCAGCGCATTAAAGATATCTGCAATATTCCATACCGCCTCCACTGTCATATACGGTCCAATAAATACGGCCAGAATGTACAGCCAGCGATAAGTCTTAACAACATTTTGATTTCTGTTAAACAAATATTCTACACAGCGTTCACCGTAGTAATCCCATCCAAGAATCGTTGTAAACGCAAAAAACGTAAGACACAGCATTAATACAAAAGAGGATACAGCCGCCGGAAATGGAAGTCCCATCTGAAAGGCCGCACTTGTAATCTCGACGCCTTCGATACCTTCAATCTGCCATGCACCGGTCAATACAATGGAAATACCTGTCATGCTGCAGATAATGACCGTATCGATAAAGGTTCCCGTCATGGATACAAGTCCCTGACGTACCGGCTCCTTTGTCTGCGCTGCAGCCGCAGCGATCGGCGCACTACCAAGACCGGATTCGTTGGAGAAAATACCTCTGGCGATACCCTTCTGCATGGCAATGACCATCGTACCTACCGCACCTCCGACTAAGGCACTGCCTGTAAAAGCCGTCTTTACAATGAGTGCAACCGCCGCCGGAACCCTGGTTATATTCGTTATAAGAATAATCAACGCAAAGACCACATAGAGAATCGCCATAAAAGGAACAACGATCTCCGAAACCTTTGCAATACGTTTAATACCACCCAGAACAACCATACCGACGATCACGGTAAGTACCAAGCAGGTAATCACAGTTACCCATGAATATGTATTGCCAAAAAGCATCACTGTGGACTGCATATTTGGGTCAAAAAAGTTCTTCGTTGCCGACGCAATACCATTGACCTGAGTAAAGGTACCGATTCCCAAAAGACCAACGCAGGCACCAAAGAAAGCAAATATCTTTCCGAGCCACCTGAAATTCTTCCCCATACCATTCTCAATATAATAGAACGGTCCGCCGAGAACATGTCCTTCTGCGTCAATGGTTCGATACTTGACCGCCAGAAGACCTTCTGCATACTTGGTCGCCATACCAAACAGAGCCGCGACGACCATCCAGAACAAAGCACCCGGTCCGCCGGCGGCAATGGCCGTCGCTACACCGACAATGTTTCCGGTGCCGATCGTCGCTGAGAGCGCTGTACAAAGCGCACCGAAACTGCTGACCTCTCCGCTGCCGTCTTCCTCGTTCTGCACCATAAACTTCAATGCTTTGCCCAAATGCCTGATTTGAAGCAAGCCCAGCCGAATGGTCAGGTAAATACCCGTCGCCAGAATCATGATAATTAACGGCAGACCCCAAACGGCATCATCAATCCACTTGATCAGTTCGTTGATTTGTTGTAACATTTTTCTTCCTCCATCCTTTTGCCTGAGAGAATTACAGCGGACTGCTGCGTACACCTTCGGCTCTCAATATTTTTGAGTCTCTCCTGAGTTGGCTTAAAAGCCATTTTTATACATTTTTTAAGCTCTGTTCTAAATCTGCAATAATATCATCCACATTTTCCAGACCAACAGACAGGCGGATCAGCCCTGGATTTACACCGGCTGCGATCAGCTGTTCATCTGTCAGCTGACGATGGGTCGCACTGGCCGGATGGAGTACGCATGTACGGATATCCGCTACATGTACTTCATTGGAGGCCAGTTTCAAGCCGTCCATGAACCGGATGGCCGCTGCTTTTCCGCCTTTGATCGTCATAGAGATAACGCCGCAGGTTCCCTTCGGCAGATATTTCTTTGCCAGTTCATGATATTTATCTCCCGGCAGAGCCGCATAACTGACAGATTCAATCTTATCCGAAGCCTGCAAAAACTTTGCAACTTTCAAAGCATTTTCGCAATAACGTTCCATACGGATCGGCAATGTTTCCAGACCGAGATTCAGTAAGAATGCGGAATGGGCTGCCGGATAAGCGCCGAAATCACGCATGAGCTGCATACGGGCTTTGATAATATAAGCCATCTCACCGAAATCCTTTGTATAAATGACGCCATGATAAGACTCATCCGGTTCGGTAAATTCAGGGAATTTGCCGTTCGCCCAGTTAAATTTACCGCTGTCAACAATGACACCGCCGATCTGAAGAGCATGTCCATCCATATATTTGGATGTGGAATGAACCACGATATCCGCACCGAACTCAATCGGTTTACAGAGAATCGGTGTGGCAAAGGTATTATCAATAATAAGAGGTACATCGTTCTTATGGGCAATCCTTGCAAATTTCTCAATATCCAGAACAGCCAGCGCCGGATTTGCCAGAGTTTCTCCAAAAACACAGCGGGTATTTGGCTTAAAAGCTTTCTGAATGGTTTCTTCATCCGCTTCCGCATCCACAAAAATACATTCAATTCCCAATTTCTTCAAGGTTACGGCAAAAAGATTGACTGTACCGCCATAAATCGTAGAAGTACTGATAAAGCTGTCCCCGGCATTACAGAGATTCAAAATCGAAAACAGGGAAGCCGCCTGACCGGAAGATGTACACATGGCGCCGACACCGCCCTCCAAATCCGCAATTTTTTTCTCCACTGCATCTACAGTTGGATTGGCAAATCTGGAATACATATATTCCGTCGGCATATCAAATAACTGTCCGATATGCTCTGTCGAATCAAATACATAGGTTGTACTCTGTACGATCGGCATTACCCGTGGTTCTCCATTTTTCGGCGTGTAGCCTGAATGTAAACATTTTGTTTCGTCTCTCATGACTTCATTCCTCCGTTTTCCGCAAGTTTTTCTTTTAATGTAGGGTCAAATACTCCCTGGCGGAGCATTTCTATTTCCATCCGATACGGCGCCCAGGATTTCTTCGGCTGATTAGCATCAGCCACATAAGGCGTCTCCAGAATTTTCGGTATGTTTTCAAAATCTTTATGGTGAACGATCCGATTCAATGCTTCAAAGCCGATATGTCCAAAGCCGATATTTTCATGCCGGTCCTTTCCGGCCCCCGGCGCATTTTTACTGTCATTAATGTGAAATACGGCAATCTGGTCTTTTCCGAGAATCCGGTCAAACTTCTCCATGACACCGTCAAAATCGTTAATAATATCATATCCCGCGTCACTTGTGTGGCAGGTGTCAAAACATACCCTCAGCTTATCATTACAGGCAACTTTCTCATAAATCTGAGCCAGTTCTTCAAAGCTTCTGCCAATCTCGCTGCCTTTGCCGGCCATTGTCTCCAATGCCACATAAACCTTGGAATCCCGGTTCAGCACTTCATTCAGCGCTTCGGCAATCTTAGCGATGCCCGCCTCGGCTCCGGCGCCCACATGGGCTCCCGGATGGACAATAAGAATCCGGCTGCCCATAGCTTCCGCACGGCTCATTTCCAGATTCATAAAATCCACTGCCAGTTCAAAGGTTTCCGGTTTCACCGTATTTGCCATATTAATAATATAAGGCGCATGGATAACGATTTCCCCAATTCCATGCTCCCGCATATAGTTCCAGCCCTCTTCAATGCGAAGTTCACTGATATCTTTTCGTTTTGTATTCTGAGGTGCTCCCGTATATACCATAAAGGTATTGGCACCGTAGGATACGGCTTCCTTCGCCGAACCTAAAAACATCTCTTTTCCACTCATCCCCACATGGGAACCTATTTTTAGCATATTTTCTCCTTTTCACCGCGCCCGCCGGCGTGTCTCCTACCGGCTCCGGCTATCGTGCCCGCCGGTAAGTCACTCCGTTCTCCAGCTCAATATCCCGGCATGCAAATAACTGGTCTACTGTTAAAAAAGTATAACCCATCCTCTGTAATTCGTCAATAATTCCAGCAGCCCCTTCCAGCCCATAATCTGAAATATCATGCATCAAAATAATGTCTCCATCCTTTACGGTTTCCGCCGTTTCCCGGATAATTTCCGCTGCAGCCTTTCCTGTCCAGTCCTCCGTATCCACCGACCACAAAATCATCGGACAGTCCAGCCAGTTTTCCAACACTTGATCGATCTCACCAAAGGGCGGCCTCAAAAGCAAATGACTCGGTCCGATGATCGACTCAATGGCCTCTTTGGATTTTTGGATTTCCTCTTTCTGTTTTTCTTCCGTCAGACAGGATAAATCCACATGGCTGTAAGTATGAATACCAAGCTGATGCCCTTCTTCATACATTCGCCGGACAATCTCTTGATTTTCTTCCACCTGGGCGCCTATCATAAAAAAGGTGGCATGGACCCCTTTTTCTTTCAGCATATCCAAAAGCGCATCTGTCTTTCCTTCTTTTGGACCGTCATCAAAGGTCAACGCCACCAATCGCTCACTTTCTTCATAAATATCAAAGGTCGAGCTTTCTGACATGGCCAGTACACTTCTGGCTCCCGACACCAGCAAAGATATTAAAATCATGCTCAGCGCTGCCGCCAAAACCCGGGATTCTTTCATCCAACCGCTCCCTTTAAATCTTTCAGACTAATATATGCCCGTCTCCGGCACAGTATGCTCCCGGAATCTCCTTACTATTTAGCCCCGGTCTTTTGCCCGTTCCTCTGCCCGCTGAATCATATCCATCATATCCTGTAGTTCCCTTTGGGACATTTTTGTATATTCAGCCAGTTCACGAAGGGTCGGTTCCTGGCCATTTTCCTCCATCAGATGTTTTCTGGCCTCATTAACCAATGTGACTTTACCAACAACGGCATTTTCTACATCACCTTCTCCGGTAAGCTCCTGAATATAGGCTTTCATAGCCGTTTCTACAGCCTGAATGACTTCCTTTTCCACATAAACGGCAGACATTCCCCTGCCCGCATCCAAACTTCCGCCCACTCCTGAATGGCGGCCAGCCTTTACACCACTGCCGCATAACTCTGAGAGCTTCATGAACAGGGCCATATTGCCCTCCTGCACAACATCCGAAAAATCCTCCGGAACAACCGACAGTTTTTTCGCCTGCTCCAGAATCTTTCCCATCCAACTCTCGGATATTTTTTCAATCACGGTCGCATCACCGTTCAAAAGCTTCTCATACAACGCCCGAAGCTCCTCCTGGGCACATACGGAAAGCCCCTCAATCTCTTCCATGTACATGCGCAGGGCCTGGGAATCCGGCCGCTCCATATCCGCCTTCTTTTCCTCTTCCGTCCCGGTTTCTTCCTCCGTCTGTGAATCTGCCCCAGCCTGCGGCTTTAACAGATATTCCAATACCATTTTCTTCTGAGTTTTATTCAACTCCATTTTAGCAAAATAGCCAAGAATCTCCTCTTCAGATAAAGGCTCTGAAGCTGTTCTTATAATTTCAGATACCTCTCGCACCGTTTCTGTAAATGTATTCTGATCTAACATAAAATAACCTTCCTTTTACCATAAGTGTTCACAGTATACCACTATATCACAAAACCCCTGTAAGCTAAAGCCTACAGGGGTCATGATTTAAATTAAATTATTCATAAAAATTTTCGGTCTCTTCATAGTTGTATGGCTGAGGTTCCCCGAGAAGTTCTTCCCCTAAAGTTTCACTTTCGGTTTCAAGAACTGTTTCGGTTTCTGTGTAAGATTCCGTTTCGAGAGCCGATTCTGTCTCGGATTCGGTTTCGGTCTCAGATTCTGTCTCTGTTTCAGATTCCAGCTCATGATCCAGACGGGTCACATTGATAATATATGTCTGGGTATTTCCTGCCGGAGCCGTTACCAGAATTTCGAAATGGTTCTCGCCGATGGAAAGCATCAAATCTTCCGGTGCGGTGATAACACTGTCTTCCTCCATCGGTACCGCGGAATAAATGAACATTTCCATATCCACGCCGACTTCTACATTGTACTCATACACATCCGGGTCAAACTTTTCTTCCAGCTTCTGCACACCCGCAATCATAAGTTCCTTGATACGTGCATCCTCTGATATCGCTGTGTTGACAACAACTTCCAGTGATGTGTAATCGCCTTCCAGGCTGACCATTTCCAAAGACTCATACTGCTCAATATAGGCATCATGAAGACGGATATCTGTTGCTCCGACCTCCAGAGCTTTAAATGTCAGTTCATAGGTTCTTTCTGTCTCACCGTAAGCTAATGTTTCAATGATCTGTATCTCACCGTTAGCGCCTGTAGCCAGGTCGGTGGAAGTTCCCACCAACTCAAGCTTTTCAGGATCATAGGTTAAATCTGCTTTAATATAACTCATAGACTCGCCGCTGGAAGCTGTCACAAGCACTTTGACTTCATCGTCTTTTCCCACTGTCGGAGATTCCACGGATACGGTCATCTGGGTTCCCGAAGCGCTTGTCCGCATCCCGGTAAATACCACACCGCCGACCACTGCACAGAGGGTTAAAACCGTTGCACAAATAATAGAAATAATTTTTTTATTCATGGTCTTTCTCCTTTTCTACTGACGATAAATATTCAGTGTATATGTTGTCTGGCTGCCGTTTCCTGCCTGGCAGACTACCTGGATGATATTGTTGCCGGCTTTCAGTTCATGATATCCTGCACCGGAAACGATCGTGCCATAACTGCTGACTGGTGTGGCTGAAATATTGATCGAGGACTCTCTCGTTACAGCCGTATAATCCAGTTTGTTATAAGTAAATGTCTGATTGAAGCCGATCGAGCCATTATTAAGCGTCAGAGACTTAATGTAGCTGTTCGGATTTCCTGTAACAGCCGGCATTGATGCTGCACTGGTCGGCATGTTTTCATAAACAGGAATAACAAATGTAATCGCACTGTCCAGCACACCCAATCTCTTATAAGTACTGTAACGGCTGGAACCTTCCGAACATGGCGCCTGAATATTACCCATATACTGATGATCAAAATATGGTGTATCCACAACGTTGAACTTCTGGAAATAATCTGTGTTCTGTCCTACATTAATATAGGAACTTGCAAGGAATTCCGCACCGCCGACAATAGAGAGCCATGGGCTTGTCCATGGACGACGCCATTTTCCGGTCTGGGAAGCATACGCAATACCATTCTGTACCGCATTGCCTTCAGCACTCGCATAAGCACCGATATTAAAGAAGTTATAATATCCGTAGGTACCATCCGCCGCTGAACTTCCGCCGCCGACTTCCTGACGTACTCTGGAGGCCAGGAAATAAGGGCTTACTCCGGCAATCTGTCCGGCTTCCATAAATGTATCAACATAGGTATAATACTTTCCGTTATAGTTATAGCCGTTGCCGTCCGCCATAAATGTACCGCTCAAAATACCGGCAGTAACATCACGGCTCTGTGAGTTCTCATAGGACTGGGTCTCAAACATGAAAATCTGCTGTTCATCCAGGAAGTTTCTCGGATCCATATAATAAGCGATCAATTCTCTGGAAGCGCCCTTCCATGATGCGCCATCCTTATTGACATAAGTATCTGTTGCCCAGTCATAATCTCCAGGAGCTGTAGACAGCCATGAGAATGGTGTCGTCGAAGAAACATAGATCATCGAACGATTACCGCTGTTTTCCTGGTCAACCGCATAATTGAAATCAATGCCTGTGTATTTCGCAGTAAAGCTCCACTTTGGATGCTGTGCATGCAAATGTCTCAGCGCATTTTTATAGCTTTCAGGGAAGGCTGCAAGCTGTTCTTCAAATTCCGCATCTGTCGGACCCTCGTATGGAGTGTCATTGCTTCCAACAACCCTTACGAACTCTTTGCTCATATAACCTTTTTTCAATACGCCGTTTACAACACAAGAGACTTCATACCAGTCACCCTCAACGCCTAAAATATTTACCTGAGTACCAAGATATACAAGGCCCTGTGTAGCATAATTGGTTCCCGGTCCTGTACGGAAATTCAGACCATCCGCAGTGGTAATACCTGTTTTTCCGACCACATTGGTGTTGTTATTATTATTGTTATTGTTGTTATTGTTATTGTTGTTATTATTATCAACAATCGTAATATACTCGGCGGAAACATAACCTTCACGCGTTGTTCCATTCACAACACAGGAAACCTTATACCATCCGTTTTCTTCACCGATCACTGTCACGGAAGCATTCTGATAAATCATACCGATGACCGAATGATTGGTTCCGGCTCCGGTACGCACATTCAGCGCATCCGCATTCACGACGCCGTTTTTCTTTTCATAGGTCGGTGTCGTATTCGTATTGCCGCCATTATTCGGATCATTGTTTCCGCCCGTATTATTCTCATTTGTCCGGGTGATATATTCCGCTGAAACATAACCGGTTGTCTCACTGCCGTTGACCGTGCATTTTACCTGATACCAGGAACCGCTCTGGGAAAGAATCTCTACCTGATCGTTCTTACGAATCAGTCCAATGACGCTGTGGTTCGTACCTGCCCCGGTACGCACATTCAATGCATCTGCATTGACAACGCCCTTTCCAATGGTTGTGGATGTATTATTGTTATTGTTGTTATTATTATTGTTGGTGCCCGATGTCTTTGATATGTACTCAGCGTAAACATATCCCTCCTGGGTACTTCCATTTACAGAACATCTTACTTTGTACCAGGAACCTTCCTGCGCCAGGATTTCTACAGATTCATTCTGACGAATGACTCCTAAGACCGCATCTCCTGTGCTGGCACCGGAACGAACATTTAACGCATCCACATTCACAACACCTGTAGCAATGGCTGCAGTATTGTTGTTATTGTTACTGTTATTATTATTATTGCCTGAATCGCCGTCCATCTGAACGTACTGGCTATGTACATATCCGGTCTGAATCGTTCCATCCATCTGGCAGGTCACTTTATACCATTCTCCGTGAACCGAAATGACTGTCAGACGTGTTCCCTGAGCCACACTGCCCATACGGGAAAAATTCGTTCCAGCTCCCGTACGAACATTCAGCCAGTCGGCTGTGATCGTTCCTGAGGAACTGGTTGGCCGTGTTGGTGTATCTGAAACAACATTAGAGATAAAATCCCCCCGAACATATCCCGAAGCTGCTCCGGACACCTTGTACCATGTATAACCATCCGAGCCCTGCACTGTTTCCAGTATATTGAGCGTCTGTCCCTGAGTTACCGTCCCCACACGGGAATAACCTGTACCGGCACCGGAACGGACATTCAGTGCATCTGCGTTGACAGTCCCTGTTGTGGCCGCATGTGCTTCCAGCGGACCGATTCCCGCCCCGCAGGAGAGAACCATCGAGGTCACCAACGCATAGACAAGGCTCTTATTAAAGCCCTTGAACTTTTTCATAATGTCCTCCCTGTTGATTTATTACAAATCTATTACATATTTACTACAATTATGGCATAAATAATGTAAATAATCAACTGTTTTTCGCATTTTTTATTAAAAAACTGTGTCTAAAAAGACGCAAAAATGGCATTCACCCCGTTTCGAAGCGAATGCCGTATTGGTTTTTATTCAACTTTTAATCAAGCTTTGCCAACGGAACCAAATAATTCCATTTTCTCAAGAACTGTCGCACGGATAGCATCTGCGCCTGGCTTTAACAGTTTACGAGGGTCATAGCCTTTGCCCTGTAAATCTTTTCCTTCTTCAATATACTTACGGGTAGCGTCTGCAAATGCAAGCTGGCATTCCGTATTTACATTGATCTTTGCAACACCTAAAGAGATTGCTTTTTTGATCATATCATCAGGAATACCTGTGCCGCCGTGAAGTACGAGAGGCATGTCGCCTGTCAGCTGCTGAACAGCATCCAGTGTTTCAAAGCTCAATCCCTGCCAGTTGGCCGGATATTTGCCATGAATGTTACCGATACCAGCAGCCAGCATGTCTACACCTAGATCAGCGATCATCTTACATTCCTTCGGGTCTGCACATTCGCCGGCGCCGATCACACCGTCTTCTTCACCGCCGATGGAACCAACCTCTGCTTCCAGAGACATTCCTTTTTCACGGCAGATCTTTACGAGTTCTTTTGTTTTCTCAACATTTTCTTCGATTGGATATTTGGAACCATCAAACATGATGGAAGAAAATCCAGCTTCCACACATTTTAAACATCCTTCGTAGGTTCCATGATCCAAATGAATGGCTACAGGAACTGTAATACCAAGTTCATCGATCATTGCACTGGCCATAGCAGCCACTGTCTTAAATCCTGTCATATACTTGCCAGCGCCCTCGGAAACACCAAGGATCACCGGGGATTTTGCTTCTTCTGCTGCAAGCAAGATTTCTTTTGTCCACTCCAGGTTATTAATATTAAACTGGCCAACAGCATAATGACCGGCTACGGCCTTTTTTAACATTTCTTCTGCAGATACAAACATTTTTAAACCCTCCATAATCTTCTTTGTTCGTTAGTAGTTACTTAAAATTTTACTCTCAAATGAGAAAAAAATCAATTAAATACCGGAAAATCAATGTTCTTTCGCGCGAACATTAATCTCAATAGTACAGTCAGAGATAAATCCCTCATTGATTTCCAATGCATATTCAGTCTGGGCATGAATATTCTTTTCTGTTTCCTCCAGCTCCACGCTGAATGTATTAAAACAGACTTCCATCATTCCGTAAGGCGTCCGGTATACAACCATATTTTTTGTATTCGGTTCAAATACCATATGGGTGCTGTGGGAACCATGCTTGATCAAATCAATCCGGTTCGGGGTCATCTTGAGGGTATTGCTCATCTGTTCGCCGGTTTCCGGTATCATTTCATCATACAGGATATAATGTTTCCCATTTTTGAAATAATAATTCCCGGTCGTGATCATCTCCGTAGCGCCATCCTCGCCATATTCATGCTGAACCCCCTTAATTGATACGATTACTTTATCTGTCATTATGTATACCCATCCTTTATTGATCCTGATTAATAATTTTCAATCGGCACAAGCCGTGTCGGCACCAAATCCACCGGAAGAATGGAATTGGCAAAATTGGTAAACCGTTCCGCACCATCACTGACAAAAAAGTGATACGACGGTTCTCCGCTTTCCCGGTATATGCCTTCCTCTTTCAATAACTCCCGCAGACCACAGGCCGTTTCATAGGCCGGATTCACTAAAGTAACGCCGTCACCCACCAGCCGGCCGATTGCTTTTCTGAGCAATGGATAATGGGTACAGCCAAGAACAAGCGTATCCACATCGGAAGCCTGCAGTGACTTTAAATACCGTCTTGCCACTTCATCCGTCACCGGATCGTCCGTCCAGCCTTCCTCCACCAGCGATACAAGCAAAGGACAGGCTTTCTGAACAACCTGTATCGCCGGATCATATTCATGAATGACTTTCGGATAAATGCCGCTGCCTACGGTACCTTCTGTCGCTATGATTCCTATACGCTTATTTCTCGTGGCATTCACCGCAGTCACGGCCCCCGGCCGTACCACACCGATAATCGGTATATCCAGCTTTTCCTTCAGAACATCCAGCGCATAAGAAGTCGCCGTATTACAAGCCACCACAATAGCCTTCACCTGTTTTGTCTTCAGGAAATGCACGATCTGTTCCGAATAATTAATAATCGTGTCTCTGGACTTCGTTCCATAGGGCACCCGGGCCGTATCTCCAAAATAAACAATATTTTCCGAAGGAAGCTGCCGGATGATTTCCCGTACAACAGTCAAACCGCCAACACCCGAATCAAAAACACCAATCGGTGCATCTATCTGCATCTTCCGGACCTCCTATCTCACATAACGCTCAAATGCCAGCCGGATCATCTCATCGACCAGTCTACCGTTGTCAAGTCCCTTTTCATTCCAGAGCATCGGATACATACTGATCGGAGTAAATCCCGGCATTGTATTAATTTCATTGAAAACCACTTCATTTGTATCCTTTTCCATAAAGAAATCCACACGGGCACAACCAAAACCGTCCAATGCCTTAAATATTTTCACAGCATCAGCACGGACTTCCTCCAATTTTCCCTCCGGAAATACAGGATGTAAATCTGTTCTGGACTCCTGATTGTTATATTTGGCATCAAAGGTATAAAAATCTTCTGCTGACAACACTTCACCCACATCAGAGGCTTCCGGCGCATAACCGCCAAGTACCGCGCACTCAATTTCCCGTCCTACAATGGCCTCCTCCACAAGAATGTGAATATCGTGTTTAACTGCTTCATTTAACGCTACAACCAGCTCTTCCCTGTTGGAAGCCTTGCTGACTCCAACAGAAGACCCGGCCTTCGATGGCTTCACAAAAACCGGATAAGGCAGCGTCGCCTCCACCTTTGCCGCGCATTCGTCGATATTTTTCATATCGATATGATTGATTGGCACATATTTTGCCTGACGTATATTCAAATCATCCACAACAATCTTCGTGTACCATTTATCCATAGAAACGCTAGAGGCCAAAACACCGCAGCCAACATAAGGAATTTTAGCCAGTTCAAACAAGCCCTGAATCGTTCCATCCTCGCCGTACATACCGTGAAGCACAGGAAAAATGATGTCCAGTCTCTGTTTACGGTTCCGGCCATTTTCTGAAAGAATCAGGCCATGATCCTGCTCATCCGGAGAAATGATCGCCTGTATCTTACTACTTCTCCATGCACCGCTTTCCACATCATCAATTGAATCTGCCAGCAGCCAGTGTCCATCCTTTGTAATTCCAATCAAAATCACATCATACTTTTCCCTGTCCAAGGCTTTCATGATTGTCACGCCCGACATACAGGAAACATCATGTTCAGAGGACTGACCGCCAAACACTACCGCTACAGTTAATTTATTATTCATGTTTTGCACCTCGGTTATCTATCCATACTTATAGTATTGTAGTTTTTTATCTATTGTACCTGATTCATCCTAATTATTCAACTGCTTTCTTCCCCTGAAATTCCCGTAAAAAACACCCAGCTTAGCGCATAATCCGGGGTTTTTCGTCATAAATATATACTTTCGGAAGAATTTCGCTGACATCCGTCGTCTCCATTTTCAATATCACATCATTTAAGATAACTGACGAAATTTCCAGGTGCTTTCCATTATTTTCAAACATTTCCTCCATGTAAATACCTATGGACCCAACCACTTCTTCATCCAACTCCAGCACTTCTTTTCCAGATGTCAAACTCTCGCACACAAGCATTGTGCGCGCAAATTCCGGATTATTCCGTATTTCCTCCAGTAATCCTTTAAGCTTTTCCCGGTCAGAAATCACTTCACTCCCCAGAACAATGACCTTCACCTGGCCGTAATCCAAAGATTTTCCCGACATACTGTTGTACATATCCTCACTTTTTTGCAAACTATCTGCCTCCAGCGTCATCGGCGGGTATTTGGCACTACTCCCATTCCCCGTCAACGCCTCCAAATCTGGAAACGTATAGGTGAATCGGTAAGTTTCTTCCTCTCCCAAATCCACACCAAGAGCCATAACAAAAGCCCGGTTTTCAAGCTCCACATAGTTTTCACAGCCGGTCAGGCTACCGATCAGGCAAAGCGCAAAGACCATCGTGCCAATCTTCCGGACCCGTTTCCAGGACATTCCCACAAAACAGGGCACAATCCACAAAAGAACAACCCCCGAAAAAAGCATCCACGAAAAATAGATATTTAAGAACTGCCGTTGAGTTCCAAGCCACCAGGCCAAGGCAGATCCGGTCAAGGCACAAACCCAAACCTTACCGCGCGAAGCCTGACAAAGTGCACCCTCCCAAAGGGAATGAATCGCGGTATGCCCAAATGGGTAAGCCTTCCATCGATTGACTTTCGCTTCACGGATTCTCCACAATTCTACTGTGTGACTCAATGCTCCGGACAGACTGATAAACATAGCAAAAATCCAAAACGACAGCATCAAACCATCCTGCCTTGATAAAAATCCGCCGGGGATCCTGACGATCTGCATCAGAATTACTGTTGGCCACCGCTCTCCAGCCATGCCCTCCACAGTCATTACCGTTACACAGAGTGCATAAATCAGCGCTGTCAGACCTCCTCCAATACCAAGCGCCCAGGCAAAAATCCGAAAAGGCCTTTCGTCTGGATTCTCCGGAGCAATGTAAAGCATCCACTCCACCGGAGCCATCAACACCCAGGTCACCAATATTCCCTGAAAAATCCCCGAAAAAGAAGTTTCTGAAAACGTCAGCAGACGAAAAACATTGCCTTCTGGTATGGAAAAAAGGCCAATCAGCAGAATCGGTATTAAAATCAGATAAAATAAAATTTCCGACAATCGGGCACGAACTTCAATCCCCTTTCCACTTCCATAAATTAACACGAACACCATTCCGGCAATGACCAGCCATTTGGGCATGGTATATAAAAAGGTTTCATTTAAGACTGAAGAAAACATTCCCATAAGAAAAACAAAGGTGGCAAAGCAGCGAAGCCCATAAATCCAGCGCAGCACCGAACCCAGACAACCGCCACCAAGGTTTTGAATATAATGGCTTCCACATTTTCTCAGAGCCCAGGATAACACTGCACCATCAAGCAACGTCAACATAAGCCCGAGAATTAATGCAAGAAATCCGCCTTCTCCGGCCAGTCTCGGAAGGTCCATCGGTAAAAACAGACATGCCCCCGTAAACACATCTAAAATTAATAACCGTGTGGCCTGGTGATTTGAAATTTTTCCATTATTTGAAAACATCCTGCTCCCCCTCCGATTTATAACGTATCCGTTGATCCTTTCTGGCAAAAACGGGACGTTTTTTTAATTTAAATAAAGGCATACGGATCAAACCATCCTGAAAATCCCTATTTTCATCTGCCTTCACAGCCACATACGGCATAAGGTAGGGAATCTTAAAACTTTCCAGAGACGCCAGATGTATCAACACTGTCAGCATTCCCAGAACTACACCGTATACACCCAGAAAGGCTCCAAGAAAAATCAGATAAAACTTTACCAAACGAAAGGCCGAGGCAAAACCTTCATTTGGTATAGTAAAAGATGCCAAAGCCGTCAATGCGACAATAATGACAACGATAGGACTGACAATATTAGCATCCACCGCGGCCTGTCCAATAATCAGGCCACCTACGATACCAAGCGCGCTTCCCATCGGCCCGGGCAGTCGTATTCCTGCCTCCCGCAAAAGTTCAAAGGCTAATTCCATCAACAGTACTTCCACCGGAACCGGAAAGGGAACGCCTTCTCGCGCCGCCGCAAAGGATAATTCCAGACTGGTCGGCAGCATTTCCGGATGAAAACAGGCCACTCCAATATAAAAAGCCGGCAGCGTCATGGCAATGAGTGCCGCTGCATATCTTAAAATCCGCACAAAACATACGATACCCCAACGATTATAATAATCATCCGCCGCCTGAAAAAAACAATTCAGCGTCGTCGGAAGCAGCAGAACCATCGGTGAATTGTCCACGATCAATGCAATCCGACCTTCCATCACAGAAGATGCTGCCTTATCCGGCCGTTCCGTTGACTGAAATTGAGGAAAGGGTGAGTACCATTTTTTCTCTGTCAATTGTTCCAGACTTCCGCTGTCAAAAACACCATCAATTTTAAACTGCTTTAACCGTTCCTGAATATCTGCCACCAATTCCGGCCGGGCAATACCTTCCATGTACATGACCGTAATATCTGTCTGGGAACGGACGCCCACCTTTGTCTGAAGAGTCTTGAGCCGGGTATCCCGGATTCTCCGCCGGATCAGTACCGTATTTGCCCTCATAGATTCTGTGAAACTGTCCTTCGGTCCCCGGACAGCCACTTCAGATTCGGCGCTCTGTACCCCACGGGTTGGAAATTTCTTACTGGATATAATCAGCGCTTTTGGACAATCCTCCAAAAAGATGGCCGTATCCCCCGATAATACTGCCAAAATAGCATCCTCCAGCGTCTCCGCCGCCTTTGTGTCCGCTGTAGTTATGGCTCGCTCCTGTAAAAAATCAAACACATCCGTCTTTGGCATATATTCCAGACTATACATAATATTTTTCAGAAAGTCACCTTCCACAAGCGCTCTGTCAATCATCGAATCCACGTAAACCACATAAATAGGCAGCCCCGCTGCAATCATCCGCCGCTGAATCACATCCTGACAGTTTTCAAAACGCTTTTTCAGCTCCTGTATGTTCATCTCCAGTTGACTGGATATATTCATATTTCTCCCACCTCCAAACATTTCTGCACAAAAAAAGAAGCCTTTGCACTAGTCTGTGCAAATGACTCCTTTTTTATCACGGTTTCTTTATTTTTTTGACGAAATGTCTTCATCTGCCTGAATCTTCTTCATGACCGTTAATTCTTGATTATAAACGTGACGAACAATAATATTTGTCGCCGTCTCCTTATCCCGCTTGGAAATAGCCTCAATGATTGCCTCATGTTCTTCAATCAATGTCTGATGGGCCAGATCATATTTCAAATATTCCAGACGATAACGGTACATCTGCTCTCTCAGATTATTCAACATCTGAATGAGTCTCAGATTCCCTGTCGCTTTATAGATGACATCATGGAATTCCACATCCCGCTGGGCCTGCAGAGTAATATCATCCCCGTCCAGAGCCTCCTTAAAGGCTTCCTGAGCCTGCCGAAGTTCAGCGATCGTCTCATCTTTAATACGTTCACAGGCCAATTCTGTAGACAGGCGTTCCAGGGAAGACCGTACCTCCAGTACGTCTCTCAAATCCTTTTCCGTAATCTTCGCAACAATAGCGCCCCGTCTTGGAATCATTAATACCAGGCCTTCCAACTCCAGTTTTCGGATTGCCTCACGGATCGGTGTCCGGCTGACACCAAGCTGTTCGGCAAGCTGCATCTCCATCAAACGCTCTCCCGGTTCCAGTTCGCCTTTTAAAATGGCCTGCCGGAGCGTATAAAATACCACATCCCTCAGGGGCAGATACTCATTAATATTCATCTGAAAATTGTGCATTTCTTCTCACTTCCTCCTAATCTGTATGACTTAACGATTCAATCGGGGATTAAAAGGCTTCACAAGATACACTTGTTTTGCCAGTGTTCCGTTTCTCAAAATATCTCTTGCCTTCAATCCCTGTTTCTTATCTTCAAAAATTCCAAATACTGTCGGTCCGCTGCCGCTCATCATGGCATTTAACGCCCCTTCCGAACACATCACTTCCTTAATCTGCTCGATCTCCGGATGTTCAGGAATTGTCACGGTTTCAAGGACATTTTCCATACGGTCCGAAACCCCTTTAAGGCTTCCTGCCTCCAGGGCCTCCACCATGCCATCGATATCCGGATGACGTTCCACTGAATCCAGCTTCAAATGCTCATAAACATATTTCGTAGACACACTGGTCGGCGGTTTGGCAACGAGGATATGACAATCCGGCATGGCTGCCACCGGCGTCAGTATCTCACCAATACCCTCCGAAAGCACCGTCCCCCGCATAATACAGTACGGCACATCGGCTCCGAGACGAACACCTCGTTCCATGAGCTGCCGCTTTGTCAGTCCAAGCTGATACATCCGGTTTACACCGTAAAGCACCGCTGCTCCATCCGTACTCCCGCCGGCCATTCCGGCCGCCACCGGAATATGTTTTTCAATTTTTATATTCAGGCCTCCCGAAATATGAAATTCTTCCATAAGCATCCGGGCCGCTTTATAAGCAATATTGTTCTCATTCACAGGAAGAAATGACAGATTCGTTTCCAGCGTGATACCTTTCTGACGTCTTTCTTCCATCGTTATCTTGTCATATAGCTGAACTGTCTGCATGATCATCCGTACTTCGTGATATCCGTCTTTACGCCGCCGGATAACATCCAGTCCCAAATTCACTTTGCCATATGCCTTCATCTGAATCGTATTCATCTCTGTTCCTTCCCCATTGTTTTTTGTATACAATATTCACTATGTATACAATTATAAAGAAACTTATTTTATTTTCAAGTCTTTATTTTAATATTTCCATATTTTTCATAATAAGAATTGGCTGCCCTACCGTCAGTTCATCCCCCTTTAAACCATTGACTTCCCGAATATCCTCCGGTGAAGCATAATATTTTTTAGCCAGCGTCCAGATAGAATCTCCCTCTTCGATCACATGTCCGGTCATCCCCGGCATTGCCTCAATTTTTTCAAAATCAAGAGGTTCTTCCCTCACCTGGGTCACAACCTGAATATTTTCAGATTTAAAAATAGATGCGTCCAGGGAAATCACCATCTTTACTTCAATTTCATCGTTATCTGTCATTGTAGCGCTCAATTGTTCCAAACTCGGGAAAATGTCATAGGAATCCCCTTCTCCGATATTTTCCGACTCTACCGTATAAGAAAATGGAATCGCGGCTTTCGCCGAATTCACCGGTTTCCTGTCATCGGCCGCAATATAAAGAATCCCAAGATAGACAACGCCCTCAACAAGAATGCCGTCTTCATTGATTTCCGTCTGATCGATTTTTACTGTGGCCCGGGTATGACAGATCTGCAGCATCCGCACACCCTCACTGCCCAGATGCACCTTTTCCCGAATCGGACACCTGGACTGATTTTTCAATACCAGATTATCCAGACAAAGCTGCTTTTTCTCCGGAATCAATGTGATTTTCGGCGAATAAATATCCTGCAGAAGCTTTAACGTCTCTTCCTGATAAATATTCATCTCCGCGGCCAATACGGCTTCAACGCCCACGATCCGGGCCTCCCCGTCTTTATCACTGCGGATATCCAGATTCAGATGATCCATATGTATCTTAATATCCGGAATCATTTCCTGGGTCACATCGGCAAAATCAATCCGTCCATCCACCGGGACTGTCAGTTCCACATCATTCACCGGATTTTCCAATGTCTCATCCCGATACAGTAAGAACACGGACAACTGCCCCCGAATCATCACCCCGCCGTCCTGAAGCTTCATCTCCAGATTTTCCAGGTTTTCCTGATACCATATAATATCCATCATATTGGGACGATTGGCCGGAATCGCCGCTTCCTCGCGGATACGGAGCTGATCTTTCTGACTGACACACCTCTGGCTCAGATGACAAGTCCGATTCTGTGCCCATAAATCCTCACCATCCTCCATGGCCGTTGCCACTTCCTCTTCCCCCATCCGAACAGCCGTCACATGAAGGACTGCAATCGAACGCACACTGATCTTCCGCGAATTTATCATGCCGGTACGCAGATCTTCCATATCCCACCGGACACTCATCTGATCCATTTCCTGAAGTCCGTCCATATTAACTGTTTCTTCAAACGGAATCGAACCTTCAATGGACTGAAGCTGGCCGCTGCCCTCATCCCCCATATAAAGAACGCCAAACACCAGCTCACCCCGAATAAGGCACTTATCCTTTGACGGCTTCACATCCCGGATATGGAGTGTTCCCTTTTCCTGAATCAGACGTTCAATATCCGGTTTTGTATCCGGCACATTAAAATCATTATCCAATGTCATCTGAACCGATGCACTGTTCTTATACATCGGCACCCGGATATATGTTTTTGATAAATTCATAAAAAGCCTCCTTAACTTTTAAATCGAATTGTCTGGTCCACACTTTCAATCTTTATGACAACAAAGGGATAGGACGCTACGGCCTCCGTGGTCTCCGATTTTTCCGGTCCGATCAGATCCGTATCCACCCATATACCGTTCTCTCCCTGATAGACATCGTTCACCTGTATACTATATCCCGATGTCTCCTGCTGCCCATACCCAACAATAATATATGAATAGTTTCCGTCATGATATGCCATCTGGAAAGCCTCATTTTTCCGTTCCTCAATCATTGCCTTTATTTCCTCCGGCAATTCTTCCGCATCCGCCACCGTAAACTCCATATCGGATATCTTTTTATCCGACGTATCAAACATGCTGCAGCCGCCAATGGACAAGCAAAGGCACAGTGCGGCCAAAACACTCAAAAATCTTCCATACATCCTTTTCATAACCCATGAACCACCTTTTTTACAAACTTATGACTCATAGCGGACAAATATGCAACAAAAAAAGGAGCCCAGACCACACGTCTGAACTCCTCAAATTTTAATATTTTATTAAACCATCGTTGCGATCAATGCATCCAGCGCCTCGCTGACAGCAGCAGATTTTGCATCGGCATCGGCCAGGGATGTACCTTTAATTCCGTAGTAGAACTTAATCTTCGGTTCTGTTCCGGAAGGACGTACACAAAGCCATGCGTCATCTGTCAGATCATAATAAAGCACGTTGGAACTTGGCAGGCCGGTCGGACGAACGGCACCTGTCTGGATATCCACGATCTCATCCTTCTTATAATCCCGGGCGGAAGTTACAGTCAGACCTGCAATCTCCTTCGGCGGGTTGGACCGCAGTGTTTCCATAATGGACTGAATCTTGGCCAGGCCTTCAATTCCGGATAAGGAGATGGATTTCACATCGTCCTTATAGTATCCGTATTTCTCATACATGTCCACCATTGCATCCCAAAGCGTCTTGCCCTGAGTCTTATAATATGCGGCAGCTTCACAGAGAGCCATTGTTGCAACAATGGCATCTTTGTCCCTTGCATGCGTACCAATCAGACAGCCATAGCTTTCCTCGAAGCCAAAAAGGTAAGTGCCCTTTCCGCTTGTCTCAAAACCAAGAATCTGCTGTCCAATATATTTGAAACCGGTCAGACACTCGATCAGACGAATGCCGTAACCCTTTGCAATGGCATCCGCCATGTTTGTTGTTACGATTGTTTTAATCAGTGCGCCATCCTCCGGCAATCCGCCGTTCAATGCCTTTATCTGGCTGATTGTATATTCAGCCAACAGGCAGCCGGACATATTGCCTGTGAGATTGTGATATTCGCCGTTTTTATCTTTTACACGAACACCGAGACGGTCTGCATCCGGGTCTGTCGCCAGAACCAGATCTGCATCTATTTCTTTAGCCAGCTTCAGACCGAGTACAAAAGCTTCATCTGCTTCCGGATTCGGATAGCTGACTGTCGGGAACTCTCCATCCGGAAGTTCCTGCTCCGGAACAACGTATACATTCTCAAATCCAAGTTCTTTTAAAATCCGGCGGGCCGGGATATTCCCTGTACCATGAAGCGGTGTATAGACAACCTTCAAGTCTTTTCCCATAGCCTGAATGGCTTCCGGATGTTTCACCTGTTCTTTCAGACGGCCGATATATTTGTCGTCAATATCCTTGCCGATGATCGTGCAAAGACCAGCTTTAACAGCTTCATCCTTATCCATCGTCAAAACGTTATTATAATCGGTTACAGCCTGAACCTCAGCCATAATTCCGCCATCATGCGGCGGTGTGATCTGAGCGCCGTCTTCCCAGTAAACTTTATATCCGTTATATTCCGGCGGATTGTGGCTTGCTGTAATATTAATTCCGGCGATACAGCCCAATTCACGCACTGCAAAGGACAGTTCCGGTGTCGGTCTTAAAGACTCAAATAAATAAGCTTTAATACCGTTTGCAGCCAGACAGAGCGCTGCTTCTGCAGCAAACTCCGGTGACATACGCCGTGAATCAAACGCAATAGCTACGCCCTTGGATTCTCCATTTTGTTTCTTTATGTAGTTGGCCAGCCCCTGCGTCGTCTTACGCACAGTGTAAATATTCATCCGGTTTGTTCCGGCACCGATAATACCTCGAAGACCTGCGGTACCAAATTCCAAATCCTTATAAAAACGTTCTTTAATCTCTTTATCATCTTCCTTGATGCTTAACAACTCTGCCTTGGTCCCTTCGTCAAAATATGGGTTTGCCAGCCAGGACTCGTATATTTCCTTGTAGTCCATTGGAATCTCCTCCTTATAATTTCAAAACTCTATGTGCTTTTATTATACCCGATTCCTCACAAAAATGCACTATTTCTTTGATTTCTTTACTTTATTTTTAGACAAATTGTCCGATTTTCTTACAAAAATCATCCATTTCTGACAAAAATATACTCCGTTCACTTTTTTCCCGAATCAGTTTATTCAGCTTATCCATGTTCTGAGCCGACATCCAGCTCTTTCGTGAGTTTTGATACCGATTAGCAATTTTCCAAAACTTCTCCGGGAAAACCATCATTCCATAAATGCAGCAGGCCTGACCATGATTCAAAGGCATTACCCGGTGATAGGTCTTTAACATTGCCATTCCAAGCCCTGCATTCCAATGATTCTTCTCCAGCATTTTACGCATATAAACATACAAATCATAAACCTGAAGGTCCATACGCATCTGGTCAAACCTCACTAAAGCCATATCCCCATGGGTCACCAAAATATTGTGCTGATTATAATCCCCATGGCATAGCCTCTGTTCTCTCCTGTTCTGTTCATATAAGTCCATATATCCAGCACCGGAAAGGATTTCCTGAGCGGCAGCCCCCGCCTCATCAAACTCCTGATAAACTTCCATAAATCTGCGATCAAAAGCATTTTTCTGTTTCTTACGGTAAATGTAATTGCGGATGGTCTTTAACTCACGGCGTCTGCGAGCCATTTCATCAAAAAGATTCCCCTGCAAAAACACCTCATAGATTTCTTCATTCCGTGAAATGTCATGTATCCCTTTATGAAGGCCGGCCATATAAGCCACCGCCCTTAAAATCTCTTCTTTATCTCTTGTACTGCACTCCCTGCCTTCATACCAGTCTGTCAGGACATAATTTTGTCCATCTTCATCCGTCGTCAGTAAACTCCCTTCTTTATTTGCAACAAACTGATCTATGTAAATATATCCACGTTCTCTGAGACAGGCTTTCACCATCATTTCCCATTGAAGATGCTTTGGCGAACCATGATAGACCCGAAACAGCTTTAACCCCTGTTCCGTATCGCACAGCCAGGCACCCCGTCCCCGGTAAAGACGTTTGATTTCCAAATGGTAACACTCTAACAGCTCTCTGATTTTTTCTTCCAAAAGAAATCCCTCCCAGATATGTTAAAAGACAGTTTCTATTTAACATATGAGGGAGGGCTTCATCATATTACCTGAATACTCCGTCTTACAGCAGGTGGACGCCCTGACTTTCCAGCGCTTCAACCACTTCATCCGGCCATACGGAAGCAATAACTTCGCCGATATGAACTTTTCTTAAATAAAACATACAAATCCGCGCCTGGCCAATACCGCCGCCAATCGTATATGGTAACTCACCATTTAACAGGGCCTTATGGAACATTAACTCCTTACGTTCCGGACAGCCCCGAACTTCAAGCTGATGCATTAAGGCTTCTTCATCAACACGGATACCCATGGATGACAGTTCAAAAGCCGTATCCAACAGCGGATAGTAAACGAGGATATCACCGTTTAATTCCCAGTCATCATAGTCCGGTGCGCGTCCGTCATGAATCTCACCGGAACCCAGTGCCCCGCCGATTTTCATCAAGAATACCGCACCTTTCAAACGCACGACCTCACGTTCTCTTTCCTTCGGTGTCAGATCCGGATACATATCTTCCAGCTCCTGAGTCGTCATAAAAGATATCTCCGGCGGCAGCATTTCTTCAATGTATTCATATTGAATCGCCATATATTTTTCGGTATTCTTCAAAGCTTTGTAGACTTTCTTCACAATAGATTTCAGTGTTTCTTCATTCCGTTCTTCTTTATCAATAATCCGTTCCCAATCCCACTGGTCTACAAGGATTGAATGAAGATGGTCCGTATCCTCATCCCGGCGGATCGCATACATATCTGCATAAAGTCCTTCACCATGCTTAAATCCATACCGTTTCAACGCAAAACGTTTCCATTTTGCCAGGGAATGCACAATTTCCACTTCCCGGTCTTCCTGTTCCCGAACACCAAAATGTACCGGGCGCTCGACACCATTTAAGGTATCATTTAAACCGCTTTCCGGATATACAAAAAATGGAGCCGACACACGGGTCAGATTCAATTGTCTGGCCAGCTCTTTTTCAAAAAAATCTTTTACGCACTTAATCGCAACTTCTGTTTCCCGAATATTCAGAGGTGATTCATAGCCCTCTGGCACCCACATTGGATTCATATCACTCACCACAGCCAGTTTTCATTCTGGCTGCACGCTCCTTCCTTCCAATTTTCACCTTCTTATTATAATTTATATACTGTAAAAGTATCAAGTCATTTTGCGTCAAATGCAAAATTGCAATTATTGCATAATTGCATATGCTTTTTTCTGAAACTTTTATCATAAGCTCGCATTTTTGCTGTCTTTTTTTTAACAAAAAGTTGGCATGAGAATTGCGGTATAAAAAGATGAATAATAAAAGGAGGTTTACTATAATGAAAGGTTTTACAATTAAAGATTTATCTATTGGACAGGAAGCCAGCTTCACAAAAACTATCAGTGAAACAGACGTTTATTTATTTGCCGGTATTACAGGCGATATCAACCCAGCACATTTAAATGAAGAATATGCTAAAAATACATTCTTCAAGGGCCGTATCGCACACGGTATGCTTTCCGCTGGTTTAATCTCCGCTGTACTCGGCGTACATATGCCAGGACCAGGTACTATTTATTTAAGCCAGACTCTGAACTTCTTAGCTCCAGTTCGCATGGGCGATACAATCACAGCAACAGGTAAGGTTGTTGAAATGATTCCTGAAAAGAACAGAGTAAAAATCGAAACCATCTGTACTAACCAGGATGGCGTTGTTGTTACCAAAGGCGAAGCTATGGTAATGCCACCTAAGTAAAATGGGGTTACATTCAAAGGGCAGCATGTAAGACTTCCCCTCTTAAATTGAAGTTTTACTTGCAAAAGCGGTATCGTTCGTACCAGACGATACCGCTTTTTTAGCGGTACAGGAAATGACCTATTCCACCGAAAAATGACTCCACTGTGGACACCCTAGTTTGATATTTCTATAACATTCAACTTGCCGCCCTGCATACATACTTGAAAGTTTCTGTCATTTCCATCTTTTTCTAATCGAATCACAGTCATTAAAAGAGCCTTAGAAGACATTCACCTGTCTCCTAAGGCCCTTTTGTCGTATTTGTTAAGTTTGGAATCGCTCTTAAAATTTTTATTTATCGTAAGATATATTATATTTTGCCATTTTCCGTGAAATGGTGGACTGATTGACTTTGAGAACTTCCGCAGCACTCTTGCCGCTTCCATAACGCTGAACGACAGACTCTATGATCTGCTTCTCGAATGCGTTCAGGTTCTCCTCCAGGCTCATCCGACTGTCAAACTGGCATCCGGTAATGCCTTCACCGCTGCGATTCGTCGGAACCATCAACTGGCCGTCCAGCATCTGGGGCGGAATCTTTTTAATGCAGTAAACGGATGATGCGCTGATCAAAACAATTCGTTCTACAAAGTTTTTAAGTTCCCTGACATTTCCCGGCCAGGAATAATTTTTTAATATATTCATAACCTCCGGTGAAAAGGTCTTTTCCCGTCCGTATTTTTTACAATATTTATTTAAGAAATAATCAATCAGCGGTTCGATATCGCTCGGACGTTCCCTCAACGGCGGGATAAGCGCCGGAATAACATTTAATCGATAATACAAATCCGCACGGAAGGTTTTTTTCTTAATACATTCACTCAAATCCTCATTTGTCGCAGCGATCAGTCGGAAATCAATTCGCTTTGGACGGTCAGAACCTATCCGCTGCACCATTTTTGTTTCAATGGTTCTTAAAATTTTCCCCTGAAGCGCTAAAGGCAGAGAGTTAATTTCATCCAAAAACAATGTAGATTCATTGGCTGTCTCTATGAGGCCTTTTTTACCGCTGCCCAAAGCACCGGTGAAGGCTCCTTTTTCATAACCAAACAATTCGGATTCAAGCAAAGTCTCCGGGAAGGCCGCGCAGTTAATACGCACCATTTCTTTATCCTTGCGCTCGCTCATTTCATGAATATATTCGGCCAACACTTCTTTACCGGTTCCTGATTCTCCCTGAATAAGAATATTGGCATCGGTGGAAGCCACATTATTCATCGCCCGAATTAAATCTGACATTTGAGGACTATTATATATCAAAAGCTTATTATCTGACGGATGCTTATTTTCAATCTCTTTTTCTGCCTGATATTTATTCAGCGCGTCATAATAATAGCCAATCAGCTCTTCCATATCTCTCATGACACCGATAATATATTTAATGTCACCTTTATCATCGAAAATCGGCATCTGTGAAACCATCTGCATCTGTTCTTTGCCCTGGCTGTTAAAAATCCTCTGGCACATGACGACTTCTTTTTTCTGCTCATACACATTACGAGAAATTACATAATCGATCAGGCCGTCGTCATACATATCAAAAACATTATACTGGAGCAGCCGTTCTCTGGGGAGATCAAATTTTTTTATCATTGCATAGTTTACATAAATCATGTTTCCCTTATTATCCAGAACATACAGCGCATCCGGCATGTTGTCAAAAACGTCTTCATAAAATTCATATCTTTCTTCGATGGTTGCTACTCTTTCCATGAAAATCCCCTTGTCTTTACTACCCTTTCTCCAGTTTACAGCAGAATATATAGTTTCAAACAGCACGATACACTCCTTTTATTTTATAAAAAGGAGTGTATCTTAATAATAACTTATTTTGATTTTTTAATCAATAACAAATTAGCAAATACCAAGCATAGCAAAAATAATACATACAATTACTGCGATTGTAGGGATAACACAGCAGTTCATACCGATATCGATATAGGAATCTTTATGTGTCAAACCACAAACACTCAACAGAGTGATAACAGCGCCGTTGTGTGGCAGAGTATCAAGACCACCAGATGCAACAGATGCAATTCTATGCAAAGCCTCTGGACTAAGTTTTGGATCATTTGCTGCTAATTCCATATATTTCGGTCCTAATGCTTCAAGAGCAATACCCATACCACCAGAAGCAGAACCAGTAGCACCAGCAAGTACAGATACAGCAATTGCTTCGGAAATCAGAGGAGTTCCAGGAATTCCAAGCAACATTGTTGTCAATGTTGCGAAACCAGGAACGGCTTTAACAACACCACCAAAACCGTTGGCAGCTGCTGTATTACCAATAGACATAAGACCACCGGCGGCACCATCGTTGACAGCCTTCGGGAATTCTTTTGCACTCTTGAAATTCAAAATAATTGTAAGAACAACCGCAATCAACAGGGATCCTACCAACGGAACATGAAGTATATTCAATGTAATCGGAACGGATACCAACGGAATCAAGGAAACAATTGGATTTGGCAGAGATGATTCATCTGCAATAGCTTCAACATTGGATGGTTCAACGAAGTGTAAACCTTCTTTTTTAAGTTTACTCTCTCTGTGTTTCATCCACAAAACACCAAGAATCAACATAACTAATGCTGCGATAATACCCATAACAGGAGCAGCCATAGGTGTTGTACCATAGTACTGTGTAGGAATAATGTTCTGAATCTGAGGTGTTCCAGGGATAGCTGTCATTGTAAATGTGAAAGCACCCAAGGAAATAGCACCAGGAATCAATTTGTTCGGAATATCAGCTTCTCTGTAAAGAGCAACTGCCAATGGATAAATAGCAAATACTACTACGAACAAGGAGATACCACCATATGTAAGAACAGCACAAGCAATAACCGTTGCTAACATAGCCTGTTTAGCACCAATCAATTTTGTAAGCCACAAACCTACAGATTTAGCTGCTCCGGAAACTTCCATAACCTTACCGAAAATAGCGCCGAGCATGAAGGCCGGGAACCAAGTCTGTAAGAATCCAGCCATAGCTGCCATATAGTTATCTGTCCACATTGTTAACACGTTAATTGTAGGGTCTTCAAACATACTGAGAAGCGCTACAACTGCTGCACAAACCGGTGCAACCCAAAGAATAGACTGACCTTTAAATGCTAAGAAAATAAGCAGAGCCAAGCCTAATACAATACCAAATAAACTCATATTATTTTTCCTCCCTCGTTAAGTTACAACTATTTTGCCTTAGCCATAATCTCATCTTTAATACCCATAGGAGCATCAACGAAAATTCTAAGGTCCATAGTTTTCAGATTCTCAGCAACCAGAGGTTTGAAATCCATCTGATCAAGAACCTGTGTCTGAAGATCGATACCTGGAGCGATTTCAGTAACAGTCAGACCATCTTCCAGCAGCTCGATAACCGCACGTTCTGTAACGAACATAACATGCATCTTATTTCTGCGAGCATAATCGCCGGAGAATGTAACCTGTTCAACAGAAGAAACAAATTTCTTCTTCTTACCTTCCTGAACGATCACCAGTTTACCATCTTCTACTGTTGTTTTCAGTCCGCCGGCTGTGAAAGTTCCGCAGAAGATACAATTCTGTGTATTCTGGGAAATGTTAATAAAGCCGCCGCATCCTGCAACATTTGTTCCAAATTTACTTACGTTAACGTTACCCTTAGGATCGCATTCCGCAAGACCAAGATATGTAACATCAAGTCCGCCGCCATCGTAGAAATCGAACTGGCTGACTTCAGGCAACTCGCCCCAACCGTTAACTCCTGCACCAAAGGAGCCGCCGCCGCTTGGAACGCCGCCGATCATACCGGACTCGGTCGTCAATGTCAACTGATCTGCAAATCCCTCTTCACCTGCTACAGTAGCAACTTTTTCAGGGATACCTACACCTAAGTTAACAACTGCATTTGGAACAAGTTCCATCGCGCATCTTCTACCAATAAATTTCTTGGTACCAAATGGCTCTGGAGCAACAGCGTCCGTAGGAACTTTGTAAGCGCCGGATAATGTTGGGTTTACAAAGAAATCGGCACACTGTCTGTGGGTTTCTTCCGGATCATCCGGAACAACGATTGCGTCTACAAAGATACCAGGAACTGCAACCTGTCTGGATGGGATCGTATCAGCCTGAACAATATGTTTCGCCTGAACGATAACTTTACCGCCGCAGCCTTTAGCAGCCATAGCAGCAGATAAAATATCCAATGGAAGAATTTCATCTTCGATCGTACAGTTACCGTTTGTATCCGCTGTAGTTACACGGATTAACGCAATATTTGCCTTTGGCAGCATGTAATAGAGCTGCTCTTCGCCTTCAACTTCGATAACTTTGATGATATCTTCTGTTGTACGGCTATTTAACTTACCGCCTTCCAGACGAGGGTCAACAAAAGTTTCAAGACCTACATTTGTAATATAGCCCTTACGTCCCTGTCCCATTGCACGGTACATCTCAATAATAACACCCTGTGGAAGATTATATGCTTCTACCTTATTATTGATAATCATATCGATAACCTTTGGAGAAAAGCCAAAATGTCCGCCAATCCAACGTTTGATCAATCCTTCTTTAGCCCAACGTTCCTGCTGTCCGCCTTTTTTATTTCCCTGGCCGGCAGCGTACATAATTGTCAGGTTGTTCGGAGCACCCGTTGCATCAAAAGAATCCGCAACAGCCTTCATAATAGCATCTGGAGTACCTGCGGTAAGGAAACCACTGGTAATAACCAAATCATTTGGCTGAATCATAGCAACGGCCTGATCCATAGTAACTACTTTACTCATATCAAAAACCTCCCATATTCTTATATGCTTACCAGCCATCGGCAACCATATAATTTTTCTTGCAACTTAATTAAATTAAAATGCAATATAATGAACAACCGGAAAACGCACCACTGAACTCCGGTTTTTATCGTCAACCGCATCCGAAAACCCCCTGGTCTCCGGATGCGGTCTCCGTCAGTAATACTGATATACTATTTCTCCAATTTTTTCAATGCTTCTGTTAATTTTGGAATAATTGCTGTGCAGTCACCAACAATACCTACATCTGCAACTTCAAAAATAGGAGCTGTATTATTCTTATTGATCGCAATAATCAAATCAGAATCTTCCATACCGGCAGCATGCTGGATAGCACCGGAGATACCTGCTGCAATGTAAAGGTTTGGACGAACTGTTTTACCAGTCTGACCAACCTGACGATCTCTGTCGATCCAACCTGCATCAACACATGCTCTGGAGGAAGCGATCTCGCCGCCGAGTTCGTCAGCAAGTTCTTTCAGCATACCGAAACCTTCTGGTCCGCCGATACCACGTCCGCCGGAAACAAGGATCTTAGCTTCTGTAATATCCACAGTTTTCTTTGTATCTTTAACAACTTCACGAATCTTGATATTCATATCAGCTTCGCTTACGCCTGCATCAAATACTTCTACTGTACCGGATTTGGAAGGATCCTCTGCCAACGCCTGCATAACGCCTGGTCTTACAGTAGCCATCTGAGGACGGAAGTTCGGGCAAACGATCGTTGCCATGATATTTCCGCCGAAAGCCGGACGAGTCATCCAAAGGCCTTTGGATTCTTCATCGATTTCAAGTTTTGTACAGTCAGCTGTCAGACCTGTATGTACTCTTGCAGATACACGCGGAGCCAGGTCACGGCCAATAGCTGTTGCGCCATAAATAACAATTTCAGGTTCTTTTGCTTCAATAATTGCATTCATTGCTTTAGCATATGGTTCTGTAGAATATTCTCCAAGAACAGGAGCATCTACAGCGATAACCTGATCTGCACCAAACTTAAACAACTCAGCAGCTGCAGCCTGGATACCATCACCTAAAACAACAGCAACAACTTCCTGGCCTAAAGCATCTGCCAGTTCTCTAGCTTTACCAATCAGTTCATAAGCAACTTTCTGGATAACTCCATCTCTCTGCTCTGCGAAAACATATACATTCTTACTCATTGTTTCACCTGCTCCCTAATTAAATGATGTATTTTTCTTTTAACTTGTTAACGATAATTTCAACTGCTTCGTCAGCGGAAACTTCCTGATAAAGTGTTCCGGCTGGTTTAACAGGTTTTGTAAAGGACTTCTTAACCTGTGTCGGAGATCCTTTTAAACCTAAGTTAGAATCATCTACACAGCCCTGAAGGTCTTCATAACCCCATACTTTAACTTCTTTTTCTCTGTATGCGTCAAAAATACCGCCAACGCTCATATAACGAGGTTCGATCTCTTCGCCGAGAGTTGTGATCAACAATGGTGTTTTAGCTTCGATAATGTGGTAGCGATCTTCAAAGTTTCTGCGGATAACTACAGTGTCATCGCCTTCAACTTCAACGCTTGCTGCATAGCTCACATGTGGGATTCCAAGATGTTCAGCAATCTGAGGACCAACCTGTGCGGTATCACCATCGATAGCCTGACGTCCTGCTACGATCAGATCGTAATCCAGTTTTTTGATCGCGCCTGCAATTGTGGAAGATGTTGCCCATGTATCAGCGCCACCGAATTTTCTGTCAGATACAAGCACTGCATCATCAGCGCCCATAGCTAATGCTTCTCTTAAAGCAACGTCGGCCTGTGCTGGTCCCATGGAAACAACTGTAACTTTTGCGCCTGTTTTTTCTTTAATCTGTAATGCAACTTCAAGAGCCGCTTTGTCATCAGGGTTGATAATACTTGGAACGCCATCTCTGATAAGTGTTCCAGTAACCGGATCAAGTTTAACTTCTGTTGTATCCGGAACCTGTTTGATACATACTACGATATTTTTCATGTCCTGATTCTCCTCTCCAAAATACTAGTGTAACATTGCACCAGAGATAACCATTCTCTGAACTTCAGAAGTACCTTCATAGATTTCAGTGATCTTAGCATCTCTCATCATGCGTTCAACCGGGTAATCTCTTGTATAACCATAACCACCGAATAACTGAACAGCTTTTGTTGTTACAGCCATAGCAGTTTCTGCTGCGAATAATTTTGCAGTAGCAGCGTCAACAGTATATGGAAGTTTTTCACCTTTTCTCCAAGCTGCTTTATATACAAGATATTTAGCGGCTTCAGTTTTTGCAAACATATCTGCCAACTGGAACTGAGTATTCTGGAACTGAGAAATTTTTCTTCCGAACTGTTTTCTTTCTTTTGTATACTTAACAGCTTCATCGATAGCGCCTTCAGCAAGACCTAAAGCCTGTGCTGCGATACCGATACGTCCGCCATCCAGAGTCTTCATAGCCAGAGCAAAGCCTTTTCCTTCTTTGCCGAGCATGTTTTCCTTTGGAACGATACAATTTTCAAAAATCAGCTCACATGTGGATGAACCACGGATACCCATCTTTTTCTCGTGAGGGCCCACGGAGAATCCTGGGAAGTCTCTTTCCACGATAAATGCGGAAATACCTTTTGTTCCTTTAGATTTATCAGTCATAGCCATAACGATGAAGATATCTGCTGCTTCAGCGTTTGTGATGAAAATCTTGGAACCGTTTAATACATAGTGGTCACCTTCCAGAACAGCTTTTGTCTGCTGCATGGAAGCGTCTGTACCAGCACCTGGTTCTGTTAAGCCGAATGCACCAATTTTTTCGCCTTTTGCCAGAGGCACCAGGTATTTCTGTTTCTGTTCTTCTGTTCCGTTTTCAAGAATCGGAGTTGCACATAAGGATGTATGTGCGGACATAATAACGGATGTTGTACCGCAAACTTTAGCCATTTCTTCAACAGCCATGATATATGTAAGGACATCTGCACCCTGTCCACCATATTCCTTCGGAATCGGAATACCCATCATGCCATACTTAGCCATTTTCTTAACAGTCTCCCACGGGAATTTTTCTTCCTCATCCAATTCCTGAGCCAACGGTTTTACTTCTTTTTCAGCAAAGCTTCTGTATAACTGCTGTGCAAGAAGATGCTCTTTCGATAAACCAAACTCCATAAAATTCATCCTCCTTAAACTTATAATTTTTTTCAATAGATTAATCCGCAATTTTCATGCCAACTTTTTTACATCAAAAACCCCGCAAATTCAAGACTTTTTGTCGTTTTTTTCACAAACACGTTATGCATTTCTGCATTTTCATGCATTTGCGCATAATACGTTTGTGAAATATTTTGCATGCAAATTAAACTATTTTAAAAAAATGCAATATAATTACTTTGTAAGTATAACACATTTTAGAGAATTTGGCCACTATTTGTACCAAGTTTTTTTATAATTCAAAATTGTTTTAACCAAATTTTGCTATTATCTTAACAAGCGTGAAAACGACTAAATTTTGACAAAAAACAAAAAAAACAGAAGCGCCCCTTATTTCCTCCATTTTATATGTAAAAAATCAAGAGACTGCTCCTGTCAGAATTCCATTTTACTTCTTTAAGAAGTCATTTATTTTTTATCATAATCTACTTTTGAAATTTTCACCGGATATTTACGCATATATTTACGAAGCGCCTGGGAATTTACCATATATCCCTGAATTTCAAAAAGCTTCTTTCCGGAACGATTATAAAAACGCATTTCCTCGCATCTGGGTGACTGGACAATATCAATTCTTCCCACGCTCTTCGCCGGATAAGATTCAGCCTTCCCTTTCATCGGCTGATAGGTCAGCGTGTCGCCCTGTACTGTCAGATTCCGTTTAAAATAGACATAGCATGTTATGATCGACGCGATCACACAGGCGGCCGCCAGCACATAAGCCGTGATAACCTGACCTCCTGTTGTATTCGTCGATGCCAGCCAGACAAAAATCGCCGCAGCCACAATTCCAAAAAGAGCAATGACCAGCCAGAAGCTGCTTTCCGTCACCTTAAAATCATCCTCATTCACCGCCGTTGTTTTCCCAGGTTTTTTCATCATATTAAACACAATGAGCGCCATGATGACAGCCAGCAAAGGAATGGCCGCCGACTGGACAACGAGCAAAATCTGATTTACAATACCCATATTCCGTCCTCCTTTGTTGTTAATTTCAATCCGGAATATGGAGCTCCGGTTGAAATCCTAATTCAATACATCCGCCATGAGTTCCTCTGGCGTAATGTCATTTTTCAGCAATCCTTCTTCCTTCAGCCAGTCAATATTTGCCTGCCATACAGAGGCTTCCTGTGCGCCAAATTCACCGTCAGAAGAAGCCAGTACCGGAAGGAGTACTTCCATACTCCGCATTTCCACATCTTTATCCAACGGGAAATTCTCGGCATTCTGATTAGCCAGCAAAATATCCAATGCGGCTTCAGGATCTGCCTTCATGTCTTCAAATCCCTTCGCGGAAGCTCTCATAAATGCTGCCAGAGTATCTGCATCGTTGTTAATCATATCATCACTTGTGACAAAAATCAACTCATAGCTTCCAGGAACACCGTATTCATGAGGATAAAAATAATTGACTTCGAAGCCTTCTTTTTCCATCTGAGGCACTTCATGATTCACCATACAGCCAATTGTCGCATCGACCTGTCCTGTAGTCATGGAAGACATTAAATCGAATCCCACGTCGACCATTGCCACTGAATCCGCGGAAACTCCGGCGTTCTCCATCATTGTCCGGATCATAGCCTCGCTCAGTTCTGTTCCCGAATATCCGATAGTCTTTCCAACCAAATCCTCAGGGCCATTAATATTTTTTTCTTTCAATGATAAAATAATATTTAAATCAGACTGAGTTAATGCGCCAATGCACCGAATCGGCACATTCTGGTTTGCACGGGCCATGATCACATCCGGCAGATAATAGATACCGACCTCGGCCTTTCCTGCTGCTGTCAGAGACATGGCATCATTGGTATTTGAAGGGAACTGAACATTCACTTTAATACCTTCTTCCGCATAATATCCTTTTTCAATCGCATCATAAATAAAAGCATGCACTGCATTCGGATACCAGTCAAGCACAACATTCACTTCTTTTAATTCATTATCTCCGGCGGCCGCAGTTTCCCCGGCCGTCTCCGCGCTTTCCGTTCCGGCTGCTGTTTCTTCCGTTTCCTTTGTCTCATTCTGTCCGCAGGCCGTCATGCTTAAAAGCATTGCTGCACATAAAACTGCTGTAAGTATTTTTTTCATAACTCTTTCCTCCATTTAATTAATATATTTTCAACCAGACTGATAATCCCCACCAAAATCATCGCTATCGCAGATAATAATATGATCGGTGCAAAAACGCCGGCCCCGTCAAGCTGAGTCATCATTCGGCGGCTGAAATACCCAAGCCCGCTCTGGGCTCCAAGCCACTCACCGATAGCCGCCCCGATAACGCTCAACGGAATCGCCATCTTTATCGCCGAGAAAAAATGCGGCAGGGCCGTTGGCAGCTTTAATTTTATAAAAATATCTTTTTTCGTTGCGACATAGCTGATCAGCAATTCTTCCATCTCCCGTTTCACTGATTTGAAACCGTCAAAAACCGTAATTGTAATCGGGAAGAAAGTCATAAGGATGGTCACTACGATTTTGCTCCATATGCCATAGCCGAACCAGACGACAAACAACGGGGCAATGGCTGTTGTCGGTATCGTCTGGGAAGCGATAACGATTGGATAAAGGGCCTGTTCCACCACACTGCTGGCATCCATTAAAACTGCCAGTCCAATCCCCAGAACGATCGAGATGGCCAATCCGATGGCCGTCACTTTCATCGTCGCCGGAAGATGTATCATGAAAAGCGGTTCTCTGAGTTCCCACAGCTTTCTGAGAATCCCCATCGGCGTCGGCAAAATATAAGCCGCGTCCATATGCCCGGCGCCAAGCTGCCAGAGCATAAGAATGATCGCAAGAAAAATCGCTGAAGGCAAATATCGTTTCATATCACATCACCTGCCTTCTCAGTTTCATAGTCAGCTTCGCTTTCATTGCTTCAATATCCGGCCGCCGCAAGAATTCCCTGTCTCTCGGATATCCTTCAGGTACTTCCACGATCTCCATTTGTGTAATAGGTGTTTCCGTAATAATATATATCTTTTTCGACAGAAAAATAGCTTCCTCCACATCATGAGTAATAAACAATATTGTTTTATGAAAATTCTGCCATTGACTTAAAAGCCATTCCTGCATATCCATCCGGGTCAGAGCATCCAGCGCACTGAAAGGTTCATCCAGAAGCATAAGGTCCGCATCTGTCAGCAAAGTCCTCGCAAAGGAAATACGCTGCCGCATACCGCCGGACAAATCTTTCGGATATTTATTCCTATAATCTTCCAGGCCGACTTCTTTCAGCACTGCGGCAACTCGATTTTCCTGCTCTGTTTTACTCTTTTTCTGTATCTCCATCGGAAGACAGAGATTCTTTTCAATAGTCCGCCACGGAAACAGCAAGTCTTTTTGGGGCATATATCCGGCATAACTTTTGATTCCGTGAATTTCCTTTCCATCTACATAAATCTCTCCCTGGTCCGGTTCCAGCAGACGGTTGATCAAACGAAAAATCGTACTTTTACCACAGCCGCTGGCACCGATCAGCGATACAAATTCTCCCCGCTCCACATGAAAAGACAAATTTGTCATCATTGCTTCGCTATCTTCCGGATAACGGAAGGTTACATTTTTAAATGTCAGCATTTTCACATCTCCATATTCCACGCCATATCCCAGAACATACCTTCATAACGGCTGCAATTTATAAATACTTCTTTCAATTCTTCTGCACGTTTGCGGCCAATGCCGTCGCCAAGAGTATTGACAAGATAGAGTATTTCATTGTTCATATCGTTATATTCTTTGGATGTGTAGCCTTTCACCCATTCCCCGTAAAACGGATGATTCACTGCATCCGGATATTTTTCGGCCAATTTTCGGCCAATCTCCGCATAACTCCAGGCACAGGACAAAATGGCGACCAGGATATCCAATTCATTCCCCCGGAATCCCACTTCCAGCATATAGCTTGTATAGGACGCATTCGCAAGGCTCTTTGTTGCCCGGGCCACTTCTTCATCGGTAATTCCAAGACGCTCCATATAGCCGGAATGAATGTCCATCTCTCCGCCAAGGGTATCTTCCACGAAATACGAAAAACGACGAATCATCGACGGCTCCGTAGATTTAACAACGCCCAGGGCAAATACTTTGGCATAATCATATAAATACAGATAGTCCTGAAGCATATAAAACCGGAATTTTTCAATCGGAAGGCTGCCATCTCCAATTCCATTTACAAAAGGATGCTCATGGTATCCCTTCCAAATATCCTTTACGCTTTCATATAATTCATCCGTTAACATCATCTTTTTCCTCCTCGAAATTCTTCGTCCGACTCATACCTTACTAAAAAAGAGCTTTCCAAAAGGAAAGCTCTGTAAATTCTATGTTCTGCTTCCCTACGTCGGTATTACCCGCCTCAAGTTCAAAGGGTCAAGTCTATGACTTTCTCAGCTTTCGCTCCCCTAGCATCATCAACATTATTCAATTTCTTTTTTATTATAACACGATTTCGGCGCTTGTAAAGTTCTATTTTTCTTCCCCGATGTTCTTGAAATAATATAGCGCGGACGCCCCTTGACTTCTTCATATATTTTCGATATATAATAACCGATGATCCCAAGACTCATCATGACCAGGCTGCCTATGATAAGAAGAAGCAAAATCACCGTTGTAAATCCCTCCAATGCATGGCCGCCAAAATAACGCACAAGAGATTCGACGGCCATAACAACAGCAAATATAAACATAAACACGCCGGCCACCGTCACCATCTGCAGCGGCACAGAAGAAAATGCCGCAATATTTGTCACCGCATATTTTACCAGAGACCAGGTTGACCATTTGGATTCTCCCGCCTCCCTGGGCTGCACATCAAATTCTACAGAAGTCGTTTCAAAACCGACCCATGATGATAATGCTCTGAAAAAAGCGTTGCGTTCGGGCATGTCCAGCAATGCGGCCACAGCCCGTTGATCAAGCAATTTAAAATCCGAGGCTCTGGACATATCAATCCCCGTCGCCTTCGTCATCATTTTATAAAAAAGCCCCGCACTTGCTTTATGTCCAAAACTTTCTTTGCCCCGGGAACGTTTCACTCCCTCAACGACCTCATATCCAGCCTGCCACTGACGGTACATCTCCACAACCGTTTCCGGCGGATGCTGCAGGTCACAGTCCATCACGACCGAACAATCCCCTGACGCCTCAGCCAATCCGGCAAAAATAGCGGCTTCCTTTCCAAAATTTCTGGAAAAATGAATGCCTCGGACAAAATCATACGCTTTAGCCATCTTATCAATTTTTGACCAGGTCCCATCTTTGGAGCCATCATCCACAAAAATCAATTCAAATGATATCTTTTCGGCGTTCAGCAGTGTTTCCAACCGTTCCTCTGCCTTTTCAATCATCATCTCTTCATTATATGCCGGTAAAATCACCGATAACAACGCCATGCCTATCCCTTCTCTCTGAACAAATTGTTTTTTAATATTGCAATTCCCGCAAAATCTATTATAATCTATTAAGCAGAACATGTAAAAGGAGTTTTTTATAAATTTATTTATAGGCCCCGCTGTCAACGGTATCGGCGTCATTGCCGCAGGCATTTTGGGCAGTACAGCAAAGAAAATCATCCCGGAACGTATGGGAGAAACGCTCCTGAAGGTAATGGGACTCGCAACAATCTACATAGGCTTTTCCGGCGCCCTGAAAGGCTCGCATATTATGGTTACCCTGGCTTCTCTGGCCCTGGGCACAGTGATTGGTGAATTATTCGACTTAGAAAAACGTATAAATCAGCTCGGCGACTGGCTCCAGCAGCGTTTTCAACCGAAAAATTCCAATGTTTCCATCGCCGAAGGTTTTGTCAATTGCAGTCTTCTCATCTGTGTTGGGGCCATGGCCATTGTCGGCGCCATGGAAAGCGGATTGACCGGAACCCACAGTACCTTGTTTGCAAAATCCTTCATTGACACTGTCGCCGCATTTATTATGGCCTCAACTATGGGGATCGGCGTTGCCCTTTCCGGTGTTCTCGTTATGATCTACGAAGGGCTTATGGCCCAATTTATAGCCCCTCTGCTCACAGAGATCGTCATTAACGAAATGACCTGTGCCGGTTCAATTATCATTGTAGGTGTTGGCCTGAATCTCTTAAAAATCACAAATATACGTATCATGAATACAGTTCCAGGAATATTTCTTCCAATCTTTTTCTGTATGTTCTTATAAATTTCAAAAGGCTCAGACGATGAAATCGTCTGAGCCTTTTTTGATCAATAATTCAACTCACATTTAAGCCTGCATTTTCTTAACTTCTTCAATCATGATCTTCAAAGCATCAACGCAGTTTCCAACGATAGCGATGTTGGAGATTTCGAAGATTGGAGCATCTTCATCTTTGTTGATGGATACGATATAATCGGCTCCTGTGATACCGGAAACATGCTGTGCAGCACCGGAAATACCACATGCGATGTATAACTTAGGAGCAACAATCTTACCAGACTGTCCAACCTGATGTGCACGGGAAACCCATCCTTCTTCGATAACCGGACGTGTAGCGCCTACAACACCACCAAGAAGTTTTGCAAGTTCTTTAACTAATTCATAGTTTTCAGCACTTCCAACACCACGGCCGCCAGCAACGATGATTTCAGCTTCTTCAAGGTTTACACTTTCAGAAATTTCCTGAACACTGTTTACGATTTTAGCTCTAAGGTCGGCAATTTCTACAGTTTCTGCTGTAATTGCGCCTTCTTTTGCTGTATCCGGCTCATCAACTTTCTTGAATATACCACCACGGATAATTGCAACGATAGTACCTTCTACAGTAACATCAGAGTAGATTGTTCCGCCGTAAAGAGGAGCTGTAAGAACGATTTTTCCATCAGCTTCTTTAATACCGATAACATCTGTAACACAACCAGCTTTTAATTTAGCAGCAACTCTTGCGCCTAAATCTTTACCGTTTGGTGTAGCACCAACAAATAACATTTCTGGAGCGTATTTTTTAACTAATTCAGTAACAATTGCAGCGTATGCTTCTGTATTATATTCAGCAGCATCGACTGTGATTGCATCATCTGCACCATATGCAATTGCTGTAGCTGCAGCGTCTGCAGCACCAATAACAACAGCAGTAACTTTTTCGGCAACTTCTTTAGCAGCTGTAAGCATTTCAAGGCCTACATTGACTGGCTTGCCTTCTGCTGTTTCAACATATACCATTACATTTTTGCAACCCATGACATTTCCTCCTTATAATACTTTAGCGTCTTTCATCATTCCAAGAGCCACAGCCATGGACTCTTCGAGTGTTTCTTCGTTAATTTTAACACCAGCAGCTTTCTTTGGAGGTTCTGCATTTGCAACAACCGTAACAGCAGGTGCAACAACGTCGCCAATTTCCAATTCACCAATCGGAATCTTTCTGGCAGCCATTTTGCTCTTAATGGTAGGATATCTTGGTTCGTATTCTGGTTTTGTTACGGTTACTACACAAGGCATAGCAACTTCAACAACATTATATCCTTCTTCTGTTTCCTGTTTTGCACTGATACCTGCATCAATCTTTTCGATATCAACCAGGTTTGTAACTACAGGAACGTCTAAATCTTCTGCTAACATTGTACCAACCTGTCCGGATGCACAGTCAGTAGATTCTTTACCACAGAAAATAATGTCAAATTTAACGCCTTCAGCCTCTTCAATCTTAGCAACAGCTTTAGCAAGAGCATCTGCTGTGCTGATTGTGTCTGTTGCGTCAGCTTTAACAATATAACCTTTGCTTGCGCCAACAGCAAGACAAGTTTTGATTGCATCTTTAGCTTTATCCGGGCCAACAGAAACAACTGTAATTGTGCTGTCGCCAACAGCTTCTTTAAAACGTGTAGCCATTTCGAGAGCATATGTATCAAATGCGTTTACGATAGGCGTAGCAATGTCAAGATCAGGTGCGTTAGTTGCAGGATTCATTTTGATATTCACAGAATCATCTGGCACCTGTTTAATACAAACTAATATTTCCATTTTGTTGTACGCTCCTTCTTTTCCTAATAACACAACTGGTGTGTAGATTTTCTGCACACCAGTCGTATGTAAACTTTAATTATTCCGCAGCGAATTCATATCACAGGGAAATCCAGGATTTATTTAAGCTATGCTTATTTATTTCCCATCCATCCGGAGATTACCATACGCTGAACTTCACTTGTTCCTTCGTAGATTTCTGTAATCTTAGCATCACGCATATGACGTTCGAACGGATAATCACGAGAATATCCATATCCACCAGCAAGCTGTACGCAACGACGTGTTACATCAGATGCTGTTTCTGCACAGAACAGTTTAGCCATAGCTGCTAAATGGCTGTATGGTTCGCCATCCTGTTTAGCCTGAGCTGCACGGTAGAGAAGCAGACGAGCTGCATCAACTTTAGCCTGCATATCAGCCAACTGGAACTGTGTATTCTGGAATTTCCAGATTGGTTTTCCAAACTGTACACGTTCTTTAACATATGCTAATGCATCGTTGATAGCGCCCTGAGCGATACCTACAGCCTGAGCTGCAACACCAACACGGCCGCCGTCAAGTGTTGTCATAGCGATCTTGAAGCCTTTTCCAAGTTCACCTAACAGGTTTTCCTTTGGAATCTTGCAGTCGTTGAAGATCAATTCACTTGTGGAAGAACCACGGATACCCATTTTCTTTTCATGTCCGCTAACTTCAAATCCAGGTGTTCCTTTTTCAACGATGAAAGCGGAAATACCTTTTGTTCCTTTTTCTTTGTCTGTCATAGCGAAGAAAACAAAGATATCTGCATACTGTGCGTTTGTAATGAAGATCTTGGAACCGTTAATTAACCAGTGGTCGCCTTTGTCAGCAGCTACAGTTTTCTGCATAGCAGCATCTGTTCCTGCACTTGGCTCTGTAAGAGCGAAAGCACCTAATTTTTCACCGGAGCAAAGTGGTGCAAGGAATTTCTGTTTCTGCTCTTCTGTACCATACTGGAAAATTGGCCATGCACAGAGAGATTCAGAAGCCATCATCATAATAGATGTTGTTGCACAGTACTCAGCTAATTTTTCAGCTACACCGATGTATGTAAGGTAGCTCATACCAGCACCGCCGTACTCTTCTGGGAAATAAACACCCATCATACCCATTTCAGCCAATCCTTCACGAGCTTCTACTGGGAATCTTTCTTCTTCGTCGATTTCCTGTGCTCTAGGACCAACTTCTTTAATCGCATAATCCTCTACCATTGAGATGATTTCCTGTTCTTCTTCACTGAAATGAAATTTCATTTCTTAAGCCCTCCTTAATTAAAATATAAATAAAAAGTAATGTTAAATGATTTATAAATATTATTTTATAAATTACAGTTTGTAGCAAACTTTACCTGGGTTAAGAATCATCTTAGGGTCGAATACTTTCTTAATTCCAAGCATAAGTTCCATATTTCTTTCGCCTTCAGCTTCTGCAAGATATTTCAGCTTACCGGAACCGATAGCATGTTCACCGGACACAAGGCCACCAACACGTGTAGCTTCCGGATAAATATCATCAAAGAAAGCGTCAGCTTTCGCTTTGAAATCTTCAACACTGATCTGGTCATCACCGATAACATAGATATGAAGGTTACCATCACCAGCATGTCCGAAGCTTTCTACCTGAAGACCCATCTTTTCACCAACAGCATATACATATTCAACATATGGTGCGATCTTATCAAGAGGAACAACAACGTCACATTCATCGAGAAGTTCAAGTCCATCTTTCCAGTTTGTCTCAGCTTTGATAGCTTCCAGGAAGGAGCTTCTTGCTGCCCAAACGTCTTTGATCTTAGGCGGTGTATCAGCAACGATTACGTCGATAGCGCCGTTTTCAAGAGCGATCTCTGCAGCCTGTTCCATAATCTCTTCCAATTCATCCATGTTACGTCCATCAAATGTTACAAGCAGGTAAGCACCAGCTTCTACGCCATCGATGTTCTTTGGATATACAGCTTTACCAACATATTTTTCAGATTTTTCAACGATTGCTCTTTCCATGAATTCCAGAGCCTGTGGATCAAGATTGTTTTTCTTGAACAACGGAACTGTAGAAATACAGGAAGCCAGATCTTCGAAAGGCATTACCAAGCTGATAACTTCCTTCGGAGCTGGAATAACTTTTAATGTCAGCTCTGTGATGATACCAAGAGTACCTTCAGAACCGATCATCAGGTTTACAAGAGAGTAACCGGAAGATGTTTTAGAAACTGTGCTTCCGAAATGAGCGATATCACCATTGGAAAGTACAACTGTCATAGCACGTACATAATCTCTTGTAGCGCCATATTTACATGCTCTCATACCGCCTGCATTTGTAGCAACGTTACCACCAACAGCGGCAAATTTTTCACCTGGATCTGGTGGGTACATAAGTCCACGGCTTACACAGTCTTCTGCAAGATCGTTTAACAGAACACCTGGCTGAATTTTAACAACGAAGTTGTTTAAATCATATTCAAGAATCTTATTCATCTTTGTTGTACCGATTACAACACCACCGGCGATCGGAACAGATGCTCCAACAAGACCTGTACCAGCACCTCTGGCTGTTACCGGAATAGTATTTTCATAACAGATTTTAACAACCGCTGCAACTTCTTCTGTTGTCATAGCATCAACAACAGCTTCTGGCATAGCCTTACCATAAATAGACATCTCGTCATGTGTGAAGTCATCGTTGATTTCTTCTCCTACATAAACCCGTCCTGGTGCAATTTCTTTTAATTTCTCCACGATTTCTGGAGTTACTTTGCCATATGCACTCATTTCATCATGCCTCCTTAATCCTTTAATAGAACCCTTTGCTTTATATATTTCGTATTGCACACCAAGTACACAATAACCATTAAAAATACACATAAAAGTACCATACTGGTCCTACCATTCATATGACCATCATAAAATAAGCCAGCGCATTTGTCAAGCATTTTTACCGTTTTCCTTTGTATTTTCCGTGTATTTTTTATAAGCATTGCACAGTTCTAATTTTGTTATCTTTAAATTTTGTAGTTCTTTCGCACAAACTGTTTGTCTTTTTTTTGTCAATATTTGCTTAACTATCCAGATAATTATAAATATACACAAAATGCCGGTTCAGTGCTTCCTGACCAAGCTGAACATTCTTCTCCTTTACAGCTTTAATCAGGTCTCTGTGGGTCTGCATCAAACCTTCCCGGTTTTTTTCATCACTCAGAATACGCACTCGCATATCTTTGACATATTTGTCCAGAACCTGCGTTAATGCCAAAAAATTAACAATAAGATAGTTGTTATGTGAAGCTTCCACCAGTAAATAATGAATTCGTTTGTCATGTTTTGAACGGACATTTTCCTCCTGAGCCGTCTCCAACATGCTCATATGATATTCCATTTCATCCATCTGTTCTTCCGTCACATGATGCACCGCCAGGGACAGGGCCTGATATTCCAGCGCAAAACGGAATTCACTGATCTCACGGTAAGGTGTCCCCTCCACTGCAAACATCAGTGTCATCACACGGATCAATGTATTCTCAAAGTCACCCGTTATGTAATTTCCTGAACCCTGCTGACAGGATAAAGCTCCCATCTGTTCTAATATACGGATACCCTCTCGGACAGAAGTTCTGCTCACATTCAGCTGCTGAGCCAGCTCCCTCTCGGACGGCAGTTTATCTCCTGTACTATAGACTCCGTCCAGGATCTGATCCTGAACGAAGTCCACTACCTTTTCATAGGATTTTTCCAAACAAATCATCCTGTTCTTTAATATGCTTTTCCCCAATATACCATTGCTTTTGCAGGCTTTCCGCAGCAGATACATGTATCCGCCAAATGTTCCTGTGCAAACGGCATGCAGCGGGATGTTGCTCCGGTCACTTCTTTAATCATATTTTCACATTCTTCGTCTCCGCACCACATAGCTTTGACAAAGCCTGGTTTATTCTCGATCGTATCCTTGAAGGTTTCAAAGTCGGTCACTTCATAGGTGTGTGCATCTCTGTGCGCTCTGGCTCTCTCCAGCATATCTTGCTGCATTTTGTCCAGAGTTTCTGCCACCTTTTCTGCCAGTTCGGCCATAGAAACGACCTGTTTCTCGCGGTTATCACGGCGTACAATAACAGCCTGTCCTGCTTCGATATCCTTCGGTCCGATTTCGATACGCACCGGAATTCCCCTCATTTCTGCCTCAGAGAACTTCCATCCCGGACTCTTATCCGAATCGTCCACTTTTGTCCGGAAATCCTTCAGCATATCTTTTATCTCATAGGCTTTATCAAGAACGCCTGTCTTCTTCTGCTGGATTGGAATAACCATGACCTGGGTCGGTGCGATTCTTGGAGGCAGTACCAGACCTGAATCATCGCCATGAACCATGATAATAGCACCGATCAGACGGGTCGTCATACCCCAGGATGTCTGATGTACATATTCCAGCTTATTATCTTTATTGGCATATTGAATACCAAAAGCTTTTGCAAAGCCATCGCCAAAATTATGGCTTGTACCGGACTGAAGGGCTTTGCCGTCATGCATCAGCGCCTCAATCGTGTAAGTTGCCTCTGCACCTGCAAATTTTTCTTTATCGGTTTTACGGCCCCGGATAACCGGCATAGCCAGTACTTCTTCGCAGAAATCCGCATAGAGGTTCAGCATCTGAATGGTTCTCTCTTCTGCTTCTTCGGCTGTTGCATGGGCTGTGTGACCTTCCTGCCATAAAAATTCTCTGGAGCGCAGGAAAGGGCGGGTTGTTTTTTCCCATCTTACAACGGAACACCACTGGTTATATAACTTCGGCAAGTCTCTGTGAGACTGGATATCTCTGGCATAAAAATCACAGAACAGCGTCTCGGATGTCGGACGGACACATAACCGTTCCTGAAGCGGTTCCAGGCCCCCGTGGGTTACCCATGCTACTTCCGGTGCAAATCCCTCGACATGGTCTTTCTCTTTTTCCAACAGGCTTTCCGGGATAAACAGAGGCATATATACATTTTCCACACCGGTCGCTTTGAAGCGGGCATCCAGTTCTTTCTGGATATTCTCCCAGATTGCATACCCGGCCGGTTTGATCACCATGCAGCCTTTGACGCTGGCATAATCTACCAGCTCAGCTTTTTTCACTACGTCTGTATACCATTGTGCAAAATCTTCTTCCATCGAAGTAATTGCCTCAACTAATTTCTTTTCCTTCGCCATCATTAAATCTCCTTTTATTTTCTTTATTTATAGTAAGATAAACTCGGCCATTCGTCAATAGTCATCATCTTCTGTTCCGGAAGAACTTTAAAACACATTCTTTGATGACTGACCGGATGGTCAAAGGTCAACCGACAGGAAAAAAGACATAATTCCGGATTTCCGGACTCTATGCCTTCCTTTTCACTCCAGTTTTTTGTACGTTCTGAATTATATTTCATATCTCCATAAATTCCGGCTCCGGCATGGGCTGTCTGGACCCGTATCTGATGATGACGGCCTGTCTGAAGGTTAATTTCAACCAGAGAAAGTCCCCGCTTTTCTTCCAGTTCCCGATAGGTAAGACTTGCTTTTTTTCCGCCTTTTTCCACCACCGAAGAGGTATTTGTCCTTCCATCCTTCTGCAAAAGGTCTGTCAGTGTTCCGGACCCTTCCGGAAGTCTTCCCGTCAGCAAAGCCAGATAGTTTTTTTCTGTCTGGTGGCCGGAAAACTGACGATTCAGCTCCCCAGCCGCTTTTTGATTCTTGGCATAGACCATCACGCCGCCTACCGGCCGGTCCAGACGATGGACAACGCCAATATAAGGTACGCCGTTCCGTCTCTTCGCCGCCAGATGATTTTTCAGCCAGCTCACCAGGTCCATCGATGATGAACGCTCCGGCTGGGACGGCATTCCCGCCGGCTTCACGCAAACGATGATCTCTTCATCTTCATATAAAATCTTTACATCTATCATACTTTAAACCGATATCCCACACCCCAAATGGTTTCAATGTACTGAGGTTTGGATGTATTAAATTCAATTTTTTCCCGAATTTTTTTAATGTGTACGGTTACTGTGGCAATATCCCCCAGCGATTCCATATCCCAAATCTTATTGAACAATTCTTCTTTCTTAAATACATGATTTGGATTTTCCGCAAGAAATGTGAGCAGATCAAACTCTTTTGTCGTAAACGCCTTTTCTTCACCATTCACATAAACCCGACGGGCTGTTTTGTCAATTTTTAAGCCCCTGATCTCGATGACTTCGTTGGATTTTGCCGCGCTGCCGATCAGCCGCTCATATCTGGCCAGATGGGCTTTTACCCGGGCTACCAATTCGCTCGGACTGAAAGGTTTTGTGATATAATCATCCGCACCCATTCCAAGTCCCCGGATTTTATCAATATCTTCTTTTTTAGCCGAAACCATCAGCACCGGAATATTTTTCTGTTCCCGGATCCTGCGGCAGATTTCAAAGCCATCGATTCCCGGCAGCATCAAATCCAGGATAATCAGGTCAAAATCATTTTTCAGAGCCTTATCCAGCCCCGTATCTCCGTTGTGTTCCATATCTACTTCGAAGCCGCTCAGTTCCAGATAATCTTTTTCCAGTTCGGCAATGCTCACTTCGTCCTCAATAATCAGTATTTTACTCATAGGTTACACACTCCTTGTACTTTCTCAAAACGAAGCTCATCGTTGTCCCTTCATCTTCCACACTGTTCGCCCAGATTTTTCCGCCATGCTCTTCAATAATTTTCTTTGCGATAGACAAGCCAAGGCCGCTGCCTCCTTTTGAAGAGTTTCTGGAGGCGTCCGTCCGATAACACCGTTCAAAAATATGCGGCAATTCTTTTTTCGCAATTCCTTTGCCATTATCCTGAATCTCTATCTGAACAAATTCCGGTTCGTCCTTTATGAAAATGCCGATATGTCCCGGCCGGTCTGCAGCCATATATTTGACCGAATTTCCGACAATATTATTAATAACCCTTTTCAGCTGTTCCGGGTCTGCAATAATGATCGTATCTTCCGGCACATGATTATAATAGGCCAGTGTAATTCCCCGGGATTCTAAATCCAGAGAAATTTCATCTACGCAGTCTTCAAAGTAATCTTTTAAATTCAATTTTGCAAAGGAATAATTCAATGAATTACTATCCAGTTTGGAAAAAAGGAAAAGTTCGTCAATTAATTTATCCATGTCTGTGGCTTTATTATAAATCGTTCGGATGTATTTGTCCATTTTTTCCGGTGTATCAGCCACACCATCCCGAATGCCTTCGACATAACCTTTAATAGCCGTAATCGGTGTTTTCAGGTCATGAGAAATATTACTGATCAATTCTTTATTATCTTTTTCATACTGCATACTCAGCTCAATCTGATCTTTCAGCTTGATGCGCATCTCCTCAAAGGCCGTACATACTTCTCCGATTTCATCCTCCGTATCTGTAATGACATTGAAATCCAGGTTGCCTTCCTTAATGTTCACCGCCGCGCGTTTCAATTTTTCCAACGGCTGAACAATGCTCTGATACAGCCATAAGAACGCCAGCGCACCAACAAGCAATAATATGAGCACCGCGCTGAGAAGACTCCTGAAAATCGTCTTTTCCACCTGTTTCACAACCGAGAGAACCGGAGTGAAAATCTGAATCGTTCCCCTGCTTCCATCATCGAAATAAAAAGTTATCTGTTTCAGATAAAAAGGGTCTTCTCCCACGATATATCCGCCGTCCGTCTCCTGAATCCCCATACTCTCCACAATTGATGTCACCGTTTCATCCTGGCCGGAATAATAGGCAACACCGTCCCGGCGCGCCACCAGGAAGGATGAATATTCGGAAAGCCGTTCATCCATCCGGTCCAAATAGGCCGTATCGCCGAGCTGTTCCGGGGCCTGGTCTGCAGTTGTCTGGAGTTCCTCCACAATACTGGATGACATTTTCCCGAGAACCTCAAAGGGATTGATCAGCACTTCCATTCCGGCATTTTCCATATCGTACTTTTGCCGCAATGTTTTCAATTCAAGTCGTCCCATCCCCCAGAAAGTAATCACCATCAATAATATGGGAATAATAAACACCATCCCATATGTAATTTTCATTCGAGTGGCTAACCGCATAGAAAACCCCCTTTTTATCTGTTTTTAATTATAAATATTTTTTCAGAGTATCCGCTTTATCTGTTTTTTCCCATGGCAGATCCAGATCATTCCGTCCGAAATGTCCGTAAGCTGCTGTCTGCTTATAAATCGGACGACGCAGATCAAGCATTTTAATAATACCGGCCGGGCGCAGATCAAAATTCTCACGGATAATATCCACGAGCTTTGTCTCAGAAAGCTTACCTGTTCCGTAGGTATCCACCATAATGGACGTCGGCTGGGCTACGCCGATGGCATAGGAAAGCTGGATTTCGCATTTTTCTGCCAGTCCGGCTGCCACAATATTTTTAGCCACATAACGGGCTGCATAAGCCGCAGAACGGTCTACTTTCGTACAGTCTTTACCGGAGAATGCGCCGCCGCCGTGACGGGCATAACCACCATAGGTATCTACAATGATCTTACGTCCTGTCAGTCCGCTGTCGCCGTGAGGTCCGCCGATAACAAAACGTCCTGTCGGATTAATGAAGAACCGTGTATTTTCATCCACCATATCTGCCGGAAGTACCGTATCAAATACATATTTACGGATATCGGCATGAATCTGTTCCTGAGTCACATCCGGGTCATGCTGAGTTGAAAGCACGATGGTATCCAGACGGGACGGTTTCCCATTTTCATCATATTCTACAGTCACCTGAGTTTTTCCATCCGGACGCAGATAAGGCAGTGTTCCGTCTTTACGCACCTCTGTCAGCCGTCTGGCCAGTTTATGAGCCAATGCAATCGGATATGGCATGAACTCTTCGGTCTCATTGGTTGCATAACCAAACATCATACCCTGGTCTCCGGCACCAATCGCTTCAATCTCATCATCGGACATGGCATTTTCTCTGGCTTCAAGGGCCTTATCCACACCCATGGCAATATCCGGAGACTGTTTATCCAATGTTACCATGACTGCACAGGTTTCCGCATCAAAACCATATTTGCCCCGGTTATAACCAATTTCGTTGACTGTATCACGTACGATCTGAGCAATATCCACATTAGCCTTGGAAGTAATTTCTCCCATGACCATGACCAAGCCTGTCGTTGCACATGTCTCACAGGCTACACGGCTCATCGGGTCCTGAGCGATCATTGCGTCTAAAATAGCATCGGAAACTGCATCGCAGATTTTATCCGGATGCCCTTCGGTAACAGATTCTGAAGTAAATAAAAGTTTTTCCATGTTTTTATACCCCTTTCTTACAATCAAAAAAATAATAGTATATCAAAAAGAAAAGTCCGCAAAAAGCGGACTTGATTCTCTGTATCAAATCCTCTTATTGTTCGAGTTTACTCGCTCCGGCAGGCACCTTCCGTTCATCGGGGTTGCCACAATATCATCGCTCCTTAGGCTCCATTGTTCTGAATAAGAGAGATTGTTCCATGTTCAGTTGTATCCCTTCCGGGATTCGCGGCATATCAGCCGACTTTTAATTTAAATTTCTGAAGATCTTTTTCATTATCAACCTTCTCAATACAGGCGCCAAGACTGCGAAGTTTTCCCTCAAAGTCTTCGTATCCACGCTGAATATATCCGATGGAATCCACTGTCGAAATACCATCTGCCGCCAGCGCTGCCAGCACTAAGGCTGCTCCCGCCCGTAAATCCGGTGCGCTCATATGGGCGCCTTTATAACTCGGAACGCCAATAATGATCGCTGCATTTCCTTCCACTTTAATACGTGCTCCCATCCGTGCCAGCTCATCCACATACCGGAAACGATTTTCAAAAATGCTCTCGGTAATGACGCTGGTACCATCAGCCAGAGCCAGAGCAATCGCTGCCTGAGGCTGCATATCCGTAGGGAATCCCGGATACGGTAAGGTTTTTATATTGGTTGGCTGAAGACGTTTGGAGGCAACAACTCTCACCGCGTCATCCAACTCCTCAATCTCAGCTCCCATTTCAAGCAGTTTTGCCGATATGGACTCCAGATGCTTCGGAATCACATGTTTTACAGTCACATCACCCTGCGTAGCCACAGCGGCACACATAAAGGTTCCTGCTTCAATCTGGTCTGGAATAATGGTATATTCCGTTCCATGAAGCTTATGAACACCCTGTATACGGATAACGTCGGTTCCTGCGCCTTTAATATCCGCGCCCATGGAGTTCAGGAAGTTTGCCACATCAACAATATGTGGTTCCTTTGCCGCATTCTCAAGGATCGTACGTCCTTCAGCCATGACGGCCGCCATCATAATATTAATCGTTGCGCCGACACTGACCACATCCAAGTAGATATGCCGCGCCTTCAAATGCTCTGCCTTCGCAACAATCATACTGTTATTAATTTCCACTTTGGCACCAAGTGCCCGAAATCCTTTGATATGCTGGTCGATCGGACGGCTTCCGATATTGCATCCGCCCGGCAGTGCGACTTCCGCCTCTTTATATTTTCCGAGAAGTGCTCCCAGTAAATAGTAAGAAGCTCTGATCTTACGTATAAATCCGTCATCAATACAGTAACTGTGAATATTTTTACCGTTTATTTTTACAGCGTTTCTATTAATCCTGACCACATCTGCGCCAATAGATGCAATCGCCTGCAATAACACATTAATATCGCTCACATCCGGCAAATTATCAATAAGCACATCTTCGTCACTCATGATGGCCGCTGCAAGGATCCCCAAAGCGGCATTCTTTGCTCCGCCAATTGTCACTTCACCGACCAATGGATTTCCGCCTTTTATAACATATTGTTCCATGGTACACCTCAACAAACTTTCTGCTATAGTCCTAATCATTATAGCATACTCCACGAATTTGTAAATTGAATTTTATAATTTCGTAAAAATTCCATCCATTTTTTACAAGAAAATTAATGTTTTTTGAGCCTTTTTTCCAAGAGATACATCCCGATAAACAGAATACCTGAAATGCATGTCAGCGTCAATCCGATGCGAAATCCCTTAGGACAATAGCTCATCTCTATCTTATGTTCCCCTTTTGACAACGAAATACCAATAAATGCGTCGGCAATTTTTTCCAGCTCGGTATCTTCGCCATCCACTTTGACTGACCATCCCTCATCATATGGAATGGAAGTAAACATAACCTCATCATTCTCTGCAGTGATCGTTCCCGACAATCTGGTGGATGAAACTTCATCCACCATCCACTGCTGCTGTTTCAGCAGATCAAATACCTGGTAAAAAGCATCCATGGAATGCTCGGCCGCAACGAGCTTAATATTTCCGTCATCATAGGCATCATCCAAATGGAAGATCAAAGTCACTGTCTCTCCGGACTCCACCGTTCCCACCTGAATAATGTGACCGTCTTCATCCGAATAGTTCTCCGTTCCCCCATTATGAATAACTTCCACCTTCGTACAATGGGCCGCTTTAAAATAAATATAGAGATCCTGATTTTTTTCCGATGTATAGGTATAAGTTACCTTTCCCTCCTCACCGGATGTTGCTGTATAAGACCAGTCCGCCCAACTGTCCGTCGTCAGCTCACAGCCCTCGGCCGTTGGTTCAGGAATACCAAAATAATTGTATGGCCGTATTTCCAAATCCGTCGCAGACAGTATGAGTTGATTGATCACCTCAAATGGATTCGTCTTTTCATAATCCCATTGGTAAATATTGCCGGATACCATAAAACCAAGTCCCAGAGCGCAATGGTTCTGGTAAAGATTTCTCGCTTCCGTCTCCTCCATCCACTCAAAAGTCCGGATATAATCATTTTTATATTTACTGATTAAATATTTTATATTAAGAAAAGCATCTGTTTCCGGCGTTGCCCCCTGATAGCTGTACTTATTTGTCACCGCATAAAATCCCAGACGTTTTGCTAAATGGTCCACCCCGGCATTCGCTGTCGAAGAAAAAAGGGACATTCCCGGCAGATGATGCCATGTCACATCGTCCCGTCCCCGGCGTTCTTCCAGTTCCATCCGGTAAAAATCGCCGGCTTCTCTTTCATCCACTTCTTTTTTCAATACGCTGACCGCATTCTGATCACTGTAATAATCTTTTCGATTGACTGTTCCATTCATGCAGAGACCGAAAGCGCCATAAGCGCAGGCCTCAACCAACATTACGGCCAGCAATCCAATTTCCAGAATTTTCCGTTTCTTTGCAGGACCGCATAGGTACACAAACCATACACCATACGCCAGAAGCAGACCGATATTTATCGCCCATGTATATGTTTCCAGCTCTGCCTTACCGCTCCACCAACTATATCCAAGAAATACCAGCCAGCCAAATGCAGCGACAGCTGCCGCCCATTTTGGACAGTCTTTCCGATGTCTGTAGCCTTCATAGCCCATGACTAAAAGCATGAAAATGTAAATAAACGAAAACCTTCCCGGGAGTCCATTCGGAAAATGGAACCCATGCCAAATATAGGCCAGATAATTTATATTCAGACTGACCAGCAAAAATGCAGCGAGAACCATGTTCACGACCTTTTCCCGCAGATTGATTTTTCGATTAAAAAGATACAACGGAACAAGCAGCATCATTGCCGCCCCGCAGTAAAGGTTAAAATTCCCGTCCAGACAAGTAGGCTCTACAAATGCAAACTGCTGACATAACAGTTCAAATACATTATGATAGAATTTCACCTTCGTCGGAAAACTGCTTGATGCGGACTGGCTGGACATCAGCGCATAGGCCGTCGGTATGAGCATAACAGCGCCAAAGGCTCCGGCCATCAGCGAATATCCTGCAAATCCAACAATTCTCCGAATTTTTGCTGTCACTCCTGCACTCCGCTCACAGATGACTTCCGCAAGAAGATACATGCAGGAAAAAATACAAATCATAATAGCTATATAATAATTGGTAAAAATGCACAGTGCCAGAGAAGCTCCGTAAAGCCATCCCCGTCCTTCCTGTATCAGCCGATGGATACCCAGCATGACCATCGGAAACATTACGATACAGTCCAGCCACATAATATTCCAGGCATAACCGATCACAAAACTGCTGAGAGCATAGCAACACCCAAACACGGTGATCGCAAAACCATAATGGTCAAACCGCTTCCGTATAAAATAAGCAAAACTCAAACCGGCCAAACCGATCTTGATAAAATAAATCAGCGAAAAACATTCCATGACCATACTTTTCGGAAATACCAACAGCAAAAGGTTCAATGGACTCGCCAGATAATAAGCGATCACGGCCCAGAAATTCATCCCCAGGCCACCGTTCCAACTATAAAGCAAACTGTCAAAATGACGCCACTTATACTGGAGTTCCGAAAAAAACGGTACATATTGATGATAAGAATCGATAATTGTAATTCCTCTGTCACCAAAAGGCCACATTCCCTGACAGATAAAGGCCACTGCAGCGACTACAAAGGGCAGGGCAAATGCTAAAATGTACCAGATATTTTCAGATGCCCAGTGTTTTATTCTCACTCTCATTCTTCTTTACCACTCTGCGCTTCAAGCATATGTTCTATAGTTTCAACAACTTCCCGGATTCCCTTACCACGCTCATCCACCGTGATATCTGCATATTTTTCATATAACGGTACCCGTTCATTATAAAGGTCGCGCAGTGTATTGCCCTTACGTATGGCAACGCCCCGCTTCAATAAATTTCCAAGACGCCTTTCAAGAGATTTATAATCTACTTGGATATAAACGACCGTTCCAATGGCTTTTAAATGGGACATTGCAGCCTCACCATAAATAACGCTGCCCCCCGTGGCAATCACCGTCCGGCTGGCCTGGATTCCGGCATTGACCTGATCTTCAACCTTCAGAAACCCATCGATGCCCACTTCGTTAATAATCTCAAACAACCGTTTCCCTGTCTCTGCCTGAATCAGTAAATCCGAATCTATAAAATCATAGCCCAAAGCCTTTGCCAGTACAACACCCACCGTGCTTTTTCCGGCTCCCGGCATTCCAATCAAAATAATGTTGTTTTTCATTCCAGGTCCTCCTTTTTCGTATTGTTTATTGTATCACTATCACCGAAGATTCTCAACCATTTTACATTCGTCCACTTTCCGACAATGATTTACCCGCATTGACCCGCCCAAGCCCTTCGGCTATAATAGATTTATTAATCAAACGAGGGTGATTTTCCATGGAAAAGGTATTTTTTCATATTGATGTTAATTCCGCATTTTTAAGCTGGACGGCTATCCGTCTGCTGGCCGAAGGCGAAACGGTAGATATTCGGACGATTCCGGCAGCCATCGGCGGCGATATGTCCAAACGCCGCGGAGTCATTCTCGCCAAGTCCATCCCTGCCAAGGCCTTCCAGGTTACCACGGGGGAGCCGATTACCGATGCTTTGAAAAAGTGCCCTACCCTGCGTATCATTCAGCCGGACCACAAATATTATCACGAATGCAGCCATCAAATGCTGGCTCTTCTGGAAAACTATTCACCGGATATCCGGCCCTACAGCATTGATGAATGTTTTATGACCTACGTACCTTTTAAAAACGGCGGTGAGACTCCGGAATCCGCTGCCAACCATATCCGGGAGCATATACGAAATGCACTTGGCTTCACAGTAAATATCGGTATTTCTACCAATAAGCTGCTGGCAAAAATGGCCTCCGATTTTAAAAAACCGGATCTGGTACATACCCTATTTCCCGAAGAAGTTCCGCAGAAAATGTGGCCGCTTCCGGTACGCGACCTTTTTATGGTCGGCCGTTCCTCTGCCCGTACATTAGAACTCCTTGGCATCCGTACCATCGGAGATCTGGCCCACACAGATCCGGCCATTCTGACTTCCCATTTAAAGACCCATGGTCAGACCATCTGGGAATATGCCAACGGTCTGGAATATACGCCGATTGACACCCGACGCCACATCGCCAAGGGCATCGGTAATTCTACTACCCTGTCTTCGGATGTTACTGAGACGGCTGCCGCCAGAAAAGTTCTTCTGTCTCTGGCCGAATCCGTCTCCGGTCGTCTTCGGAAAGCAGGACAGTGTGCCGGCATGGTCAATGTGGAAATCAAATATAGTGATTTTTCCACCATTTCCCATCAAATGCAGCTTCTGACACCAAGCCAGAATGCAAATACCCTTTACAAGTATGCCTGCCGGTTATTTGATGAGGCCTGGAACGGACAGCCGATCCGCCTGCTGGGCATTCGTACTTCCAAACTTTCCGATGCAGACGCCATCCAGATGAATCTTTTTGATACTGTAGAAGATAAGAAACTTCAGAAACTGGATAAAGCTCTGGATGATATCCGAAAAAAATATGGGGCAGACGCCGTTGTCCGCGGCAGTTTCCTGAAAAAATAATGATGAGGAATCCTTAAAGGAATTATTAGAAAAAAAGATACGGCTTTTCAAAAACCGTATCTTTTTAATTATTCAAATCATTATCGAGGCCACTGAATCATCATGGTACATGTTCCCGCATTTCCAACAATCACCCGAATGCCATCGCCCACATCAAGGCCGCTGCCGTATCCAAAACCACAGTCGCCAAAAAGCTGGGCCACCGCATCCTGATTCAGATTGGCTGATGCGGATCTAAGCACCGTATCCTTTAAGTTCAGCCATTCTTCTGTCACTGTTCCGCCGTCAGCATAAGCCGCCAGGGTAAGAAGCTGGCCTGTTTCCGCTGAAAACTGCATATAAAGCTCCGAATATTCCGGCAGTTGATATCTGGCACTATAGAAACCATTCTCTTCATTTTCATTGGTAAGTTCCATGGAAATCCCCATAGTTCCCGAAATTTCTTCGATTATGGCCTCTGCCTTTGCCTGAGGAGAATCCGCTTCTACCGCTTCGAGCGCCGCCTGAGCTGCCTCCTCGGCCACTTTGTCGGCCGCCTCTGCCTCTGCCGTCAATTTATCGGCTACAGTCTCATAACTGTTCTCCAGCGCTTCACGAAGATATGTATAATCCTGCGCCTGACAGGTCACCGTACCGGACTGTGAATTGGATATGGACACATATCCCATCCCAATACCGCCGATGCCATCCATCCGCGCACTGTCTTCCTCAAAATTTCCGCTCAATGCCCGAACGGCATTAAAAATGTCATTTAAAGGCGTTTTTATTATGGACATACCTGCGGCGCCCACGACTGCATTCACATCACCGCTTTCACTTCCCTGACCCCAGCCGATACTTCCGTCGATCAAATCATAGACAAGCTTTCCGTTTTCTACATGATACACCATAAAAGGGGCCGGACCGTAAGTCATTTCATCAGTCATACTGCTGTAACCATAGATATACGGAATCCCTTCCACCGTCTGAAGCCCGGCAATCATCGGTCCCCAACTGGTCTTCTCCATAATGGCAAGGCCATTCACAGTGTCACTCAGGGAAACGCCGTCACTGCCGTTTGTATACAGGCAAAGCTTCAGCACAACCGCTTCTTCTTCACCTGCGCCGGAGTAAAGTGAAAATTTCCCAAGACTTGTATCTCCCATCGGTACGGTATCCAGTAAAAGCGTTAACATTTCTTTCTGTCCGTCGCCATCAAAATCACGGACATAAGCACTCAGCACTCCAAGAGCCCCATCCTCACTCAATCCGGTTCCCTTGCTGCCATTTTCCACCGTACAGGCTTCCAGCGAAGCCAGCCCCTCTTCCGGAATCACAGTACTTTCTAAATAGTCATAAAATGCCTGTTCCTCCGAAACGACGGCTTCTGTTTCAGCTACGCTTTCTTCGGCGGTCTGGCTCTCCGCCGCCGTTTCTGTTTCCTCCGTTGTATTTGAGCTTCAGCAGCCGGTAAAAATGGCTGCCAAAACAACTGCTCCCGCCAGAAATGTTATTATTCTTCTTTTTTTCATCTTATTTTTTCCTCTTCTTTACAGGCTTTTTTCGGACCGCATAGCCAAAGCCGCCGAGATGCCGCCCCAGCCCATAATACTGTCCATGGGAATAGACCAGTGGATTCGCCTTTTCCAGGTGAAAAGTTCCCTTCTCATCCATATACTGCTCATCCACATAAACGGCTGTCACCTCAGCCATAAACATATCGTGACTGCCGAGCTCCATCACATTGGTGACCCGGCACTCGATGGATACGGGACTTTCCGCGATCATCGGTGCAAATTCAAGCTCGCCCTTCACCGGCGTCAGTTTCATCTCTTTGAATTTATCCATATCCCTTCCGGAACGGACGCCGCAGAAATCCGTGGCCCACGCCAGTTTTTCCGTTGTCAGATTAATGACACATTCCCCGGTCTCCTGAATCATATGGTGGGAATGCCGTTCCTTTCGTATGGATACATAGACCATCGGCGGATCGGAACAGATCGTCCCGGTCCAGGCCGCTGTCATTAAATTAATATTTCCCTCTTTATCCCCGCAGCTTACAAGTACCGCCGGCAGAGGATAAACCATATTCCCCGGTCTCCACTTCTGTTTCGCCATAAATAACCTCTATTCCTGCAATGTTCCGACCATTTTCGGAATAAACTGTTTCTTTCTTGATACCATATTATCGACAAAGACGCTGTCTCCATCCTTTGTCATCGAAACTCCAAAACATCTGGAAGCCACGGAAAGGGCCTCTTCATCCGAACAGAGTACCAGCGTAGATTCGTCCAGAATATTGGTAAGCATAAAGAAAATCATATCCAGACCATGTTCTGCTTTTGCTTTTGTAAGCATCGTAGACAGACGAGCATGGATTTTCTTTAATTCCCGGGCATCGAGGGATGTGATCTGTCCCACGCCAAACTGAACATCTCCGGCAGAGAACTTCTTGAAATCCTGATAGAAAATATCCGCATCGGATTTACTCTTCAAATCACTTCCGGCTTCAAACATCTCCATACCATACGCTTCCACTTCAATACCGGCGATTTTCGCCAAAGCTTCCGCCGCCATGCGATCCAACGGTGTGCAGGTCGGCGAACGGTATAATAACGTATCCGAAATGATGGCCGAACACATCAAACCTGCCATATCGGCCGGAATCTCCACCTTATTTTCCCGATACATCAGATAAATAATGGTAGACGTACATCCCACCGGCTGACACCGGAAAAATACCGGTTTCATACTCTGAACATAGCCGAGCTTGTGGTGATCTACAATTTCCATGATCTCACAGTCAAATATGCCATCTACCGCCTGTCCTGCTTCATTATGATCCACCAGCGCTACTTTCTTTTTATCCAGATCGATCAGATTATGACGGGTAAACATTCCGACGACCTTGCCCTGGTTTGTCACAATCGGGAAGGCACGATGACGGTTTTTCGCCATAACTTCTTTTACATCATCAATAAAATCGTCTTTTTTGAAGGTTTTCATATCCTTGACCATAAAATGTCCGACGGCCATACTCTGATTAATAAGACGTGCCGCAATAAAGGTATCATATGGTGTCCGGATAATGGTACAATGATGTTCCTCTGCCAGTTTTAAAATACTGTCGTTCGGCTGAGTATTCATACTGATGATAAGGCAGCCTGCATTCATCTCAATGGCACAGAGCTGGGATTCATACCTGTCTCCCAACATGACCATATCGCCGTCCTCGATGTATTCTTCCATCAGATCCGGATTGGCCGCCGCAATTAAAATCTTACCGCTTTCTACCACGCCCTCCGGGTCTCCAACGAGCATTTCCCCATCCAAGGTCTCCAGAATATTTTTGTACGGTGTCCGGTTTTCCGACAGCACCCGGCTGTCATAAACACCCATGTAAGTTTTTGCAATATCTCCCTTGGTAATCAGACCAAGAAGTTTTTTATCATCATCCACAATCGTCAATGTGGACACTTTTTCCTCCTGGAGCTGCTGCCAGGCTTCCCGGATGGACATATCCGGCCGGCCGCTATAAGCCGGTGAAATCTGCACATCTTTCACCTGGGTACGCACATCCTGCATATAAATCGGAACCTCCGCCTGAAACCGCTCCAAAACAAAGGCTGTCTCCGAATTAATCTCCCCGGCCCGGGCCGGTACATAATTCATTCCGGTCACTTTTTTCCGCAAATAAGCATAGGCGATAGCGGAGCAAATGGAATCCGTGTCCGGATGTTTATGTCCAATGACGTAAATTTTTTCCTTTTTCATCTCTGCATCCTCCTGCTACTGCTGCAATACGGCGGTCAATTTTGGTATCAACTGTTTTTTACGTGATACCACGCCTTCTAAATCAATATAATGCGCTTCTGCATCCTGATGGAAGCTGTTCTCCACAAGCATTTTCGCATCATTTCCCACAAAAAGAAGTCTGGTAGACTCTTTTAGAATATCGGTCAGCATAAAGAAAATCATCGGAATCCCCGTCTCCTTCATCGCCGACTCCATATAAGCCAGCAGCCGGTCCTGAACGCTTAGAAGTTCTTCCCGATTCATTGATGTGATCTGTCCCACACCATAAGGAATATCGCTGGCAACAAATTTCTTATAATCCTGATAGAAAATTTCCGAATCCGCTTTCTTTCTGAGCTGACTGCCCTCTTCAAACATTTTCATGGCGAACTTTTCAATATCAATTTCCGCAATCTCCGCCAAATGTTCCGCAACGATCTTATCCATTTCCGTGCAGGTAGGTGAACGGAACATCAATGTATCCGAAAGAATGGCAGCACATAAAATCCCGGCAATTTCCTTTGTGACCGGAATCTGATTTTCCATATACATTTCGTAGACGATGGTAGCCGTACATCCCACCGGTTCATTACGCACCTTAACCGGACGAATCGTTTCCACCGTACCAAGTTTGTGATGATCGATAATCTCCATAACTTCTGCTTCATCCACGCCATCCGCCGCCTGGTCTACTTCATTATGATCCACGAGAATCACTTTCTTTGTGTTCATATCAATCAAAGTACGCCGTGAGATCATTCCCGTATAATGTCCCTCATCATCCACAATGAGGAAATCCCGATGCCGTTTATTCAGCATGATCGGCTTAATATCTGCAACATAGTCGCTTTCGCTAAAAGAAATAATGCCGTCTTTAATCATGAAATAACTGACAGGAATACTCTGATTGATCGAACGGGTTACCGTATAGGTATCTGCCGGCGTACAGATAACCGCACAGCCATTTTCTTCCGCCAGTTTACAAATTGTCCGTGAAGCCTTTGCACCATCACATATGATAATACAGGATGCCCTGTTTTCAATGGCGCTCAACTGGGCTTCGTACCGGTTTCCAAGAATGACCAGATCGTCTTCTTTGATAAATTCATCAATCACACTCAATGTGGCTGTCGATACCACCAGTTTGCCCTTCGTCAGACGTTTATCGGCATCGCCTACGACCAGCTCCCCTTTTAACGTTTCAAGAATATTGGCGATCGGTGTGCAGGCCTCTGATAAAATCTGATTATCCAAAACAGACATATAAGCGCCTGCGATATCCGATATGGTGATCAGCCCCTGAAGCTTCCTGTCGTCATCAACAACGGCCAGCGTGGATGTTTCAGACTGACGCATGATTTCCCAGGCTTTTTTCAGTGAGTAATCCGCGGATATCCCCTGAATCCGCCGAATATTAATATCCCCCACCTGTGTCCGGATTGCATTCATATATACCGGCACTTTCTGCTGAAATTTTCTAAGGACATAATTCGTTTCTGTATTGATCTGTCCCGCACGGGCCGGTACGTAAACCGCCTGCCCGCTTTCCTCACCTTCGATCAGGAAATCCTGATACTGCTCAACCGACTCTCCCCGATTCACTCTGGCAAGAATTTCATTTTTGAGCGAGGCATAGGCAATCGCCGAACACACCGAATCCGTATCCGGATTCTTATGTCCGATGACATAGACTTCCTTTTGTCTCTTTACTTCCATAATGTTACTTCTCCTTTTAAACAACCTAAGCGTATTTTAGCATAGATACAATAAATCCATCGTATTTTTTTTAGAACATCTGTGTTACCTGCTCCCCAACCGGGGATCAAGTCTCTTAAGGAAGAAAAAAGCTCTGTCCGGATTTCCGAACAGAGCTTGTCCATCATGCTTACAGACGTTTCAACAACGCTTCTGTCAAATCTTCATATCCAGGTTTTCCAAGAAGCGCAAACATATTTTTCTTATAGCTTTCAACGCCCGGCTGATTAAACGGATTTACGCCGAGAACATATCCGCTGACGCCGCAAGCAAACTCATAGAAATAGAACAATTCGCCGAGATAGAATTCATTCTGTTCAGGAATATGCACCATCAGGTTCGGAACACTTCCGTCCGTATGCGCAAGAACCGTACCGTTCATCGCACTCTTATTGATGAAATCCACATTCTTTCCGGCCAGATAGTTTAAGCCGTCCAGATCTACCGGTTCTTCTTCAATCAAAATTTCATGTTTCGGAGTTTCCACTTCCAAAACTGTTTCAAACATAATCCGGGCACCGTCCTGAATAAACTGTCCCATGGAATGTAAATCTGCCGTCAGTGTAACAGATGCCGGGAAAATACCTCTCTGATCCTTACCTTCGCTTTCTCCGTAAAGCTGTTTCCACCATTCGCCGATATATAAAAGCGATGGTTCATAACTGCAGGTAATTTCTATAGATTTACCTTTACGAAGCAGAATGTTGCGGATAGCCGCATACTGTAAAGAATCATTTTCTTCAAATTCATTTTCAAGACAGCGTTTTCTTGCACTGGCTGCACCGGCCATCAGCTGGTCAATATCTGCCCCGCTGACTGCGATCGGCAGAAGTCCTACGGCTGTCAATACGGAGAATCGTCCGCCCACATCATCCGGAACAACAAAGGTTTCATACCCTTCTTCTGTTGCCAGATTCTTTAAAGCGCCTTTGGCTTTATCGGTCGTACAGTAAATACGTTTAGCTGCTTCTTCTTTTCCATATTTTGTTTCAATCAATTTCTTGAAAACACGGAATGCAACCGCCGGTTCTGTCGTTGTACCGGATTTTGAGATCATGTTGATAGAAAAATCTCTGTCTCCAATGACATCGATCAGATTACTGATATAGGAACTACTCAGATTGTTTCCGACAAAATAAATCTCCGGTGTCTTACGCTGTTCTTTTGGCAGTATATTATAAAAATTATGCTGTAAAAATTCAATCGCTGCTCTTGCTCCCAGATAGGAACCGCCGATACCGATAACGAGCAGCACTTCCGAATCGCTCTGAATCTTGGCAGCCGCCTTTTTTATCCGCGCGAATTCTTCTTTGTCATAATCCACAGGGAGGTCGATCCAGCCCAGGAAATCATTTCCTGCACCAGTCTTGCTGACGAGAACTTCTTTGGCATCCCCAACCAGTTTTTTCATTAATTCCACTTCATCAGCACGAATAAACGGCGATGTTTTCGAATAATCAAATGTAACCCCTTTTGCCATGTTGTTTACCTCCATAAGTATTTAAATATTCCTATCTATCATAATACCAAAATGACCGCATTTTATCAATGATTTAATGATTTTTCAACATAAAAATTCTTTCAGAACATCTTCCACGATCTTTGCATCCACCTCGTCATTTTTCCGGTTTAAATCGTTGTCTTCATAGCCTTCGTAATAATACTGGCTGTTTCTTTCCTTGCGCCGTCCTGTCCCAGTCGCTGCAATCTCCTGAAGCGCCCGTTTGTACTGTTCCGGCGATACCTTTCCAGTCTGAGCCTTATAATCCTGGGCCAGCTTATTGCTGAGATAATTATCCACATAATCTGAAATACTATGGACAAGCAGCGTCTCCCTGCCTTTAAAATCCATAAACATTAAAAGGCCGCCAAGAACAACGATTCCCAGAACTGACATTCCGAAGATAACAGACATCTGGTAAAGCTCTTCTCCCCGTGTCCAGCGGTACATCAAATTTCCGCCGCCGACAGCCAGCATTGCCGTCATCAAAAGATAAGGCAGACGGCTCCAGCTCTGCAGTGAAAACGGACCTACCCGGTATTTCTTTATGTAGCGTCCGATCAAAGCCTGTGTATCCTCCGGGTGCATACCGATTTTGTAGTAGCTGGTCACTTTCAGTTTAATGTATTTAATCAACCGCTGATTGGAAGTCCCCATCAAATCAGCTTCACGTATCAATCTTTTGTAAATTCTTCCTGTCATCCATAAGGTGAACAATCCGGCCACCAGCAATATGGTTTCCGCATACATTGGAATACCCTGTCCCAAAAACCAGTTTCTCATTTTTGTGAACTCCTTTCGTTGATAAGATAGCTCCATTATAATATCAACAAAAAGACAAAATCTATTCAAATCGGTCGGGCACATTTTACATATTTCTCAGCGCGCCTGTCGCCGGATTTACATATTTCTCAACATTCCCGTTACCAGACGCACGGTATGCTCGATCGCTTTCATTTCAAATTCACTGTAATCCATCTCCGCACTGCCGTCCGCTTTATCGGAAATAGCGCGGATCACTACATAAGGCACGTTATTTAACCAGGCCGCCTGGGCAATCGATGCCCCCTCCATCTCGGTGCAGTATCCGTCAAACAGACGAATCAGCCGCTCTTTCACATCGTGGTCGGAAACAAATTGATCGCCGCTCACAACCCGGCCCCGGAATACCTGGATGTCCGGATTCACTTCCCGGCAAACTTTTTCTGCCAGTTCTACCAGCGCATCGTCTGCTTTAAATACAGAAGTTTCCATTCTCGGGATAATTCCCGGTTCATATCCAAAACCAGTGGCATCCATATCATGCTGCAAAGCATCCACCGAAAGTACGATATCGCCGATATTAATGGCATTTTTCAGACTTCCGGCCACACCGGTATTAATAATCGCTTCCACCTGAAAAATATCACAGAGAATCTGTGTACATATGGCTGCATTTACCTTTCCAATACCGCTGCGTACGACAATTACCGGCTGCTTTTCACAAATTCCCCGAAAAAATTCCATCCCCGCAATGGTCCGTACTTCCTGAATCTCCATCTTGTCTTTTAAAGAAGCCACTTCTTCTTCCATGGCTCCGATAATTCCAATTTTTCTCATATTCTTTCGTCTCCTGTTTTACTCTGATTTACCGCAGATGCCAATATCTACTTTTATTATGATACCACAAACCTTTTCTGATTCCCATGAGAAGTTCAAAATTTTACCCCTCTATCCCATAAGAAGTTCAAAATTTTACTGGCTTATACATAAGGCTTCTGCTATAATAGTGTGGAAATAATTTAAAAACAGGAGTGATTTACATGCGTCATATCAATCAACATACATGTTCCAGAGCCGTAGATTTTGAAGTAGAAAACGGCATTGTTACCAGTTGTCAATTCATCGGAGGATGTGACGGAAACACCAAAGGCGTCGCTGCTCTCGTTGTCGGCCGCCCGGTAGATGATGTCATCCAGCTTCTTTCCGGTATTGATTGCGGCGGCCGCGGCACATCATGTCCGGATCAGCTTGCTAAAGCACTGAAAGAATATAAAGTATCTGGTTCCGCTCAGGAGGTCTGAGAAAATGAAAAAAATTGTCCTGACCGGCGGCGGTACAGCCGGACACGTCACACCGAATATTGCCCTGATGCCTGCTCTGAAAAAAGCCGGCTATCAGATTTCCTATATCGGTTCCTATGACGGTATTGAACGTCGGCTGATTGAAGAACTGAATATTCCATATTACGGAATTTCTTCAGGAAAACTCCGCCGATATTTTGATGTAAAGAATTTTACAGACCCGTTTCGGGTTGTTAAAGGATTTTTTGAAGCCAAAAAATTAATAAAGGAACTGAAGCCGGACGTGGTCTTTTCCAAAGGCGGCTTCGTGTCCGTTCCCGTGGTTCTGGCCGCTAAACGCTGCAAAGTTCCGGCCATCATCCACGAATCGGATATGACTCCGGGGCTGGCAAATAAACTGGCTATTCCTTCAGCTTACAAAGTCTGTCATAATTTCCCGGAAACCGCCGATAATCTGCCGGAAGGCAAAGCCGTTCTCTCCGGTTCTCCGATTCGCCAGGAACTTCTGGACGGAAACCGTTTGAAGGGACTCCAACTCTGCGGATTTAATGACGAAAAACCGATAATTCTCGTCATCGGCGGAAGCCTCGGTGCTGCTGCCATCAATGAAGCAGTCCGCAAGGCCCTCCCGGTTCTTTTACCGTCGTATCAGATCATTCATGTATGCGGCAAAGGCAAGGTTGATACCTCAATTAAGAATCTGGCGGGATATATCCAGTTCGACTATGTTAAACAGGAATTGAGTGACCTTTTAGCTGCTGCAGACCTGGTCATTTCCCGGGCCGGCTCTAATGCCATCTGCGAATTTCTTGCTTTGAATAAACCGAATATCCTGATTCCGCTTCCGGCTTCGGCCAGCCGCGGCGATCAGATTCTCAATGCGGCCTCCTTTGAAAAACAGGGCTTCAGCTATCTTCTCCCGGAAGAAATGGTTACCGACGAATCCCTTGTCAAAGCAGTGAATGAAGTATACGAAAACCGCGAAAGCTACGTTCAGGCCATGAAATCAAATACCGCTTCCAACGCCATTGATATTATCGTAAATCTGTGCGACGAAGCCGTCATGAGCCATAAAAAACGTAAAAAATAAAGATTTTTTTAAAATAAGGCGCCCTTTTTCAATACATTCTTCGATGTATGAAACTGGACGCCTATAATTTTACACCATATACGATATCAACATGTTTGTTCCGATTTTCAGTTTTCCTTTGTCTTTTCCGGCGGTGTCAGAGGAAAAATCAAAATAAATTTTGTCCCGATTCCCGGCTTTGAATACACCTGAACAGCGCCGCCGTGGGCAGTGACAATATTCTTCACAATGTTCAATCCAAGGCCGGTGCCATCGGTTTTATAGGTGACGAAAGGCTCAAAGATCGTGGACAAACGACAGGCATCCATACCGCTGCCCGAATCACTGACAGTAATGATCAATCGATTCCACCGGGATTTTACATCAATAACAATCTGGTCACCGCTTTCTGTTGCCTCCAAAGCATTTTTAATTAAATTAACAAAAATCTCCCGGATTTTTAAAGCATCTCCCGAGAAAGTTTTCTGTTCTGTTTCAAAGTTTAAAGTCAGTTCTTTATTTTGGATTTGTGCTGAGGAAGAAAAGGAGGATACGATATTTGTCAAAAATTGTCGAATATTTATTTGAGAATAATTCAGGGTCTGACTGGAATTTAATGAAGACAACTCCGAAAGTAATTGAGACATGTAATTAATATCTAAAAGAAGCTGGGGCCACAGCGGATCATCGACCACCTCCGGATGATGACGTCCGATAAGCTGCAGTGTACTGTGAATCAGCGTCAACGGATTTTTCAGTTCATGAGAAATCGTCGACAGGGAAAGCACCGGCTGTTCGTGCATAAAGGTCTTCCTTTCTAACTTTTTTTCCAATTTATCATAATTTATGCATCGAATCAAATATATTTGCTTGACATTTCCCGACAAAAAGCGGCAATACTCTTTGAATTTATTTTGAATTCGGAATAGACATTTTGCGGAAGGTGAACTATTATTAAAGTATCCCGATATTTTATATCGTCAAGATTGGAGGATTTAAAACAATGGACAACGATTGTATTTTTTGTAAAATAGCAAATGGGGAAATTCCTTCCTCAACCATTTATGAAGATGATATGTTCCGGGTCATTCTGGATTTATCTCCGGCCACGAAGGGACATGCCCTGATCATTCCAAAGAACCATATGGCAAATATCTTTGAAATGGATGAAAGCACTGCTGGAAAAGTTTTTGTTCTGGCCTCCCGCATTGCCAAAGCAATGAAGGAAGCACTTCATTGTGATGGTCTGAACATCGTTCAGAACAATGGAGAAATTGCCGGTCAGACTGTTTTCCACTTCCATATGCACATCATCCCACGTTATGAAGGGGACAATCAGAATATCAATTGGGTTCCGGGCACATCGGAAGCCGATGAAAGAGACGCTGTTGCTGAACAGATCAAAATTGCCTTAAACAAATAGCAGGGAGACTTACCCATGAAAATTAATCTTCAAGAAATCAGCAGTCTATGCGGAAAAGATTTTGAAAATCATGCATTTATCCGCGGTATGTGGATTGAGCCCGGTGCCATCTCCAAGATAACAGCGACTATGGAACAGGAAGGTTGGCAGGAACCTGTCATTATCTGTGACCAGAATACCTATTTTCTCGGAGACAAACTTCTGGAAGACCTGGACAATTATGACTTAATCTGTCTCGACCCTGAAGGACTGACTGCCGATGAGCGCAGTGTTTCTCTGGCCCGGAATAAAATTCCGGCAACAGCAGACTGCATGATTGCTCTTGGCAGTGTCACGATTCATGATATTACCCGATACTTAAGCCGACAATACAAACTGCCTTTCATCTCCGTGCCTACAGCCGCCAGCGGCGAAGGTTATACCACCTGCATATCCGCCGTTGTCCATGAAGGCATCAAAGGAAATGTCATGGCTTCTGCACCGACTTATATGTTTGCAGATACAGATATTTTCGCCGCTGCACCGTCGCGCTTAACCGCCGCAGGGTTCAGTGACCTTATGGGAAATTATATTGCTCTGGCCGATGCACGGATTGCTTCCCTCGTCACCGGCGAAGCCCTTAATGAAAAGTTATATGTGGCGGAAGATCTGGCGATGAAAAAAGTCATAAGCCAGGTTGAAGACCTGGCAGCCGGAGACCCTTCCGTCTGTGAACAATTACTGTACGCTCTGATCTTACCGGATATGGAAATTGGTTTTTATGATGCCGTTCGTCCCCTGATGGGTGCGGAGCATCATCTTTCCCGTTATTTGGACATATCCGTCGAACAGCCAAAACTAAACGCTGTACATGGCGAAAAGGTTGGGGTCGGAACGCTTCTCTGTCTGAAAGCTTATGAGCGCTTTAAGACAGCTTTGAAAAATCATCAGCTTGTTCCTGCAGTCCATTTTCCTTCGGCTGCAAAGGAAATCCGAAAAGGTTTCTGGAATACAGAAGTACGCGAGGCCGTCGTCCAGCTCAACACACCGGACCCTATGGCAGATATCACCGGAGAACAGGTTCTTGAACACGAAAAGGAGATTCTGCAGATTCTCGATGAACTCCCTGCTTCTCAAGAAATTGAAACATGTTTCCAGAAAATGGGCTGTAAGATTATGATTGAGGAACTCGGTATCACGGATGATATGATTCGTCTGGCAATGATATATTCACCTTATGTGTCTCACGATATCACTTTACTTCGATTAATGAAATTATTTGAAAAATTTTAACACCACTGGCAGACGAATTCCAAGTCTGCCAGTTTTAATATATCTCCTGAGTACAGAGGATATTCCGTTCCTGCTTTGAGTCGTTCCCCATTCCGGCATGTCCCATTAGCTGAACTCATATCCACGATCCTGGCTTCTGTTCCATTCCCTTCCAGCCGGGCATGTATCCGGCTGATTTTCAAATCATCCAATCGAACATCCACTTCCTCCGGAGCTCTTCCGATTAAAAATGGAAAATGTTCCACATGGATGGCCGGTATCTCATTATCTCCGACAGGAATCAGGATAAGCGTTCGGTTTGAATCAGATTTTAAACCAAAAGCAGCCTCCACATCCCCCAAATCCGGACAAGTCTCCCCAAGACCCGATCCATTCCCATAAAAATCTCCGAAAACATCCGTATCCTTACGCTTTTTCCCTGAAATCATCTTCTTTAATCGCTTTGTCAACTGATGTGTCCATCCTTCTTTTTTTACCGGAGCTGAATGATCTGTTTCCCACGTCACATTTTCTTCCTGGATTACCGATGAATGGATATCCTCTGGGTCGGTTTTCTCTAATGTTAATATTTCCATGAGCTCCGCCGGAAAACACCCTTCTCCATGTACCTTTTGATAAAACGTATAGGCCCACAATACGGCTTTTTCATTGCCATAATCCACATAATTCAGCCATTCTTCCGACACCTTTTCCATTTGATGCCAGAAGTCCTCACCATATCCCGGTATGTATATATACTCCCAATGCTCGCCGCTTCCGAACATATAGGCCATTTCCACGACAAGATTCGACGGGTCCAAAAGATACTCATCGATCGTTTCCATCACCCGTACCAATGATTTTATAAAGCTTTCCATATGGGCGCAGGTCATGCGCCCTCCGGATAAAGTCTCCAAAAAAGAATTCTGATGATTCAATACATAGACCAGACTCTTTTCTTCATTTTCTTCGACCTCATAGAATGTGAGCAATCCGGGCACAGATTGTTTATATAATAATATTTCTTCATATTTTTCTCCATAAATTCCTTCTCTGTCTACCCGGAGATAGGTATTTTTTAAATCTTTATCTCTGTGGTTTTCACGATTCATTCGTCTCATCCTCCTGAGTCTTTTCTCCCTTTCTCGGCAGATCCCTGCTTTTTATGACTGCCGATGAAGCTCTGACCGTACATGGAACACTGTATCTCCCAATTTGAAAATCGGATTGAATCTCAATCTGAAGCTCCCGTCCGGAAAGGCTCTTTGACACATTGATTCCCTGGACTTCTCCGCAAAACAGCCGGCCTGCAAGCATTCGATACCCCTCGGCCTCTATCGTTTCATGGCTTACCGTTCCCTCCCGTTTCATCGTCTCGTAATCCACTTCCCGAATTTTCGGATGGGCATATCTGCCTTCCCATAAACTCCCGTATAAGGCCAATTCATCCGCCGTACTCTGCATCAAAGCCCTGTCATGACCATAAAATCCAAACATAATCACTAAGCCAATACTCAGACATATAAGACTTATAATCACTGTCCCTTCCACCGTGTAACTGCCACGTCCTTTCCATCCAAAAAAATTCATAAAAACCACGCTCCAACATATCCCAATGCCAAAAAGGGCACACAGGCCACTTTTGATTTTCTCCGAAGTCTCCCTACTGCCATCATACCCATAGAAAAGATAAATATACCACACCCGGTCACCGCAAGCATTCTGCAGCAAAATCGGACACCTTCCATCAGGCCCACCCCGACAATCAAAAAGCTGTCACCCGCACCGATACATTTTCCAAACACCCGTCCAGCCAGAAAAACCAAAATTCCCGGAGCAGCCCCCGAAAGCCAGATTACCGCCGAATCATCCATATTCGCCAATTTCGCCAGCACACCGACGACTATAAATCCCATCGCCGGAAATATAGAGATTTTTTGCTCCCGTAAATCTTCATATATTGGCCAGAAAACCAATGCAGCACTGCATATATGCGTTATCATCATGTTTATTCACTTCCTTCCCCGCAGCGGCTGCATGGCACACACCCCCCGGATACGGCTTCTTCAACAGACATTCGCTCCACGCTTCGTTTCAATCCACTGCACCCCAACCGACTGTGATAACAGTCACCAGACTCTGTTACATAAAATGTTCCGGCCATGTCCCCAATATCTTTAGCACATTTTTCGCATGGGGGATGCTGTTTTGCTTCGCTCTCGCTGACCATATAAATTTTTAAATGAATATGGCTGCACAACCGATCTTCATGGTATACACGTCCATATTCGGTGACGTACACATTTTTCTGCAGCCCATCCGGATTACCCGCATAATTTCCAGGCACGTATCCTGTCCATGCCCGAACATAAACCTGATTTTCCAGAGGAATTTCCGGAACAGGTATAAAACCGCTAAAAAGTTTCACCCGATATCGAACCTGAAACCGCAGCCATTCCCCGTCGTTCAGTACCTCTGACCCCCAAAAATCATATCCCGATACTGAGCGAATTCCTCCGCTTTCCAAATCCTCCAAAGTCTGAAGTCCAAACCAAACCTTTGCCATCCATCCGGCACGTACCACAGCTTCATTTTCTCCGGCTTCTACGGCCAGTTGTGCTGCCGTATCTGCCAATGACTGCTGGACCGCCTCATGAACCCGTACTACCGAAGTGAGGGAAATAAATGCTACCCACACAAAGAGCACTAAAGGGAACACTAACGCTGCCTCAACAGACATCGAACCATGAATCCGCAGATTCTGACGAATCATCCCGGACTTTCGAAGAGAGTGACGGCAGAATGCCCTTTTGACGCGGAGTGTGTATGTTCTTTTGGTAAGATTTTTATTGACATTCTTTTTATATAAAGCAGGTATCGCCTTTTCGTTTTTATTTTTTATTTGATACGTCTTAAAGGACATCCCGCCCTCACCCCCTTCTTTAGTAGGATAACGCCGTCTGTACTCTGCCTTTTATTCCTGCCCCGGCATCGTAATAAAATACAGCCTGGATGCCGTAAATACAGTCAGACATCCGAAAATCCGAATAATCCGGCAGGAGACGGATATTTTTTTCCATAAGATGGGTCATCCGGCGGTATTTTGTATCCCGTTTTGTCAACATCAAAAACATCTGGAGATAGCCTTCATAATCCATTCCCTTTTCGCCGTTGTTTCCATCCAGAATATTGCCATTCAGACACATCATCTGTTCCCAGGATAAATACCATGTCTCATCATCTTTCATCACCGGTACTTTTCCGCCTTTCAGCAGCGTTCGGCAGTCAGCCAAAGCTTCGGCAAAGGCCCAGGCGCTTTTTAAAAGAAACGCAACAACCTTCACAAACTGTGGTATCAATAGCGCCGCTGACAGTAATACCGCTGTCTCCTCGGCCTGCAGGCTCTTTTCAGCAGACATCAATATATAGGACAAATTCATAACGCTTCGGAAAGCCAGAAGTTTCCATAAAACCGTTTTTAAATTCTCACTGTCACTATCGTTCCCACTAATAATATATTCCACTTCATAATCTAATACCCGTTCATGTTCAACGAGACACTCTTTTGATGCGGCATTCTGAAAAACATCCATAATGTACATCTGGACCGCCCCATCTTCTGCCATTTCGCGGATTCCCAATTCCGGCTCTAAAATACCGTCCCATTTTCCCATCAAATTCTGAACACTGGCAGTCTCCTTAAAGTCAACTGTTTCCTGAATACGTCGCCCGGCCTCCGGAAAAGACACGTCCGTCATCCCACAGCTTTTTTCTGATACGGTAAAATTTTCCGGACAGGCCGCTATCAGAATTCCCTGATTCCATATTTCCATAACAAAGTCTCTTGGGTCCGTGACCGGCTCCAAAGTATCTGCGGATATATCTCCATCTTCTGCCGCTCCGCTCTGCGTTTCCGCCTGTGCAGCCTCAGCCTCGTCCTGCTTTTGATTTAACTCCAAGACTTCCCCATCCTTTTTGCTCTGCCACTGACTCATAATATATTCAATCCCCTCCGATATGAGTGCATCTGCCCAATCCATAGAAATCTCTCTTAGAAAAAAATCCCAATCGCTGTCAATGAGCATTGTAAATATAGGTTCATCCATATGCGTATTTCCTTCCGAATTCATTCCCAATGATGTCTCCAGATTTTCATCGAATACTGTCATAAGCTGCTCCTCCAGAAGTTCTTCCTGAAATATTCCCTGGCCAAAGCCTCCATCCACGGATAATATATGATAATAATCCCGTAGCGGCTGCTGATATTCCGCAAGAAGGCTGGATACACTTAAGGCTGCTGCCCGTTCCGCATCGGCCCGTCGGGCATAAAATAATGCGGAGCGGTACTGGTCCATTAAAAGGCTTACAACAACCATAAAGAGCAAAGCCATAAATACAGTCACCTGTCCATCCGGCCTGCGGCTCATCATATCCCTGCACTTTGGCTGGTTATCCTGCTGAAAATATCATTAACCAGCGCCGTTAACTGGGTTTTAAAAATCAATACCAGTCCTATCAGCACCACCAGTATTAAAATAATTTCCACAACACCAACACCATCATTATCTTCAAAAAAATCTCTGATCAAATTCATAAATACCTCCTAAAAACTCATGGATAAAAATGCCGGTATCATTAACACGGCAAAGACAACGGTCATCAATAAAATCATTGGCAGGATCAGGCGGGTCCCCGCCTCTTCCGCAGACTTCCTTGCATTCTCTCTGCGCAGCACCTCCGCTTCGGCCACTTCCTGTATAAGAAGCTGATTCATCCCCTTTGCTCCCCGCTTTACCTGCTGTACAAGCAGCGATGACAGCCGGATATACCCCTGGGTTCCACAGCGTTTTCCAAAGCTTTCATAAGCTTTCAACTCCGGAATCCCATAATTCATCTCTCTGAGGGCCATCTCCATTTCGTCATAGCCCCATCGGCTTTTTCCCGTCGTTTCCCGCCATACCTGATAATCCGATATCATTTTCTCCCAGGCCGCCCGGACAGTCATTCCGGAACTGATCAGCAACACCAGCCGATAGACAATTTCCGGATAATCCTGCCTTAATCCATCCTCTCTGTCTTTCATCTGCTGCATATGTTTTTCCTCCCAGGAAAAATACAATAAAACTACGCATAAGTTTCCGAAAACAAACACCTTCGGCCATATCGGCATTTCTCTTCCATACCATGTAAGCATGACATTCCCCACACTCTCGGGTAAGTTTAAAGTCTCCTCCGTCGCCAATTCCGCCTGCTGTGCTTCCAATACTTCAAGAACAGCTTCCTGAAATACTTCCTCTTCATTCTTCTCCGGACAGATTATCGTGACCGGATAATCTACCATCCTCTCTTCCGTCCCATAGCTAAGAACCGCCCGAACTTTTGTGTTCAAAGGTGCCTGCGCTCTGGCTTCTTCCGTAACACTGCCATCCGTCCGAATCCACCGATAGCTCTCTGTTTCCCAACGAATTATCAAGCCAAGTTCTTCTATCCGTGCAGGAAAATACAGATTTTCAGATACGGCCTGAGCCGATGTATTATCTCCCAGCCATACACTGTCCAGCCAGACCTTGCCCTGCTCAAAAACCTTTTCAAGCTCATCTTCCCTGTAACGGCGTTCTTTCAGCAAAAAATTTATCGGAAAGTTTCCTTCCTCCGTTCGGATTTCCATCTGAATCTCCGAATCTCCCATCCCCGGCGGATTTCTTTCCAATACCCGAATCGGTTCCGTCCCGCCGGACCGGCTTCTCAGCCAAAGTGCCGTCGTAACACCCCATATAGCAACAAATCCGGCAATCAACCACTTCTTTCGTTTATCCATCCGGATATCCCCCTTACACATCTTTTATTTTTAAAATTTTCATTCCGAGACCACAGGCGCCAATATAAACACCCAGACAGACTGTCATCAGCAAAGCGCCCGCCATATTCCCGTACAGCACCGACATAAATTCCTGTGAAAAAATCCGCATATACAGAATGATGCCTGCCGGAATAATACACATGAATAAAAACTCATTCCGCTTTGCCCCAATAAGACCTTCTATTTCATAAGTTATTTCAATGCGCCTCTGAATTTTTTCCACACTGTCCCGAACAAGTATGGCCAGATTGCCTCCCTGCTTCTTTCCAAGAATAAGAATCTGAGTGAAATTTTCTATATCCCTGTCATGACACCGGGCCGCCATTTCTTCAAGACATTGATTCACCGGTACATTGCGTTCCATTTTTTGACAGACAATGTCCAGTTCCAAAAACATTCGGGATTTCTGCCCCAGGCTCCGCCCTATATCTTCCAGTGCACGCTTCAGGCTCTGCTCAACCGTTGCACCGGCAGATAATGAACTGTAAATGGAGATCATCACATCTTTAAAATCCAACGCCAACTGTTTCTGACATTTATTTTGTTTGTATATACGCATTTTGGGGAAAAACAGCAGGTAACCAGGCCAGGTCACCGCTGAAAGAAGAATCGTATCATAAAACATCCAGCCTGCGGCCGCACATATAACGATCCATAAAGAAAATAACTGTAAGTGTTCAAATAAGGTCAGACGATATATGCCTTCATTGGTAAGCTTCAAAGTCCATCCTCCAGCTGCACAGCCGCAGCTTCCAGTTTCTTTCGATGTACAAGAGCATTTCCGGATAATACCAGACGGCCGGAAACTGATGGTATATCTTCCATATAGCATGCCTCTTCCCGCACAAAATTTTTATCTTCCTTCTCCGTTGTCTCTTTAAATACAAACAATGGATTTAACCGAATTTCTCCATTTTCGTATCCAACAACCTCTGTAATTTCTGTCACCCGACGGCTTTTGTCCCTCAGACGCTCCAACTGGATGATAATATCAATAGCTGAAGTCAGTTGTTTGCGTATAGCGACCAACGGTATATCCGTCCCCATAAGAACCATCGTTTCCAGACGGCTGAGCATTTCCTCCGGCGACCCGGAATGCCCTGTTGAAATGGAACCATCATGTCCACTGGACATGGCCTGGACCATATCCACACATTCAGCCCCGCGCACTTCTCCAATGATAACCCGGTCTGGTCGCAAGATAATTACACGAAAAAAGGACCTATTTTAAAAGGTCCATTGTCTTTCTACTTATTTTTATGTTATAATCTTTTTTGATGGGGAGCGGTGGCAAGCCCGCCCTCCTTGTCATGCTCTGGCTGATTTATTCAGCCTTATTTTTTTCTTTCGGCTTTGCTCCAACCATTCGCCGAATACATTCCATGATTTCCTCTTCTGTATGTCCTTTTTCAGTCATCCATTCAATCATTTCCTTTATGGTTCCTTTTTCCATATCCTCCATGTCGTTCTCCTTCCTCCGCTTGCCCGGTTATTGTCATTTGGTTTCTCCTCCTGACAATTATATTATATCATTATTGGTTACCAATGTCAAGTATTTTTCTTCTTTTCTATAATTATTTTCCCATTTTCAAAGGACACTATGACACTTTTATCCTCCGGTGTTACCCCCAACTCTTTTACCATTTCAGCTGGTAAACTTATCTTATAATTCACCGAGTTCTTTCCGGCTGTTCCTCCGGCCTTTGCAATAATTATATTTCTTTCTGCCATTTTGTACGCCTCCCATTATTGGTTACCTATATCATACTATAATTGGTTACCAAAATCAAGAAGGTATAAAAAATAAGGCTCCCGGAATCCCGAGAGCCTTCGAAAACATATTGGGTTTATTTTTTATTTTTGTACTCAGCACTTTCAACAAACGCCTTATAGATCTCTGCCCGGGTCATACCTTTAACGATGGCATCCATCCAGTCATTCATCCCCTTCTCATCCGGTTCACGGCCAAGGAGGAAAACATACAGCTCCCGGATGAATCGACGTCGCCCCTCGTCACTGTCAATAATACCGTTGGCGACTTCATCCCATGACAATGTACCTTCATTTAAAATCTTCTCCCAGAAGGCCAAACCCTTCTCATCCGGTTCACGGCCAAGCTGAGTGATATACAATTCCGTTACTTTTGCTTTCCAATCCACTTTTTTCACCTCCGGCTTTGATTCCTGCTCCGGTTTAGTATTGCTGGTGCCAGACTTCCTTGAGATTTCGCCAAGCAAATCCCTGTACATGATATTCATGTCGGAACTTCCAGAGATCCCATTGACTTTTCCGCTTGACGAATATTGCCAGATATCAAGGTTCCCACCCTTATAATCACATGTGGAGTTATACTGAGCAATCCATTTTGTATATCGGTTTCCAAGACCCGTCAAGTAATTATTCCACCAATTCAGATTGGCGTAAATTCCACACCAATAACCGGCTTTTTCAATGATATCAGCGAAAATCTTTGCCCGACCAACAGCTCCGGATTCTGTCCCTGGCTCTTCCAGATCAAGATAGATCGGCAAGGACAGTTTATACCCTTTAACGCATCGCAGGATGTGTTCCGCCTCACTTCTGATCTGAGCATCTGTCGTCGCATAAGAATAGATATAGGCGCCGAATGGAATCCCTAAACGAGTGCATTCATCAGCATTACGTTTCCACTGGCTGTCATCCTGACCTGCATAATTGTCACCATATCCACAGCGTACAATTGCAAAATCGATCTGTTCCTTTACCTTATTCCAATCGATAATCCCCTGGCTATAGCTTACATCGATCCCTTTTAACATGTTCTATTCCTCCTTATCACTGTTGATCAATTTTTCTGTTACCGCCAGTCCTTTGACCAGGACCGTCGGCACATCATAGCCACATTCTACCAGATTTTCTAAGATGCTCCGAGCTTCATTGACCATCAAGCAGGCCAGCGTAAACCATCCGACCATTGTCAAAAAGCTCAGATCTACATTTAATATATCTGTCCCCATATGTACAAACACATAAGACACCAAAAAGGCAACAGCAATGATAACCCAGTATCCCAGTTTTTTAATGATGCCTTTTAATCCAACAGAGCTGCTTTCCTTCTTTAATTTTCTTGACTTATACCATCCGGTCAGCCAGTCGAAAACATTAAAAATCAAAAATGCAGCGAATATATACCAGTAGATTCCAAATATGGCGGTCAATACGGTCACTGCTGCCCCGACAATCATATTGTAAATATCAATTACTTTCATATTTTCTTTCCCTCATTTCCTTTTACAACTGTACTCCAGCCAGCTTTTCCGCCAGTACTCTTAATTCATTAATCTCCTGCTGTTGAATCTGCACTGTTTTAATCAATGGAGCAATAAACTCTTCGTACCGAAGGCCATATGTATATTCGCCATCAATAACCCGTTCGCCAACAATTTCCCCTTCAGAATCTACAATGGATTCTGTTTTTGGGGATTTTATAAATCCAGCAAAATCTTTAGATGATATTCCAAGATCAGCCATTAAAGTTTCGACATCCTGAGCAATCAGCCCGTAATGGGAACGGCCTGATTTTCCATCGTTGAATTTGTATGACACCGGATTGAGCGCCATAATAAAATCTTTTACAGATGCAGGAAGGCTCTTGATATCGTGTTTTTCATTCCTATCTGATGTGTTAATTGTGGCTGAACCAGAATATATCTGTCCCCATTTATAGTTTGATGTCCCGAGCTGCAAAGCTCCTGATTTAAATGGAGACAAGTTCCAGGTCTTATCCCGTACACCAAGGCATAATACATAGTCCGATTCGCCGGAGGCCCATAATTGCAATAACTGTGCTGTATCACCAGATATGATGGCTTTATTTTTTAAATAGATTTTATCCAAATATCCGTTGATATCACCTTTTGTTATCTGATTCCAGGTCGCTGATGGCGTGGTTGTTCCGGTTATATATCCTATATAATAGTAGGTACTGCTTTGGCACACAATAAAGCCATCAATGTCGTTGATCCCGCCAGGTGCGTTTTGAAGGATGCAGAAACCATGATACCATGCGGCGCTTCCTCTTGGTCCCCATCCGCCGGTATCTTTCCATCGTCCGATATACGTTTTTCCATTATTGCTTTCATTGACTCTGGTGACAAAGTCTGCCAAAGTTGCACATTCCCAACTTCCAGTGGCAGCTTTGGTATTAAGCTTTGTATCAACTTCATCTTCTTTGTAGTATCGATCGTCATGCGTATGCGAGGTTGGCGATTTACCTTCCAAAAACAGATCAATATCTGTTTTTGGGTAATATCGTTCATCATGATCGCTACTGGTTTTATGTTCTCCCAAATTACTATTTAGCTCATTAAAAGCCCCCGGAAGTGTCTTGTTCGTCGTTGTCAGCGTGTCAAAAGTCCACGCTGCAAGCTTTGTTTTAATGGCCGCAATAAGACTGGACCATTTAAATTTTTTTAATGATGCGGTGCCAGAATCTCCAGCCATAAACAGGTCCGCATCGGCCGGAGTTGTCTTTTCTTCCAGGTCTGTGACCTTCTTTGTCTCAATTGCATTGGTAGTTGTTGTCTCTGCCATATTTATTCCTCCATTCTACTATTCTATCCGGATCAAAGCCCCGTCCATATCTGCCAGAGCATAGGCATCTTCGCCGAGGACGCAAGCCACATCTTTAGTTTCCACCAATATTGTAAATGACTTTTTGATCTCCACCGGATTCGGGGTTATCTGTACGCCGTCAATGATAATATTTGCTTTCATTAATTCACCCTCAGTCTCACCGGGTCCACCCATATTTCGTCGGCGACCTCATAAATATACTTAAATTTATATCTTCCGGTGCCTTTTGGCTGTACCAATGTATCCAGCTCATGACCGTTGATCTCGCATTCTCCTTCAGCTTCCAGCACCCCCATCGGATTATATAATTCCCACCGGGCACTTCGGATTGAAAAAGGGATGTCTTGACCACATTTCGGTCTTATGACGCACCGGAGATGGATCTTCTCACCGAAATCAACATACTTATCCGCCACATATTCTACACTCAACGTTGTATCCCCCTTCCTTCAGCTCCGCACGGTATCCTGAATCCAAAACATAGGCCTGCAGTACGTGACCACATATCGCAAACAGCATCTTGCATTTATAGGCCACATTTCCAGCCTCATCCTCTGCATACACATCGACAATGTACTCGCCTTCCAGGTTTGAGGGGACGGTGACGCGCCACCAGTCCCCTTCCTGATGTTCAAACATAATTTTGGCCCCATTGGCTTTGCCAAACACTCTCCGAACCATAAACTTAGTCCGTCACCTCTACAGAGATGATAAATGTCTGACCCGCATCTACCGGATTTGGAGTAATGGTGATCGCCTGAATCACTGGTGCGCCCGTATCCAATGTGACATTTCTGGTTATTGTGGTCTTCTTGCCTGCCTTGTCGGTGGCTACTACTGTAATAACATTTGATCCAGATGTCAGCGTAATTGTCTTGCTGAACGAACCATCTGCATTGACGGTCGTACTCTGTCCATTTACGGTCACTGTTACCGGTTTTGATGTGACGTCATTAGTGATACCTGTTACTGTCAATGTTTCTTCGTTTGTTACAAGACCGTCTGTCGGATTTGTCACAGACAATGTCGGTGGAACGGTGTCTACGGTAAATGTCACGCTCTTCGCCGCAGCGACATTGCCATCATTATCCGATGCATTAACTACAATCGTATGTTCGCCGTCGGACAGTGCCGTAGCTGGAGTATATTTGCACTCGTATCCGCCGGTGACCGATGTTTTTGTAATCGTAACTTCCTGACCGTCTACAGTAAGTTTAATTGTATCTGCATTCACGCCAGAATCATCATCTGTAACCTTAAATGCGATTTCCGGATTGGCATTAGTAATAAACGCAGATGCTGTTGGATAAGTAATCGTAATAACTGGTGCTACCTTCTCCAGGACTCTGATTTTTAAACTCTCTCCCAATGTGCTGTGGGTCTCGCTTACTGTCGTTTTATTCCCCGCATCGTCTGTGGCCACAACTGTTCCGCCGTATTTATGATCTGCCTGCGAATAACTGGATTTTGCAGGTGCCGGAATTGTTCCCTCATATTTACCCGTTTCTGAGTTATACGTCAAATCATAGGTCCGTCCCTGAAATGTATATTTTACTGTGTTTACTGACATGTTTATTTCCTCCTCGAAATATTATTGTATTGATAAAACATTTTTCAAAGTTTCTTTGATTTCATCGACTTCATCCTGCAATGCTTTTCCGGCTGCGGCATCCAGTGCGCCCTGACCCGGAGTCGATGTCGTCGTATTATTGATGAGCGGATTCCTTACATTTCCAATAAGCAATGATGCCACAGTGCCATCCTCCCTTTCTATGTCGTAATAAAGATTTCCGGTTTCGTTGTCATATCTAAAATCTGGCGGATCCGTGCCGTCTGGATAATCGACCCACAGGTTCCCCGTGGCTGGGTCTATCCGCAAACAATACATCCCCGCAGATGGTGCCATAACTCCACTCGGTCCTTGCGGGCCGATCGGAATAACAAAATCAAAGACGGCATCCTTCTTAGTCCCGGAATTTTTGACTACAGCCGCACTTCCCGGTTCTCCATTGATAACCTCACCGACTGTGATACTGGCCGAAAAGTCACCATTCACCGCTTTCTGTTCCATTGTAGCTATTGCTTCGCGGGCATCCTTGGCCGCAGCCTTTGTGTCCTCTGTGGCTTCTCCCATCTTGGCAATAGCCTCATCCAAAAATGGCATCCCGTTCTCGCTGACGATCGGTGTCGCGCTGCGCTCCACACAAATCGGCTGGACAAACGTAAAAAGTTCTCTTCCGTCTTTCGTCAGCCGGAGCTGCATGTAAGCTGTCCCTATTTCGGCGACCATCTGCTTGTCCATATCCACCAGGATCGAATTTTCTCCAACATCTAATGTGGTTGATATGGACTGTATACCTTTTTTCGATGGTTTCTCCACAAAAACGCCTACTGCTGTGCCCTCTAGGATTTCATAATCTTTAAACAAAAATAATATTGGCAGAGCGTCCGTGCCCTGCGTATAATAAATAGTCTGTTTTAAATCATCCCGGAATACATATGCCTCTACGATATGTTTGTCCACTTTTTTCTCTCACCTTCTTTCTCATCCTGGAATCCACCGGACAAACGCCACTTTTTTAGGTGGCGCCGGCGGCGTGTATATATTCGGCGGGTAAATAAACCCCTGGAACTGGTTCCCCGGCGTCCCTGTATAAGTCGTCAGATAAAAGCACGGAAAACCGTTAAACATCCCCGATGGCGGTATGTTCATTTCTCCATTCGAATTCCATGCCGAATTTGATACCACAAAGCTTCCGTCATCGTTGATCTGTTCCACTACGCATACATGTCCGCCTGGCGTGTATCCAAAACAGGCGATGGCCCCAAGACGCGGCGTCTGGCCGACTTCATACCCCTTGGCTATAGCGTCCGCATACCATTCATTTGCATTTCCCGTACCAGCCGTAAAATCAGGATATTGGCCAGTGATCTCATACCACCGGCCGGCCGCATAGGCTGTACAGTTAGCTATGCCGTAGCCATAACGATAATACAGGTTTTCACCAAAATAATATTTGTACGCTTCGCTTCCGGTATCACTCATATCCGTCGGTTCGTAGATTGACAATCTTGGTGTAAACGTCCCCATCGGTGTTTCCGGAAGGATCTCTGACCACTTCTTGGCCTGTTCGGCTCTCGCTGGCTGCGGTGTCGTCGCCGGACGCTCATAGTTATATAAAAAGGCATTCGCCAACCACTCAATGTCATGGGTGGTGTCCGTGGCAAACTCGGCAAAAGAAATAGGATAGCTCGATGTAGCTATCCATGTGACTTCCTGCGCGTCAAAGCACTCCTCGATTAACTTGTCCAGCATCCCGTAACCATAGGATTCCGGGTCAGACAAATCATAACCATGACTTTCTAACCAGTCGGTGATACGCCAATATGGCGTCCATCCGACTAAGCCCATGCCGTTATGCTGATCCCCGTCATACGGACTATAGCCGTGCTGCCACTGACCCGGATTTAAGTAAGATTCAGTCATCATATTCCCGATCATGGCCATGATCGCATTTCGGGACGTAAATCCATGTGTGGCAAGATATGTATAAATCAGATTAGCGTTATTACACTGAGCCGTTCCAAATCGTTCCATGACATCCGAGTAATAACCGCTTCCCCAGCGGCTTATCCATGTCATTTTATCTCACCGCCTTCGGTTGTATAGCCGCCGACCAGTGAGCCACAAACATACTGCATGTATGATCCGTCCGAGAATTCAGCCCGGCCGGTTAAGCCATATTGTCCTCTAACGCGGATAGATTCATTTATTATAAGGTCTTCGGTATTTACATATCCTTTTTCACCGGAAATACCTATAGACGTCTTAATCAGTGTCCCAATCATATAGATCAGGGCGTTCTGATTCATGCTGTAGCCATGGTCACCATCGGAGCCGCTGATGATTGGATAATAGTTATCTCCGGTTTTCTGGTACCGAATACTGACTTTTCCGTCCGTGTCATCGTTAAGATTTGTGATTGTAAGTCCGCCATTGGCAAATACTAATTTAGATGCGTTCCCCGATTCATCCGAATCGTAAAATGTAATGATTCCAGTATCTAAGTCAAGTTCAAAACCACTCATTCCCTCGACAAAATCCTGGGATTGCAATTTCCCCGCTCGGACACGATCGGCAAGCATGGTGCCCGCTGTGATAAAGTCAGCAAAAAAACCTTTACCAGTTCCAAAAGTCCTCCAATCCCATTCACGGCCATCTGCCGTCCGCTGGTAAGCGATTTGGAATCCCATTGTTCCAAGGCATAAGGCGCCATAGGTCGGCGAGTTAGGATTCAAGTCCTCAAATATCGTGGCCCGGACAGCAGACGGTTGTGCCGCGGTAGCTTGGGCACGCATCTGTGTCCTTATGCCATCCAATATTCCCGCAACTTTCTCCGCTTTTACTGTTCCATTTTGATTTATGGCCTCATCCACCCGATTCAGCGCCGCTTCCAAGTCATTTATATAATTATAGACAAAATCGCCTATTTCGACGGAGTCATTTTTTTCTCCTATGCAATCGTATGAAACTTTTATAACTCTTCCGTCAGTTTCAATGTCAAGTTCCAGATTTTTGCAATGAACTGTATCACCTAACCCTACCGTTTCCAGATTCTTCAAGTCTTTATACTCTTCTGTTTTGGATAAATCAATAAGGTCTACCTTGTAATTGCTTGTCGGCTTGTCAATTCCGGTTTCAAATAATTCCTGACATTTCTTTTCTAACGCTGCATTCAACTGCTCCTGGGTGTCGCATATGATGACAGTATCGTCGTCCGAATCACTGGCATCTTCGCGCATTTTCACTTCCGAGAACTCTACTGTTTTAGTGTAGATTACCGGATAATGGTTGATTAATGGACTATCTACCCATGGAGATGCGCCATTCATACCGTAACCATTATAGGATGTCGGGACGATTCTCGTAGTCACACTGGACATGTCAATTTCTGCCTCAATAGATTCACAGTTTAACCCGATTTCTACCCTCATTCCATTGTCAAATCCAATGCGTTCATTCACATAGATAGTATAATTATCATAATAAACTTCCCCACCCCAGCGGTTAATAAAAGCCTGATCCATGTCGCTTTGAATAGCTTCAATCAGATTTTTCCGAATATAATACGCTGTAGAAACATCTATTATATTCGATACAGCTTTATATTTCGTCTGGCCCTCCATCATAATATCCAAGGCGTCCTGTCCATTTTTTGTTGTTGGTCTTACATCGTTCAAAAACACTTCTCCAGCCGCATCCATAAATATCGGCCGGGCCTTTGCTGATATTCCAGTTATCCCCTTGTGTTTCCAATAAATTCGATACAATTGCTTTTTGGATGTTAAAAAAGGAGCCGCAATAACAGCTCCCTCAACGATATATCTCCATCTTCTATCCTCATCAACCGGATGTTCTAATCGCATTTCCCATGTTCCATTAAGTTCGGCATCAATAATACAGGATTCCGGCACCAGAGTTATATTCCCGTTCATGTCAAAATCCGTATTATTTGCATTATATATCTCAATCATTACCGGCACCTCCAATGAGGAATTGCTTTTACAGCAAATCCTTTTGAAACAGATATGGTATTCTGGCCGGGTTGAAGATAAAGATTTTCGAAATCGCCTTTTCCGATATTATTGACGATTGTCTTGTCCGGAAGATATATGAGGCGCCGCTCTGTATCTAAAATTACTGAACCATTCAATTTCACCTCGAAAACATTTCCATTAACAGATATGGTGCAGACCCCGATACCAGAAATAAAATAATCCGGAAAAGCCACCTCTCCCGGATTCCATGACAAATCTTTTAAATCATATTTTTCTTTTCCTGACCTCAGGTATTCCAATCCGTCTTTGGTAATAAACGTTGCGGTAAAATCACCTATTCTTCGCCCTTTATGCTCATTGTCACTTAGATTCACACGGGCAATTCTATAATAGTAATCAGGGTTATCCGAAAATACCAATTCACCATTTGTTCCCGACAACCATTTCTGTATTTTCCGCCATCGCTTAGACCATTTATCTTCCGGCCCTATGTAATTCATTGGAACAGCTATCTCGGTACTTTCAAAGCGCCCTTCATCTTGTAAATATGTTCCGTTGACTCCCGGCACTTCGATTTCTCTGTAGGCCCGCTTGGCCGCTGGAATACTTGGACGTTCTTTTATAAAGGCTTTCAAAGATGAGCTTCTTATGTCATTGTACTGAATATCAAGCATAGCTTACCCCCTTTGAAGCTCTCTGGCTTCCAACCTTCGACGATATCTCTTTGATTACCATTTCAGTGATGATCTGATATAATCGTTTGTCACCAATATAGATATTATTTTCAGCATTTATTTCCAAACTCTTAACAGCTTCCACCAAAAACTCTGCTAAAGCAAGGTTATTATGCTGCATTTCATCTCGGATATACTGCTTCAGCAAACTTATCGGCATGACCGCCTCTGGCCCAGCTTCACCGCCACCTAACAGTTTGTCTCCATTCCTTCCAAAAATTGTCGGACGGTTTAATATTCCACCCTCGGCATACCACTTAACACCAAAATGTGGGATACTTGGTGGATTTAACCCAAATTTTCCAGTCACAGAAAAATGTGGAAGCTTTATACTTGGCAAATTCCATTGAAAATCAAAAAATCCTTTTATCGCTTCTACTGCACCTTCGACTTTATCTCTGGCCCATTCGATTTTTTCTTTTATGCCATTTTTTATATCGTCGAATGTGCCTATCGCTGAACTTTTGATATCCTCAAATTTTTGAGTAACGCCTTCCTTTACTTCTGCAACATTATCATCAAAATTCTGAAAAAATCCTACCACAGAGTCGATGATTGAATTCACACCATCTCTGAACCATTCGCATTTAGTGTATAGCAATATGATTGCAACTATAATTGCCGTTATAATTGCTATTACCGGATTTGCGGCAATCAGCCCAAAAAGCGTACTTGCACCTTTTCCTATTCCGCCCATCACCGTATTAGTCACAGCAGCCAAGGTTTTACTATGTTCCATCACAAACCCGATGCCTTTGGTCACTCCGCCAATTCCAGTAGTAATTTTCCCAATCGTTATCAGGATCGGCCCTATGGCAGCCAACATCAAACCTATGGTTATGATTGCATTTCGCTGCCCTTCATCCATCGCATTTAATTTATCAACAAATCCTTGAATTCCTGAAACGATGTCTCTAATTACAGGCATTAACATTTCGCCGAAGCTTATCGCAAGTTCTTCAAGCTGGCTTTTTAAAATAGTAAGCTGTCCAGCCAAATTATCCTGCATGGTAGCTGCCATCTGCCCCGCTGTACCGTCACAATTATTGATAGCATTATTTAACTTCTCAATGTCTGATGGTGCAGCATTCATCACTGCAAGAAAACCAGACATAGCGTTCTTTCCCACCAATGCTTCTGCTGTTGCTGCTGCCTCAGATTCCGTCATTTGAGAAAAATACTCACGTAAGTCACCTAAAATATCCCCAAGCGAACGCATACTTCCATCGGCATTTGTGGTCGCAACGGTCACATCTCCAAAGGCCGCGCCCGAAAGCTCCACATCGCCTTGTAGAGAGGTCAACATAGTACGCATTGCGGTTCCCGCTTGAGAAGATTTGATTCCGGCATTGGCCATCAACCCTATGGCCTCTGCTGTATCTTCAGCACTATATCCCAAAGCTCCTGCAACGGGCGCACAATACTTGAACGTCTCGCCCATCATGGATACATTGGTATTGGCATTAGAGGAAGCCGCTGCAAGTATATCGGCAAAATGCCCGGAATCTGCTGCTGTTAGCCCCAGAGCAGTCAAAGCATCTGTCACAATATCAGAAGTGGTTGCTAAATCCTCTCCTGATGCTGCGGCCAAATTCATAATCCCCTCAATACCGTCCAGCATATCCCCGGTCTTCCACCCAGCCATAGCCATATAATTCATTGCTTCGCCAGCCTCTGACGCCGAGAACTTCGTTTTTGCGCCCATCTCCCGAGCCTTGTCTCTTAACTGTTCCAAGTCGTTTCCTGTGGCTCCTGACACTGCGGAAACTTGACTCATGGCGGAGTCAAAATCTGCTGCTGTCTTAACTGCTGCCGTAGCCAATCCAGCAACCGGCACTGTAACTTTCTTTGTCAAATCTGTCCCGACATCACTGATCTTCTCTCCCGCTTTAGAAATCTTTTCTCCCGTCTCTTCGAGCTTTTTCCCGTATGCCTCAATATCTGCGGTTCCGTATTTAAGCTTTTCATTTACCTCTTCAAGGCTCTTAATATAGTTATTTAATGCCGCCTGGGTATTCTCTAACTGAGCTTTCTTTTTCTGGATAGCCGCTTCATTATTCGCTTCTCCAGTACTTAATTTTTCAATATCTGCCTCTAGTTTTTCGGCTTTAGATGAGTAATCGATGTATGCCTTTTCGGCTTTTTCTACCTGATTCTTTTTCTTCTGAATTGCTTCGGCATTGGAATTTTCATCTTTCTCAAGCTGTTCAAGTTCAATTTTCAAAGCATCGCACTTCTGTTTGTAGCTTTTAGCCGTATTTTTTGCAGCATTCAACTGTTCAGTCTTCTTTTTAATCTTTTCTGCATTTTTAGACTCTTTCTCGCTCAACTCCGAAAGCTGCCCTTGAAGCATTTTTACTTTATCCGTATAGTCTTTGACTTCTGCAGCAAGGTACTTTTGCTGGTCTTTTAACTTCTCAGACGCCTTTGTATTCTCATCCCATTGAGATTTCGCAAGTTTGAAGGCCGAATAGTTCTCCTTGATAGAGGCATTAACTTCTTTAAGGCTTTTGTTAAAATCCACCGTTCCGTCAGCTTTAAATACTAAGCCAACCCGTTTTAAATCATCTGACATGCAAAGCCTTCACCTCTTCCATTTTTCTCTGCATATGTACGTTGTAACATTCATTAAAAAAGATGGGGTCTGAATTCCAAAATTCCTCTTCACTCATTCCCATCTCTCTTGCGCAAATCATATATTCTGCCCAGTCAATGTTTAATGCTCCGGCGTTGTCATTGTTTTGGCTTGTTTTTTTTTAGCATATTCTTTATATCTAGCCTGGAATCCTTCAATTGCTTCTGCAACACTATCTGTATCCGGCGGCACCAAAGAAAGAGCTTCGTCAAAAGATACAGCCTTTCCATTTGAGCGAAGGATTGCATAAATCAGATCTGCCGCCAGCTCCATGCACTCCATTTCACTCAACGGGTTTCTTTGCCTATTCGTTTCTTTTTTCTCGGCTTTTTTAGCCTTTTTTACAAGCCTATAGAAGCCTTTCGTCTTTTGCAGATAATATATTGTTCCGAAATTAACCTTTATCTCCAGGCGCGTCCCGTCTGTCAGATCAACAAAATATTCCTTCATTCATCATTCTCCTGTAACTGCCGCCGCAAGACCAGCTTTATCCAGAATCGGTTTCGCAAAAAACTTGGCTTCTGTCAAACCTTCCGGGAGATTTGCCTCGGAAGACACCCTGGCCACAATATCTCCTACTTCATTAAACGGATATGCTGTAATTTTGATAGTATCTGTCTGTTCGGAAAAGCTCTCTTCTTTTGTCTTTGCTTCATCCGAATTCTCGGCAAGCTTGCATTTTGGATACCAGTCATATCGTGCTTTGCCGCCTTTCAGTTTAACAACTTTACCATAGGCAAAAAATGGACGTTCTCTCCCTTCTCCACTTCCTCCAGAAAGTATCAATCCGCTTTCGTCGACATTGTCGCCTCGCATCCTACATAAAGTATCATACGGAAACGCTATGGTCTCTACTTCGATATCCATGGATGATGTTGCGTTTTCGGTATCGTAAATAGCCCCACTTGCATAAACATCTTCTGAATCGGAATTTTCTGTAACGCTCACAGATTTAACCACATCTGTCTGTTCTACATCGGGTTCAAACTGTTGTGTCCAATCTCCATCATCATTCATTACATTAAAACAGATAAACTGACTCCCCACTGTTTCTTTGATTGGCGGTTTTTTCTTTGTAATTGACACGTTTTTCCTCCTCTACTTAAATAACCTTTCATTCATGTTTCTAAAATACTTCTCTTTGTCAAAAGTTGGCTTAAGATGGGGCGTTCCTCTTATTTTCCGGGTTCCATTTTCAACCATAGGTCCATAGTATTTGCCCCATCCCACTTCAATCTCACCTTTATTCCTTTTGCTGGTCACCGTGTCCAAAAGATGTGTGTATCCCGGCCTTGAAATCTGCGACCTTGGTCTTGGAAGTCTCTGAACATCCTTTACATATTCGTCTGCCACATCTTCAAGCGCTTCCATGACCTTCTCTTCCGGCACGCTATACTCTTCCAGCATTTTGGCCAGCTCTTCAAATCCATCGCTCGTAAATTCCAAATCAGACATCTTCAATCACGTCCAATGCAAAATATGTATGCCATGTTCTTGCAAAGATTGGATCATTCTCAACATATTCATGCTTAAATAATGGATGCTGGCCAATCTTCCGAAGTTTTTCTCGCAACTCTTTAAATTTCTCATGTTGTGGCGTTCTAGACCAGAAGGATATCTGATAAGTGACAATATTGTGGTAATCTTCCCCAGATGCCATCTCGTCCTGCTCCGCATAGGGCCAATAGACAATTCTGGGATATTTGTTCATATTCTCATTACTGGATATCCCCTCGTTTACCGGGATGCCCACCGAATGAAGCAGCTCACTTAATTCTTTCTTTGTCATAACATGTCCAACTCCTTTTCTGGTCGGATTAAAGTAAGTTCGGTTTCTGGGAACCCATTCTTGTCCTTAGTATGAGCCGCATTGTACACCTGATGCTTCGTATTTCCAATCAGGCATACGCATTGACTATCTATCCCCCGGAACATAGGAATCCGAATTTTCATGGTAACCTCTTTTCCGCCCTGGTCAAACTCATATCGGACACGATCAAAAACGGCTATTTCTCTGTACCATATTACTGTTTTCGTGTCTTCAAGATATTTCTTTGGATAGTCTTCGGATGTATCCGTCTTTATCTTATATAGTCTAAAGGCTCCATCTGTGTATTCTGGCGGTTGAATCATCGTAGCACCTCACTCCCCATCTGCCATTCAATAATGGCTGATGAATAGTTTTCAGACCAACTATCCACCTTTCCATGATAGGCATAATAAACATAGCTTTTAAGCAATGACCTGTACATTAGGTCTTCGTTGTAATCTGTTCCGGGATTTAATTTTCCAAGCCGGTAAATTCCTTCTTTGATAAAGTTTTCCAGACCCTCATCTTCAAAAAAAGGCGGAATATGATATTCCCGCCGAATTTCTTCTATTAGTTCTTCCATATCCGCCCAATTCATTTTATTCTCCTGTTCCTGTTGTTGGTGTTGTTACCTGTGTTACCGGCAGAACATACTCTTCCAATTTGGTTACATCAAATACAACCGCACAATTATCGTCCACGGCACGTCCATTGGCATAACATTTTCCAATAATAAGATCAGCGTCATCCAAGGCTTTGGTCTGATCATACTCATCAAATCGTACAGATGTTGCACCCATGACATAAACATTCTTGAGCGTAAATACCGCCTTTCCCTTCGGACAATTCGCATCTACGTGCTTGATGATTGGCATAAACGATGTATTTCGATAACCACCCGTCAGAGCTTCTCCGTAAAGAGCCGGGTCCACATATTCTGCCTCATCTAATGGATTGCATATTAAATGCAGCTCACTTACATTTCTCAATCCACCATTTGAAAGGGTTGTGCGGACTGTTGCTAATCCTTTTGGCGAAAATTTTGTCACATTGCTAAGTACTTCTTTTGCTGTGGCTGTACCATCCTTTTCGAATGAATCAAGTTTATTCATGATGCCTACTGGTCCTGTTTTTCCATCACCATTTAAATACCCATCAACCAATCCATCCTGCATTGCCTCAGCTAAAATAGCCGTGAAATATCTGTCCACAAACGGAAGTGCTAACTCTCTAATGGCTTTCGGAATAACCATGGCAATAGAAAGCTTATGGACTTCGATGTTCAGTGCCGAAAAGCTTGCTGACATTTCAGCGGTAATCGCCCCTGCCAGTTCGCCCCACACCGCTTTTCCGGAATGTTCAGCTACAAGCCATTTTTTAACGTTTGCTGGCGCAAACTGGATAAGTGACAACACATCACTCGCTTTTTTTACATTGTCCAGAGTTCTATCGATGATTGAGGTCGGAATGATATCGAGCTGACTTGCCGTAACCGCCTGTTTGATATCTTTAAATTTCTGGTAAAATTCCGTTTCTTCTTTGGACAATGTTCTTAATCCTAAAGATTCCCGATACTCCGCATCGGCTGCTGCTCTGGCGTTCTGTTCAACCAATTCACTGATTAACCCTTCGTGATTTGCCTCAATAATCATGTTTGCAGCATCATAAATAGCCTGACTTTTATCCTCCGCTTCGTTCAGCATATCAACTACCTTCTGACGCAATTCTTTATTAATTCCATCAATCTTCATTTTTTTCTCCTTTCTTCGAATCAAAAAAAGCACCAAATCCGGTGCGGTCTTTCGGTTTTTCTTCCTCTTTTTTTAACAACGGAGTTATTTTCTCCATGATCTTAGTCGCAATATCCTCCACATTAATTTCTGTCCGGACCGCTTCCAAGGCGGCCGGTGTACTCAAAATCTTGTCTTTTATCATTTTCATCGCGGACTGATTGACCCCCGTCTCCGGTTCCTTCATTGTATCTGTCGCAAAACCATATTCCAGACATTCTTCCGGCGTCAACCACGTTTCATCATCCATAAGTTTTTTGAGTTCTTCTTCGGATATATTCACCTTGGACATATAAGCATTTACAGAAGCCTGGGTGATCTTCTCTAAATCTTCTGCCTGTTTTCTAAACTCTTCCGCATTCCCCGACGCATAAGTCCACGCATTATGAATTAACAGCAAAGATGCTTCATTCATAATTCTTTCGTCGCCAGCCATGAACACGACCGATGCGGCTGAACAGGCAAATCCATCACAATATGTCACTATTTTGGCCGTACTGTTTTTCAAACAATTATGGATTGCAAGTCCTTCGGAAACTTCTCCGCCGTAGGAATTGATATGGACATTGATTGTATCTGCCTTCAATTCCGAAAGTTCTTTAACGATACTGTAGGCATCCTTATCTTTTTCTTTCCACGGGTAAGATGTGATATCTCCAAAGATATAGAGGTCTGCCGTCATTCCACTCGTCTCAAGTGCATAATATTTTTTCATTGTCTATTTCCTCCCTTATTTTTCTTTCAAGGCACTTCCCCGGAGATTCCCTGGAATGTCTACTCTGTATTGCCATCTGTATCACCTCCCAAATTGTTTGTATAATTTTTCGTGACCACTCGTTCCTGGCTAAAATCTGTGTTCAGCGGCTCCCATCCGACCAACTTTAATATCTCGTCAAAGTTAAAGCCGATACTGCGAAGCTTATCAAGATTGGCAGCACTTTGAATAATGTCAATATGTTTATACTGTGATATATCTATCCATATCTTTTCACCTTTAAGATAGTCCTCCTTACCGACCATTTTCGCATTCACTGAATCATTGATAATCTCAACGATCCAGCTGACGGCATAAGTAATAAATTCATTTGTGCTGTCGGCTTTCTCTGTAATCTCTCCCAGAAAAACCGCTTTTGGAATATCATAAGCAAAAGCGCACTCCGTAAATATCTCATTTGCCAGTTTGGTAATATCTTCGCTGCTCGCCGATGTATTTATCGCCATCTGCTCAATCTTTAACCCCGTGCTATTGGTCAACACCTCGATATCATCCGATTCCAAAAGAGCTTTGATATTCTTTTTATACTCATCAATCGTCAACGGCACCTCGGTTCCATCCGCTTCTCGTTTTCGGAGTACTGGCTGATGCCCCTCCATATTCAATGCGAACTTTGGCGCCCCGGCTACCTTCTTAGCTGCACACAAGGCGCTGACCGTATCATTATATAGTTTTAATGTTTTCTCCAGATATCCTCGTATCTTTCGGTTTTTTGTCCGTAAATGGATGATATCATCGGCAGAAAAATTTTTATTCAGCGTCATGGTCTTATCGTTTGCACTAATCGTTATATTTTTATAGACCTGAGGTATAGTCACCGAATTGTCTGTGCTATAAGAATCTGCAATAAAAAGTCCATTTTTTAGCACACATATAACGCATTCCCCTTCCCGCAACAGCTGTTTTATAGCACGCATCCAGAAATCTGTAGCCGTTTCATTGCCATTGGGTCGAATATTTAACATCCAATAGATGTCGTCCTGTACTCTTTCATTGCCCCTCTGGACCACAAACTCGCTTTTGGCAATCGCTTTAGCGATCATGTTCTCTGCCTTTTCTATGGCCGTCTTTGCTAACGCCAGCTTCTTTACGTCTACTGTTATCAGCTCCATGACCGATTTCTCCTCACCGTCTTTATTCCTAAACAAAAAATTAAACATATATAACCACTTCTTTCAATAGTTCTTTCGAAAACATCGCTGCGACAAATGCCATAAAACCATCATTCTTCCGCAGCTTTGGCTCTATCTTTCCAAATTGCTTATTCCCGTATTTGTCCATCGTTACCTCGGTATTATTTGTATACCAACGCATGATCGCGGACGGCCCGAAATTTATCTTTCCTTCTGCGAAAAGGCTTTCAATCTCTGGCGCCAGAATCCCACAAACAGAACCAATCTTTCGTATCAATCGTAACATTCCATTCGGCTCTTGCTTAGATTCCGGCCGGATACCATAAGATTCAAACATTTCTTTAAACAATGTGTACCGATATGTATCCATCGTAATCTTAACAACAACATATTCCGCCATTCTTTCCATGCACCATTTCACTATGTCAGCAATCGGTATCACGGGACCCGATACGACCTCATAATCATCAAACTCCGGTAATTCGTAATTTTGCTCTATCGGGAATTTTATAGAATTTAAAAACGGGGACTCGGCGCATATCCAAGTATGCTGACGCCAAATATATTCCCCTGAATCCCAGACAAGCACTCCGGCGGATGCGAAGTCTCTAACATCTGCATAATCAATTCCTATAATCGCAATCTTCCCTTTGAGCTTTGGCGTGCTTCTCGGAATCTTATGTTCAATATCGTCATAGCACGCTCTTAAAATATTGTCCCAACTGGTTACTGTCTGTTCTTCATTTCTGGCTGGCCAGTTCATTCGCTTTGTGAGGAATTCTGGGCGTTTGCTTGGAAGCTGCTGCATTTCCATGTAGTCATGCAAAATCTGATTGGACAGAATTGGCATATATTCCATAGATGGATTTGCTTTGTGCCAAGCCTCGATATCATCGGCTTCTTTTATATCATCAATTTCACAAATAAACGGAAAATAGCCTAATGGGTTTTCGCCAGTCTCTAATATCTTTAACATCAAGATGAGAAGTTCATCCAGGGGTCCTTCTCGCACATATCCATTCGTGGTTATAATGATTACCCTTGGATGTTTGACCTTTCCTAAACCAGACTCGTGGACATTTATCTGCTCATAATTTTCGTAAGCATGTATCTCGTTAAACAGCAAACATCCCGGACGTTTACCATCTTTTGTTTTAGCTTGCGAAGTATTATATTTCAATTCGGATCTTGTTGCCACATTTGTCACTACTTCTTTTGTGACTTTAAATTTCCCTTTCATTTGTGACACATCCATTGCGTCATAAGCAACTTTAAAGGTATCTTTTGCCTGTCCTTCTGAATTGGCTATGATTTCTATGTGATAATTCCGAACGCCATACAAAGGCGTTTGAAGAAAATTAAGCAAAGGAACCATAAATCCGTCTTTTCCGTTTCCTCGCCCCATCATAATAAATATCTTCGGAAAAATTGGCATATCATCTTTGTACATGAATACAAACGCATAGACAAATTTTTGATACGGAAATAACGGATAATAATGCTTTTCGCAATACTTTAAGCAGTTTTTATAGGTTTTTTCATTGAAAAAAACATCATCACGCTTCAATGTCGGCATGACAATGTTTTTTATCAACAATCTTCTTTTTTTGTTTATCCATCCCGGATGTTTTTTGACATATTCAAGATAATCCTCTATCTCCTGGCATTTGATCACAAATATTCATCCTCATCCGAATTATCCATCAGAGGTTCGCGGAGATTCAAGTCGTTCAATATCTTCAACATAGTGGCTGTGGTCTTTTGAAGATTCTGCACAGATTCATTGGGTTTCTCGGTCCGTACTCCATTCCCATTGATATAATAATACCGTATGCCCTTATCGTTGATATCTTTAATCAATTCTTCTTTCAGACGCCAATACGACATATAATCATCAACCATGTTGGTATAAAACTCCGCTGCCTTGTTCTGTAGCTTAAGCTGATCGATTAATGATTCTTTTACCAATTTTTCTTTTTGAGTTGCTCGTTTCTTCATTCTACCACCGCCCTTTATCTCGAATATCTGCCACCCTTTTCACGCGAGAAGCAAAATTTCTCCGGAGTCATGGCCACATCCCCGTTCTCCATTTTAAAAAAATCGCCGAGAATTGACCGGGGGGGATTCACCAGCGTTCCTCACTCGCCAATTTCTTTTTTCTGACAAACCTTTTTGGGACTCTCCCGTGCCTTAGGTTGTGGCACTGTGTGCATAAGCTGATCAGGTTCTCATCTACCAAAGCCAAGTTCGGATAGTCCCTTAGCTCCTTGATATGATGCACTTCACATGCCGCCCGAATCTTTGCATTATCCCCAGTCAACCGGATTCCCTCTGCTGCTGCCTTTAATAATCGCTGCTTACAATCCTGACATTCAAATAAATCTCGCGAAAGTATATCCAGCCTTTTCAATTTCCACTTTTTTGAATTGTAAAATTTTTTTATCTCTTTTTCATTCATTTTTTCATCGCCCCAAAATATTTACCGAGATATTATTTCGAGCAATGCAAAAACGCCCCATATTTCTACAGGATGTTTCTTAAATGAAATAATTTGAGGTTTCTCTGTAAAGAGAAATCGGAAGTGCCGGAATCAAACCGACCTCACGGATTATTGGTATACCTCACCGTAGTATCCGCCATGATACATAACTTCCGCCTTGAAAGCGTTTCCGCTGTCAACTGGTTTATAATTTTTCACAAAAGTGGCCACATCCGGAGTCGAACCGGAACCCAGGGCGCTACCCTGTCCATCTACCATTGATGGTATGCTCCACATATTGCGCCGTAAAACGTGCTATGTGATACAGCGCTTTTTCCGCTTTGCCTTCGGCAGCCCCTCGCAACTCCGGCCAGGGTCGTCACCCATGTTCCTTTACTACACAAACTACTTAGCTGGCCAATGCTCCGATTTTTGTGCATATGCTTTTCTACTTATCGGTTTCTTCTTTAAAACCCGTTTAACGCCTTCATGGATGGCGCCAACGTCGTTTCGAAACCGGAGAGGTGCATGTTATACGGTTTCCCCTGCGGATGGGTTCGTCTCGCTCATTTGATTATAAGAAGAATGACGGTCTTCCGGTTTTTCAGTGCCGTGGCGTTACCGTCTGAGCCATAACCATCCGCCAGGCTGTGACACTCTGGCGGACGCATCTTAACTTAAGGAGGCTGTTATGAAAACCCATTCCTTTGTCTCAGAAATTCATGATATTACTTTATCACACTCTCGCGGGCATTGTGGGCATCTTTCTGTTTCCGGAAAAATTCATAAAATTTTCTTGACGCCGTTCTCCGGTCCATATTCAGTTCTTCTCCAATATCAAACCAGCCCATATTATTAATACATCGCAATCTAAGTATTAATCTCATTTCCGAATCCTCTACAGTAGTTAAAAACTGTTCGAATTTCCTTCGTTCCCTTTGTAGCTTTCTGAGGCTATAATTTAACATATCTTCTAATTCCAGGACCTCACTGGCATAATCCGATATATCACTGCTGCTACCGCCGCCTCTTGGCATATCGGTGATGATATTCTGCTTATATGGATTCTTCATTTTAAGTTCGGCCAGTTCCCGTTGTAAAACCGAAATTTCTTTGATTATGTAGTGAATCTGTTTTGATTCTTCAAGTGTCAATCTATCACCTCTTTAATGTCGCATTTGTCCAGATTCCCGGTATTTCGCATGTTCTATTTGACATGCCATTATTTCTGTACTGCTGCCGCCTTGCTTACAACCATACTGCTGCCGATAGGCGCTGTTACATTGGTCGCACTCCGTTGCCGGCCGGGAATCTGTAATTGTTACATTAAGCATCGTTCTCACTCCTTATATGGTTCTGGTAATGGCATCCAGGCAATTACGCAATCCCGCTCATCCCATACTCCATTTTCTATTCCACACATTCCGGTAAATGACTCATCTATCCCGCAAAGTTCTCCATCCAGTGTGCAAAGATAAGTCCCATCTTCCGGCAACCTTTCACTCACCGGAATCCACTGATTCTGCTTCCGAAGCTCTGCCAGCTCCTTCGCCATCTTTTGATATTCTTCATTGATGACTTGGAACTGGTCCGGAGTGATGCCAGTATTTTCATAGGCAGCCAGCCGGTCAAAGCATTCTTGTATAGCGCAGATACTGCATGTGCAATCCACTTTTTCACAGCAATCCTCGCAAGCATCGCAATCATCAGCCTCACCTAATCGATTGATTGTACATATCTTTTTTGGCACATAATTCCCATCATATTCTATCGTTAATCTCTCCATACTGATTCCTCCTTTACGCAAATCTTAACTGATAACCACTATCATCAACTCTCATGTTTGGCATTCTCTCACCGATTTTTAAATAACCGCAATTAGCCTCGACAAGTTTCTGTGCCATGATGGGTACTACGCTGTTTCCGATACGGGCTACTTGCTTACTGACCGGATATTTTCTACCCATGTAATCTCGGTCTATGATATAATCTTCCGGAAATCCCTGCATAAGCTTTAATTCTTCCGGCTTCAGCATCCGAAGAAAAATATCCTTCAGAACATACTTTTCTCCATCTATATCCACAATTACATTTACCAATCCGAATCGGTCCTTTGTGGTTATTGTCCCCAGCAGCAAGCTCAGTTCCTGTCCACATCCGGTCCCATAATACTTAATCAAAAAATCAGATATCAGTCCGAAATGTCCCGGTGACGTCGTAATTGTATGTAATGGCTCGTCACAGCCCTGACCAATACCACTCTTGTAAAATTTTGTTATAAACGCTGTCACAAGACCATACCGGTTGCTGGTATCAATTGTTTTGATTGGTTCCGTCAGCAACTGGCCCCGAGCATCCCCCTCTTTCTGCTCGCCGTGATACTGAATCAGGAAGGCAGCTGCTTCTTTGTTTCTGACTATATACGGCTTCGAATTATTTACAACATATTTCACATATCCATTGGCAATTCGCTTCATGGTGGCATTTGCCAAAGGTTTTTGTCTGTCAAATATCGATTTCCCCAAATCAGACCAATCAATATAATCTCCGCATTCCAGCCATTTCTGCATCCCATTGCGGCCATCTTTGCTGTGCGTTGGTTTCGGCCAAACGATATCTTTTCCATCCCTCCGAAATATCGCATACCAGCGTTTCCGTGTTGTCGGCGCTCCATAATCTGCTGCAACCAGCTCTCGGGAATCAAATATATACCCAAGTGATTTCATGGCCGTTATAAACCGTTTATAATCCTCACCTTTTCGTTCCGGTATCGGGTGCCCTTCTGCATCCAGCGGTCCCCACTGCTGGATTTCTTCGACGTTTTCCATAATAATGACGTCCGGCAGAATCGCTTTTGCATGTTTATAGACCGCCCAGGGAAGAATACGCAATCCCTTTTCTCTCGGCTTTCCGCCTTTAGCTTTGCTGTGGCTGGTACAATCCGGCGAAGCCCACATCAGAGACACTTTTCGTTCTTTGACATATTTAGGTAAGTCAACCTTAAAAATATCCTCGGTCAAATGCAACGTATCCGGATGATTTGTCTTGTGCATCAGGATAGCATCTGGGTCATGATTGATGGCTATATCTACCGGACGACCGAGGGCCATATCTATGCCGACTGAAGCTCCGCCGCCTCCGGCAAAACAATCTATTATCAAATTATCTTTCATTTGGCATCACCCACGGGTAGTCTTCAAAACTCATCTGATTATCTCTGTAATTCATCCATAATACCTCCCGGCGTTTTAGTCCACACCCTGCTGTTGTATCCTTGATGGCCTTGCGCCATCCGGATAGATAATCGTTATACATCTCGTTGTCATATCCAGATATCAATATTTTCCCCGGATGGTCAACTGCTGCTTTTAACAGTTCTTCATGATCTGCTCGTGTCATCTCGTGTTTATATAGATATCCTTTACGGCTTTCCGGAAGATACGGCGGGTCCATGTAAATAAATACATCCGGTGTATCATATCGCTTCATCAGCTCCAGTGCTGGAAGGTTCTCGTTCTGTACGCCTTTTAACCTCTCTGCTGCCAGCAGAAGAGTTTCCGGAAGCTCTGCCCAGGCCATGGCTGGATTTGGTGAATGGGTCTGCTGACCAGTCTTAAATCCATTATTGTAAAGCTGAGAATTGCCAAATCCTTGCCAGCACCGCACGCAATACCGCCTGGCCCTTTCAACAGCATCCCCTGTTGATTCAAATGCCGCTTTATATTCTTCTCTGGCAAATGGTGTCCATTCAATTTTCTTTTCCAACTGTTCCGGACAATCACGGAGTACCCGAAAAAAATTCACGATTTCGCCGTCCAAATCATTGACCGTCTCTATATGGCATCTTGGTTTATTTAAAAGGACGGCCAAGCTCCCGGCAAACGGCTCTAAGTAGACGTCATGTGGCGGGATATAACTACATATCCAATCTGCTATCCGGTTCTTGGCACCTGGATATTTTAATATTGCTTTCATGGCATTTCCTCCAGATAATCAAACATCGATATTTGTACCGGCGGAATATCCTTCCATCCCACACCAATGTAGTCCAGAACCTTGCCCCATCCATATTCCTCTCCGGTTTTCTCATCCCTCACCAGATGATACATCAGATATTCCCATTCTTTAGGATTTTCTTCTCTTTTCCGGTCAAACCTGTGCGGACGTTTTTCCAAATGTACCCCAAAACCGCACATGCTGCATCCGGTCCTCTGAGCTTTAGTTGTCCGTAGATTTCCACTGTAGTCTCTCTTTATTTCTCCATATATAGCCGGAACAATACTTTCTATTGGCTGGTATGGGATGATACTGCCCTTCTGGTTACGGCTGTATGTCTGCTTATAATATGCCTTTTCAAACACTTCGATATGGTCCAAATACCATTGGTTCATTTCAAGAGCCAGGCGCAGGATATCATTTCTCGTAAATATGGCAAATGGCGCTGATCGGACTACTGTCTTACCGTAATAGTTGCATCCATGTTCAATTAAAGATTCTTCTCTCTGGCCTCCTTCAGATGCCATCATCCCAAGGTATGGATAACTATTATGCTCTTTTGCCCAATCATCACAAGGTTTTTCTTTCAGATAATAGCAGCATTTATTGGATACTTTAAACGGCGCTGTCTGGTAATTCACTCCCTCATTCTCATTTTCTGGACCTCCGAATAACTCCAACCACCTTTTCGGCATCTTCATTCTAGTGTTCTTTGCGAAATGTCCCTGTTCTCCACATTCTCCAGTGATTATGGCATGTCGGACAGTTCTATTTTCTTCTGTTGGATTCTGCAAAAGTTCAATTCTCCCGGCGATCTTTTTTGATATGACCGGGAAGCCGACCTCATTAATTACTTCCGCTTTGGTCTTATAGGATTTCACAATTTCAATTCCAAGCGCTTTATGTACTCTCTGTATGCTTTTATCTTCGACACCGGAAACCGAAATTGCCGGAACATCTATCCCAATACTTTTTAACCATATATACAGCGTAATACTGTCCAATCCTCCAACACTTACATGGCAATTGGCATCACGGCTAATCATTTCCTCATAAAACTCCCATGCCTTTTGTTTTTGGCGCCTTATTTTAACCTCATAAGGCAAACGCTGCCTTGCCGTAAACTGTGCTTTCTTCCTTTTTTTCTGCCTTCCACTCTTCAGTAGTTAAATCCTTGTTATTCATTATTCTCAATCCCCGGTATGCCTTTTCGCAAGACCAGCTCCTTTCTGCAAATTCTCTCGGATAGATAATTCCAGTCCTATTTCGTCCTTGATGCTCTGTATGTAATCCGGCCACGTTGCCAGATCATCTACCAGGCATCCCGCCTTTAATTCCATGCGGTCCATAAAGCGCTGACAACGTTGCTGGCCAAATCCAAACTCATCATGGAGTGTCGCTATCGCCATAACTACCATGGTGTCCAATGTCATTTCTTTGATCTTTGCCGTGGCCTGGTCCAATTCTTTCTTTGCCAGCGCCGTGTGTATCCCTGAAACATTTCGGAATCTGATTTCTTTTCGCAATCCTTCTATCCCTTCGGATTCGGCAATCCGCAGCGCCATGGCCAGACCATCATTTCGGCCTCTGACATAGTCTTTTAAATCCGACATCGTATCACTCCTTTAACATTGCTTTGTATGTATGTTTCTCCAGTTCCTTCATAACCTGCTGCCACAGCTCCTTATTTGCCACAGGCTTTCCGTTGGTCTTTATCCAATCATCCTGCTGCCATTTCGGTGCCCATTCATTCAGTGCGGTCATAATCCATTTATTCCCGGTGTAGATTTCGATTTCCGTCGAGAAATTCATGTGTTCTAAGCCGAGAAGAATTGCCTTTAATTCCCGGACAATGACCGAATCTCCTTTATCCACCGGAAGTGTATGGACCGCCGTATGTTCCCGACCACTTTTTAATTCAGCGAAGAGTACAACCCTGATCTCGTTTTTTATGTAAGTTGTCAGGCTAACCATGCGCCATCCCCCTGAATAATCTGGACATAGCGGACCGACTCTAAAAAGCGATGACCATGTCTGAAATATTCGCACAACACCAGATGCTTATATTTTTCAGCAACTACAGCTTTATATCTCTTCACTGTTCCAACTCCGCGGTCCTCGTCCTTTAGTTTATGGCCGATAGTGATCTTATCGCCGATCTGGATTCGCTCCCGAAGTCTGGCAATCTCTTCTTTCGTGATTGGATATTCATCTTTCATAGATAATTCACCCCAAATAACTGTATGAATTTTTCCCTTGGAGACCGGTCATAAAAATAATCCGGCTCTTTGGTCTTATATTTCCTGGCCGCATAATAATTTTCAAAAGCCGTCTGTCCACTCATTTTCAGACCGCTTTTTAAGCCTGCTGCTTTTAAACCACTTCCGTGAACGCCATCATTTCCACGGTGACATTCCGTACAGAGCTGTATCTTTAATCCATATTTTTCTGACACTTTCCGATTTCCGGCACCGAAAATGTGATGCTCTTCCGTCTGGCCGTATCGGCCGCACAAATAGCACTGTCCCTTTGTTGTATGTATAATGCTTTTCATAACGTCTCCTAACTAAACGGTAATTCTTCATCCAGGCCGTCCGGAATATTCATGAAGCCGTCACCGGTTTCCGCCGATCCGGAAGATTTGCTCTCAGCAAATTCCTGAGATTCTGCGATGATGTTTGTAAAATATATCTTCGTTCCATCACGGTTCGTGTAGCTACCTGTCTGGATCCTCCCGGATATGATGATCCGGAGCCCCTGTCTGAAATATTTCTCTACAAACTCGGCATCGCG
>ENA-UOJC01000207-UOJC01000207.1-human-gut-metagenome-genome-assembly--contig:-C104-NODE-207-length-106595-cov-21.357124_pt1 | contig 106595 bp, 87 predicted proteins | sample MGYA00242339_ERZ723886 | MGnify/ENA metagenome assembly ERZ723886 | reverse complement strand
TGGTATGTGGGGAGCTATAAAGCGATGGGTGAAAATACTAAAAGAAAAATATGGGAAATGTTTAGAATATGATATGGAAGATGCCTGATGAATTGAAATGATATATTAGAAAACGGAGATATTTGTGAAAGTATTTGAATTAGAAGAAAAATTGAATAAACTAGGTATTCCTAAAGATACATATTCTATTTTAAAAGGGGGTTTGCCTAACGAAAGATTATGTATAGTAAAAGAAGAGAAATGGTGTGTATATTATAGTGAAAAAGGGAGAAGATCTGGTTTAAAGAAATTTCAAACAGAAACAGAAGCATGTGAATACTTTTTTGAAAAAATAAAACGCCTGAGATATGCTGGCAAATGAATTATTTGCTTGTTACCTCTTTCTTACAATATTGTAAGAAAAGAATACACAGATATTCACGGGAATGTAAGATAGAAGTGAGAAGATAGATGCAACGAAAATGTATCTATCTTTTTTTCATATATATCACGGGGAGGTAATGAATGACAGATTATAAAAAACTCGCGCTTTATTATCTGAAAGCAGGCAAAAGGCAGTGTATCGTTACGATCATTGGGGTGATGATCACGGTAGCTGTATTATATACGGCATTGAATTTTGGATATTCGTATGTGCTTCAGACACGGCAGGAAGTGAGAAAAGAAGCAGACTATGAGATCGTTTTTCTGTCTGATGATACAGAGAAATTAGCGCAGATCGCTGCAGATGACCAGATACTTCAGGCATATAACGGGGCGTATACAGGGGAAGAATATGTCAGTGATGAAGAAAGATTTGTAGAAGTAAATTATAAAAATGCTTTATATGTGAATGTCAGACATCCTTATAAGATGGAGTCGGTCATGGAGGATATGAAAGCCGATTATGGGGTGGATGCAAGATTAAATAATGAACTGGCAGTGTTATATCTTCAGGATGAAGATGGGCTGATCGGTGTCCTGCTCATCCTTGTTCTGCTGATAGCATATATCTTTGCGATCTTCGCTGTCGGAATGATCAGGAATACGGTTCAGATGTTTGTCCTGCAGCAGGTGAAGGACTATGGAATCCTGCGATGCATCGGAGCAACAAAAGGACAGTTGAACCGGATCATATACAGGATAGGGGCAGGCATGGAAGTGACAGGCATTGCAGTCGGTGTACTGCTCGGAACCATCATCAGTGTGATCCTTGGTTTTTTAAAGGACGTAAATGTCGGATTCCATATCGGACCGGCTATTCCGATCCTGATCGCATATCTTGGAGATCTGTATTTTGTTATGCAGGAGTGTTCAAAGCTTGTGACGAAGATATCTCCGGTCAGTGCGGTCCGTGGGGAGTACCGGATCAAAAAGGAAAAGATCAAGGTTCGTGGAAATGGTCTGATGGGGCGGTTGTTCGGTGTTGAAGGCGCCTATGCAAGAAAAAGTGTACTGCGGAACAGCGGACGATTTGCAAAGACAGTAACAGCCATGATGCTCAGCATAACAGCGATCATTATATGCTTAAGCATCGGGAGTATGGTTCATGATACGAAAAAGAATATTAATGATATGTATGGCAGATATCTGGAAGAAAACCAATCCCCTGCCAGCATATTTAATGATGTGGAATGGATACAGAGTGAGGATTTGCCTTCTGTCGAGGAGATCAAAGAGAATTCTTTGCATTACTATGTAACAGAAACAAAAATGGTATACAGTGCCAGAGGAAATCTGGTAGATCCTGAAACCTATTATGGCAAGTTTAACAAAGATTATGCAGAACAGACGAGTTTGGGAAGTTACATCGAAGCAATGATGCAGAGATGGAGAGAACGGAATACAAAGGAATACAGCGAGAAAGATGATGTAGAATATGAAAAGGCTGTTGATAGTCTGAATAGTTCATTTATAAGCATTGAAGGTTGTGATCAGAATGATCTGGACTATCTGTCCGAGTTTATAGAGAGTGGAACTGCGGAGCTGGATGACGATGGTATTCTGGTCGTTGGCGGAGGAAGCGTAATGGATTATTCCGGAAGCTATGATGACGGAGTGACGTTGTATGATCTGGGAAAGCATTTTGATACATATGATCTGCAGGTAGGGGACACGATCCAGCTGGTTGATTACAGGGAATATGAGAAACGATATCAGGCGGCTTATGAAAAGATGATGGCAGACAGTATTCTGGTCAGTCCTGAGGTAGATACGGGAGATACCTATATCTCAGAAGAACGGGCAACCAAAGAGGGCAGATCAACCTGGCGTGAACAGTATGTGATCGCTGAGCGTATCCGTCAGGAACTTATTGAGGAAGGATATTATCGAACCTATACAGTTCAGGGAGTTCTGGATTTTGGAGATCAGCTGCTTCCGGACTGGGGAGATATCTATATGAAAAGAGATTCCTACTTTGACCTGACCGGATATGGCGAACAGGATGTGACAGGAGTAAAGTATGCGATCGATCTTGACAGTGTACCGGTATCCTATTTTGAAACCGGAATAGGCGATATTACAGATGTACTGTACGGATATGCTTATGCCAGAAATATAGTCCGGTATGCATTGGCGTTTGCCGCTTTTATATTTGTATTGAGCTCGGTGAACATTATTAATACCACAGCAGGAAATCTGCATATGAGGCGGAAAGAGCTGGCGCAGCTCCGGGTGATCGGAATGTCCAGAAAGAGATTGATCTATACGGTCATGTTAGAGGGCGTGATGGCGACGGTCCTGTCAAATGTTCTGGGATTCTTATTTGGTTCGATTTTTACGATATATATTTATACATATCTGAGTATGTTTTTATATATAAAACAAACCATTGCCTGGTGGGCATTTGGAGTCGGGCTTGCCGCATCCACATTGGTAATCTTTGGAAGCATCTATGCATCACTTAAGGATCTTCCGATTTGTATTGTGGATGACCTGAAGCTTGAGGAATAAAAAATCGATAATGATGAAGTGAGGTCAAAATTATCGGGGTGAAATAAAAAGGAGAGGTGAAAATGACAGACTATAAGAAACTTGCAGTATATTACCTGAAAGCAAGCAAAAAACGATGTGTGATTACGATCCTTGGGGTAATGATCACGGTGGTCGTGCTATATGCGGGACTGAACTTTTTCTATTCATATATGCTGCAGTAGCAAAAGGATGTAAGAAAGGAAGCGGATTATGAGATCGTGTTCCTGACGGATGATCAGGAAACCATATCACAGATCGCGTCGGATGACCGTGTCACACAGGCATATACAGGAAAATATGCGGTGAGTGAGTGGGAGACAATTAACGGAACGGATGGCAAATATGTAGAAAAGATATATGACAATGCATTATATGTAAATACCGGACATCCTTACAGGATGGTTAAGATCATGAACGAGATGATAGAAGATTATGGGGTGGATGCAGAACTCAACTGGAATCTGTCCACCTGGTATCTGCAGGATATGGATGAAGGATTTGCTGTTATATTGATCGTGGTTCTGTTAGTTGCATATATATTTGCAATCTTTGCAGTCGGAGTTATCAGAAATACGATCCAGATGTTTACATTAGAGCAGGTGAAAGACTATGGAATCTTACGATGCATCGGAGCGACGAAGGGACAGTTAAGCGGCATCATCTATCGGATGGGAGCCATACTTGAGATTGCCGGACTGCTTGCCGGCATTGTGATGGGCGGAATCGTCAGCATGATCCTCGGATTTATATTTAAGATAAGCGCAGGCTTCCATATCATTCCGGTGATACCGATCCTGATCACTTATCTGGGAGATATGTATTTCGTAATGCGTGAGAATGCCAAGCTGGTAACGAAGATGACACCGGTCAGTGCGGTTCGTGGTGAATACAGGATCAAGAAAGAAAAGCTTCGTCGTCATGGTGGTGGTCTGCTGGGAAAGATATTTGGAATCGAAGGATCATATGCCAGAAAGAGTGTCCTTCGAAATAAAGGAAGATTTATAAAGACGGTAACAGCCATGGTATTCAGCATATCAGCAATCGTATTGATATGCAGCTGCTGGGGACAGCTCAGAAAATACTGGAAGGATACAGATGAAAAATATGGGGAATATCAGTTTAATCTGACTTCGTATTCGTCTGCTACAACGAGTCTGGAAGAAGCGCAGAGCACTTTGCCGTCTGCGGAGGCATTCCGGGAGCTGTCACGAAATAACAGTGTGGAGGCAGCAAAGAAAGTGTATGCCTGCAGGGCCGATCTGGTAGATGCGGATTCTTATACAGGAAAGATCACGGATGAATTCCGAACAAAGGTAACGATGGGACATTACTATGGTGTCTATATGGATAAGTTAAATGAGACGGACGGAACATCAGATGATAAGGACCCGGAAGCTACCGGAGGTGTAGCGGAAAGCATGGTAAACAGTGCAGATGTGATCGGATGTGATGATTCTGATCTGAACGATCTGACGAAATATCTGAAAGCAGGAACAACGGAGCTGTCAGAGAACGGTATTCTGGTTGTGGCAGGAGGAAGCTTTAACAGCTGGGATCTGGACGGAGATGCATATGGGGATGAGTTTGATACCTTATATGATAAGACCTACCATTTTGACACTTATCATTTTGAATTGGGCGATACGGTTCAGTTAGTTGATTTTGCTTTATACCAGAAAGAATGTCTGAAGGCAAAGGAGAAGATCGATCAGGAATATGAAAAGCTTCAGGAGACAGCGGTAACGGCAGAAGATGGAGACAGTGAAGGTAGTGCGATAAGAAATGAGGAAGACCGGACTTCCGTACGACAGGAATATGCAGAATACAAGAAGATCAAGGATAAGCTGATAGCAGAGGGACACTACAAGACCTATAAGGTAGAAGGTATTCTGGATCTTGGAACGCAGGTATTTGAAGGGGATTCTGACCGACAGATCTATATGCGGCAAGGTGATTATTTTGATCTGACCGGGTACGGAGAAAATGATATTGCCGGTATGAAATATAAGATCGATATGGATCATATATCAGTTAGTGCTGTAACAGAATTGCTGTCCTATAACGAGGATTCATTATATGGAGAGGCTATGCAGATCTGTGTATACCTGAAAAGCTTTGTTCGGTATGCAGTCGCAGCAGTACTGTTTATCTTTGTATTAAGTTCGGTAAACATCGTGAATACGACAGCCGGAAATCTGCATCTGAGACGAAAAGAATTCGCACAGCTCCGGGTGATCGGAATGTCCAGAAAGCGTCTGTTAAAAACCGTTATGTTAGAGGGTGTTATGACGACGGTCGTTGCGAATGTATTCGGCTTTATTATAGGTGTTGGCATATCATATGGATTCTTTATCTATCTTAATATGGTGCTCGATGTAGGAAAGTCTATAGCCTGGTGGGCATTTGGAGTCGGACTTGTGGCATCGGGGCTGATCATCTGTGGAAGCATCTGGCTGGCGATCAGAGATCTTCCGGCAGCAATGGTAGAAGATCTGAAACTTGAGGAGTAAGCGTGACATATAAACCTGATACAGCGGACGAAGGGCTAAACGGAGTTGCTGCATTGCAAGGTAAAAAACAGAAACGTAATAAATATGCAGGTAAAAATTATAGACAGAAAGATCTGCGGGGAATGCAGAGGAAAGAGGGTAAGCTATGGAAATCGTAAAAATGGAACATGTAACAAAGATATACGGAGAAGGAAATACCAGAGTATGGGCGCTTGATGATGTGAACCTGACAGTCAATAAGGGCGAGATCGTGGCGGTTGTCGGTGCATCCGGTTCCGGTAAATCCACCCTGCTTCATGTTATGGGTGGTGTGGATACTCCAAATGAGGGAAATGTTATCGTAGACGGAAAGGATATTACAAGACTGACCGATGAGGAGATGTCAGTCTTCCGTAGAAGAAAGATCGGATTTGTATTTCAGGCATATCACCTGATCCCGGTACTGACAGTAGAGGAAAATATCAAGATGCCGATCCTGCTCGATCACAGAAAACCGGATCGTGATTACATCGATCATATCATCGAGATGTTAGGCCTGAAGGACAGACGGAAGCATCTTCCAAACCAGTTATCCGGTGGACAGCAGCAGCGCGCAGCGATCGCAAGAGCACTGGCAAATCGCCCGGCACTGATCCTTGCCGATGAGCCTACCGGAGCACTTGACTCCAAGAATGGAAATGAAGTTATCACCCTGCTTCAGGATTCTGTTAAGAAGCTGGATCAGACGCTGGTACTTATCACACATAACATCGATCTGGCGAGAGAGGCAGACCGTATCGTGAGGATCACTGATGGGAAGATATCAGAAGGAGAGGAGATGTAGAGATGAAACGAATACTTACAATCTGTATGGCATGTGTACTTGGATTCCTTGCTGTATTTGGATATAAGGATACAATGGCTTCTGTATCAGCAGCAGAGCCAAAGGTTATGGTAACTGATTATAAGATCAAAGAGAATGAAGTAGTGGCAGGTGGAACCTTTACACTTGAGGTTACGATCAAGAATACTGCAGATAAAAAGATCAGTAATCTGAAAATGGCAGTTGCTTCCGAAGGAGGCGAACTGATTCCGGCATCCGGAGCCGGAACCGGATATCTGGCAGGTCTGGAGGGCGGAGAGACTTATACATTTGAGTTCCCGATGCAGGCAGCAGCCAATCTGGAAGAAAAGGCTTATAAGCTGACAGTGACAGATGAGTATGAAGACCGCTATGGCAATCCATATACCGTGACAGATACGATCTATCTGCCGGTTACGATCAAACAACGTGGAGAGATCACCGGTGTATATGCAGAGTCAGATGTGACACTCGGAGATTCCATCGAGATCATGGGAAGCGTCAGCAATCTGGGAGCATCTACCCTCTATAACGTAAAGGCAAAGATCGATACAAGATTTACATCTGAAGGTGATGTCTATATCGGCAATATCGAACCGGGTAAGAATGGCTCGATCGATATACTTGCAAACACAATGAAGACGACAGGCACCGGCGGCGAGATGGGTAAGCTTGTCGTTACATATGAAGATAAATCGGGAAATGTAACAACGCTGGAAGAGAATTTCTCGATCAGCGTAAATGCACCTGTCTATACAGACATCGAAAAAGTAAAGGATGTACAGAAGAAGGATTACAGTAAGATGATCATAGAGATCGTTGTTGCTGTGGTTGTTGCAGCGTTCATTGTTATCTGGATCATTCGCAGAAGAAAGAGGAAGAAAGAGATATTGGAGGAGTTCTAAATGGGTTGGATCAGTCATTTATGTTTGATGAATATGAAAAGACGGAAAACCAGAACCTTTCTAACCATACTTGGAGTTGTGATCGGTGTGATCTCTGTTGTGACCCTGCTTGCAGTCGGTATCGGCGTAAGACAGGAAATGATCAATACCATGGTGGACAGTGAAAGTATTTGCCAGATTCGGGTGACTGGAGCAACCGGCGGCAAGCACAAAGACCGGATGATCATGGATCAGACCGTGAAAACTTTTCAGGAGCTTGAATATGTCAGTTCCGTATATCCGACCTATGAGATGTATGTGACCATCACAAACGGAAAATATTCTTATGATGGTGCGATTACAGGTATTCCACAGTCGGAGCTTGCGAAGCTTAAGTATACAAAGACGTCAAAGCAGACAACATCGAGCGTGAAGCCGGTGCTTATCATGGGAAATAAGGTCACATCCTTATTCTATAATCCGGAAACGGAGCAGACCTATGATGTGACAGAGAAGAAAAAAGCAGAGGCATGGATCGGAAAAAAAGTGGATCTGTCCTTCTGGGATTCACAGGAGATGGCACCGGTGAAGATAGAAGTCGGAGCGATTATTGACAGTGGAGAAGATACATATAACAGAGACTCACAGAGTGTTTACTGCGATCTGGATGTGTTAAAGAGCTTTTTAGGCAGAGTATCCAGTGGGGGAACGCTGCCGGGACAGCCGCTTGATGCAAATGGAAATCCGTACAAGGATTTCGTATATTCCGGAGCGGTTGTGACTGTTGATAATATCGATCATGTCGATTCTATCGTGAAGAAGCTTCAGGATATGGGTTATACGACAGAAAATGAGAAAGAGTATCTGGATACGATACAGAAATATCTGAAGATGGTACAGCTTTTACTGGGCGGTATCGGAGCGATCGCACTGATCGTATCCGTGATCGGAATCAGCAATACCATGACAACATCGGTATTTGACCGGATCAATGAGATCGGCGTATTAAAGGTTCTCGGATGCGATCCGGATGAGCTGCAGATCCTGTTCCTTACAGAGGCAGGAATCATCGGAGCAGCAGGCGGCATCATAGGAGTGCTTTTATCTTATGGGTTTAAGGGTATCGTAGATAAGATTGCTATTAAAATGTTCGATCTGGCAAAGGGAACGCAGATTGCAATGATCCCATGGGAGCTTGCAGTCGGAGCCGTTGTCGGAGCGATTCTGCTTGCGATATGTGCCGGATATTTTCCTGCGAGATTTGCATCGAAATTGCAGCCGTTAGATGCTGTCAGAAACAGATAGAAAAAAAGGAAAAAAACGGAACAGTATTTTGTTGACTTTACTGTATCCATGCGTTATATTATAATCGTCCGCGGGGCAGTGAGATAAACATTTACTATATTTAGGAGGAATTATTAATATGTTCGATAAGGTAAAAGCTATTTTCGAAGAGCAGTTAGGAGTATCACAGGATGAGATGCAGCTCGATACTAACTTCAAAGATGATTTAGGAGTAGATTCATTAGATTTATATGAGATAGTAATGAAGATGGAAGATGAATTCGACGTTGAGATCCCTGCTGAGGAGCTTGAAGACGTTGCTACATTCGAAGACGTACTTAACTATCTTAAGAGCAAAGGTGTAGAAGAATAATTCACATCAGAAGCAGACAAGAGGCAGCGAAGATGTCTACATACCAGATTTGCCCGGCGCAGGTTGGTGGATGACAGACTGGCTGCTTCTTTTAGTATACAGGGATGGGCAATTGTGATGTTTAGATATTGTGTGATGTCCAACCATCTTGACTTTCCCAACCAGAGGACGCTTCCGCTCGTTTCGTCCTGCAGCGGTACTAAGATGCCGCTTGCAGCGCCATCCACACCACAAGGGCGCGCTTTCGTTCTAACCTCGTGCCAAAAGGCACTCGCTAAGTACGAAATGTGACGACCGGCGGACTCAAATGCCTCTGTGTTGGCAAATCAAATGATTGAACATCATCTACTCTTTGAACATCGCAATTGCCGATAAATAGAATAGACAGGTGAGAAAAATGGGTAAAACAGCAGTTATTTTCCCTGGCCAGGGTGCTCAGTATGTAGGCATGGCTAAGGATTTTTATGACAATTTTGAAGACAGTAAGGCAGTGATCGATACAGCAGACAGTGTGCTTGACATTGATCTGAAGAAGATCTGCTTTGAGGAAAATGAAGATATCAACAAGACAGAATATACACAGCCTGCTATGGTAGCAGCAGAACTTGCTATCTATGAGCATGTAAAGAATGCAGGTTTGAAGGCAGATGTATTCGCAGGTCTGTCACTTGGTGAGTACAGCGCACTTACAGCTTGTGGAGCTATGAAGCTTCCGGATGCGATTCGTACCGTAAGACAGCGTGGTATCCTGATGCAGAATGAAGTTCCGCTTGGTCAGGGTGCTATGGCAGCCGTTATCGCTACAGATGCAGAAGTGATCGCAAAGGTCTGTGAGGAGACTCCGGGCAATGTTCAGATCGCAAATTATAACTGCCCCGGACAGATCGTTATTTCCGGTGAGACAGAAGCCCTTGACAAAGCATGTGAAGCCCTTCAGGCAGCAGGAGCCAAGAGAGTGATCAAGTTAAATGTCAGCGGCCCATTCCATTCCAAGATGCTGGAACCGGCCGGTGAAAAGTTATATGCATACTTAAGAGATGTAGAGATCGCAGACGATTTCCTTCCGTATGTATGTAATGCTGATGCATGTTATGTAACAGATGCTTCAGAGGTTAAGACTTTACTGATGCGTCAGGTATATTCATCTGTCAGATGGCAGCAGAGTATCGAAGCTATGATCGCAGACGGCGTAGATACATTTGTAGAGGTTGGACCTGGAAAGACTCTGTCCGGCTTTATGAGAAAGATCAACAAGGAAATGAAATGCATCAACATCGCAACGGTTGATGATCTGAAGAAATTGGAGGAACTGAATGCTTAAGGATAAGGTAGCAGTCGTAACAGGTGCCGGACGTGGTATCGGCAGAGCCATTGCAAAGACATTTGCAGGATATGGCGCAAAGGTAGTTGTCAATTATAATGGCTCAGAGGAACGTGCAAACAGTCTCGTAGCAGAGATCAAGGAAGCTGGCGGAGAAGCAGTTGCTTATAAGGCAAATGTAGCTGATTTTGCAGAAGCAGAGGGACTTATCAAGTTCGCACTGGAGCAGTATGGCAGAGTTGATATCCTCGTAAACAATGCCGGTATTACAAAAGATAATATCATGCTCGGTATGAAGGAAGAAGATTTCGATCAGGTTATCAATATCAACCTGAAGGGTGCATTTAACTGTATCAAGCATGTGTACAGACCGATGATGAAGCAGAAGTACGGCAGGATCATCAACATGTCATCCGTAGTCGGTATTGAAGGGAATGCAGGACAGATCAACTATGCTGCTTCCAAAGCCGGAATCATCGGCATGACAAAGTCTGTAGCAAAGGAGCTTGGCAGCCGTGGTGTAACAGCAAATGCGATCGCGCCGGGATTCATCAAGACAGATATGACAGACGCAATGTCAGATAAGATGAAGGATGCAATGCTTGACCACATCACAGTTAAGAGACTGGGTGAGGTATCAGATATCGCTGAGACAGCAGCATTCCTTGCTTCTGACAAGGCATCTTACATTACAGGACAGGTTATCCGTGTAGACGGTGGCATGAGCCTGTAAGATAGAATAGAATATAGCTTAAAGAATATAAATGCCAGATACAAAGTATATATTTGTATCTGGCATTGTTTCGTTATAACATTTTTATTTTCCAAAAAATTGTATTTATTTTGTAATGAAATTATCATTAATATTGTTTTTTTATATTCGATATTGTAATATAAACGTATAAAAGCAATACAATATATTGACATATTAATACAAACACAATACAACAACAAGAATAAAGGAGACACTATATGGCAAGTACAATTCAGGTTAGAGTAGACGATGAATTAAAAAGAAAATCAGATAGTTTGTTCAAGGATTTGGGAACAGATACTACGACGGCGATAAGAATCTTTTTGACACAGGCAGTAGCCGCAAATGGATTTCCATTTGAGATTAAAAGAAGTAACAACATATATCAAAGTATGTCCGAAGAAGATGTACTGAAAAGACTGGAAGATGCGAGGGAACACGCAGAGCAGGGAGCATGTATAGACGCAGATGCATTTGTGGCAGATATGAGGACAAAATATGGCATATAAGATTTTTATGACGATTGATGCAGCAGAGGAGTTGGAGAAGATTATTCAATATTTGATTGAAAAAAAGAGAAATCCGCAGGCTGCGACAAGTTTATTAAATGATTTTGCGCAATATTGATAAATAAAAGATCCAGATATGGCAGAAATGCTGTATCTGGATTTTTCACTAAAGGTGTAGGTAAATAATTATAAACTTGTTTTCCCCTTTGATATCCGTTACAATCAAACATGGAGAGACGGCGGCAATATACTAAGTAAAAAAATACGCATGTTATTCTGTTCTGTCAGGAAAGGAGATGGAACATGGATAATGAATTAGTATATTCCGCTGATGCGACATATCAGAAAGCACAGTATGATGCCTGTGCCAAGCGGCTGCTAGGACAGAAGATTATACTGGCGCATATACTGATGCGGGTAGTCGATGAATTTAAAGGTATGGATGCAGAGACGGTCGCTTCATTGATTGAAGGAGAACCGTATATCAGTCAGGTTCCGGTAGAACCCGGACTAACAAACAAAGAAATGGTAGATGCCGGAACCGGTGAACGGATTGTCGGGCTGAATACAGAAAGTTCCGAGATCGATGAGGGAAAGGTGTGTTTTGACATCATTTTCTATGTACGGATGAGGGATGGACTGGCGAAAATGATCATCAATCTGGAAGCACAGAAGAATGAACCGACAAAGTATTATATTCTGAATCGGGCAATTTTCTATACTGCAAGGTTAGTGTCATCACAGAAAGAGCGGGAATTTACCGGTTCCGATTACAACGAGATCAAACAGGTATATTCCATCTGGATCTGTATGAATATGAAGGAAAATAGTCTGAGTCATATCCATATGGTAAAAGATGATCTACTTGGTGATCAGGACTGGAAAGGCAATCTGGATATTTTAAATATCGTGATGATCGGGCTGGCAAAGGAGATTCCACCTAAGGAAGAAAGATATGAACTGCATCGATTGCTTGGAGCGTTACTATCGCAGACAATGACAGCAGAACAAAAATTGAAGCTTATGAAACAGGAGTATGACATACCGGTAGACAGACACGGTATAAGAGATGGGGTGAAGATCATGTGCAATCTGAGTGAAGGCGTAGAGGAAATGGGATATGCCAAGGGCGAAGCCGCTGGCAGGGCCATTGGAAGATCTGAAGGAAGATTAGAAGGAAAGTTGGAAGGAAGATCGGAAGAAAGAGCTGATATTATCCTGAAAATGCATAAGAAAGGCTACTCCTTAGAACAGATCATGGATGTAACCGAAATGAGTGAAACTGAAATCAAGGCAATTATAGGATAAGAACATAAGCAGAACAGATAACATGTATATTTTAGTAGAAGTCCGGATATGGCAGAAATGCTGTACCCGGACTTTTAAATTTGTAAAATGGTGCAAAATATCTAAAAAATGAAAAATGTTTTGTGGACTATTGACAGTCGTTTTTTTTTTTTATAATGTTTATGCTTTTTTACAGACATCGGGGAATTATGCACAAAAATGAAGAAAAAGCAATGTAACTTATAGGAGATCATAGTGTAAGAGAAAAGGAGATCAGAAAAATGAAAACAAAGCAAATGAAAAAACGAATTATGAGCATGATACTTGCTCTGGTGATCGGTATCTGCTGTATCGTACCGGCAGCACCGGCAATGAAAACAGAGGCAGCATCATTAAAGAGTGTGGCAAAGAAGGTTACATTTGGTGAATATAACAATGTAACTATAAATGGCACACAGGAAACTGTATTAAAGGTCGTATTAAAGTCAAAAGGTAAATTCTACCTTACAGCACCATCGACAAATAGTTTGGAGAATGTACATGCAGAACTGTATAATTCCAATATGTCGAAGCTCGGAGAGTATGAACGTTTTTTCAGCCTTGGTGATATTTCAAATGATGAGTTTGGAGTTGAGGAGTTGAAAGCCGGTACGTATTATATCCGTCTTTATGCAATATCTGTGGATGATTCCAATCCTGTACAGACAGCCGCATATTTTACAAGATTTGAGCCGACAAAGAAGCCAAGTATTGATATCTGCATTACATTAAAAAGGAAAAAATCAATTCAGTTAGGTGCGATCTTCAATAACTGTTCCAAGCAGAAACTGGCTTGGCAGTCTTCTAAGAAAAAGGTTGCAACTGTTACATCTAAGGGTAAGGTAACAGCAAAGAAGAAAGGTACCGCAATCATTTCTATCTTCACACCGAATGGTGAGGAATCCCGAATCAAAGTTATAGTAAAGTAAAGACTGGAACTTAATAATTATGAAGACCTTGGAGAGTTTCTCTAAAAACTATAATTATGTAATACAAGGAGAGATGCTTATGAATAAGATGAAAAAGATTCTGGCAGTGCTGTGCATTGCCATAGCAGTTGTTATGTGTCTTCCAAATCTGAAATTCCTGTCGAGGGCTGGTTTTGGGGATTATTTTGATTCTGTAAAAGTTGAATATGGCGGAAGTGTTACGCTGATACCGGATCTGAGCCGGTTGCCATCTGATTTTGAAATTGGTCAGGTTAAATGGTGGACAGGTGAATATGATAGCGATATAAATGGGTATACATGTACATTAAAGAATGTGACAAAGACAGATAGTTATAGTTATGTTGTTGCATCTATTCAAAATAAGGATAACACAAAGACTTTAGATTATGTTTTTACTATTTCGACCGGATCAGGTCCTACTGTGTCAATAGTCGGTGATCGTGGACGAAAGGTAACTTATGGTAAGTCTGCTTCCTTAGAAGTAAAAGCAGGTAACGGGCAGGGCAAGCTTACATATAAGTGGTTTAAGCAGGAAGCCGATTCTAATAAGTTTACAGCATTATCATCAACAGGTAATAAGATCACAACCGATAAGATTACAAAAAATGCATATTATTACTGCAGGGTAGTGGATGAGGCTGGAAGTGTCAGTTCGGAGTATTTTACAATCAATGTTGATAACAAGTTATCTGCAAAGGCGGTTGGAGACAGCTCGATTATTGCGTCTCCGAATGAAAAACTGACCTTGAAGGTAAAGGCAAGCTGTAAAGCAGGCAAGTTAACCTATAAATGGACAAAATCGGCATATAATATGAATGGTACGAAAGAAGTCGGAACCGGAGCTTCCATAACCTGTAAAGCACCAAAGCGCATCTCCGGACAAACTACATCTGTGAGCTATACCTGTATGGTTACCGATGAGTGTGGAAATGAAGTGTCAATAACATTCAGTGTCTATGTAATCGGAAAACAGTTTAAGAAGCTTGATTCAAATAAGATTTATATCATAGGCGGAAATGCCGATCTTGATATGAAGAAGCTTGTGGAAAAGAAATATCCGGAATATAAGAAAAAGGTGGAGTATATCAATCTGAATACGGGTATCTCGAGTCCGGAATATTATGCAACGGTGATGGCTATACTCGAAAAAAATCCAAATGTTACGATCATGGTTGCAATGGATACTGCTGTAACAGATAAGTTCCTGTCTACCGGGGTATTTACAGATATGGATAAGCTGGGACTGACCGAAGCATACAGCCAGTCTTATCCTTATACCAGAAAAGCAGGAACCTATAAAGGAAAGCTTACAGCTGTAGCTCCATATGTAGCACCGGGAACCTTTATGTATGATCCGGACATTGCAAAGAAAGTCCTTGGAACTTCTGATCCGGATCAGGTGCAGAAGATGGTCGGTACTGCAGACGGTTATCTGAAGGTTGCGGCGAAAATGAAGAAAGCCGGTTATTATATGACTTCGGGTGCATCACGATGTGATGAGGAAGGAACTGTTAAAATCCAATATGGAATGCTGCATCAGATGGCAGGGGATCAGTATGCTTGGTTTAATAGTGATGATTGGGATGATAATAAGACCTATATGTTATCTGCAGCAGACAAGAAGATTGCAAAGAAGATAGCAGCCGGAACAGATGAAAACGGATATGATACAGGAATAGGTATGTGGACAACGGAATGGGTGAACGATATGAATTCCGGCAAGGTGTTCGGCTGGTTCTCCTGCTCATGGGCAGCACAATATTCTATAGTATTTGACAAGCCGATGGCAGTGTGTCAGGGACCGATCTCCTATTGCTGGGGCGGAACCTATTTCGCGGTAAAGGGTGGCAAGAAGGATGAGACTGCAGCACAGTTCTTAAAATTAGTATGCTGTGATCCGGATGTGATGAGCACCTTTGATGCTTTTGATACCTTTTGCTTTCCGAACAATACAGTTGCCATGAAGAATCTGATCAAGAAGGGAAAGAATCCGAAAGATCTTAATGGAGAGCAGGTCGCTATGAAGGGCAAGCAGAATCTGTATGAAGCATATGATAAGATGGCAAGAAGTATCAATGGTGGTTCTTATAAGATCTCAAAACCAAAGGTATCCCTTATCAGCAATGGTATCGTGAAAGGTTCTGACGGAAAGTATTACTATGTCAAGAAAGGTCTGATCCAGTCAGCAGAGACCGGCTTCTTCAAGGTAGGCAAGAAGACCTACTACATCAAGAAAGGTGTTATGCAGAATAAGAAGACCGGATTTGTAAAGTATGGCAAGAAGAACTACTATGTAAGGAAGGGCGTTTGCAGTACAAAGAATGAATTCGTAAAGGTGGGCAAGAAGACTTATTATCTGAATAAGGGCGTGAAGAATACCAAGACCGGATTTGTAAAAGTAGGCAAGGCAACTTATTATGTAAAGAACGGTCTGAAGACAAGCAAGACCGCATTCATCAAGAATGGTAAGAAAGAATGTTATGTCAAGAATGGTGTATGGAAGAAATCTTATACCGGCAATGTCACCTATAGAAATCACGTTTACTATGTGAAGAAGGGTGTAAAAGTGAAGAAAGTAAGATAGTTATTCGTGGCAGGCGCAAATAATAATCTGTTTATTTGTGCCTGTCATGATTTTTACATTGATAAAAACGATTAAGGAGAAATAGGAGGAAAATGAAAAACAGAATAAAACAAATTGTGATTTGGGGCATGGTGGTGGCTTGTATTATTTGCAGTGTAAATATTCAAACGACTACTGTAGATGCGAGTACGACAAAAAAAGTTTCAATCAGCAAATCATCTTTAAAATTAAAGACGAAAGTGAAATACAAGCTAAAGGTTAACGGAACAACAAAAAAGGTTGTATGGAAAAGTTCGAATAAAAAGGTAGCAAAAGTATCGCAGTCGGGGTTAGTTAAAGCTATAAAGCCCGGAAAGACTGTTGTATCGGCAAAGGTAGGGAAAAAGACCTATAAGTGTACCGTGAGAGTATATACAGGTACATTTAAGCACAAACACAAATATAAGGAAATAATAAAAGTTGATGCGACATTTTTGATATTAGATCCGGCTATAGTTACATCGGACGAATTTGATACTGCTGGGGCAAATTTTGGATACAAAGAAGGTGATTGTCTGGGGGAAGTACTTACTGTTCAGGATATACCGGATTTCTATTTTAGTTATGATAATGGTGGAGGAACCATTTATAAGGGTATATATTGCCGGGGAAAGCTGATAGATAAGACTCATTTTAGGAGAGATACATTGAAAAATGATGGTTTTGATAATGTCGGTAATGTATCACTTGTTACCGGCAACAATAGCAGAATTATCGATCTGACTAAGTTGGAATGGTATTGTATTCATAATGAGACAACCTCCTATAATGAATGTGTTTATTGCGGAGAGACCGGGCATGTTAATTATGGCCATGATGCCCATAAGGAAGTATCCATTGATAATGAATCTGAGAAAAAATACTATAATCCTAATTGCACATGTAGAAAATTTGCAGCAAAGCAATATGGCAGATGCTTTCTGCTTCCTGTAAAATCTGTAAGGGAAGAACCCCCTTATGTTATAACATCTTATGGTAAACTCAAGATCAAATTCAGCAGATGCAAACACAAAAACGGACTTGACTATTATTATTCAACTGATATAGAAGAAGAAAAAAGATATAAGTGTCGTGATTGTGGGGCAGTACTTAGCGAATCAGATTTGAAATAAGATTAAAAGATCCGGATATGGCAGAAATGCTGTATCTGGATTTTTTTATTTTTTTTTTTAAAACTTTTTTGTAAGCTGACCTGTCTGCTATAGTAGATGCTTTCGTTATGAAAAAAGGTGCGACTATTTATAGAAAGAAAAAGTAAAATGTGCAAAATATCTAAAAAGCAAGAATATTTTTGTAGACTATTGACATCCGTTTTTTTTTTTTATAATGTTTGTGCTTTTTTACAGACATCAATGAGGTTTACATAAGTATAAGGAAAAGCAATGTAACCGATAGAAGGCATAGTGTATAAGAGAAAAGGAGAGAGAAGGATGAAAATGAATAAGATGAAAGAATGCATCATGTGTCTTGTATTAGCCGCGATGTTGGGTATCGGTGGGATCATACCTACGGCACCGGTATTAAAGACAGAGGCAGCATCATTATCAGCGGCGGATGATTCCCAGACAGTGATAGGATGTCATCGATTGCATGATACATCTTATGCTGCGGTGCAGGTAGGTAATAAGATTTATTATTCAAGTGACAGAACAGGTTATATCTTTTGCTATGATGTCAAGAAAAAGACAAATAAGAAGTTGGCAAAGCTGCCAAAACAGGTAAGAAATAAGAATACATATTATTCCAATAAGAATTATGCCAATATCAGCAACATGTTTTACTATAAAGGATATCTTTATTGTGGTTTAAAGGATGATCTTATGTGTTATGGCATTATTCGCGTAAATGTGAAAAATGGAAAGGTGAAAAAATTATTTTTTGAGCGTTCATCAATCAGCGTTTCGCCGGAGCCGGGTTTTGAGTTTTCCATTTATAAGAATAAGATATATTATGCATATTCAAATGGCACTTCAAACTATAATTATTATTTTGCATCTATGAATCTGGATGGCTCTCATAAAAAAGTAATCAGTCAAAAAGCGCTTACGAAAGTGTGTCGAAATGTAAAGGACAGCCGCATGATTGTTTATAGAGATGCGGTGTATGTCTATAACAACTTTGATGTTTTCTACAAAATAAACAAAAAAGGGAAAAAGACAAAGATCAAGAATCTGCCGAAAACATATATGAAGGTTAAGGTCAGCACATCCGGCTGCGTAATTGACGGTGAGAAAGCACAGTATAAGGGATATGAATATGACTCAATGGGATCTTTTGGCCTGTTAAACAAAAAGAATATTGCGACAGGAGAAGAAAAGGTCATTAATTCCAGCTCAAGCGAGAGAAGAAGCTATATTGTGCTTGGAGACTATATTCTGTTAAGAAAGAATAAAGCAAAGAAGAAACTGGGTGAATGTAAAATCACCCTTCAGCTTCTTAATAATAAAGGTAAGAAGATTAAAGATCTGTATAGCTACAATGTAAATTATAATGAGTAATATATCACAATTTTAAAAGCAAAGGAGAGATGATTATGAAAAAAATGAAGAAACTACTGGCGCTTATGTGCATCGCTATAGCTGCACTCATATGGCTGCCGGGACTAAAGTTTCCGGTAGAGGCGGGAAGTGTTGATTACGAGGAGACGGTGTTGGTAGAATCCGGAGCAGATGTCACCTTATCAATAAATCTCAGTAAGTTAAATCTACCGGCAGGTTTTGAGGTGGGTAGTTGTAACTGGCTTACAGATGGTGGAGCTGTCAGTGCAGATGGATTGTCATATACATTGAGAAATGTTACAAAATCCCAGTATGTTTTTGTAAATATATCCAACAAGAATAGTACAGATGGAAGATTTTGCGAATTTTATATTTTTGTAAATTCTTCAAATATAACAGCTAAAGCAGTTGGCAATAATACGGTGATAGCGAACTCAGGAGAGAAAGTAACACTAAAGGTATCCGCAAGCAGTAATCAGGGGAAGCTTACATATACATGGTATAAAGGACAGTCATACGGGGGAGATGTAGGACAGTTAGGGCATAGAGCATCTTATACCTGTACAGCACCGGTAAACAAAACAAAAAAGCTGAAGACTGAGGATTATCACTGTGTGATTTCTGATGAAATGGGTAATTCAAGCACAGTTTCCTTTACTGTATATGTAAACAGTATAGCCAAAGAGAGCAAATTAAAGACAAATAAGGTCTATATTCTGACATGGGATAGTCAGGTGGAACAGGCGATAAAGGCGGTTAATAAGAAATATCCGTCTTATACAAAGAATATCGAAGTGATCAAATATGAAGTTGGCGGAGGATCAGCTGAATATTATGCATTAGTACAGCAGAAGCTTGCAAACAATCCCGAAGCTACGTTTATCGTTTTGATGGATTCAGCAAAGCTGGATGTACTTTTATCTACAGGAGTATTTACAGATTTGGACAAGCTTGGACTTACAGATGCTTACAGCCAGTCTTATCCATATACCAGAAAAGCAGGAACCTATAAGGGCAAGCTTGTAGCGATGACACCGGAAGCAACACCGGGAGCATTTATGTTTGATCCGGATATTGCACAGAAGGTTCTTGGAACTTCAGATCCTGAAAAGGTTCAGAAGATGATCGGAACAGCTGATGGCTATCTGTCTGTTGCTGCAAAGATGAAAGAGGCCGGTTACTATATGACCTCCGGAGCATCAAAATATACAATGAGTGGTTGTGAGGGTATTCTCAATAACATGATAGGGGATACATCGTATTCTTACGAGGATAATAGCAAGGTATTTATGTTATCTGAAGCAGATAAGAAGACTGTGGAAAAGATCGCGAAGGCGACCCGTAGAAATGGATATGATACAGGAAGCTCGATGTGGAGCAGTGCTTGGGTGGCTGATATGACATCCGGTAAGGTATTTGGCTGGTTCTCTGGCACCTGGGGACAGTATAGCATTACATTTGACAAGCCGATGGCTGCCTGTCAGGGACCATTTGCCTATAACTGGGGTGGTACATACTACGCAATTAAGAGTGGCAGGCAGGATGAAGCAGCAGTGCAGTTCCTAAAAGCCTTATGCTGCGATCCTTCTGTAATGCGTTCTCTGGGCGACCTTCCAAATAATACCATTGTAGCTCAGAAGGTGATCAGTAAGGGTAAGAATCCTGCAGCTATGAAAAATAATCAGAATATTTATAAAGTATTCGATAAGATGGCAAGAAGCATCAATGGTGATTCTTATAAGATCTCAAAACCAAAGGTATCTCTTACAAGTAATGGCATTGTAAAGGGATCTGACGGAAAATATTACTATGTAAAGAAAGGTCTGATCCAGTCAGGCAGAAGCGGATTCATCAAAGTTGGCAAGAAGACCTATTACATCAAGAAGGGTGTAGTGCAGAATAAAAAGACCGGATTCGTGAAGAACAGCAAGAAGTACTACTATGTAAAGAAAGGTGTCTGCAGTACAAAGAATGAATTCGTAAAGGTTGGTAAGAAGACCTATTATCTGAATAAAGGCGCAAAGAACACCAAGACCGGATTTGTAAAAGTCGGTAAGGCAACTTATTACGTTAAGAAAGGTCTGAAGACTACACAGACAGCATTCATCAAGAATGGCAGACAGGAATACTATGTCAAGAATGGCGTATGGAAGAAGTCTTATACCGGAAATGTCACCTATAGAAATCATGTTTACTATGTGAAGAAGGGTGTAAAAGTAAAAAAGGTGAGATAATACATGAAGAATAGATTGAAGCAGATCATTGTCTGGTGCATGGTGGCAGCATTGCTATGCGTGAATTGCTCATTTACATCAGAAGCGAAAACAGGCAGTAAGGTTACAGTTCCAAAGACATCTATTACGTCAGTAAGATCCAGATCAGCGGGACAGGTGACAGTAAGATTTAAGAAGTCAAAAAAGGCGGGCAGCTATCAGATTCAGATCAGCACAGACAAGAAGTTTAAGAAAGGCGTAAAAAGCCAGAAAGTCAGTGCCGGGAAAAAGACTGTTACATTTAAGAAGCTGAAGCAGGGCAAAAAATATTATGTCAGAGTGCGTGTGTACCGGACTGTAAAGAAGAAAAAATATCACAGCGCATGGAGTAAAGTGAAGTCTGTTAAAGTGAAAAAGAAGACGACAAAGAAGGACTCCGGTCAGAAGAATACTGGTGATAGCAACAAGTCAGAGAACACCACGGATGTAACAGATACCACTGAGAACACAGGAGCTGCCAAGGATACAGATACCACTGGGAACACGAATTCCGGCGGACAGCAGGATGCAGGAAACGGTGGACAAGAGTCCGAGGATCAAAAAAAAGAGTGGGATGGTACAGTAGAGCTGGAAAAAATGGAATATGAACTGGGAGATGAAATAAAGGTTCATTATTCCAAACAGCCGGAATGTGCAGGAGAAATAAAGGAATATTATACTTATGGTAATCGGGGAGAATATATCGATTATACAGAAAGATATACCAAAAAGAATGAGGATGGAAATGTGGTATGTACGAGTGTCGGACATACCAGCCTGTGTATTATATTCCCTGAGACAGAACATTATAAAGAGACATGGATTGCTTTGGGAAAAGTGAGAATATACAATAATGAAGACCCACTTGGAGGATTTAATCTGTCCGGTTATAAGTACGGGGAAACCATGAAGAAAGAGGTTGAAGATATAACCGTAACGAATGGTACAGGTTCTTTTTGTGAATGGTTTGCATGTGAAGGTAATGCTGCATGGTTAAATGAACATATAACCTTTAAGGTATCCGATGTTACACCGAAAGAATACAGAAATCTGATGGATTGGGCAGGCTGGAATACTTCAGAACCGGAAATAAAAGTAGAAACCTATAATCTGAAAGGAGTATATGGAGAGACAACATCTATTACAACTCCGACCACAAGTGGAAAAGTACAATTTTCCGGCAAAGCAATGTCACAGTGCAAGCTTACTGTAACAGCTGGTGCAGGTGTGCGCGTATGCAGACTGGATGCTTACAGGGATGGCGTTTTATATGACACTATGTATGTTGCTCCGAAGCCATATGATGAAGATGGAAATCTTCTTGATACAGAATTATATACAAAGGTTCGGAGAAATGTAGAGGCAAAGCTGTGGACAGATGATATGTCGAATTATGATAAGCTGAAAACTCTTGCAGATTATATTTCAACGACAGCACATTATCCGGGATATCAATGTACTCAAAAAGATGTAAATCCGACTCTGTGGGATGGATTCTCAGTCGATGGTATTGCGCTTTATTATAATATGTTCAATATGCCGGTTTTAAACCGCGCGATGGCATTGCGTGGCGGTATCATAACCTGTGTGGCTATAGATATTGTCTGCGCTGCGGCAGAGGAGGATCTGAGACTGAATTATCTGTATGATAAAGCGACAGATACTGTTGCAGAAGGCGAAGGCGTATGGCTTACGATCGGAGATGCCAGTACCAATCCAAGCGCAGGAGCGCATGAGTCTCTGGCATACAAAGATGCCGATGGCAATATTGTATATATCGATGCGCAGGGAAGAATGGCAAGAAATTCATGTGAAGAACATGGCTGCCTGGATAAGGTCATCAGAGACTAGAGCCGCGCCGGACATGAAGAGGCGAAGAATATAGAGGCAGATATTTAATCAAATAATGAAGGAGATGGATAAGATATGAAACAATTTTTAAAATCACATGCAATTTTATTCAGTATGCTTGCAGTCCTGATCGGATGCTTAATTTACCCGAATCAGGCAGATGCAAAGACATATCAGACACAGGATAACTATATTGGTGGTGGCGGATGTTCAGTTGTGATCAGTGGTAATAAGGTTTATTATTCAATCACGGAAACTGGAAAAATCTTCTGCTATGATATCAAAACGAAGAAGACAAAAACCATTGCCAAGGCAAGTGGAAAAGGATTTGGCAGCTTAAGGAAAAAGGGAAATTATCTCTATGCAGTTTATGACAATTATGGCGGTTCTGATGGATCAGATGAGTATATCGTACGTGTGTCCATTAAGACCGGTAAAAAAACAAAGCTTGCAAGAGGCCGTAATTTTGTATTTGCCGGCAAAAAGATCTACTATACAAAGACTCAGCATATCAAGACCGGTGATGTAGAATATGATAAGACGATCGGTACATATTCCATGTCACTTACCGGAAAGAATAAAAAGAAAGCAAAGTCTGTCGTATTGAATACAGAGCGTGATGGAAGAACTCCGATCAAGACCTCCAAGGGTTCTCTGACCTCCCGGGGCAAGACGATAGGTAGTTTATATTTCCCACAGGCGATAGATTACAAGACCTCAAAAGGCAAGAAAACCGAGATTTATAATGTGCTGAAAGATAAGAATGCGACCAGTACTTCAACGGTTTCTTATTATACGTTGCAGGGCGACTACATCGTGTATAAGAAATATGATAAAAAGGGATATTCCAAACTGGTTCTTGTGAAAAAGAACGGAAAAGGAGCAAAGGTTATATATTCAGCACCTTCTGTAAGCGGCTGGTAAAATAAAAAATACAGACATTGCATTTAGTATATGGCATCAGGTACAGATGATCGAATTTATTTGTATCTGGTGCCGTTTTTTTACGCATTGTGATGGTAAAAAATGCGGATTAATGCTACAATAAAACGAATGGGGAAACGCTTTGACAGATACGTATGAAAAGACTGAATGAGATCATACGAGAGGAAACGAAAAAATGAACAAACGAAACCGGTTGAAAACCATCCGGCCGCAGAATGAACGTGCGGCAAGAGCATTCCGAAAGAAGCAGAACATGAAGGTAGAACTGAATAAAAAGTGGCTGCCTGTTGTCTATGTGGTGATGCTCGGTATCTGTATTTTACTGAATGTGACAAATGATAGTCTGGATCCGGCAAATGTGCTGATCAGTGTCTGTATGTTTGGAATCGTGGGAGCGATATTTGTCTACGCATATAAGCATCTGAAGCATATCGACCAGATGGGGGAAGATTTTCGTATAGCCATCAGCTATATCAAGGGCGACTATGCAAAAGAAAAGAAGCTTCTTTGGGATCTGTATCGTACCGAGACCCGGTATGGTATCTTTAATGAGGAACATCTGAGAAATTCCTATGTAGATTATGTGGAAGAAATGAAACGTCTGGAGCAGGATGAAGAAGGAAAATATGCCTGCGATATCGAAGATTTTATCAATTACCAGCTGATCGATGATGCGGTTGAAAAAGGTCGTCTGAGTCTGGTTCCGGGAGCCATGACAGGGCTGGGTATTCTTGGTACCTTTATCGGTCTGTCAATCGGACTTCAGGCATTTAATACAGGTTCAGCAGAGGAGATCACGAACAGTATCGGACCTCTGATGGATGGTATCAAGGTTGCGTTCCATACATCTATCTATGGTATGATCTTTTCCCTGACATTTAATCTGATCTTTAAGACGGTTTTGGAACAGGCATATCACAAGCTGGATGAATTTGTAGCAGAGTTCAAACGGTATGTGCGTCCGGATGCGACTTACGATAACGGTAATCTGGAACTGGATTTCCAGAAGAAACAGTTGGAAGCAACGATAGCAACACAGAAGGCAATCGAAGAAACACTTGCATATCTGAAGTCCATGCATGAAGATATCGAAGATATCCGTATCTTGACGAAAGATCAGAATGACATCTTCCGGGGCAGACTGAACCGCCCGAGGGCGATCGAGCAGAGCAGCAGGGAGGGATAAGGCATGAGTAAGAAACGAAGAAGACCGGAGGAAGAAGAAACCTCTTACTGGCTGTCGTATTCCGATATGATGGCGGCACTCCTTCTGATCTTTATTCTGATCATTTCTTTTACACTGATGCAGTCAAAGAGCCAGTATGAGAGTAAACAGGCAGAGCTTGATAAGCAGAAAGAAATTATCAAGGAACAGGAGCAGTTGCTAAAAGATCAGCAGGATGAGCTGGATCGTATCGCAGGCATCCGAAGTGATCTGGTGGCGGCACTCCGTGATGAGTTCGCAGACAGTTCGTTAAATGTCAAGGTAGACGAGAAAACGGGTGCGATCACCTTTGATGCCAGTGTGTTATTTGACGTTGCGGACAGTGACCTGAAAGAAGAAGGAAAGACATTCTTGAAAGAATTTCTTCCCAAATACTGTAAAGTGCTGCTGGATGAAAAATATCGTGATTATGTATCGGAGATTATTATAGAAGGTCATACAGATACGAATGGATCTTATATTTATAATCTTGAACTTTCCCAGCAGAGAGCCTTTTCTGTTGCAAAGTATTGTCTGACTGAGAGTAACGGGATCATAAGCTCCACGGATGTTGAACTGCTTCGAAGTGTGCTGACGGCAAATGGAAAGTCCTACAGCAATCCGATCTATAAGGAGGATGGATCTGTCGATCTGGAAGCATCCAGACGAGTAGAGATCCTGTTCCGGCTTCAGGATGAAGAAATGATCGCTGAGATGATGGATATTCTGAAAGAGAAATAGATATTTTGAAAGAGAAACAGACCAACACTTGCGGTTTTAAAAACGAGATGGTACAATGAGCATTGCGATGGGATGTGTTTGTACATACCAGCATAATGCGAAACCAACATTGAACCGACAGGTGAAATGGTACAATGAGCATTACGGCGGTACATATTTATATGATATGTACTAAATGGATAGATTGTCTTTTGAAAGGAAAACGAGATGAAAAGAGTAGTTGTAACAGGAATGGGCGCTGTAACCCCGATTGGAAATAACGTAGAAGAATTCTGGGATGGCATTAAGAAGAATAAAGTAGGTATTGGCGAGATTACAAAATTTGATGTATCCGAATATAAATGCAAAATGGGTGCTGAAGTAAAAGATTTTGATCCGAAACAATATATGGATCCAAAGGCAGCCAGAAGAATGGAGCCGTTCTGCCAGTATGCAGTTGCAGCTACAGGCGAAGCAATCAGGAACGCGGGTATTGATCTTGAGAAAGAAGATCTGACAAGATTCGGAACCTGTATCGGTAACGGACTTGGCGGTGTAGCTACGATCGAAAAGGAACATGCCAAGGTTATGAATGGTAAGGCAAACCGTGTCAGTGTAATGATGGTTCCTATGATGATCTCGAATATGGCAGCCGGAAATGTAGCGATCGCATATGGCTTAAAGGGCAAATGTACAGATGTTGTAACAGCATGTGCGACAGGAACAAACAGCATTGGCGAGGCATATCGTTATATTCAGGTCGGAGATGCAGATGTGATGGTAGCCGGAGGCGCTGAATCACCGATCTGTGAGACAAATGTTTCAGGATTTATCTCCATGACAGCTCTTTCAAGTGCAACAGAAGCAGATCGTGCGTCGATTCCGTTTGACAAAGACAGGTGTGGATTCGTTATCGGTGAAGGAGCTGGAGTCGTAGTTCTGGAATCTCTGGAGCATGCGCAGGCAAGAGGAGCAAAGATCCTTGCTGAGGTTGTCGGATATGGTTCCACCTGTGATGCATTTCACATTACATCCCCTGCCGAGGATGGAGAGGGTGCAGCAAGAGCCATGACACTCGCGATCAACGAGGCTGGCATTACACCGGCAGACGTTGATTATATCAATGCACACGGAACAAGTACCCACCACAATGATCTTTATGAGACAAGAGCTATCAAGAAAGCATTTGGTGAGGATGCATATAATGTAAATATCAATTCTACAAAATCCATGATCGGTCATTTATTTGGCGCGGCCGGAGCAGTTGAATTTATTACATGCGTAAAATCTATCGAAGATGGATACATTCACCCAACAGTAGGTCTTCGTGAGACAGAAGGCGAGATCGACCTGAATTATACAAAGGGTGAGGGCGTTCATAAGGACATTACATATGCACTGAGCAATTCTCTTGGATTTGGCGGACACAATGCAAGTATCCTTGTAAAGAAATGGGAAGAATAAGATCCAGACAAAAACAGATATAAAAGAATTACACATCATAAATAATGTGAGCAAAAGTATTTGCACGAAAAAGTGTAAATTTACATGGAAAAGTGAAAATTTACATCAAAAAGTGAAAAAACGTATTGACATATTCCTTGTGTTATGGTAAAGTATCTCCCGATGAACTGCCGAAGACAGTAGGTGCCGGATGGCATAAGTTGAAAAACACCTACCGAGGAATATATCGTTAATATTATTTTAACTATATGCTCTCTGTCTTATCGACAGAGAGCTTTTCTTATTTTAGCAGAAGATGCTTTCTGTTAACTATGTGCAGTCATTAGTAAAACAAGGAGGCGCATTATGGCAAAGGTAGAGATTAAGAAGCCAGTAGTTGAAGAAATCAAAGCTAACTTAGATGGTGCTCAGACAGCAGTTGTAGTTGACTACCGTGGACTTACAGTTGAGCAGGACACACAGCTTCGTAAGCAGTTAAGAGAAGCTGGGGTTGTTTATAAGGTATACAAGAACACCATGATCAACTTCGCTATTGAAGGCACAGAGTTCGAGGGACTGAAGCCATGTCTCGAAGGACCTACCGGATTAGCTATCTGTAAGACAGATGCTACAGCAGCAGCCAGAATCCTGGCTAATTTCGCAAAGACTGCTCCGGCACTTGAGCTTAAGGGTGGCGTTGTAGAAGGTACATTCTACGATGCAGCAGGTATCGCAGTTATTGCAAACATTCCTTCAAGAGAAGTACTTATTTCCAAATTCCTTGGAAGTATCCAGTCACCTATTGCAAACTTCGCTCGTGTTATCAAGCAGATTGCAGAACAGAAGGAAGCTTAATTATTTGTGCATACAGGCACATCGGCTTCTATTTAATAGAAGCAGCAATTATTAAACTATATTATATTAATGGAGGAAATAATAATGACAACTCAGGAAATTATTGAAGTAATCAAAGGTTTATCAGTATTAGAATTAAATGACTTAGTTAAAGCATGTGAGGAAGAATTCGGCGTATCAGCAGCAGCAGGTGTTGTTGTAGCAGCAGCAGGCGGAGACGCTCCAGCAGCAGAAGAGAAGGATTCATTCGATATCGAACTTACAGAAGTTGGTCCTAACAAGGTTAAGGTTATCAAGGTTGTTCGTGAGATCACAGGTCTTGGCTTAAAGGAAGCTAAGGATGCTGTTGATGGCGCTCCAAAGGTTATCAAAGAGGGAGCTTCAAAGGACGAGGCTGAGGAAGCTAAGACTAAGTTAGAGGCTGAAGGCGCTAAGGTTACATTAAAGTAATTTTATTCCTTGTATTTATGAATATCTTTCGACCTGGCGGGAGAATTACCTGCCAGGTCGTTTTTGTCAAAGTTCCGGCGAACTGATCACTTTTTATCAATAAGAACGGGTTCGTCCGAAGATACGGTTTTAAGATTCTGATCACAGATACAAATATCTATACAATGATGAAAAATTACTTGCTTATAAGGGGTGATTTTTTGAATGCATAGAGTGAGAATGCACTCATGGTATAGCCGAATTTATGTATCTGTTCTATAAAATAAAATGCCGTTGCATATTGTTTTTAGAAAATGCAAACAGGCGCATAAATATGAATAAAAGTTCATATACAATTCTTTTATAAAAAATTCCAAATATTTCTTGACATATACCTTGAAAATGTGATACAGTGTAGGATGTCTATACTATGGGTTGGTTTGCGTTCAAACCAGACATATAATGACACGGCTAATATATTTCGGTTAAATGTAAGCATTTCAACAGAATATACGCTTAAAAATAAATTCCAAGGGGTGAATGTGTCGATGGAAAAAAACAGAATTAGTCCTGTTCAATCTGGTAAAGGTATCCGAATGAGTTATTCCAGACAGAAAGATGTCCTGGAGATGCCTAACTTTATCGAAGTTCAGAAAAACTCATACCAGTGGTTCCTTACCGATGGTCTGAAGGAGGCATTTAAAGATATCTCTCCTATTACTGACTATACAGGACAGCTTAGTCTTGAGTTTGTAGATTTCCAGTTATGTAGAGATGATGTGAAGTACTCAATCGAAGAGTGCAAGGAAAGAGATGCAACATATGCTGCACCGCTTAAAGTAAAAGTAAGACTCCATGCAAATGACGCAAAGGAAATGTCAGAACATGAGATTTTCATGGGTGATCTTCCTCTTATGACCGAGACAGGTACATTTGTGATCAACGGTGCAGAGCGAGTTATCGTAAGCCAGTTGGTGCGTTCACCTGGTATCTACTATGATATTGCACATGATAAGATTGGTAAGAAGCTGTACTCCTGTACAGTTATCCCAAACCGTGGTGCATGGTTAGAGTACGAAACAGATTCGAATGATGTTTTCTATGTTCGTGTAGATAGAACCAGAAAGGTGCCTATCACAGTACTTATCCGTTCACTGGGAATCGGAACAAATGCAGAGATTATCGATCTGTTTGGCGAAGAACCAAAGATTTTAGCAAGTATTGAAAAGGATCCTTCTGAGACATATCAGGATGGTCTTCTTGAGCTGTACAAAAAAATAAGACCGGGTGAGCCTCTTGCAGTAGAGAGTGCAGAGAACCTGATCAATGCAATGTTCTTTGATCCAAGACGTTATGATCTTGCAAAGGTTGGACGTTATAAGTTCAATAAGAAGCTGGCATTCCAGAACAGAATCACAGGTCAGATACTTGCAGAGGATGCGATCGATCCGGCAACCGGTGAAGTGATCGCAGAAGCAGGCACGACACTTACAAGAGCACAGGCAAAGGATATCCAGGATGCTGCTGTACCATATGTTATGATCCAGACAGAAGAACGTAACGTAAAGGTGCTTTCAAATATGGTAGTAGATCTGTCCAAGTATGTTGGATTTGATCCTGCTGAAGTAGGTATCCATGAGGGTGTATACTATCCTGTTCTTGAAACCCTTTTAAATGAATATTCAGACGAAGAAGAATTAAAGGCAGCTATCGCAAGAGATGCATCTGACCTTGTTCCAAAGCATATAACAAAAGAAGACATTATCGCTTCAATTAACTACAACATTCACCTTGAATATGGTATTGGAACAAAGGATGATATCGATCACCTTGGTAACAGACGTATCCGTGCAGTCGGAGAACTTCTTCAGAATCAGTATAGAATCGGTCTTTCCAGACTGGAAAGAGTTGTAAGAGAGAGAATGACGACTCAGGACGTAGAGACGATCACTCCACAGTCTCTGATCAACATCAAGCCTGTAACAGCAGCAGTTAAGGAATTCTTCGGAAGTTCCCAGTTGTCACAGTTCATGGATCAGAACAACCCATTGTCTGAGCTGACTCATAAGAGAAGATTATCAGCCCTTGGTCCCGGTGGTCTGTCACGAGACAGAGCAGGATTCGAGGTTCGAGATGTACACTATACTCATTATGGTAGAATGTGTCCTATCGAGACTCCTGAAGGTCCTAACATCGGTCTGATCAACTCTCTGGCTACTTATGCAAGAATCAATGAGTATGGTTTTGTAGAAGCACCATACAGAAAACTGGATAAATCAGATCCTGCAAACCCTGTAGTTACAGATGAGGTTATTTATCTGACGGCAGATGAAGAAGATAATTACAGAGTTGCACAGGCAAATGAACCTCTGGATGCAGATGGTCATTTCGTAAATAACAACGTATCAGGAAGATACAGAGAGGATACAACAGAGTTCCCGAAATCAAGAGTTGATCTGATGGACGTTTCTCCTAAGATGGTATTCTCAGTTGCTACATCCATGATTCCTTTCCTTGAGAACGATGATGCAAACCGTGCTCTGATGGGATCAAACATGCAGCGTCAGGCAGTTCCGCTTATGCTTACCGAATCAGCCGTTGTAGGTACCGGTATGGAAGCAAAGGCAGCTGTTGACTCAGGTGTATGTATCGTTGCAAAGAGAGATGGTGTAGTTGAATATTCCACAAGTAAGGAAATCTGTATTAAGGCAGATGAAGATGGAACAAAGGATATCTACCACGTTATCAAGTTCGCACGAAGCAATCAGGGTAACTGTATGAACCAGAGACCTATCGTATTCAAGGGCGAGCATGTTAAGGCCGGAGAGGTTATCGCAGACGGACCGTCTACTTCAGGTGGAGAGATCGCACTTGGAAAGAATCCTCTGATCGGTTTCATGACCTGGGAAGGTTACAACTACGAGGATGCTGTTCTTTTAAGTGAAAGACTTGTAAAAGATGATGTATATACATCTATTCATATTGAGGAGTACGAATGCGAAGCAAGAGATACCAAGCTCGGACCGGAAGAGATCACAAGAGATCTTGCGGGATTGTCCAATGATGCATTAAAGGATTTGGATGAGAATGGTATTATCCGTATCGGTGCTGAGGTTCGTGCCGGAGATATCCTTGTCGGTAAGGTTACTCCTAAGGGAGAGACAGAGCTGACAGCAGAGGAAAGACTCCTTCGTGCCATCTTTGGTGAGAAGGCAAGAGAAGTAAGAGATACTTCCCTTAAGGTTCCTCATGGAGCATTTGGTGTCATCATGGATACCAAGATCTTCACAAGAGAAAACGGTGATGAACTTTCACCGGGTGTTAATAAATCAGTCAGAGTATACATTGCGCAGAAGAGAAAGATCCAGGTAGGAGATAAGATGGCCGGTCGTCATGGTAACAAGGGTGTAATTTCCCGTGTACTTCCGGTAGAAGATATGCCATTCCTTCCAAATGGTCGTCCGCTCGATATCGTGTTGAACCCACTGGGCGTTCCTTCACGTATGAATATCGGACAGGTTCTTGAAATCCATCTTGGTCTTGCTTCACAGGTTCTCGGATTCAAGGTTTCAACTCCTGTGTTTGATGGTGCAGACGAGTTTGATATCATGGATACTCTTGAGATGGCGAATGATTATGCAAATACCGAGTGGGAAGATTTCTATGAGAAATATAAAGACTCTGTTTCGGAAGAAGTAATGAATTACCTCTATGAGAACAGAGACCACAGAGAAGAATGGAAGGGCGTTCCAATCGACAGAACCGGTAAGGTACAGCTTCGTGACGGTAGAACCGGTGAAGAATTTGACAGCCCTGTAACAATCGGTTACATGCATTATCTTAAGCTCCACCATCTGGTTGATGATAAGATCCATGCACGTTCAACCGGTCCGTACTCATTAGTTACACAGCAGCCTCTGGGTGGTAAAGCTCAGTTCGGTGGACAGCGTTTCGGTGAGATGGAAGTTTGGGCACTGGAAGCATACGGTGCATCATATACATTACAGGAAATCCTGACTGTTAAGTCGGATGATGTAATCGGACGTGTTAAGACATATGAAGCGATCATTAAGGGTGAGAATATTCCTACACCTGGTATCCCTGAGTCATTCAAGGTACTGCTGAAGGAATTCCAGTCACTTGGTCTCGATGTCAGAGTTGTAAAAGACGATATGACAGAGGTTGATCTCGGTGAGACGATCGAAGCGTATGACGAGAATGTTAAGAGCATGATCGATGATGATAAACGGGAAGCTGATGGACGTGAATTTGAAGAAGCGGGCTTCAGCGGAACAGATGAAAATGATGAGCTGACATCATTATCAGACGGAGAATATCTGGATGATTACAATGACGACTATGATGGCAACTCGGATGATGAATTTTAGAAAGGAGATTTTGTAAGATGCCAGAATTTAACATGGAAACTCCAGAACAGGAACAGGCTTTAAGCTTTGACGCAATTAGAATCGGACTTGCATCTCCTGAAAAAATCAGAGAATGGTCACATGGTGAGGTTAAGAAACCTGAGACTATCAACTACAGAACATTAAAACCAGAAAAAGACGGTTTGTTCTGCGAGAGAATATTTGGACCTAGCAAGGACTGGGAATGTCATTGCGGTAAATATAAGAAGATCAGATATAAAGGTATTATCTGTGATCGATGCGGTGTAGAGGTTACAAAGGCCAGCGTTCGTAGAGAGCGTATGGGTCATATCGAGCTTGCAGCACCGGTATCCCATATCTGGTATTTCAAAGGTATTCCTAGCCGTATGGGACTGATCCTTGATATTTCTCCAAGAGTACTTGAAAAGGTATTATACTTTGCATCTTATATCGTTCTTGATCCAAAGGACACACCGCTTACTTATAAGCAGGTTCTGACAGAGCAGGAATACAGAAAGGCTGAAGAGGACTTCGGATACGGCTCCTTCCGTGCAGGAATGGGTGCTGAGTCCATTCAGGAGCTCTTAAGAGCAATCGATCTGGATAAAGAAAGCGAAGAATTAAAGGCTGAGCTTAAGAATTCAAGCGGACAGAAGAGAGCCAGAATCATCAAGAGACTGGAAGTTGTTGAAGCATTCCGTAATTCTGAGAATAAGCCGGAGTGGATGATCATGGATGTTATTCCGGTTATCCCACCGGATATCAGACCTATGGTTCAGTTGGATGGCGGCAGATTTGCTACATCTGACCTGAATGACTTATATAGAAGAATTATCAACAGAAATAACCGCTTAAGAAGACTTCTTGATCTGAACGCTCCTGACATCATTGTCAGAAACGAGAAGAGGATGCTTCAGGAAGCTGTTGATGCGTTAATTGATAATGGTAGAAGAGGCCGTCCTGTAACAGGTCCGGGTAACAGAGCATTAAAGTCTCTGTCCGATATGTTAAAGGGTAAGCAGGGACGTTTCCGTCAGAACCTTCTTGGTAAGCGTGTTGACTATTCAGGACGTTCCGTTATCGTAGTAGGACCGGAACTTAAGATCTATCAGTGTGGTCTTCCAAAGGAAATGGCTATCGAATTATTCAAGCCGTTTGTTATGAAAGAACTGACAGCCAGCGGCAGAGCGAATAACATTAAAGCTGCTAAGAAGATGGTAGAAAAGCTTGAGCCGGAAGTTTGGGATGTACTTGAGGATGTAATCAAAGAGCATCCGGTTATGTTAAACCGTGCTCCTACACTTCACAGACTGGGTATCCAGGCATTTGAGCCTATCCTTGTAGAAGGTAAGGCAATCAAGCTTCATCCACTGGTATGTACAGCGTTCAACGCCGATTTCGATGGTGACCAGATGGCTGTTCACCTTCCACTTACAGTTGAGGCACAGGCAGAATGTAGATTCCTGCTCCTGTCCCCGAATAACCTTCTGAAGCCTTCAGATGGTGCTCCGGTTGCCGTTCCTTCACAGGATATGGTCCTTGGTATCTACTATCTGACAATGGAGAAGGATGGCGATATCGGAGAGGGCAAGTTCTTCAAGTCAAAGAATGAAGCACTGCTTGCATATGAGAATAAGGAGATCACTCTCCATTCTAAGATAAAAGTAAGAAGAACTGTTACAACAGAAGATGGAACAGAGGTTACAGGTATCATCGATACTACACTTGGCCGTCTGCTGTTCAACGAGATCATTCCTCAGGATCTTGGATATGTTGACAGAACAAATCCTGACAATTTATTAAAGCTTGAGATTGATTTCCATGTTGGTAAGAAACAGTTAAAGCCGATCCTTGACAAGTGTATCAATACACATGGCGCAACCAAGACTGCTGAAGTTCTGGATGATGTAAAGGCAATCGGTTATAAGTATTCAACCAGAGGTGCTATTTCAGTATCTATTTCAGATATGAAGGTGCCGGACGAGAAGAAGCAGATCCTTGCAGATGCTCAGACTCAGGTTGACAAGATCACAAAGATGTTCAGACGTGGTCTTATGACAGAGGAGGAGAGATACCTCGCTGTTGTTAAGGTTTGGGAAGAAGCCGATAAGGTTCTGACAAAAGCCCTTCTGGACGGACTTGATAAATATAACAACATCTTCATGATGGCAGATTCCGGTGCCCGTGGATCTAACCAGCAGATCAAACAGCTGGCTGGTATGCGTGGTCTGATGGCAGATACAACCGGTCGTACGATCGAACTTCCGATTAAGTCAAACTTCCGTGAAGGTCTTGACGTTCTGGAGTATTTCATTTCAGCGCATGGTGCTCGTAAGGGTCTGTCCGATACAGCGCTTCGTACAGCCGATTCAGGATACCTGACCAGACGTCTGGTTGACGTATCACAGGATTTGATCATTCGCGAGACAGATTGTTGTGCAGGAAAAGCAATTCCTGGTATGGAAGTAGAAGCATTCATGGAAGGCAAAGAAGTAATCGAATCCTTCCAGGAGAGAATTACAGGTCGTTACCTTGCAGAATCTGTATACGATAAAGATGGTAACCTTTTAGTTAAGGCAAACCACATGGTATCACCAAAGAGAGCTGCTCTGATCGTAAATCAGGGTGTAGATTCAAACGGTGTTCCGTTCCTTGATCCGGATACAGGTGTTACAAGACAGGATGCAAAGCTTAAGATCAGAACGATCCTGACATGTAAGTCACACCTTGGTGTATGTGCAAAATGTTACGGTGCCAACATGGCAACCGGACAGCCGGTACAGGTTGGTGAAGCTGCCGGAATCATCGCAGCTCAGTCAATCGGTGAGCCTGGTACACAGCTTACCATGAGAACGTTCCATACTGGTGGTGTTGCCGGTGATGATATTACACAGGGCCTTCCTAGAGTAGAAGAGTTGTTCGAAGCAAGAAAGCCAAAGGGACTTGCGATCATCGCAGAGTTTGGCGGTAAGGTTCAGCTTCGTGATAATAAGAAGAAGAGAGAAGTTGTTATCACAAATGACGAGACAGGCGAATCAAAGGCATACTTAATTCCTTATGGTTCCCGTATCAAGGTTCTGGACGATCAGGTTCTGGAAGCCGGTGATGAATTAACAGAAGGTTCTGTTAATCCACATGATATCTTAAAGATCAAAGGTATCCGTGCAGTTCAGGATTACATGCTTCGTGAAGTACAGCGAGTATACAGACTTCAGGGTGTTGATATCAATGATAAGCATATCGAGATCATTGTTCGTCAGATGTTAAAGAAGATCAGGATCGAGGATAACGGAGATTCATCCTACCTTCCGGGAACACTGGTTGACGTTCTTGATTTTGAAGATACAAATGAGCAGCTCATCGCAGAAGGCAAACAGCCGGCAGAAGGCTCACAGGTAATGCTTGGTATTACAAAGGCATCACTTGCTACAGATTCCTTCATGTCAGCAGCGTCCTTCCAGGAGACAACAAAGGTTCTTACAGATGCAGCTATTAAGAGTAAGGTAGATCCGCTTAATGGTCTGAAAGAGAACGTTATTATCGGTAAGCTGATCCCAGCAGGTACAGGTATGAAGCGTTATCGTTCTGTAAAGCTTGATACAGAGATGGATGAGATCAACTTCTTTGATGATGATGAAGAGATCGACTTCGGAGATGATCTGGAAAGCACAGAGTTAGAAGATGCAGTTGATACCGATGCAGATGCAGAGGATGAGGCGGAAGAAAATGCTTCAGACTTGGAATCTGTAGAGGCAGAGACATCTGATAACGAATAAATAAATTTGAAAAGTGCTTGACACGAATAATTTCAATATATATAATGGTAAGGCATGCGTGAGAACGTATGCCTTATATTATTTTTTATTTTGAAAGTAGGAGGTGAAAACATGCCAACATTTAACCAGTTAGTTAGAAAGGGAAGACAGACAGTAGAGAAGAAGTCAACTGCACCAGCTCTTCAGAGAAGTTTCAACTCATTAAAGAAGAAGCCAACTGAGACAAGCTCTCCACAGAAGAGAGGAGTTTGTACAGCAGTTAAGACAGCTACTCCTAAGAAGCCTAACTCAGCTCTGAGAAAGATCGCCAGAGTTCGTTTATCAAACGGTATCGAAGTTACAAGTTATATTCCAGGTGAAGGTCACAACCTTCAGGAGCATAGCGTAGTTCTTATCCGTGGTGGTAGAGTAAAGGACTTACCTGGTACAAGATACCATATCATCAGAGGTACTCTTGATACAGCAGGTGTTGCAAAGAGACGTCAGGCTCGTTCTAAGTACGGTGCTAAGCGTCCAAAAGATGCTAAGAAGTAATTAAAACCGTATTATTGGAAACATTCCAAAAAAATGTGCTGGTTAGGCCATGTTTTTGCTATGAGATAAGGTGTTGATGCATAAAAATGCAGAAAACATCAGATAGATAGAAGAGATGGAAATAACAGCACGAACACATTTTATAATGTGAGTACCGAAGAATTAATAAATATTAAGGAGGGAAGAACCGTGCCACGTAAAGGACATATCGCAAAGAGAGACGTATTAGCGGATCCAATTTACAATAACAAGGTGGTTACCAAGCTTATCAACAACGTAATGTTAGATGGTAAGAAGGGTGTTGCCCAGAAGATTGTTTACGGTGCATTCGACCGTATCGCAACTGAAACTGGTAAGGACGCTATCGAGGTATTTGAAGAGGCTATGAACAACATCATGCCATTACTCGAGGTTAAGGCAAGACGTATCGGTGGTGCAACATATCAGGTACCTATCGATGTAAGACCAGATAGAAGACAGGCTCTTGGACTTCGTTGGTTAACAACATTTTCACGTGCCAGAAGTGAAAAGACCATGGAAGAAAGACTTGCAAGAGAAATCATGGATGCAGCTAATAACACAGGTGCATCTGTAAAGAGAAAAGAAGATATGCACAAGATGGCAGAAGCAAACAAGGCTTTTGCTCATTACAGATTCTAATTATAATTATAGGAGGTTTTATCCATGGCTGGAAGAGAATATCCATTGGAGAGAACCAGAAATATCGGAATTATGGCTCATATTGATGCTGGTAAGACAACATTAACAGAGCGTATCCTTTATTATACTGGTGTTAATCACAAGATTGGTGATACTCATGAAGGTACTGCTACTATGGACTGGATGGCCCAGGAGCAGGAGAGAGGTATCACAATCACTTCAGCTGCTACAACATGTCACTGGACACCTGAGAAAGAGGGTAAGCCAGATAAGACACAGCCAGAATACCGTATTAACATTATCGATACTCCAGGACACGTTGACTTCACAGTAGAGGTTGAGCGTTCACTTAGAGTACTTGATGGTGCCGTAGGTGTATTCGATGCACAGAACGGTGTTGAGCCACAGTCAGAGAATGTATGGCGTCAGGCTGATAAGTACAATGTACCTCGTATGGCTTTCATGAACAAGATGGATAAGATGGGCGCTGATTTCTTCGGATCATGCAACCAGCTTATTACAAAGCTTGGAAAGAATCCTGTACTTGTACAGATTCCTATCGGTAAGGAAGATGACTTCAAGGGAATTATCGACTTATTCGAGATGAAGGCATATGTCTTCAATGGTGATAAGGGTGATGATATTGTTGTTGGCGATATTCCTGCTGATTTAGCTGATCAGGCTCAGGAATACCATGACAAGCTTGTTGAGCAGTGTGCTGAACTTGATGAAGACCTTATGGAGAAGTTCTTTAATGATGAGGAAATTTCAGTTCCAGAGTTAAAGGCTGCTTTAAGAAAGGGTACTATCGAGGGTACAGCTATTCCTTGTCTTTGCGGTACAGCTTATAAGAACAAGGGTGTTCAGAAGCTTCTTGATGCTGTTATCGAGTACATGCCAGCTCCTACAGATATCCCAGATATCACAGGTGTTGACGAAGACGGTAACGAAGTAACAAGAAAGTCATCTGATGAAGAGCCATTTGCAGCTCTTGCATTCAAGATTATGACTGATCCATTCGTTGGTAAGTTAGCATTCTTCAGAGTTTACTCAGGTACATTAAACGGTGGTTCATATGTACTTAACTCTAATAAGAATAAGAAAGAAAGAGTTGGCCGTATCCTTCAGATGCACGCTAACCAGAGAAAAGAAATTGATAAGGTTTACTCAGGAGATATCGCTGCTGCAGTAGGTCTTAAGGTTACAGTAACAGGTGATACTATCTGTGATGAAGCACATCCAGTTATCTTAGAGTCTATGGAATTCCCAGAGCCAGTTATCGAGCTTGCTATTGAGCCAAAGACTAAGAATGACCAGGGTAAGATGGGTGAAGCTTTAGCAAAGCTTGCTGAAGAAGATCCTACATTCCGTGCTCATACAGATCAGGAAACAGGTCAGACAATCATCGCTGGTATGGGTGAGCTTCACCTTGATATCATCGTTGACAGACTTCTTCGTGAGTTTAAGGTAGAGGCTAACGTAGGTGCACCTCAGGTTGCTTACAGAGAATGCTTTACTAAGGCAGTTGATGTTGATAGTAAGTATGCTAAGCAGTCAGGTGGTCGTGGTCAGTATGGTCACTGTAAAGTACGTTTCTCACCACTTGAAGCTAACGTTGATAAGTTTGATGTTGAGACAAAGAACACAGTATTAATTAACGAACCTCCAGTACTCTTCTGTGAGTCTTCAGTAGTTGGTGGTGCTATTCCTAAGGAATACATCCCTTCAGTTGCTGACGGTATCAGAGAAGCTGCTAATTCAGGTATCTTAGCTGGATTCCCAGTTCTCGGACTTAGAGCAGATATTTACGATGGTTCATACCATGAAGTCGATTCTTCAGAAATGGCATTCCACATTGCTGGTTCTATGGCATTCAAGGATGCTATGGCTAAGGCAGCTCCAGCACTTCTTGAGCCAATCATGAAGGTTGAAGTTACAATGCCGGAAGAATACATGGGTGATGTTATCGGTGATATCAACTCTCGTAGAGGACGTATCGAAGGTATGGAAGACATCAGCGGTGGTAAGATGATTAAAGCATTCGTTCCACTTTCAGAGATGTTCGGATATGCTACTGACCTTCGTTCTAAGACACAGGGTCGTGGTAACTACTCTATGTTCTTCGATAAGTATGAGCAGGCTCCAAAGTCTGTTCAGGATAAGGTTATTTCTGATAGAAATAAGTAATAACTATAAAAATATAGTTGAAATATTTCACTAAATGAAATATAATAAATATCAGCTATGACAAAGCCCGAGGGGGATACCCCTCAGGGCAATCTAAATATTTTTAGGAGGATTTTAAACAATGGCAAAGGCTAAATTTGAGAGAACAAAACCACATTGTAACATTGGTACAATCGGACACGTAGATCACGGTAAGACTACATTAACAGCTGCTATCACAAAGACTCTTCATGAGAGACTTGGTACAGGTGAGGCTGTTGCATTCGAGAATATTGATAAGGCACCAGAGGAAAGAGAAAGAGGTATCACTATCTCTACAGCTCACGTTGAGTATGAGACAGAGAAGAGACACTATGCACACGTTGACTGTCCAGGACATGCTGACTACGTTAAGAACATGATCACTGGTGCAGCTCAGATGGATGGTGCTATCCTTGTTGTTGCTGCTACTGATGGTGTTATGGCTCAGACAAAGGAGCACATCTTACTTTCACGTCAGGTTGGTGTACCTTACATCGTTGTATTCTTAAATAAGTGCGATATGGTTGATGATGACGAGCTTATCGAACTTGTAGAGATGGAAGTTACAGAACAGCTTGAAGAGTACGGATTCAATGATTGTCCAATCGTTAAGGGTTCAGCTCTTAAGGCTCTTGAAGATCCAATGGGACCTTGGGGAGATAAGATTATGGAACTTATGGATACAATAGATTCATACATTCCAGATCCTCAGAGAGATACAGATAAGCCATTCATCATGCCTGTAGAGGATGTATTCACAATCACAGGTCGTGGTACAGTTGCTACCGGTAGAGTAGAAGCTGGTGTTATCCACTTAAATGATGAAGTTGAAATCGTTGGTATTAAGCCAGAAATCCAGAAGACAACTGTAACAGGTATCGAGATGTTCAGAAAGCTCCTTGATGAAGGACAGGCTGGTGATAACATCGGTGCTCTTCTTCGTGGTATCAAGAGAGAAGATATCGTAAGAGGTCAGGTTCTTTGTAAGCCAGGTTCAATCACATGTCATACAAAGTTCACAGCTCAGGTTTACGTTCTTACTAAGGACGAGGGTGGTCGTCATACACCATTCTTCAACAACTACCGTCCACAGTTCTACTTCAGAACAACTGATGTAACAGGTGTTTGTAACCTTCCAGCAGGTACAGAGATGTGCATGCCTGGTGATAACGTAGAAATGACAATCGAACTGATTCACCCAATCGCTATGAGCCAGGGTCTTACATTCGCTATTCGTGAAGGCGGACGTACAGTAGGTTCAGGACGTGTTGCTACAATTATTGAGTAATCTTTGATTTCGTATCATAGAAACTTAAATACAAGCCGCAATTCCTCATTTTATGAGGAGTTGCGGTTTTTGCGTGTTAGCAATGAGAAATGCAAGAAAGCCGCTAAAACCAAGGGATTGAGCTTGCTCATGACCTTTGGTATTAGTGGCTTTTCTTATGTGGCGAAGGCCACGACCGAGCCGGCAGGCGAGGTTGCATTTCATAAAGAAGATTAACGAACATAGAAAAAGCCCTTTTCAAGTTCTTCACTTAAAATGGGCTTGTGATACGCGAGTGATACACGTGTTTCTAATCTTCAGCGTGAGACCAGTTAATTTTCCATTCAAAATACTCTTCTTTGGTAATTTTACCGGAGGCTAAGTCCTCTTTTTTCTTTTTCCAGGTATTCAGGAAATCATCCAGTAAAGAATAATCAAAACCAACAGCGATATGTTTCTCAGTAGGATCCTCAGGGTTTGCTACTTCGTAGAGGGGCATATTGTAATGCTCATCCAATTCAAAGAGAGCATACATTACATCTTCCGCTGCGTAGAGGGAAGGCTCGTAGATGGAGCGGTAGTTACAGTCTAAGGCTTTTGCCAACTCCTGTATCATATCCTCTTTGGGTGTGCGGTTGCCGATTTCGTACTGACGGATTCGTACGTCGGATAAGCCCACAGCTTCACCGAGCTGTGCCTGCGTCAGTTTGCGGAAATTTCTGATTCGTTTTATTCGTTCACCAATAGCCATCGTGTAACTCTTTCCAATTTTATAATAGTAACAATATCGTTTCTGATAATACAATAACATAAATGTTACTGTATAGCAATAAAAAGGTCCACAATTCAGGACAGAATGAAGAGCCGGGTGTATGGGAAAGTAATTTCTATAAAAAGAAGCATTTTTTATAAGTGATAATTTTTTTCGTCCATCTCTTAACAGAAACATATATGTTACTGTATAATTAAAACATAAACAGTAACAATATAGTTACTAATTAAATGGCGGGAGGTGAGTGTCATGTGCAAGAGCGTACATAAGTTTTAGTGGAAAGGAGGAAGGAGTATGACGAATCGCTATTTATCTGCTAAGGAAGTCGCAGAACTTCTGAATATTGCAGAATCAACCGCTTACGCAGTTATCCGTGGATGGAATAAGGAACAGAAAGCACAGGGTTATTTTACCAAGGCAGGTTCCGTTCCGAGTTCCTACTTCGAAAAGAAGTGCTACGGATATGGCGAAGCGCAATAGATGAACTTTGATAACTGAATAAGCCATACCCGGAGTAATTCCGGGTATGGCGGCTACAAGAAAGAGAGGTAAAGAATATGCCGGTTTATAAGGACGAGAAACGAAACACTTGGTTTTGTAAGTGCAACTATAAGGATTGGCTTGGAGAGAGTAAGTCCAAGATGAAACGTGGATTTGCCACCAAGAAGGATGCCCAGCAGTGGGAACGTGATTTTTTACAGAAGCAGAGTGCCAGCATGGATATGAAGTTTGCTTCCTTTGTGGAAGTGTACTTTGAGGATAAGGCACCGAGACTGAAGGAGCGTTCCATAATGACAAAGCGGACTCTATTTGAAACCAAAATCATACCTTACTTTGGTGAGAAACAGATGAATGAAATTACTGCTGTGGATATTATCAAGTGGCAGAATGCACGTTTGAATCAGGATTACAAGCCAACGTATCTGAGAATGATACAGAACCAGATCACAGCACTTTTTAACCACGCAGAGAAGTTTTATGATCTGAAGGACAATCCCTGCAAGAAGGTGGATAAAATGGGGCGTCCGAATGCGAAGGAGTTAAACTTCTGGACCAAGGATGAGTACGAACAGTTTATACAAGGTTTTAGTTCAGATGAGGAGATGTACCGGATTATCTTTCAGATGTTATTCTGGCTTGGATGCCGGGTAGGGGAGCTGCTGGCACTTACCAGCGAGAATATTGATTTTGAAAATGGAACGGTGAACATCTCCAAGACTTATTACAGGAGAAATCAGACAGATTATATTACACCACCGAAGACCGAGAGTTTTAATCGCCAGATTACTATTCCGAAGTTCCTGGCAGAGGAGATGAAGGACTTTGTGGACAGACAATATGGATTGACACCAGAGGATCGAATCTTTCCTATCACGGACAGAGTAATTCAGAAAAAGATGAAGCAAAAGACGGAGCAGGCGAAACTAAAGCCTATCCGTGTGCATGATCTTCGTCATTCGCACATTGCTTTGCTAATAGAGAAGGGGATGCAGCCGTTGGTCATCGCTCAGCGGGTGGGACATGATTCCGTGAATACGACCATGAATATCTACGGACATCTCTATCCAAACAAGCAGAAGCAGGTGGCAGATATGTTGAATGCGGGCGGAGGCTACCGGGGAACCGGAAAGCAAACTGGTGGACATGGCAACTGAGATGCGGTTCCGAAAGGCAGGTGGCTGGTCATGAGAATGGTAAGAGGATTTTACAAAGAGCAGAATAATACGATGAATGTGGTTCACTACGATACCAATCACATCATAAGTCTTGATTGTGGGAAATGGGAGCAGGGTCTTCGGACCACTCCCAACTCCCAAGGAAAGGTGGATGCACTGGCTATTGAGGACCCGGTGGAGTATGTGAGGTTAATGCTTAGCGGGGAGATGCAGGTGTGGCTGGATGCGTTGGATGATTTGAGTGTGTGGTAGAAAGATAAGCGGGAGTAGGACCGGCTGGAGAAATTCAGTCGGTTTTGCTATTTTCTGAAATGGTATTTTTATGCTGTAAAATGATACAGGTAAGTTTGGAGATGCCTTTTGCCAGATACGCATTTTGGATATCCGGTGCAAAATGCTGTACTGGTTAGGGAAAAATCCCTAAAACCCATTGGATATACATAGGTGCTCCATTTTTTGGAGCACCTTTTGGAAAGTGACGCCAATAAATGGAGCACTTTTATAAAAGTGGTTCCAAAAAGTGACGTACCAGCAGATGACAGATATTTTGATAATTTTATAATGGCTCCACAATATGGAGCACCTTTTGAAAAATGACGCCAAAAAGTGGAGTACCTATATGGAAATGGGGTTTTAGGGGGCTGTGCCCCTTAAGCGGATGCACAAAGAGGCTTGTGACCACAAAGTGCATATCTGGCGAAGAACGGAAAGAGGCGTGAAGAACAACTGAGAAATGAGTCAAATAAGGAGTAGGTGGAATTCCGTTTTGCACAAGAAAGAGATTAACAACGGAAACAGCTGAAAATAGCAGTGCAAAGAGACTGAATGAACTTTAGAAAAATCGCAAGGCTGTGCGAAAGTTTCTTGAAGATGAAAAATGCGTATGTTATAATGTTTAATAGAATTTGTTAATTTTTGATGCATGATGGAGGACACATTATGGCTGTATCATACAACAGATTATGGAAGTTATTAGTGGATAGAAAAATGAGTAAAGCGGATTTGAGGAAGCAGGCAGCAATAGCACCTAATACAATGACTAAGCTTAGGAGAGATGAAGAGGTGACATTGGGCGTGCTTGGTAAGATATGTAAGTCGCTTGATGTAGATTACGGGGATATTATGGAGTATATGAAGGATTGAGTCCGGATTTTGGGACAATGAATTATGATACAATAAATGAGATAAAATAGTAAAGATGTGGGTAAGAAAGAATGGAAAAGAAAAGATTAAAAGTATTTGAAGCTTTTGCTGGTATTGGAGCACAGGCTACTGCGTTAGAAAGAATAGGGATTGATTATGAAATAGTCGGAATAAGCGATTGGTTTACTGATGCAATAATCTGTTACGATGCCATACATTGTAAAGATGAGCCGATACCGGAACTGCCTAGTAAGGAAGAGCAGATAGAGTATCTTCATAATTTTGAATTTAGTAAAGATTCCGTGCATCCATCTAAAATTGATAAATTGGATACAGAATATTTAGAAAAACTGTACATAGCGAATAAAAGAACAAAAAATATGGGATCAATAACTAAATTGAAAGCAGTGGATATGCCAGAGTGTGATTTGTTGGTGTATAGTTTTCCGTGCCAAGATTTATCGACTGGTGGTAAAGGACTGGGAATGAAGAAGGGCTCTGGAACGCGTTCAGGCTTGTTATGGGAGATAGAGAGGATACTATCAGAATTAAATGAAGAAAATAGATTGCCTGAGTATCTGTTACTAGAGAATGTAAAAACAATAATGTCGAAATCAAATGAAGCTGATTTGAAAGAGTGGCTTAGTTTTTTAGAAAAATTAGGATATGAAAATGATGAGTGCATGATATTAAATGCTCTTGATTTTGCGGTTCCACAAGATAGAGAAAGAGCGTTTATTGTAAGTCACCTTGGCTCAAAATTGAATGTTAAGAAGGATATTCAGTTTAAGGAAAGGAAATATGAATTCAAAAGATTTTTTAGAAATAACTATAAAATTCAGAAATATAAAAATGAGGCAGATATTGCTCAATTAAATAAAACACCATCAAGAGAACAGATGTGGAAGATAAATGGTCGAGAGTTGAATGAAAATACTACAGTAAGGACAATTACTTGCAATATGGACAGAACCCATTGTGCTGCATTGTTTCCGTACAAAGGAGCTAAAGGTAATTCTTATAGAAGACCTACAATTAGAGAAGCATTTTTGTTGATGGGATTTACTGAAGAAGAATATGAAAGAACAGAGTATTTGGATTTTAGTTATAGAAAAATGAATAAATTAATCGGAAATGCGATAGTTGTAGATGTTTTAGTGGCGATTTTCAGAGCAATGTTTAAAGAGGAGGAATGGTTGTATGATTAGATTACCGATAGATACAAAATCATTGTATTTTAACATAAAAAATGATAATCAATCGGGACATACAGCTACTGTAGCAACACCGCTAAAACAAGGAAAAGCGGTACATGATGAATTAGCACAGATTTATGAACTCCCTGAAAATGTTGAGAGTAGGAGTAGGGAGGGTATAATTGCTAAAATTTTGAAAAACTCACGTGCAGAAGCTATTATTCCATATGTTTACGTGTTTAATAAAATTTCAGTCAACGGAGAAATAATTGAGGATATACCATCATTCTGTATTTATGTAAGAGAAGAAACGGCTAAAAACAATGTGCATTGTGGAAGACAAAAAGTGCATTATCCGCCCTCATTTAGATATGAGGATGATTATATAGAGATAAATAATAGGGAAGTAATGCGTGCAATGTCTGAGCGACTAAAGAGTTATGCTTTTTTGATTGAAGCATTTGAATATGATGTTGAAGAAAGATTATTAAATTTCGATGCATTGATTGTTGGTGAAAAGGATGTTCCATACTCTAAAGTATTTTTGAATAAAAAAGGAGTTGGAAATAAGTTTACTGCTGCTTTCAGTGAGAGTGCTGATTCATACGATACAGAAATTATAGCGTTAAGAGAACATTTGGGTTATGAAAATGTTGGACCAGATAATTATGAGGAAATACAGAGAAACAATAAAGAGTTGGCAATTGATTTTACATTAAGTGATTTGCAACAGAAGGGAATTGAAGGAATAAGACGATTGTCAAATGAATATCCGTATTCGCTATATGATTTAGAAATAAGCAAAAATGGAAGAAAACAATACATTATAGTCAGAAATACTGCAACGAAATTAAAATATTTTACAATGCCATATAATAAAATAAAATTTTGCATGGATTTTTACGATAATGTTTCGGTTGCACTGGTTAGAGACATAACAGGAACTCCTTGCATTGAATGGTACTCTGTAAGTGATATAAACAATATGAATAAGTCTATAAATTCCATAACATATGAGAAAAGAGGGTAAAGCGTGAGTCAACTAGTTCCAAGAGATTTTCCAGCAAAATCATTATTAAACGGATTGCGTTCGATTGGATACAGTTTTTCAACAGCTGTGGCAGATATAATTGATAATAGTATATCGGCAAAAGCATCAGAAATACATATTTATTCGGAAGCATTATCTGAAACACCTTATTTTTGTATATTAGATAATGGGTGTGGAATGATAATGAAAAAATTAGATAACGCAATGTTACCAGGATCTAATAGAGATGATGTAGAAGATTCAGATTTAGAACTGGGAAGATTTGGATTAGGATTGAAATCTGCTTCTTTATCGCAATGCAGAGAGTTTATTGTGGTGACAAAGAAAGATGGAAATATATGTTCAATGGCTTTTGACTTGGATGAGATTAAGGACCATTTATTTTTGAAAGTATTGTCAAATGAAGAAATATTAGAATTACCGAGGGTAGATAAACTTTTACAATATGAAAGTGGAACATTAGTTATATGGACTAAATTTGATAAGATAGAAGAGGAAGCCAAGAATTTTGAGGAAAGTTTTAGACGATTAGTTGGTGAATCAAAAAAACATGTTGAACTGGTATTTCATCGTTTTTATGATGAAATCAGTATTTTTTATAATGAAAAACGTATTGAGAGAAGAGATCCATTTTTGCTGAATTCTTTAGGACGTCAGCAAACAGGAAGGACATCTGAAATTGATATAAAAGGGAATAAGATAATGGTTACGCCATATACATTACCATTTGCTAAAACTCTTACTGCTGAAGAGATGAACTTATTAGGAAACCCCAAAAGCATTTATGATGAACAAGGGTTTTATTTGTATAGGAATAGAAGGCTTATCTCATGGGGAAATTGGTTGCGCATGGGGATAAGAAGTGAATTAAATAAATTAGCAAGAATACAAGTTGATATACCATCTACATTAGATGAGGTGTGGATGCTTGATGTAAAAAAATCTTCTGCAAAAATACCAGATAAAATACGTGATCGAATTAAGATGTCAGTTGAAGAATCAATTGTTAGAAGCAAGCGTACTATTAGAAATCCTGGCGTAAAAGAAGCAGCCCCGCAATTTACAGTGTGGGAGCGGTTAAGCGAAAGTGATGGAAATGTGAAGTATCAAATCAATAGAGATTTACCAATAGTAAAGGGCTTATTAGCTTCGTTAAATGATGATCAGAAGGAATTATTAGCGGATTTATTATTTCAATTGGAGCAGAGTATTCCCAAGTACAGAATCAATAATGATGTCATGGATTCCATAAATATTCTTAATGATACTTTGTCGGTGGGAGAGGAAGAATTAATTGGGCAATTAAAACGCTGTTTATCTTTGTTTCCACGTGAAAAATGGAAAGAAACTATAGATAAGTTATTGGCTTCAGAAGTTTATTTGGCCATTGCGAATAGAAAAGAAGAAATATATGAGAGGTTATTGTAGAGAATGGAACAAAAATTAGTCGCTAGTATATATAATGTATTAAAGATTAAGCTTAATTCACAAAAGAAGACTTATACACATTCTGAGATAGTCGAGAATGCTCAAAATGTAGCGTTAGCGCTATTTGGAATTGAAGAAAAAGATATTATTGATTTCGTTGTTGCTAAATATGAAGAAAATCATCCAAATATTTGCGTACACGAACCAGATGTCTTATTGAATGATGATACATATGGTAAGTGGTTTGAAAGAAAAAAAGAGATTTTACAGCATAGTTTAATTGACGGATATGTGAAAAGGTACGAAAATTATTTGCGTCGAGAAGATTTTGACGAATCTGTAATTGAGCAGATGGAATTGGATTGTGAAAAGATTTTAAAGCAATGTGCTAATCCGGAAATGACTATGGATGTTAATGAAAGAAAGAAGAGGGGCTTGGTTGTAGGAGATGTGCAATCAGGAAAAACCGCTAACTATCTTGCATTAATTAATATGGCTTGTGATTATGGATACAAAACAATTGTTCTGCTCGCGGGTATGACAGATTCTTTGCGTCAACAGACACAGTCTAGAATTGATGAGGGATTTATTGGCGCAATTAGTGATAGTATTGGTAATACCGATATTGCCTATATTGGTGTAGGGGAAGAAGGAGATACCAAGCAACACTATGCTATTCCGTTAACGAATAATGAAAATGATTTTGTTAAATTTGTAAAGAAAAATTATAATTTCACAAGTGGAGATTTTATTAAGCCGGTAGTATTGGTTGTTAAGAAAAATGCATCGGTATTAAAACAATTGGGCGATTGGCTAAATCCCAATAAGCACAATATTAATTATGATAATTTGCTTATTATTGATGATGAAGCGGATAATGCATCTATTAATACTAAAAAACCGGAATGTGATCCATCGAAGATTAACGAACAGATAAGAAACTTATTCAATAGTTTTCCTATTGCTTCTTATGTAGGATATACGGCAACACCATTTGCGAATATATTTGTTAATCCGGATGATGATGAGAATTATTTAGATTTGTTTCCTTCTGATTTTATTGTGTTATTAAATGCGCCGACAAATTATTTCGGTGCGGCAAAAGTATTTGCATATGAAGGAGATAACAATTCTAGGTATATCAGGGAATTAGATGAATCAGAAAAGTTTTTCTTACCGCCAAAGCATAAAAAAGACGAATATGTATTTTCAACTTTGCCGGAGAGTTTAAAAGAAGCAATTTTGTGTTTCTTGATAAATAATGTTATTAGAACAATGCAGGGGGAAGAAAAAAAACATCGTTCTATGTTGATAAACATTTCAGTGTTCAATGTAATGCATGACCAGATAAAAACTGCGGTTGAGAATTATATTGAAAACATTACCTATGTTATAGAACAGGAATCATATAAGCCCTTATCGGATTTTATCAAGAATTTAGAGATGAACAAACTTTATAGTATATATAATGGGGAATATCCTGCTAATAATATAGATTTTTATGAACCATTTAGAGAAAAAATAAAGTGGGAACAGATTCAAGCTGGGTTATATGATGAAGTAAAGAAAATAGAAACTGTTGTTATTAACAATAAGAATAAGAAAGATAGGTTTTCTTACAAAAATGCAAAATATGATGAACATGGTGCGCGCGTAATAGCTATCGGTGGTTATGTGTTATCCCGAGGATTGACATTAGAAGGATTGATGATTAGTTATTTTAGCAGAAATTCGTCAGCGTATGATTCCCTTTTACAGATGTGTAGATGGTTCGGATATAGACCGGGATATGAGGAACTCTGTCGAGTATATATTTCACCAATAAATATTATGAATTTCAGAGCAGTGATTGATGCTGTAGAAGATTTAAAGATGCAATTTCGAGAGATGATAATTCGTAAAAAGAAACCGAAAGATTTTGGATTAATGGTTAAAGAATCTCCGGATACGTTAGAAACATCTTTGCTTATTACTAGCAGAAATAAAATGTATAATACCGGAAAAATCGAACATGTCATAAATTATGGCGGTACATATGCAGATACATCAAAATTGTATGTAAATAAAGATTATAATTCATTTAACAGGCAGTATGTGGAGGATATGTTTGATAAAATTATATCTGAAGAAGATGGGGAAATAGTAGAAGATGCTTCCAAATACTTAATCAAAGGTGTAGATAAAAGATTTGTGGCAGAATGTATAAAGAAATTGTCTGTGCCATATGAAAATACTAAATTTGATACAGATAATTTGGCGACGTACATTATGACCAATAAATCTTTTCCAAAATGGGATATAGTTGTTGCTACCGGCTCTAGTACAAAGAAAAAGTATAAAGAGAAAAAAGCTGTTGTGAGAAGTTTTAGAAAACGCGAAGGCGAAAAGATAATTCGAATTGGAGATATGAATAATAGAATTATTGATCCTGGAATCTTTGCGAATGGCTTATCCGCCAAGCAAATGGATGTGGTAAAGCAGCATGCAAAAGAACGAGTTGCTTTGGCAGGGAAAGGTAAATCGGAAAATTTGACTGTGACTGATTATTTAGCGGTTACTGATAGAAATCCATTATTTGTCATTTATCCTATGGAAATAAGGCGTTTAGATGACTTATCAGGTGATAAAGATTGTAGACTGGTTAAAGAATTATGTGAAGAGTTGATTTTCGGATTTGCAGTAGGTTTTCCGGCTATAGAGAATGCAGAACGTATGGTATACAGGGCAAATAAAGTCAAGATTGATGAAATTACAGAGCATAGAGATGATCCTGAAGTTGAAGAGGAGTTTTATACAGATGATTGATATACAGAAGATATTTGAAGAATTAAACAGGGCAGACGGATTTAAAAAAATAAAGATTGAAGAAAGTCCTGTAGGTATATTTTGTGGAGTCAAAGAAAATGGACTGCCAAGTCTGGCTTTTATGTCTCAACATCCTCCATTGACGATAGAATCAACACAATATTTACAAGTAACACAATGGCCTGAAAATAATTCTGTATATTGGTCAAGATTTGATTTGGAGCTTGGAAGTGCACGGACGGTATTTTATTCGTTGTGTGTAGACTTGATTAAAGCATCGGTAGGTTGCAATTCTGATGAACAAGCAATGAATGCAATTAAAAACAAGTATATGATTTGGCGAAAAATGTTTAGAAAAGCCAAAGGGAGCATGACTGAAGAATCCTATAAAGGAATGTTTGGTGAACTATATTTTTTAAAGCATTATTTATGGCCCCAAATAGGATTGTGTAACGCTATACGCTCTTGGAGTGGTCCTGATATGACGTCGAAAGATTACTCGTACAAAGAAGATTGGTATGAGGTAAAGACTATTTCAACAAATTCTAATAGTGTATCAATATCTTCACTTACACAGTTAGAAGCAGTGACACCTGGTCATTTGGTGATTTTCCGTGTGGAACAAATGTCTGTTGAATATGACGAAGGGGACTGTTGTGTAGAAAAAATAATTTCAGATATTATGTGTAATATAGATGATGAAGGGGTTAAAGAAATCTTTATTGGTAAAATACTGGCATATGGCTATGATTTTGATGAAGGTGAAAATGTATTCCATAAATATAGGGTGGCCAACGGGAAGTTTTATTTAGTCGATAATGATTTCCCACGAATTACTACTGATAGTGTTCCGTATGACGAAGTAATAAAGGTAACATATTCTTTGGCATTAGATGGAATACAGAAATACGTGGAGGATATAGATGGTTTCAATTGAAGAGTTTAGAGAAAGTTTTATTAATGAGGAAATTAACGCATCTGCAGTGGTAGATTCAAGATATCCAATAGAAGTATTTATAGATGTGGCTTCGGATATTTTGGAAAATGACTATTCACTTATATCCGGAATGGAACAATGTTATTTTGAGTTCACAAAAGGTAATCGAGCATATAAAAGTATGAGAATTGACGCTGCTTATTTAGATTTTGCAACCAATACAATAAATCTGTTATATGCTGATTATAATGAGGGTGAAGTCAAAAATATAACAAATGAATTCATTATGTCTAAAACACAATTGATGCTGAATTATATGGAAAACATTTTTAAGGGGTATTTTAGTGATGGTGAAATTGCCGATCCGGCAGTACAACTTGCGAAAGACATTAAAAATAATATTTCTGAAATTGGAACCATACATCTATTTATTATAAGTACGGATCAATTAAGTAAAAGCGTAAAGAAACTACCTACTACCACTTTCAAGGTAGGTAATAGAGAGATACAAGTCATTGTTGATGTGTTAGATATTGAGAAAATCTATAAATCAAGAATGGCAGGCTTTGAAAAAGAAGATTTGGTTATTTTATGCGAAGAATACGATATAAAGGGTATTCCATGCATAAAAGCAGATATAGAAACAGAACAATATGAGTCTTATTTAGCAATTGTTCCGGGAGAGTTTTTGGCGCAAATATATAAAGAGCATGGACCTAAATTACTTGAGTCAAATGTACGTTCATTTCTCAAATTTAATGGAGCCGTAAATAAAGGAATTAGAGGCACAATTCTCAATGAAAAAGATAGATTTTTTACATATAATAACGGAATTTCAACAACTGCGACGGCTGTTGCAACTGAAGCGACAGAACAGGGATTATTGATTAAGTCATTTGAAAATTTGCAAATTATTAATGGCGGTCAAACAACGGCAACATTAGCGGCGACTAAGATAAAAAATAATGTTGATTTGTCTGGTATTTATATCCAGATGAAGCTAACAATATTAAAAGATGAAAATCCAGAGTTAATAAGGAATATTGCACGATATGCCAATAGTCAGAACAAAGTTAAAACAGCAGATTTAAATTCAAGCCATCCTTTTTATGTTAGGATGGAAGATTTTTCAAGAAAAATTTATGCACCATTGGCTACTGGACAGATATATCAGCAATTATGGTTCTTTGAGCGTGCGAGAGGGCAGTATGAACAGCCATTAATGCAAATGACAAAGAAGCAAGTGGCGGATTATAAATTAGTAAGGCCACGTTCTATGAAATTTTCTTTGACGGATATGGCAAAGTATATTAATGCAGCAGATATGTTACCACATTTTGTTTCATGGGGTGGTGAAGTTAATGCTACACATTTCCATACCAATATGGAAAAGCAATGGGAAAAGAATGACAGTGTTTTTAATGAACTATATTACAAAGAATTAATTGGGAAGAAGATATTGTTTGAACATATAGGTCATATTATTTCGAATCAATTATGGTATCAGGAAAAGCGTGCATATAGACCACAGTTAATTGCATATACTTTTTCAAGATTGGTTCTTGCCGCTAAAGAGAGAGGGCTGAAACTTAATTATAGAAAAATGTGGGATTTACAAAGTATTCCAGAATGTTTAGATGAGGATATTGCCCAAATTGCAAAATTGGTATTCGATGCGATTTATGATGATAATAGAGTAAATGCGCATATTGAAACATATTGTAAAAAAGTAGAATGTTGGAATGTTATCTCGAAAATACCATATGAACTTTCAGAGCAGTCCAGAGATGCGTTAGTTGATGAGAATGAGTTGAAAGTCGAGAAAGCACGAGCTAAGAAAGAACAAAAATTTAATTCTTCAATTCAAGATGAAATTACTATTTTTCAGCAAGGCGCAACATATTGGGAATCTTTGATTGCAAGAGGTAAGTCCCAAGAAGTTTTGTCAGGAGCACAGGAGCGAAGTTTACTTAATGCGATTAAGTATTGTAATTTGGAATATTTGGAATTAAGTAGAAAACAGGTTGCAGATATTGTAGCGACACTTGACGCATTGAGGAAGTTTGGAATAGAGTAGTTTATAATATGAATATTAGCCCAAAGGAGATGAGTATTTTGGATAAATCTTTTGACCTTTCACAATTTGATGAATACAGAGAAGACAACAGAAGAGAAGTGAAGAAAGCAAATGGTGGTTTACCAATATCTTTGTGGGACACATATTCTTCTTTTGCAAATTGCTATGGCGGTGTTATTATTCTTGGTGTCAAAGAAGAAAAAGATGGCAGTTGGAAAACTACCGGTCTTCAGAATGCGTCCAAGCTCCGAAAAGACTTTTGGGATACCATCAACAATTCTAAGAAAGTGAATATTAATCTCCTGTCGGAAGATGACGTAGAGATGTATGAAGTCGGTGACAATAAAGATGTCATTATGGTTATTTATGTGCCCATGGCGAAGCGTGAGCAGAAGCCGGTATACATCAACAATGATATTTTTAATGGCACTTTCCGCCGTAATTATGAGGGCGATTATCATTGTACCAGATTGCAGGTAAAGACCATGCTCCGTGATCAGACCGAGCGCACTATGGATATGGAAGTGCTTGATAAGGTTCCGATGGAAGATTTGAATTATGATACCATTCATGGATATCGCAACAGCCATCGCTCTTTAAAAGAGGGACATCCCTTTGAGCGTCTGAGCGATCATGAGTATTTGAGAAGCATTGGTGCGGCTGCTATTTCAGAGGAAGACGGAAAGTTGCATCCTACGGCAGCAGGTATGCTGATGTTTGGGGACGAATATAACATTGTACGCCACTTCCCTGAGTATTTTTTGGACTACAGGGAAGAGTTAGATTCTACAACACGCTGGAGCGACAGATTGCAGTCCAGTTCCGGTGAATGGTCCGGAAACGTGTGTGACTTTTATTTTAGAGTTTATAACAAGATTATTAAAGACATTAAGGTACCTTTCAAAATGGTCGGAGGTGAACGCATTGACGACACTCCGGTGCACAAGGCACTCCGTGAAGCTTTGGCAAACTGCCTGATTAATGCAGATTATCACGGATTGCGAGGTGTTGTTGTTCGCAAGGAACCGGACAAGATGATTTTGGCAAATCCGGGCTATGTCAGAACGGGTAAAAAGCAGATGCGTCTTGGTGGCGAATCCGATCCAAGAAACAAGGCTCTTATGAAAATGTTTAATCTCATCAATATTGGTGAACGAGCTGGAAGTGGTGTGCCGAATATCTTTAATGTTTGGGCAGATGAAGGCTGGGAAGAACCGGTGATTGAAGAGAGATTTGATCCGGATAGAACGATACTGTCACTTCCTTTTGTAAAAAAAGTAGCGGAAAAAAGTGGCGGAAAAAAAGTGGCGAAAAAAAGTGGCGAAAAAAAAGTGACGAAAAAAACACAGGAAAAATACGATGCTATTTTGAATGCTATGCAGCCTGATAAGTGGTATAAAGCTTATGAATTCGAAAGTATTGCAGGTGTTAAGGAATCAAGAATTAAAGTACTGCTTAAGGATATGACGGAACAGGGACTGATTGAGAGTACCGGTAGTACGAAAGGTAAGATGTATAAAAAAATTAATGCGAATTAATATAAGGTATTGGAGATGGTACAAATGAGTGAAATTGTAGGCAGAGAGTTGAAACGTTGGTCGGAAACATTAGAAGAACTGAATGAATACGATATAACATTGGTCAATATTTTACTAAAACATTATGAAACTCTTATAGAAGCTGGCGGGACTGCTGGTGGTAAAAGAGCTAATAAATTTGTGGAGTATATCGGTGAGAAGCAAGGCGTATGTGATAAAACTATTGAGACTTTATCATTTGGATCGGAAATGAATACAAAGAAGATAAAGAAATTAAATGGCTTAGAAGTAGATTCATTTAGAGGTTTTTCAGTGAGTCGAACATTTAATCTTGATAAGCAGTATGTATTCCTTTATGGACCTAATGGTTCTGGAAAATCCAGTTTTAGTGAAGCTTTGGAATACAGTTTGCTTGGTGTTATTGAAGAAGCAGATGCAAATAAAATTAAACTATCTACTTACATCAAAAATACTGCGACTAAAAAAGGAAAAAAGCCTACGATTACTTGTACATATGAGGATGGCTCGGAAGATGAAGCCATAATTGATTATGATGCATACAGATTCGCATTTGTAGAAAAAAATAGAATTGCTGATTTTTCTCATATTAGTGTATTGAATTCTAAGAATCAGAGTGAGAGAATAGCTGCTTTATTTGGACTATCAGCCTTTAACGAGTTTGTACAAGGGTTCACGACAAATTTTGATGAGAAATATTTAACAACAAGTTCTGTTACGGAGAAACTATTTGAAGAAAAAAAGCTATCGAGAGATTCTAAAGAAAAACAACTTCAAGAAAGCAAAGATGAATTAAATAGAATTAGAGATTTGCTTGTAGAAGAAATTGCAAAACTTAAAAAACGGGAAATAACAGAGGTTGACAGTGCGTTAGATTATCTTGAGAATCCCACGACAGGTATTTTGACTGTAAAAATTGCAGAGCGAGATAAACAGTATGTTACTCCAATACCGGTAGAACATATTGAAAGCTTTATAAATTATATTTTAAAATTGCAGAAAAATCTTAAAATTGTTAATGAAAATAGAAACAAATTATCGGATATGGCTCTGCAGGTAAATTATAAAAATTTGTATGAGATTATATCTGAATTGGAAGAAACAACGAATTGTCCTGCTTGTGGAACGAATTTGGCTAATGCTGAAAGAAATCCATATGAATATGCTAAAGAGCAGTTAAAAACATTTACTGAAATAGAACTGATACAGAAAAAAATCAATGATGCCGCTCAAAATGCTAGGGGGAACATTCGTGAGATATTAGATTTTATTTCGGAAAATCAAGAATTTTTTAAACTATTACAAATAAAAACAGACAATATGGTTTCCGTAGAATTGGAAGATATTCGAATGTATGTGGATACTGTGAGTAAGTGGTTTGAATTTTGTGAAGAATTAAAGGAATTTGACAAGATAGTTGCCCGAAACAAAATAGAAGAATACAATAAGGCGGCAAACAAATCAAATTCTGAATATGATCAACAAGTTGCAAAGCTTAGTGCTGTAAGAAATGCACTTGTGACATTAAAAACTCAGATGAATGAAAAGGAGCAGATAATAAAGAGATGCCAAAAAGAGATTAAGGAGTTTGATGAACAAAGCGAGGATACAATAAAGAAAATTCACGAAGAAAAAAGAATTTGTGAATTTAATGTAAAAATTATAGAAGCTTATAATAAGATAATTGGTAGTTTGGTTAATTATAATAATGAGTTGCCGAGGCAGGTAGCACAGGATTTAGAACAGAAAATCGTCGATTATTATAATACAATCAATCATGATGATGCAGATTTTGAAAAGATAGAAGAATTGATTTTACCGGATGCAACTTCTGACAAAATGTATATTACATTTGCTGATGGTAGCACATCGGAAGCGTTACAAGTTTTAAGTGAAGGCCATATTAAAATTTTGGGCTTGTCAATTCTTTTAGCTAAAGCGGTGCATGATAATTTAAACTTTATTATATTTGACGATATCGTAAATGCCATTGATGATGATCATAGAAATGGTGTAGCGGATTTGTTGATGAATCATGCCGATTTTGCAAATACACAGATTATATTGTCTACACACGGAGACCAATTTATTTTTAAATTGCAAGATAAGTTAGGTCAAAAGAGAGTAAAAGAAAATGCTATTGTGTATAAATTTATTCCGGCAGATTCATTAGAGGAACGAGGTGTAATAGTAGAATACTCTGATTCAAAAACGCCATTGATGGCTGCAGAGGATAAGTACAATAAAAATGAAACAAAAGATGCTGCTTCAAAATGTCGACAAGCAATGGAGTGTATTTCATATAATCTGTGGAATTTAATTGCTAAATCTTCAGATGCGACGATATCTGTAGGGATGAGAAGTCCCAAGAGTTTACCAGATTTAAGTTCTATAGTGGATGGTTTGATTAAGAAAACTGGTAAGATAAAAGGTATGGAAGACATTAATGCAGAACTCAAGAGTCTTAAAGAAGCTGGGAATTGGCGCGTCCTGAATAAAGGAACCCATTTCGAAGATGAACAAAAGGAGTTCGAACGTGCTGATATAAAGTGTGTTTATGACCATTTGGTTAAGTTAGATGATATGATTAGAAATATGAAGATTGTAAATAGCGCTGAGACAAAATGAAGTTCAATAGAGATTTGGAGGTGAGAGTAATGGCACAACAAGAGAACCCCATTGTTTTTATAAGTTATTCACAAGATTCATTATCATTTGCAGATCAAGTACTTTCTTTTGCTAACAAATTGAGAAGAGAAGGAATTGATGCTATTCTGGATCAGTATGAAGAGGCTCCTTCTGAAGGTTGGCCAAGATGGATGGAAAATAGTATAAATAGAGCCGACTATGTTATAGTGATTGGTTCAAAAGGATATTATGATAAAATATATGGAAATGTAGAACTGGGAAAAGGTCGGGGTGTTAAATGGGAAGGGAATCTCATTTATCAGAAATTATATATGTCGGATACAATGAACAACAAATATATTCCGGTTGTTTTTGATGAGAGCGACTTGGAGTATATTCCAATTCCGCTTCAGGGAAGCACTTATTATAATATTAGCAACGAGAATGGATATGATAGATTATATTGGAGATTGCGAGGCATTAATACGAAAGAAAAACCGCCGCTTGGAAAATTGAGACCATTGCCAGAAAAAGAAAGAAAAAATTTATTTATCACTTCGATGATAGATATTGAGGCGTGGAATAAAGCAGTTTGGCGTGGGGCAGGTTTTGTATTAGGATATATGCCGTTGCCGGCGTTGCTTTTGCCGTTTGTTAATGAAAAATATGCGATTAAGATTTTTGAAGATTGGATAAAGATAATAGGAAGAGATGATAAAAAAGAAGATATAAGGATTGCATTAGTAGAAGGAGATGTACCGGGGGAGACATCAGGATATTACGTAGTGGTTGGAAATAATATTGATGAAGCTATGAAGCGAGCCGAAAAAGGTGGTTTTTCTGCGGACGAGACGATGATACTTAACGTATCTCGTATAATTCGTGCAAATCCTAGGGATAATTTCCAATCATTCAATTACTTTAAAGATGCATATCATCAATATGGAGAATATATGTTAATGCCTGCTGTATTGAATGAAAAGACTGGAGAAATCAAACCACTTCCGCAGTATGGAATACATAAAAAGCAGTTGGTTTATAGGCATATTTCAGACATAACAGAAAATGATCAGGATGCCATATTACTTCAGAAGAATAAGCCGTTTTCACTATATAAGCCAAAGTAGGTTTTAGTAAGTGAAAGTTCTGGTTAAAGTATTTTAAGTAAAGATACACACAATAGGCTTTCGGAGTGCACTTTTCTCAAATTTGTATCACACTGTGTATCGTGGCACTGGTGCCGTATGCTAAAACTTATCCCACCACGCTATGATACACAAAAACGTGTATCACGCCCCCCCTAAAATGTGTATCACAACCCTGATTTTGTTAAAAATCTCAAGTTACATCTTATTTCGCCCATGGTATATTATTACTTAGGTGGACGGAAAACGGCGGATTATCGTGATACGAATCTGCAACATTTCCCCCGGAAAAAGTAAAAATAATAGGTAAAATACCCATAAAATGAGTCACAAAACGGCAAAAACCGTAGCAAATAAGTTTCTAGACACGGCCAAATCAGACCGTGAAGGCGGACGTACAGTAGGTTCAGGACGTGTTGCTACAATCATCGAGTAATCTACGCGTAAGTAACGAGAAGATTAGATAAATAAAAAATATCCGGAGAGTGTTTGCACTCTTCCGGGTATTTTTTTGTTTATTGATTAGCAGCAATATTGACAATGAAATTACCGGTATGTTACTTTGTAGATGCAAACAATTGGGTGGGCTTATAAGCAAGCCCTGTGCAGCAGAAAAGGAGATATCAATGAAGAAAATCTTGATTACCGGTGGAACCACATTTGTCAGTAAGTATGCAGCAAAGTATTTTGTAGAGCATGGATATGATGTCTATGTAGTGAACCGTAATTCAAAACCGCAGGTTAAGGGCGTGACGCTGATTGAAAGCGACAGGCATAATTTAGGGGATAAGCTGAAGAATCTGCATTTTGATGTTGTTGCCGACATAACCGCTTATGATGCACAAGACATAATTGATTTACATAATTCGCTGGACTCTTTTGATCAATATATAATGATTAGTTCCAGTGCGGTATATCCGGAGTATGGTGTACAGCCATTTCCTGAGGATTCTGAAAGAGCAGTAAATAAATTCTGGGGAAAATATGGAACAGATAAGATCAAAGCAGAAAATGCACTGTTGGAGAGAGTCCCGGATGGTTATATTTTAAGACCGCCATATTTATATGGTTCTATGGACAACGTCTATCGGGAGGCGTTTGTATTTGACTGTGCAATGGCAGACAGAAAATTTTATTTGCCGGAAGCCGGTGAGATGAAATTACAGTTTTTCCATGTGGAAGATTTGTGCAGGCTGATGGAAGTATTAATTACAAAGCGCCCAACTGATCATATCTTAAATGTCGGAAATGAAAATGCAATATCGATAAGAGACTGGGTTATCAAATGTTATGCCTGCTTTGATAAAGTACCGGAATTCGTATCGGTACCGGAAACAGTAGAGCAGAGAAATTATTTCAGCTTTTATAATTATGAATACTGTCTTGATGTGACCCGGCAGAAGAAGATATATCCGGAGACGATGTCAATGGATGCCGGGTTACAGGAGGCTGCAAATTGGTATATAGAGCATGAAGGTGAGGTAAACAAGAAGCCATATTGGGAGTATATTGATACCAATTTGGTATAAAGGTAATTGACATAATAAGATGACAAGCGTGTGTATCGGGAAGGAAATTACGATGAAAATAATAGAAGTAACGGATCTGAATCGTCCGGAACTGGCGGTTTATGCGGAGCTTTCGGAACGGCAGCTTGCAACAATTTATGAACCGGAGGAAGGATTGTTTATTACCGAGAGTCCGAAGGTGATCGAGCGGGCATTAGATGGTGGATATGAACCGGTGTCTTTTCTGGCAGAAAAGGGACAGCTTGCAGAGGCTGAGGAGATTCTGGATCGGATGGAGGATGTCCCAATCTATGTTGCACCGGATGAGATATTGACGAAGCTTACCGGTTACCATCTGACAAGGGGGCTCTGGTGCACGATGCGCCGCAGGACATTGCCAACGATAGAGGAGGTATGTCAGGGAGCGAAGCGGATCGCTATTTTGGAAGAAGTGGTCAATCCGACAAATGTGGGAGCATTGTTCCGCTGTGCCGCAGCACTTGGTATGGATGCAGTGATATTGACCGGTGGCTGCAGTGATCCTCTTTACAGACGTGCAAGTCGTGTGAGTATGGGAACAGTATTCCAGATTCCGTGGACAATGTTGTCAAAGAAGGATGGTGTCTGGCCGGAGCAGGCAATGAAGACATTGAAAGAAATGGGCTTTAAGACGGCGGCAATGGCACTCCGAGAAGATAGTGTAGGAATTGATGATCCGCAGTTAAATAGTGAGGAAAAGCTGGCAATTGTGCTCGGTACAGAGGGCGATGGGCTGGCCGGAGATACGATAGCTGACTGCGATTATACGGTTATGATTCCGATGGCACATGGTGTAGATTCACTTAACGTAGCGGCGGCAGGAGCGGTAGCTTTCTGGCAGCTGGGACATCAGCGGCAGGAGTAGTATCCGTTTGTAAAGATTGTGCGTCAACGACAGGAAAGGGTGGCCTTCTGGCAGTTGAGATACCGCTGACAGGAATAAATAGTATTCATCTGGAAAGTTATAGCATCAGTCGCAGAAAGTAGCAGCCCGCAAGAAAACATGCTGGGAATATATTGATGCCGATTTGGTAAAATAATAAATTGACAAATAATAAGATGGCAGTATAATGATTGGTAGCACTGAATTGGTGCTACCAATTTCTTTTATATGAAAAAGTATAGTTCAAACGAAAAAGGATAAAAAATGTAGAGAGGATATTTGAATGAAGTATATTAGACAGTTTTTAATCATTCTTGCAATTTCATTTATCGGGGAACTGCTCAAATATGTATTACCTTTGCCGATTCCTGCCAGTATTTATGGAATGGCGATTTTATTTGTATGCCTGATGACTGGATGGATCAAGTTAGAAGCAGTGAAGGAGACAGGCAAATTCTTAATTGAGATTATGCCATTGATGTTCATTCCTGCCGGTGTTGGTCTGATGGTTAGCTGGGGAACGCTGAAGCCGGTGCTGATTCCGGTATGTGTGATCACGGTCGTTACGATCATTACGGTTATGGCTATGACAGGCAGACTGTCACAGTGGATCATCAGAAAGGATAGGAAGAAAGAGGAACAAGAGGATGCATGATTTTTTTGAAAACTCCCTGTTTGCAGGAGTTACACTTAGCCTGATCTCATATTTGATCGGGTCAATATTAAAGAAAAAATTCAAACTGGGAATATTTAATCCGTTGCTGATCTCGATTGTAGTTACCATCCTGGTACTGGTTGTGAGCAAGGTGGATTATGATACTTATAATGAAGGCGCCCAATATTTAAGCTGGCTGTTGACCCCTGCAACCGTATGTCTGGCGATCCCGCTCTATGAACAGTGGGAACTGCTGAAGCATAACTGTAAGGCGGTTATGGCAGGTCTTGTTGCCGGTGTGGTGACAAGTCTTTGTACGGTGTTTGTATTGTCGAAGATCATGGGACTTACACATGAGGATTATGTAACGATGCTTCCGAAGTCTATCACGACTGCGATCGGTATGGGTGTTTCAGAAGAACTGGGTGGATATGTAACGATTACGGTTGCGGTTATTATCGTAACGGGTGTTCTTGGAAATATATTTGGTGAATTAGTGTGCAAGATTTTTCGAATCACCGAACCGATATCAAAGGGTCTGGCATTTGGATCTGCATCTCATGCGATCGGAACGGCAAAGGCGATCGAGATCGGTGAAGTGGAAGGTGCAATGAGCAGTCTGGCGATTGCGGTTTCCGGTATTCTTACGGTTGTGCTTTCGTCGTTATTTGCGCATTTTATGTAAATATATATGCTGCTTATAAAATGCAAGGATTTATTTCGAATTTACAGATCGGATATAAAAATAATGAAGTTAGTTGATAATCTCATAGGCGGGTATCCGCTGGTAGCGGATATCAAAATATAGAAATAACGAAATTTATTGATAGTCAGGGAGACGAGTATGGAAAAACAACATGTTACATCAGAATATGAAAAAGCAATTCAATATATTTACAGCCTGATGCAGGACGGAACCTTGCAGAACGGAAGCAAGCTTCCAACCGAACGTACGATAGCGGAAACGTTAGGAATCGGAAGAAATTCGACCAGGGAGGCACTCAGTATCCTGCATGGTATGGGAATGATCGAACGCGTACAGGGATCGGGAAATTATATATCAAAAAATGCCGGAGAGTCGATCCGTCAGATGCTTATGATGATGCTGGCACTTGGCAGTATCACGAAATCCGAGGTCTGTGAGTTCCGTTGTACAATGGAAAAGTCTGTATGCAGTATGCTGATCGAGAAAGGAATACCATTTGAGTGTCAGGTGCTTCTGGAGGATAATCTGGCAAGGATGGAGCAAGCAGATGGTTCCGAACTGGTTAGCGTGGATAAGGAATTTCATGAATTGCTGATCCGGGCAACAGAGAATGAACTATTTTCGATGATCATGGAGGCGGTTATGATCGTTTATCGGGAATGGATCGATCTGGTGCTGCGCCGTGTGAATACAAAAGAAAAGGCAAACTTGCTTAATTATCACAAGCAGATCTATAATAGTGTATTAGAACGTGATGAAGCAGCCATGAAAGCGGCGGTAGACGGGCATTATCATCTGATCAGCCAGATGCTTGCATTGTAGGTGAGTAGAGGTAATATATAAGAAGGAGGTAAGAGAGTATGATCGTAACACTTGGAAGACAATGTGGATGTGCCGGAGATGAAGTTGGGAAAAAATTATCGGAGCTGTTAGGGATTCCCTTTTATACGAAGCCAGAGCTGATCGCGCTTGCAAAAGAAAAGAAAATTTATGAAAAGTATCCAATGTATTTTGGTGAGCAGCCGGTAAATGCGATGATCAGTTCGGTTGCGGATGATTTCTGTCCGAAGAATCAGTATGATACACCGAAACGGGCATTGTCAGCAATGTTTGGCGGACAGAGTTTTATCATTATAGGACGTGCTTCGAATTATGCCTACCGGGATGATAAGGATGCTGTCCGGGTGTTTCTGTGTGGAGATAAGAAGCAGCGGGCGCATCATATCGCAGGAAAGCATAAGATCTCGGAGCGAAAGGCTATAGCACTTGTTGAAAAGACAGATGAGAAACGGCGTGGTTATCACAGATATTATACCGGAGAAGAATGGGGCTATGCAGAGAATTATGATCTGTGTATAGACGCGGTACGACTGGGTGTTGATAAGACGGCGGAATTGATCGCAGACTATGTAAAGCATGTCGGAGGAAGATAAATGACAACGAGAGAAGAAGCGCTGGCATATGGACTGTCTTTTCCTGATACATATCAGCAGGCACCATTTCATGATCCGAACTGGCAACTGGTGCGTGTGAAAGGAAGCAAGAAGGCATTCCTGTGGACATATGAGAGAGACGGATATATTAATCTGAATGTAAAGGTCGATCCGGAATGGCGGGATTTCTGGCGGAGCGCATTTGACGCGGTGATACCGGGCTGGCATCAGAATAAGGAGCACTGGAATACGATCATTCTGGATGGAAGTATTCCGGATCAGGATGTGAAACGGATGATCGCAGAGAGTTATGATCTGGTGACAACCAGTCCATCAAAGAGAATCTATGAGGCGGTGAAAAAGATTCCTGCCGGAAAGGTTGCAACCTATGGTCAGATCGCGGAGCTTGCCGGGGATAAGAAGATGGCGCGTGCAGTGGGAAACGCGCTTCATAAGAATCCGGATCCGGAGCACATTCCCTGCTTTCGTGTGGTAAATGCAAAGGGTGAATTATCCGGAGCATTTGCATTTGGCGGAAAGAATGTACAGGCAGATCGATTGACGGCAGATGGAGTTACAGTTGTCGATGGACGGGTGGATATGGAGAGATTTGGAATAAAGATCTTAGATGGAGAAATCATATAAAAATATAAAGTGAAAAATGAATTTATATGCAGGAAATGACCGTTCAAATACAAAGGTTATTTGAAACAGAAAACAAGTCATTTTTGCAAGACTACTGTACAGGCAAGGGGGAGGCAGTATATAATATATCCGTAATTCCAACATGGGGATTTAAATGAGGTTTGGGATACATATATAACCAGAGACTTGTCGGGGGCGATAGTCTCTGGTTTTTTTGTTTGGGATGCATATTTTACGGAGTGGAAGTTAATTATTTTGTAATTCCGTTTGAATATGTAAGATTTGTAGGCAATTCTTTATTTGAAAGGAAATAAAAATGTCAGAATATCAGTATGTAGAGCATGAATTTGCTCCGGTATATAATGAAGAATCACAGGTGCTGGTTCTTGGCAGTCTGCCATCGGTGAAATCCAGAGAGCAGGGCTTCTACTACGGACATCCGAGAAACCGTTTTTGGAAGGTTGTGGCAGCTGTACTTGGTGTACCGGAACCCTTGACGATAGAAGAGAAAAAACGGATGCTGCTTGCCGGTCATGTGGCGGTCTATGATGTGATCCGGGCTTGTGAGATCATCGGTTCCAGTGACAGCAGTATTCGAAATGTGATTCCTGCAGATATTGAAAGCATTGTAACACATACCCCGATCCGGGCAGTTTTTACAAATGGTAAGACTGCCGGCAGATTATACAAAAAATATCAGGCAGAACATATCGCTCTTCCGATGATCGAGCTGCCTTCGACAAGTCCGGCAAATGCAGCGTTTTCGCTGGAACGACTGGAAGAAATATGGAAATCGGAGATTGGTAAATATTTGTAAAAGTATTTTACAATAGTGACGCTGACAAATAAAAAAAACAATATTATACATTAATTATACACAACTTTACAGATTCATCAGATGATTTTACCTGCGTATGATAGCAGGCGTTTTTTCTAATTGATAAACTTATATCATAAAAAGTAATGATGAACGAAAGAGAGAAAGAAAATGAATGAAAATGTGATAGAACAGCCGGTTGCAGCTATGTATATGGTATCCAAAGAATTGAATCGTCTGGCAGGTTTTACGACAGAAATGTTGTTTAGTCTTAAATCAACAATTATGAGTAATCGATCCGAAGAAAGTCAACAGAAGTTTACAGAGAAGCTTCAATATGAAACAGTTCCTTCTGCAGGGCTTTTCTCACATCCTGAATTATATAGATTGCTTTTTCGCTTGACCGGTCTCTGTATGTTACAGTTGGCCGGCCGTTTTTTTGTATGATATACTGCATCCAGATCAGAATTTTGCGTGTAAAATATAAGATGATGGCATGAGAACGTCTTGCGTAATAAAGGTATAGAATTTTCTCATGTCATTAGTTTATTTTTCTCATGCCATTAGTTTATTTTTAATTTTACAAAATTCTGGTGGGTGTGGTATAGTAAGGATAACTTTTTTTCTGATGAACAATAGACGTGGAGGTTACAAGGAAATGTCTCAGATAACGAAACGTGCGTTGGAAGCATCACTGAAGAAGCTTCTTACAAAGAAACCGCTTGATAAGATAACGATAACGGATATCACGGAAGACTGCGGCATCAACCGAATGACATTTTACTATCATTTTAAAGATATCTATGATCTGGTAGAGTGGGTGTGTGTGGAGGATGCAATGAGGATACTGGGTGAGAATAAAACCTATGATACCTGGCAGGAAGGCTTCCTTCGTATCTTTGAAGCGGTGAGCGAGAATAAGACATTTATGATGAATGCATATCATTCGATCAGCAGAGATCAGGTAGAAAAATATCTGTACAGTCTGACGTATGATCTGATGATCAAGGTCATCGAAGATAAGGCGAAGGATATGCAGGTGCGGGATGAAGATAAGAAGTTCATTGCTGATTTTTACAAATGCTCCTTTGTCGGTGTGTTGCTTGAATGGATTGAGAATGGCATGAAGCAGGATCCGCATGTGATCGTGGATAAGATGGGACTGGTGATGCATGATAATATTACCAGAGCACTGGAAGCATTTCGGACGGATGCCTTTCACAAAAAAACAGAGAGCTGACAGATACATTGAAAAAACAATGTGTCTTATTTTTCAGACCGGTTATCCCATCAAAACAGGGGAAATGATAAAATTTTAGACAGAACAAGTACCGTGAATATATTTTTATCACGGTACTTTTTTTGTTTATTGAGGGCAAAAACGGGGAATCTTATAATAAAGACAGTTTTTGAGATAACCGGTCTGTTTGCAGGCAGGCTGTATAGATTGGAGGTAATTCGTATGTATTACGCAAGTGGAAATTATGAAGCATTTGCCAGACCAAAGAAGCCGGCGGGTGTGGATCAGAAATCGGCATATATTATAGGTTCGGGACTTGGTGCATTGGCGGCAGCCTGTTTTCTGGTAAGAGATGGACAGATGAAAGGCTCGCATGTGCACATTCTGGAGAAAGACCCGATTCCGGGCGGTGCATGTGATGGTTATCAGTACAGCGATATCGGCTATGTTATGCGTGGCGGACGTGAGATGGATAACCATTTTGAGTGTATGTGGGATCTGTTCCGTTCGATTCCGTCCATCGAGACAGAGGGTGTCAGTGTACTGGATGAGTATTACTGGCTGAATAAGGCAGATCCAAACTATTCTTTGTGTCGGGCAACTGAGAATCGGGGGCAGGATGCACATACCGATAAGAAGTTCGGATTGTCCGATAAGGGTGCAATGGAGATCATGAAGCTGTTCTTTACCCCGGATGAAGAATTATATAATAAACGGATCGATGAGTATTTTGATGAAGAAGTGCTTAATTCTAATTTCTGGATGTACTGGCGGACGATGTTTGCATTTGAGAACTGGCATTCTGCACTTGAGATGAAGCTCTATATTAAGCGTTTTATCCATCATGTCGGAGGACTGCCGGATTTCACGGCACTTCGTTTTACCAAATATAACCAGTATGAGTCCATGATTCTTCCGATGGTAAAATATCTGGAATCATTCGGTGTGGTGTTCCATTATAATACCAAGGTTATAAATGTGGAATTCGAGATCGAAGCAGGAAGAAAGCTGGCAAAGAAGATTGATATTATCCGTGACGGTGAAGCAGATGCGATCGATCTGACCGAGAATGATCTGGTATTTATCACAAATGGCGGCTGTGTGGAGAATTCTTCATACGGAAGTCAGAACAAACCGGCTGAATTCAAGACCGAGATCCGTGAGGGTGGCGGATGGGATATGTGGAGGAAGATCGCTGCACAGGATCCATCCTTCGGACATCCGGACAAATTCTGCTATGATCCGGAACAGTCGAACTGGATGAGTGCAACGGTGACGACTTTGGATGAAAAGATCCTTCCATATATTAAGAAAATCTGCAAGAGAGATCCACTCTCCGGCAAGGTAGTTACAGGTGGTATCGTGACTGCGAGAGATTCCGAATGGCTGCTTTCATGGACGATCAATCGTCAGCCGCAGTTCCGTAATCAGCCAAAGGGACAGGTGCTTGTATGGGTATATGGATTATTTTCGGATAAACCGGGTGATTATGTAAAGAAGACCATGAGGGAATGCACCGGTAAGGAGATCTGCGAAGAGTGGCTCTACCATATCGGAGTACCGGAGGAGAAAATACCGGAGCTTGCTGAGCACAGCGCAAACACAGTGCCGGTTATGATGCCGTATATTACAGCATTTTTCATGCCGCGTGAGAAAGGTGACCGCCCGGATGTCGTACCGGAGGGCGCAGTAAACTTCGCATTTCTCGGACAGTTTGCAGAGACAGCAAGAGATACGATATTTACGACCGAGTATTCGATCCGTACCGGTATGGAGGCAGTATATACTCTGTTGAATATCGACCGTGGTGTGCCGGAAGTCTGGGGCAGTGTCTATGATGTACGGGATCTGTTAAATGCGACCGTAGCAATACGCGATGGCAGAAAGATCACAGATATGAAGCTTGGACTGAAAGAGAAGATCGCAATGAAGGAGCTTTTAAAGGCGGTAGAAGGAACCGATGTCGAGAAACTTCTCCGGGAGCATGGAGCGATATAGATATAAGATTTTTCAGAGAAGAAAAGCATAAAATAATAAAATGCTCTGGCAGAGGTGTGGGTTGCCAGAGCATTTTTGGGATTGTACGATAATGTACAAGCGGAAGGACTGCCACATGGCAGATTCCTGTGTTTTGGTTGTGTTTAGAGATGTGTATTATTTATTAAACAAGTGCTTCGCCAAGTGCGGTACAATCAGCAAGACCTGCTTCATCCGGTGTTTCATGGCAGATCAGTGGAGCTGCTGCAAATACAGCACCGTCAGCCTGACACTGAGCTTCCCATGTATCCATCCATTCGCCGCTTCCCCAGCCATATGAACCGAAGATGGCGATCTTCTTACCGTTTAATGCCGGTTCACATTCAGCGAACATTGGCTCAAATTCGCTTTCTTCTAAGACTTCGGCACCCATAGCAGGGCATCCGAATGCAATCGCATCGTAGTTATCTACCATATCTACAGTGAATTCTGCGGATGTTAAAAGATCACATTCTGCTCCTTTTGCCTTTGCACCTTCTGCAACAGCCTGTGCCATTAATGCTGTGTTACCTGTGCCACTCCAATATACAACTGCAACCTTACTCATAGTAGGTTCCTCCTTATAATCATGTATTTTATATTTAGAAATCTCCGTATGGAAATGCCTGCGGGAATCTCCTATATTCATTTTTGTTATGTGAACGTCGTTTGCATAAATACTTATTTTGTTATGCGGATGCAATTTTCTAAATACTTATGCGGCAACCGTCAACTGCCAGATCGTTCGTCCCTGATGCCAGAGATTTGCATAGATCTCACGGCATTTTTTAAATTTGGCAAATGTTTTCTGGGCCTCACCCAGATCTCCGTATACCTTCCAGTCGCCCATGCCTTTGCAGTTACTTCCGTGGTTTTTGATAAATCCGAGAACATCATTTAACGGATAACCAAGGAAGACACCGATCTCATGCGGAAATTCTTCCGAACCATGAAGACGACTACGAAGCTGTTCAAGCATTTGATCGATCGTTCCTGCCTGATATCCTGTGCTTACAAGAAAAGAGATGATCTCCGGTCTTGATAATTCACGAACCATAGCATACGGTCTGTAGACATAGATCAAAGCAGTTTCGGTATCTTCCCGCAGGATCGTGATCCGGATCCCTTTTTTCTGAAATTGTGCATCCCAGACAGCCACACTTTCGTATAATTCTTCTCCGGAAGAAAAACGATAAAGAAACAGGCTGGCAGGTTTTAAGGACGCCAATGTAGGCGAACAATGTGTGATCAAATATTCTTCAAACATAATCACAAACTCCTTTTTGCATCGATTCCGACAAATATTCTGCAATATTCAAAAATCCTAAAGCTATATGCAGTGCTGGTACGCTCGCGTCAAAGTAGCGTTGCATATCAAATTTTAGTATGCACCGTAACTCTGTAAATCATTCAATCTACAGGTTAGGCACATCTAACTCATGGGTGCATTATACGGTCTGATCCTGAAAAAATCAAGCGAAAAATGTGATAGAAATTCTCAATAAATTCGACCATTTTTTGTTGACGGAAAAGGCTTCTGCATGGTATTTTTATAAAAAGTTAGTATGAACTAACTAAAAATCTTGTGAATAAATCGTGTGACTCCATTCTGTATGCATCCCTGACTGCTGAAAACAGGGTATGCACCCGGATGCAATGACGGATCCGGGACAGAAGCTGTCACCAGAAAGAAGGATCAAAGCATGATGAATTATTTAGAAATCGAAAAAGTAATTGGACGAGAGATTATTGACTCAAGAGGAAATCCTACAGTAGAAGCAGAAGTTATTCTTGCAGATGGTACTGTTGGACGCGGAGCAGCTCCAAGTGGTGCATCAACAGGTGAGTTTGAAGCATTAGAGCTTCGTGATGGCGATAAGGATCGTTTTGGCGGTAAGGGCGTTCAGAAAGCTGTTGAAAATATCAACACAAAAATTAATGACGTATTAGTTGGAATGGATGCATCTGATACATATGCTGTAGATCAGGCAATGATCAAGGCAGACGGAACAAAGGACAAGTCAAATCTGGGTGCAAATGCAATCCTTGCTGTATCAATCGCAGCAGCAAGAGCAGCAGCTATTTCACTGGATGTACCTTTATATCGTTTCTTAGGCGGTGTAAGCGGAAACAGACTTCCGGTTCCTATGATGAACATTATCAATGGCGGATGCCATGCATTATCATCCGGTCTGGATGTTCAGGAGTTCATGATCATGCCGGTTGGTGCTCCTTCATTCAAAGAGTGTCTCAGATGGTGTGCAGAGGTATTCCATGCACTTCAGGCTATCTTAAAGGAAAGAGGACTTGCTACATCAGTTGGTGATGAAGGTGGATTTGCACCTGCACTTGCATCTGATGAAGAAGCAATCGAGACAATTCTCGAGGCAGTAAAGAAAGCCGGATATGAACCGGGTAAGGACTTCAAGATTGCTATGGATGCAGCTTCATCCGAGTGGAAGACAGGCAAGGTTGGCGAGTACAAGCTGCCAAAGGCCGGTACAGTATATACATCAGAAGAGCTGATCGCTCACTGGAAGAGACTGGTTGAGAAGTACCCGATCATCTCCATCGAAGATGGTCTGGATGAAGAAGACTGGGAAGGCTGGAAGAAGCTTACAGCAGAACTTGGCGACAAAGTACAGTTAGTTGGTGACGACCTTTTCGTTACAAATACAGAGAGACTTGCAAAGGGTATCGAGCTTGGCTGTGGTAACAGTATCCTGATCAAATTAAATCAGATCGGTTCTGTATCAGAGACATTGGAAGCGATCAAGATGGCTCACAAGGCCGGATACACAGCTATCTCATCTCACAGATCAGGTGAGACAGCAGATACAACGATCGCAGATCTTGCAGTTGCTTTAAATACCTGCCAGATCAAGACCGGTGCACCGTCCAGATCTGAGCGTGTAGCTAAGTACAACCAGCTCTTAAGAATCGAAGAAGAGCTTGGTGCTTCAGCAGTATATCCGGGTATGAAAGCCTTCAATGTAAAATAATTATTGTCATATATTTTCCTCAAAAAAAATATGAATAAATGGTATGGGAGACGTAAGTTTTGCGTCTCCTATATTTTTTATCGCGCTTTGCGGAGAAGTAGTTAATTGCTTCGCGATTCCGTGCAGGTGCGAAAGAGTCACTTGTGACTCTTTATTAGGCGAAATGTTGAAAATAGCAGATAAATTCCGGTAAAAATAAATCTCGATTTAGAAGAAAAAAGGAATTAGCGTATAGCGTGTTTGCTGTTTGAATGGTATAATTTTTATCAGTGTAAAAACATATATTACCGAGAATTTACAGACTGGAATAGTGGAAGAAAACTGCCGGTTGGAAAGGCTGTATTATAGATGAAAAAAATTGAATTTTTACTGTTCTTCGGGGCACTTTTTGGTACATTGCTTACCGGCTGCTCATCTGAGAAGGAGTCAGCAGGAGCTATGAACAATGGAACGACAGAAGCGGCGCATGTCACGGAAGATGTGACCACAGAAGAACAGGAAGTAACGACAGAGAAGACGGAATTTGGAAAACAGAGATTAGAAGCAGTACCGGACAGACCTGCTTCCGATAAAACACAGACCGAGACTGTATCTGAAGAAGAATCAGATGAGGCAGAGCTGGATGGAGAAGGAGAAACTTCGGTATCAAAGAAAAGTGATGACTGGAAGACTGCATATGTTGATTATCTGGAACATGTGTCAGATACAGAGGGACAGCAGGGGTATACGCTGATTTACCTGGACAATGATGATATACCGGAGCTGGTAGAAGTAGGAAAGTCGGAGGCATCCGGTGTCCGTATTGTAAACTATTCAAATGGCTCCGTTCATGTAAACGGATTGAACCGTTTGTACTTTACTTACATAGAAGGAAAGAATCTCCTTTGCAATTCGGATGGACTGATGGATTCCTATTATGACTATATTTACAGTATTGTTGATGGAGAGTTGACCTTGGTTGCACAGGGGCATTATGGAGCGAAAGATGGAACCGGGCTGAGATTTGATAAGAATGGGATGCCGATTTACACATATGACTGGAACGGAGAAGATGTCAGCGAAGATGAGTATAATGCTGACTTTGCACAAGTCTATGACAGTTCGGCAGCAACAGAAGGCTATGATACGGATAAGCTGGAGTCGATCAAAGAGGTTATAGATGATATAGAGACAAAGTAAGATAAATGGGGAGAATAAGATGAATAATATACGAGTGCTTTTTATCGTAGCGGCACTTCCGGCATTATTGTTGCTTGGATTTATATATTACAGGGATCGCAAAGAGAAACCGCCGGTTAAGTTGATGATTCTGCTTTTGGCGACCGGTGCAGCAACTACTGTTCCGGCAGCTATCGTAGAGTTTATAGGTCAGGCATTTGTCATGGGTGATTCAGATGATTTGGGACTTCGCCTGCTTATTTTCTGTTTCTTTGTTATAGCTATAGCCGAGGAATTAGGTAAATATCTGGTTACGATATGTATCACATGGAAAAGTAAGGAGATGCAGCATAGCTATGATGGCGTGATTTATGCCGTATGCTCTTCATTGGGATTTGCAATTCTGGAAAATGTGTTATATGTGTATCAGGGTGGACTACTGACCGGAATTATGAGGGCGTTTACAGCGATTCCCCTTCATTGTACGGTCGGTGTTGTGGTGGGAGCATTATATGCAAAGGCGAGAGAAGAAGCATATGCCGGTGACAGAGGCGGAATGATCGGTTACATGGCATGGGCGTATCTTGTGCCGGTATGTATTCATGGGGCATATGATTACGCGATCATGGCGGCTTCTTATGGTTTAATTGCAGAAGGATGGATTTATGTCATTCTGATAGGGGCATATATTATATCTGTTGTGTTGATTCTGGTATGTTCCAATCATGATCACAGAATTGACGGCAGACCTGAGACAGCTGATTATGGATTCTATCGAACCGAATACCGCAGGCCAGGCAGAAGCTATTATTATCAGACTCAACAGGCAAATCCGATGGGCTATCCGCAGAATCAGGGTTATCCGGGAAATACCGCATACCCGCAGAATCAGGGTTATACCGGAAATAATGCATATGTGTCGAATCAGTATTATACGGGTAATACAGTGAATCCACAGAATAACGGATATGCAGGAAATACCTCATATCCACAAAACCAGAGTTATATGGGTAATGCGATGAATCCACAGAATCAGGGTTATACCGGAAATAATGCATATGTGTCGAATCAGTATTATACGGGTAATACAGTGAACCCAAAGAATACCGGATATATCGGAAACACATCATATCCGCAAAATGCCGGAGTAAATCCATATCGTAGATCAGACACAGCAGCAGATCAGACACCAAATTCAACAACACCATACAGTGTGAATTCATATAATGGACAGATGTATTCATCATATAATGAACAGGAAGATAACTATAATATGAGATAGACCGAATATGCCGAACGTTTTAACGGAAATCGCATAAGCTATAATGAGCACAAAAATTATTTGCTCGTAAGAAGTTAAATCGCTTGCTTATCAGGGGGTGAAAGCATGAGATTTCACAATATACCCGTTCGCGATATCATGCAGGAGGCAGTTCGTTATGGCGGGGTGATCGTGGATGTTCGAACAGAAGAAGAATTCCTGAGAGGGCATATACCGATGGCTGTTAATGTGCCATTATCCGAGATTCAGTGTGGCAATTATAATCTTCCAAAACATAAAGTATTACTCACATATTGTCAGTACGGAGGCAGCAGCGCACTGGCGGCAAGAATACTGACACAGGCAGGTTACAGAGTGATCAATACAGTTGGTGGAATTGTACAGTATAAGGGTGCATTGACCAAAAACCGCTGACAGAGGTGAGGCAAACCATTATGGCAAACAGGAAAACGTGGTTTGAATATGAGAATAACAGAATAAATAGATCCCGGACATGACGGAGTATATTAAGAAAAGTACATGTCCGGGATTTTTTATTTAATTTACTTGTGGTGGCAGGGGGAAGTATGTATAATATGGTCAGGGAAATTTGGTGGATAGCATAAGATATCCCTGGGTATTTATTTCAGAAAAGAAAGGATATAGGGTAAATGAGAAAAAAATTTTTAGCAACAATCGTTGCGGTAGGGCTTGTCGCAGTAGCAGCATTTGCAGGGGCAAATGGGCTGACAGAGACACAGGCGGCATGTGAACATTCACAGGTGAAGGATGGAGCCTGTGTGGATTGTAATGATCCGGTAGAATGCATTGAGGTAGAGGATGCAAGCGGAACAGCAAAGGGAACCTATTCTAAACTGGAAGATGCAGCGGCGGCTGCCAGAAACGGTGATATACTGAAGCTTCTATATAATTGTGAGAGTACATCAGCATATATTGATGCGGGAAATAAGAATCTTACGATTGATCTGAATAAAAAGAAATTAAAGGCTGTTCATTTCGAGATTATGGGTTCTCTTGTGATAGAAAATGGAGAATATAGTGGCTATATCAAGAATGCAGCGACAGGGAATGAACATACATTAACATTTGAAAATGTGGGAGCAGATCTTACGCAGCTTGGATGGTATGCAAAGGGTGGCCTTAAACTGGTAAACAGTAATATAGAACAGCAACATGATGGTGCAACATTTACAGAATGGTGGCTTGAAAAGCTGCAGATGGATCAGACATCTGTTTATAAGATTACAAATTCGCCAAGCGGACTAAGCAATTATGGGTTGCTTTCATTAGATGAAGCTGTGGGCGGTATTGAGGAATTTCTTCCGGCCGGATACACATTGGATGGACAGCCGAATTCCTATAATACGATATTAGATGAAACAGGCACAAAGGCGAGAAGTGTAGAGCTTCGTTACCGCAGACTGACAGATGCGAAAGTATCCGTATCCATCGATCCGACTTCGTATGTGTATGATGGAACAGCAAAGGAACCAACAGTGACGGTGGCATATGACGGCAAGAAGCTGATAGCAGGAACGGATTATACCTGTATATTTTCAGATAATATCAATGTCGGAACAGCAAGTGTTAAGATAACAGCAAAGAGCAAGACCTATCACGGAGAGATCGTAAAGAATTATACGATCGAGAAAGCACCACAGGCAGCACCGACAGGGCTGACAGCAGTTAATGAAAGTGCAACAGGAAAGAAAGACGGATCTGTTGCGAATGCCGCAGCGACAATGGAATATTCTACAGACCAGACTACATGGACGGCTGTAACAGGAACAGTTGTAAATGGTCTTGCAGCAGGCGATTATTTTGTAAGATATAAAGAGTCCGCAAACTATTATGCATCACCGTCCGCAAAGGTAACAGTCGGTCTGGCAGCTTCTAATACAACAGAAGCATCTACAACAGAGAGTGCTACAACAGAGAGTGCTACTACAGAAAGTGTTACAACGGAGAATACTACAACAGAAACAGCTTCCAGTGAAGATACCACGACAGAAGATGCGACGGATGAGGAAGAAACGGAAGATGTGGATACCGAGGATGAGACAACAGAGGTTCTTCATGAGGATGAGACAGAAGCAACCGGTGATAAAGGCAAAAATGATCAGAAGAAAACAGGTGTAAAAACCGGTGATGCATTTGCAATGAAGGCAGCAGTTGCAGGTATGCTCATTTCGCTTGGAATGGCATGCGTGGTTATTATAAGAAAGCGCAGAAAATAAGAAAGAAAATTAACAGACAGAAAATAATAGTGCTGGATTTGGACAGAAATGTCTGAATCTGGCACTTGTGATTGAAAGGAAGCATATGAGCAGAATCGAATTGATCGCTCCATGTCATTTTGGATTGGAGTCAGTATTGAAAAAAGAAATCCTGGATCTTGGATATGAGATCGTTCAGGTAGAAGACGGAAGAATAACATTTGCAGGAGAAGAAGATGCGGTTGCAAGAGCAAATATGTTTATTCGTACAGCTGAACGTATCATGATCAAGTGCGGAAGCTTTAAGGCTGTAACATTTGATGAATTATTTGAAGGAACCAAGAGTATTCCATGGGAGCGGTATCTGACTCGTGATGCAAAATTCTGGGTATCCAAGGCTACATCAAATAAGAGCGCACTGTTCAGCCCATCTGATATCCAGTCTATCGTGAAGAAAGCTATGGTAGAACGTTTGAAACAGACCTACCATGTATCATGGTTCACGGAAGATGGAGCAGAATATCCGGTTCGTGTATTTATATTTAAGGATATTGTTACGATAGGACTTGATACATCAGGAATATCCCTTCATAAGCGTGGCTATAGGAAACTGGTTGGCAAAGCACCGATATCGGAAACTCTGGCGTCGGCACTGATCATGCTTACACCATGGAATAAGGATCGTGTACTGGTTGACCCATTCTGTGGAAGCGGAACATTTCCGATCGAGGCAGCTATGATCGGAGCAAGGATTGCACCGGGAATTGACAGAGACTTTCTGGCTTCTGAGTGGGCGAAGGTCGGCGACAAGAAGATGTGGTACAATGCAATCGATGAAGCAAATGATATGATCGACCATGATGTGAAGATGAATATTCAGGGATATGATCTGGATAATGAGATGGTGAAGTGTGCGATGGAGAATGCCAGAGCAGCAGGAGTGGATGAACATATCCATTTTCAGCAGAGAGATGTAAAGGATCTCAGGCATCCGAAAAAATATGGATTTATCATCACGAATCCGCCATATGGCGAGCGCCTCGAGGATCGGGAGGACCTTCCTGAATTATATAAGACGATCGGGGAAAGCTTCAGACGACTGGATGACTGGTCGATGTTCCTGATCACGTCATACAGTGAGGCGGAGAAATATATAGGAAGAAAGGCGGATAAGAATCGTAAGATCTACAATGGTATGATCAAATCATATTTCTATCAGTTCATGGGACCGAAGCCGCCAAAGAGAAAGTGAGACAGAGTTGAAAAAGTATTTGATCGTGGCAGCGGTTGTTATTCTGGGGGTATTTCTGTATCTGGGTTTTCTGAGACATCCGGATGTAAGCATTGAGAAGACGGAAGAAGCGGGTGCTGCCGCAGAAACTATGTTGAAAGAGATTGTGACGAATGCAAATGGAAAGGGCATTATATTATATATAAATGACAGCAGGATCACAGAAGCGGAGTATCAGCCGTATTTCAGTGACCATTTGCAGCTGATGCTCCCTATCGCGACATTTACCGATAAACTGGATTGCCATGTGAATGCATATGAAAATGGGACGATCACATTTTCCAAAGGAGACAGTCTGGTAAAGGTCTATGGTGATTCGGATGTGGTAAATATCAATGGAAATGCAATACAGGCAATCGACAAGCCAGAGAAAAAGGATGATATCATCTATGTGCCGGTGAATGAGATCTGCGAGGCATTAAACTACAGTTGTAATATCAATCTGGAGACAAATGCCGTGGTGTTAAAAAAGATTGCCGAGGAAGAAAAGCTTCCGGCAGCATATGATATGAGAGAACATGATCGTGTATCTCTTGTAAGAGATCAGGGTATCTATGGAACCTGCTGGGCATTTGCATCACTTGCGGCACTGGAAAGTACGATCCGTCCGGCTGAAAATCTGGTATTTTCTGTTGATCATATGGCAATGAATAACAGCTTTAATGTCAGCCCATTTGACGGTGGCGAATATTATATGAGTATAGCCTATCTTGCGGCATGGCAGGGACCGGTACTTGAGGAGGATGATCCGTACGGAGATAACCAGACGGTAAATGGGCTGTCAGCGGTAAAGCATCTGGAAGAAGCCATCATCCTGAAGGACAAGAATTACGAGGCGATCAAATCATCCGTATACAAATATGGCGGTGTGGAAACGGTTATTTACTGTGATATGAAGAATGCGACGAGCAGTTCTTATTATTATAACAGAAACCGCAGTTCCTATTATTATGATGGAGATCAGACACCGAATCATGACGTGGTGATCGTTGGCTGGGATGACAACTATCCGAAGGAATATTTTAGTACAGAACCGGCGGGAGACGGCGCATTTATCTGTAAGAATAGCTGGGGGCAGGATTTTGGTGACGAGGGATTCTTTTATATCTCTTATTATGATACCAATATCGGTATGAACAGCGTAGTATATACGAAGCTTGGAAATAGTGACAACTACGACAAGATCTATCAGTCAGATCTGATGGGCGAGGTCGGAACGATGGGATTTGACGACAGGCCGGAGGCTTATTTTGCAAATGTCTATACGGCCGGAAAGAACGAGACATTGAAGGCGGTTTCTTTCTATGCGACAGGTCCGAAAACGACATATGATGTGTATGTTGTGACGGATTTTACCGATGCATCCGATTTGCAGCAGCGGACAAAGGTGGCATCCGGTGAAATGCAGTACGAGGGTTATTATACGATCAATCTAAATGAGGCAGTACCGCTTCCGGATGACCGAAAATTTGCGGTGGTTGTGCATGTGAACACACAGGATTCCACGATGCCGATCGCAATCGAATATAATAATGATGAGAAAACGGCGAACTTCGATATCACGGATGGCGAGGGCTATATCAGCTTGTATGGCACGAAGTGGTCGAGTGCAGAGCAGGAGAATGATTGTAATGTCTGTTTGAAAGCCTTCACGGATGTGGGGGATTAAGGAAGTGCTGCTATATCGGGTGTGGCATGGCAGATGATACTGTTATGTAGCAAGCCTGTCCACGCTGTGTAACTTCGAACTAACCTCGGTCAAACCTCGCTAAGGTCTCAGTTACTCATGTCGGTCCTTAGTGAGCGGCTATATGCAGCGAACTTAGTACCGCTACATGAGGATAGAGCGAAAGCGTCTTGCGGAATAATATGTATCTTTGCCATGCCACACTCGATATGGCAGGTGGAGTACAGAAAGAAAAGGAGAAGACAAGATGAAGAAATTGATTTTTGCTACGGGTAATGAGAATAAGATGAAAGAAATCCGCATGATCCTTGCGGATTGTGGATATGAGATCCTGTCGATGAAGGAGGCCGGAATTCAGGCTGACATCGTAGAAGATGGAAAAACATTTGAAGAAAATGCCATTATCAAGGCAGAGGCAATCCGTAAGATGACAAATTGTCTGGTGCTTGCGGACGATTCCGGTCTGGAGGTAGACTATCTCGATAAAGCACCTGGAATCTACTCTGCAAGATTTATGGGGGAAGACACCTCATACCGGATCAAGAATAAAGCGATCATTGACAAGCTTGCCGGTGTTCCGGATGAGAAGCGTACTGCAAGATTCGTATGTGCGATCGCGGCTGCATTCCCGGATGGAAAGACCATTACCAGACGTGGCACGATCGAAGGAATCATTGGATATGAAGAACGCGGCGAGAATGGATTTGGATATGATCCTATCTTCTTCCTGCCGGAGTATGGCAAGTCCACAGCAGAGCTGTCACCGGAAGAAAAGAATACGATCAGCCACAGAGGAAACGCACTTCGCTTGATAAAGGAAGTTATAAATGAGAATACTGATAATTAGTGATACACATGGAAGAACCAATACGATTCGGGATGTCTTAGATACGGTGGGTGACATCGATATGTTTATCCATCTGGGAGATGTCTGCGGAGATGAAGAATATATTTATGATAACGTAACCTGTCCGATACACATGGTTGCCGGGAATAACGACTGGGATTCCGATCTTCCGATGCAGGAGGAATTCATGATCGGCCGGTATAAGGTATTTATCACGCACGGACACCGGTACAGTGTCCATTATGGAACGGACCGCTTACAGGAGTTGATCAAATATGATGGTTACGATATTGTGATGTATGGACACACGCATGTCCAGAATCTGGAACGATATGGCGGTGCTTATATCGTAAATCCGGGCAGTCTGGCATATCCGCGTGATGGCATGAATGGCAAATACATGCTGCTGGAATTTGATCAGCATGGAACACCATTTTTTGCAGAAAATGAACTGAAACCGAAACGTCGGATGCGCAGCATATTTGAAGATATGTGGGGCGACCGGGAAGAGTAGAGATTATTAGAGACAAGAAAGAGGTCGGCTGTGAAGAAACGAGAGATTATAGAAGGTGTTATAAAAGACTATGATTTCCCAAATAAGGGAAGCTTTGAACTGGATGGCAAAAAAGTGATCGTGAAGGGAGCACTGCCCGGACAAAAGGTGTCCTGTATGGTATCCAAGGTGCGGAAGGATAAGGCAGAAGCACGTCTGTTGGATGTGCTGGAACGCTCCGAGATCGAAGATGCAGTACCACCATGTCCACAGTTTGGCATTTGCGGCGGCTGTGCATACCAGACCATGAGCTATGAGCATCAGTTGGAATTAAAGGCAGGACAGGTGAAGAAGCTGTTAGACGGTGTGATCGATTTGGAGGCACATCCATATGATTGGGAGGGCATCATCGGCTCGCCTGTTACAACTGCATACCGGAATAAGATGGAGTATTCATTTGGCGACGAATATAAGGATGGTCCGCTGGTACTAGGACTTCATAAGAAGAACAGCATGTACGATATCGTTCCTGTCTGCAACTGCGTGATCGTAAGCGAAGATTATAACAGGATCGTTTCTTATACGATGGAATTCGCAAGGGCGCATGGACTGTCTTATCATAAGAAAATGCAGCATGTAGGACTGCTTCGTCATCTGGTGCTTCGCCAGTCCAAGACAAATGGCGGACTTCTGGTAAATCTTGTAACCAGCACGGACGGATTAGAGAATCTGGATCTGAATGCATATGTAGAAGGGCTTCTGGCACTTCCGCTTGACGGAACGATCATTGGTATTCTCCATACGGCAAATGATTCTCTGGCGGATGCTGTTGTGCCGGAGAAGGTAACGCTGTTATACGGAAGAGATTATATCGAGGAAGAGGTGCTGGGACTGCATTTCCAGATCTCGCCGTTCTCATTTTTCCAGACAAATACAAAGAGCGCGGAACGACTGTACAGCAAAGCCCGTGAATATGCCGGAGATACCAAGGACAAGCTGATCTTCGACTTATACAGCGGAACCGGAACGATCGCCCAGATGTTATCACCGGTTGCCTCCAAGGTTATCGGCGTAGAGATCGTGGAAGAAGCAGTCGAAGCTGCAAGAGAAAATGCAAAGAGCAATGGACTTGATAACTGCGAATTCATCGCAGGCGATGTCTTAAAGGTCATCGACACCATCGAGGAAAAACCGGATCTCATCATCCTCGATCCACCGAGAGATGGCATCAATCCAAAGGCGCTCCTTAAGATCATCAACTACGGTGTGGATGAGATCGTCTATATCAGCTGCAAGCCAACCTCCCTCGCAAGAGATCTTGTGACTTTGCAGGAGCATGGATATTATGTGAAAAAGGCATGTGCAGTGGATCAGTTTGTGAATACCGGGCATGTGGAGACTATAATAGGACTACGTCGTACAGATTCGTGAAAATCCTTGAATTTACGCACTTTTGCAGCTTTTTCAATTTCGGCAGAACCGATGTGAAAAGGCATAAAAAGCAGATAGTGGACAGAATTCATGTCGTTGTCGGCTATAGAGTCGACACGAGGGACACAATATTCTTTGATGAATAAAAGTGAATAAAATAGCCAATTTGGCAGGGATATTTAATTACAAATATTGAATATCCCTGCCTTTTATTTTTCTATTCAAGGAGGTGTCAATATGTTAAAGATAAGGCTTCAGGGGACAAAAAATGATATACGCTGGCTTGTACGTTTGTTTCAGAGAGATAAACGATTTGAAGTGCAGAATGTTTCTACATTTTTCGATAATGTAGGGACGGACAAATACAAGAGAGTGTATGCAGAAATTCACAGAAAAACAAAATAAAGTGTCAAAGGGAGACTCACCAGAAAGGTAGGTACGAAAGTTTGGATAAGAAGATGGGGGGTGAGTTTTCGGATTGGGTGCAAATTCAAAAAAGAGAGAAATGCGAAGATATGAGCTGAAAAAGCACTTGATTTGGGTAAACTCGACTTCTTATAAGGAACTTAAAGAAAAATTCGATGTATGCGATAAGGTTATTGTTGGTGATCTGGAGTACATAGAAGATGTGGAAGGAATTACATTGGAACGTAAACCAGGCGTTGGGGGATATGTGAGGGTAGCACAATCTTGGAGAAACAGGAAGTGTCCCATGCGCCCTGCTGAAGAAATGGCAATATTGACTGCATACAAAAAAGAAGAAGATCCGGAGCTTAAGAACATTTTTTTGGGAATTCTCATAGAATACTGTTCTCCAAGCTCGTATGAAAATGACATATGATTTTTTAGAAAGGAACAACGGTATGTGTAAGGTAATAGCAATTGTAAATCAAAAAGGTGGTGTGGCAAAAACCACAACAACTGTGAACTTAGGTATAGGTTTAGTGAATGAAGGAAAAAGGGTATTGTTAATTGATTCTGACAGTCAGGGATCGCTTTCGTCTTGTTTGGGTGTAGCAGAGCCAGATGAGCTTGATGTTACATTACCTACGATAATGTCAAAGATAATGAATGACGAAGAGTTTGATAACACCTGGGGAGTTTTAAAGCATGAAGAAGGTATCTCTTTCTTACCTTGCAATATAGAATTGTCTGGACTTGAAGTGTCAATGGTAAGCATGATGCGTAGAGAATTTATATTGAGTGAATATGTTGAGAAAGTTAGGGACTTATATGATTTTATCTTAATTGACTGTAACTCAAGCTTGGGAATGATGACTATGAATGCACTAACAACTGCGGATTCTATTATTATCCCAATTCAGGCAGCTTATTTATCTGTTAAGGGGTTGCAGCAGCTTATAACAACTATCAGTAAGACGAAGAAATACCTCAATCCTGATTTGGGTATAGAGGGAATTCTTTTTACGATGATGGATAGTAGAACCAATTATGCGAGGGAAATAAAACAACTTGTTGAAAACTCGTATGGAAAAAATGTCAGAGTGTTTGATTCGGTAATTCCGTTCTCCGTTCGAGCTTCTGAAACTTCTGCCGAGGGAGTGAGTATATTTAAGCATGATCCGAAGGGAAAGGTTGCTACGGCGTACAAGAATCTTGTGAAGGAGGTGCTGAATTATGAGTAAGACAAGTAGTGCATCAAAGATAAAGATGAAATCATTTGAAGATTTGTTTGGTACAAATGAAGTAGTTGGTGCAAAAAACATTAGCGGAGAGATCAGGGATATTCCATTGAATAGCTTACATACTTTTAGGAACCATCCTTTTAAAGTGCGTGAAGAAAAGTTGGATGAGCTGGTTGAAAGTGTTAAACAGCATGGTGTCTTAGTGCCTGGAATTGCAAGAATGCGTCCACAGGGGGGATATGAAATAATTGCAGGACATACCCGGAAAGCAGCTTGTGAGCTTGCAGGATTAGATACAATGCCAATGTTTATCCGTAACTTGAATGATGATGAAGCAACTATTGTCATGGTCGATAGTAATATTCAGAGGGAGGATATTCTTCCTAGTGAAAGAGCCAGGGCATATAGTATGAGATATTATGCAATGAAACATCAGGGTATAAAAGGAAATGGAAGTAGCCTAGAGCTAATGAGTGAGGAAACTGGAGAAAATCAGAAGAAGATTCAGCGATATATCCGCCTGGCAAGATTAAACGATGGCTTACTTGATTTGCTGGATGCAAATAAATTGGGGTTGGTACAAGGGGTTGATATTTCTTTCCTGAATGAGCAGGAACAACAGTGGGTTCTTGATGCAATGTTTGATATGAATATATTTCCTAACACACAGCAGTCGGCAAGGTTGAAGGCTTTTAGTCGAGAAAACACTCTTGATCAAAATGGAGTGAGAGATATTTTAATGCCAGATCTTGCAGCGAATAAATCAAGAAAGGTTACTTTCAAAGCCGATAAGTTAGACGAATATTTTGATGAGAAATACACAGAAGAGATGATAACAGATATTATTGTCGATCTTCTTAACGAGTGGAAGAAACGGGGGTAATAGAATGGGTAACAAATTAGTATTCGATTATTTTTTTGGAAAAGAATCAGAAATGTTCTCGTTCTACCGAATTCCAAGAATGCTGATTAAAGATCCTAATTTTTCACACCTTTCCTGTGAAGCTAAACTTTTGTATGGATTAATGCTTGATAGAATGGCACTTTCTCAGCGTAATGGTTGGCATGATGATGATAATAGGACGTATATTATATACACTATTGATGAAGCTGCTGCAGATTTAAACTGTGGCAGGGGAAAAGCTATAAGGGTAATGGCTGAATTAGATAGCACATCTGGGATTGGCTTAATAGAAAAAATTAGAAGAGGTTTAGGAAAACCTGATATCATATATGTGAAGAATTTTGTTGGTGTTGTAGCAGAACAGGCAAGGGAGACATCTGACGAATTTGCAGAAGTTCCAAAATCGAACTTCAAGAAGTCTCAGAATCAAATTTGCAGAAGTTCCAAAATCGAACTTCAGGAAGTTCCAGAAAAGGATTTCAAGAAGTCCCAGGATAAGACTTCAAGAAGTTCTAATATGACACCTCAAGAAGTTTCGTTATGGGACTCTAATTATACTTATAAGAGTAATACTTATGAGAACTATACTAATCTTATCAATCCTTCTGATGATTCAAATAGAGCTTTGAGCTGTAAAGCTGATGTGATGGATGAGATGGAGAACATCAGAGTATATATAAAATCAAATATTGATTATGACGAACTTGTTGAAAGACACAGGACAAGTAAAGCCAGTATAGATGAAATCGTTGAGCTGGTAGTTGAAACCATAGCAATGAAAACCGAAACCATTAGGATAAAAGGACTTGATATGCCATATGAAGTGGTGAAAAGCAGGTTTGAGAAACTTGATAGTGTTATTATCGAGTATGTATTAGAAAGTGTCGGCAATAATACAACAAAGGTGAGAAATATAAAAAATTATCTGTTGACTGTATTATTCAATGCCCCAACTACTTGTAATAACTATTATGTGACAGAGGTTAATCATGATCTTTATGGTAAAAGCTGAAGGAGGATATTATGGTAAATGGAAAAGCAGGCGAATGGTATCAAGATCAGCATATAGGAGGTTATTTTAACGAAAAAGGAGAGCTGGTTGTGTGTGAAGAATATGGATTGACCGATGCTGATACGGACAAATATGCAGTAGAAGTTCAGAATGGTGATGGTTATTATGATGATGAAGGAAAATTCCGAAGATATGGATATATTCCTGATAGCAGGTTCTGAATGGTTGTGGAAAGAGGTGAATGTTCAATGTTTGATACACATACTTTTAGTAGAATTTCATTTCCTGTGATTATGGCAAGGACGAATGGAAAGAGCTTTTTCGTTAGTTTCAATAGATTTGGGGAAGAATATAATCTTTTAATGGGTGATAATCCTATTTATACAGATACTAATGGTGATAAGATACCCGTAGTGATTTTGCAGATTATGTTGCTTGACGAAAGGCATATGATGTTTGAATTAGCTAGAAAACAGGATATTAACATATGATGTAAGTGAAGGGAAAATTATCTAACAACGTTAGGAGTATTTATGAAGAAACATAGATACTCCTTTTTTATTGCACAAATATAAGGCAATGACTTTTGGACATTATGTCCAAAGGTTCATATAGAAAACAAAAGAGGAGGTTTATTATGAAAAAAGCATCAATCAAAATACGCTCACCGTAGTAAAAAAATAACAATCACTAATAATAGGAGGATTATATTATGGTAGATGATTTGACACAGGAATCGTTTCAAACAGGTAAAGCTGTTGTTACGGTCAGTGTTGATTTGATAACTGCTATAGCAGAGGCTTGCAAGCGCTCAGAAGAGATGAATCCAGGACTTAACGCTGAACAGAAAGATACATTGCTCACGAAGGTGGTCGATAAGGTGACATCAAACTACAAGGAGACACATGGGTCATTGAAGAGTTTTAACCGAGAGGGAAAAGAAGTTACTCATATGGATGTGAATGATGAGCGTACAGCAGAGATTTTGAAGAAAGCCTGTAAGAAAAGCCATATACCAATAGATATGCATGAGGTGACACGAGCAGATGGATCTACAACTTATACTGCTTTTTGTGAAGTCAAAAGCATTGATCAGGTTGCATCACTCTTGAAAATGGCTTCTGAACAGGTTCTGGAGGAACAGAAAGAGATGACAAAGACAATGGTTCTTTATGATGAGCACGATAAAGAGATGATGTCCGTGGATTTTGTTAAATCTGATGACATAGATTTTGATGGGGTCGATCAGGTTGCAGATCAGGCTGTAAGATATGAAATCAAGAACAACAGAAATGAAGTGCTTGACAAATCTGATATATCTACGGATGCAAAGGCTCAGCTCAAGGATGCTGCTAAAAAGCAAAACCCTAAGAAAGACAAGTCATTATCCGATAAAATCAAGGATAAAAAGGACAAGTCTCAGCAGAAACAACAGGATAAAAATAGGCAGAGGGAAAAGTCAAAGAAAAAGAATCGAGATACAAGTTTGTAGGAGGTATGGTTATGGGAAATAAAAATATTGCCCAGGCGATATTTGATGATTTGAAAAATCTTCCGAAAAAAATCTTTAAGCCGTATATGAAAAATGGAAAGCCTAATTTCAACAAGATTGCTATTGATGGAATTCCGTTTATTGTGATTTTTTATATGGTGAATAAGTATGTTCAAGCTGTATCTTATGCAAATGGGGCCGATGTGCTTGATAAATGTGTTAATGCTTTTTCGTTAATTTTTCAGATTCCCCCTTATTTTATGCCCTCTTTTAAACCTGTGCCCTTTTTCTTTGGAATTGGAGCAGGAGTAATATTTAAGATAATTATGGACGCAAGAAAGAAGAACGCAAAACAATTCAGACATGGGGAGGAGTATGGTTCTGCTAAATGGGGAACCGAAAAAGACTTTGAACCATATACGGATCCTGTTAAGTGGAATAATATTCCGCTTACGGCAACAGAATGGCTCAGAATGACAAGACCAGAGCATCCCAAGTATGATAGAAATAAAAATATCTTGGTTGTTGGAGGTTCTGGAGCGGGAAAAACGAGAGGATTTGTAAAACCATCGCTTATGCAGATGCAATGCTCTTATGTTGTGACAGATCCAAAGGGAACAGTGCTTGAAGAAGTTGGCACTATGCTTGCAAAAGGTGCATGGGATCTTGACGACAAAGGCAATAAAGTACCGAAGGTGGGTAAGGATGGAAAGGTTGTAAAGAACAAAGCCGGTAAGATAGTCTACAAGCGGACACCATATAAGATTAAGGTGTTTAATACAATCAATTTTGCCAAATCCTTGCATTATAATCCTTTTGCATATATTCACACTGAGCAGGATGTGCTTAAGTTTGTAAATACGCTTATTGCTAATACAAAGGGTGAAGGAGCACAGAGCGGAGAGGATTTCTGGGTTAAAGCGGAGAGGCTTTTATTTACGGCATATGTGGCATATATCGTGAAGTATTGTAAGAAAAGTGAAAGAAATTTTGTATCACTGCTTGCAATGATAGATGCGTCTGAAACAAGAGAAGAGGACGAAGATTTTGAAAATGCCATTGACCTTATGTTTAAAGACATAGAATTTGGTAATGAAGAGGAGGGCATAGAAGCTGATCCAGATTCTTTTGCAGTAAGACAGTATCATAAATATAAACTTGCAGCGGGTAAGACAGCAAAGAGTATTTTGGTTTCCTGTGGTGCGAGACTTGCACCATTCGATATAAAGGAAGTCAGAGAGATAACAGCATATGATGAACTCGAACTGGGAGACATCGGTAGAAGAAAGACGGCACTTTTCGTCATTATTTCAGATACTGATGACTCCCTTAATTTTTTGGTTTCTATCATGTACACACAGCTTTTCAATTTGCTTTGTACGATTGCAGATGATGAGTATCATGGAAAGCTACCGGTACATGTGAGATGTATCCTGGATGAGTTCGCAAATATTGGGCAGATTCCGAAGTTCGAGAAACTGATAGCAACCATACGAAGCAGAGAAATATCGTCATCAATTATCCTACAGTCTAAAGCTCAGTTAAAGTCAATTTACAAGGATAACGCAGAGACGATAGAGGGTAACTGCGATACATTTCTGTTTCTTGGTGGCAAAGAGAAATCGACACTAAAAGATTTGGCTGATGTACTAGGCAAGGAAACTATAGACACATACAACACCTCTGACACTAGAGGTACAACCATGTCCTACGGTATGAACTATCAAAAGTTAGGACGAGAACTTATGAGTCAAGACCGCCTGGCTCTTATGGATGGCGGTAAGTGTATTTTACAGGTTCGAGGCGTTCGTCCGTTCTTTTCTGATAAGGTCGATATTACAGCGCACGAAATGTACAGTGAACTATCCGATTATGATAAAAAGAACCAGTTTGATATTGCAAAGTATGTAGCGGGATATGGCAGACCAAAGTTTTCAAAGAAAGACAAGTTTATCGATCTTGATCTTACAGGAGTAGAATTTCCTGATGACTTGGTAAGCTTTGCAATAGAAGAAGCCGGATTGATGGTCGGAGCTAATTAAAAATTTTTATATTAAAAGGAGATTTTATATCATGGATTTATTAACAAGTTATATTGTGGCAGCAATGTCAGGATCAAAGTTACTTTCAAATGTTGCATCTTTTTTCGCATCACACAAGTTCCTTGCTAACTTACTTATAATGCTTGACTATACATCATTCCTTAACAGCGGGGTTTCAGCTCTTAAGGTAGTTGTAATAGCTGTAGGTGGTGGTCTTGCGGTTCTTGGAATTGTTAATCTGCTTGAGGGGTATGGCAATGATAACCCAGGAGCTAAGTCACAGGGAATGAAACAGTTCATGGCAGGAGCTGGAGTTATCCTTGTTGGTGCATTACTTGTACCAAAGCTCAAGGATCTGATTCCATCATCACTTAGCTAAGTATAAGCACCTCTATTTACAAAATACATCACGAATAAAAAAACAGCCATCTGCGAAAGTAGGTGGCTGTGATATTTAAAGGAGATAAAAATGTTTCAATTATTACCGGTGTTTCTTGGACTATTTGACAGTACGGTTCAGAAACTTATGAATGGATTTAGAGACATTTTTTATGAACTCGCATATTCAAATCTTAGTAATATGTTGTCTGATTTAAATGAAAAAGTTGCAACTATATCTACTGAACTTTCTACCGCACCAGATGCTTGGCAGGGAGGTACGATATGGGAACTTATTGTAAAGATTGCAGAACAGGTAGCGCTTCCTGTAGCAGGAACGGTTTTCACTTTTGTCGTGTTATGGGAGCTTATATCTATGCTAGTACAGCCTAATAATCTTGCTGATATAGATTTTGTATCGGTGCTGATGAAGTGGTTGATAAAGACAATAGTTGCTGCTTGGTTTATCAGTAACGCCTTAACTATATGTAATTGCTTTTTTGGTATTGGTGCATCAATGGTTAGTAAAACTACGACGGTGCTAAATCAGCAAGTAACAGATAATACCCAAGGATCAGTGCTGCTTAAATATTTATCAGATAACTATGGAGATCAGGACGAGGATGCGGAGAGTGGAGATGTTTCCGGTCTTATTAGTCTAACGGTATCTACATGGTTTATTGATGTCATCATTAAATTTATGGGAATCCTTATCACAATAATCTTATATTCCAGGATGATTTCAATATATCTGCACTGTGCTGTGGCACCTTTGCCCATGGCAACAGTCACTAATCACCATATGTCTAATATTGGTATCGGATATATGAAAAATGTATTTGCTCTTGCAATGCAGGCGGTGCTGATGATGATATGTGTTGCTATTTATGGAGTTCTTGTTGCAAATGTTTTTGATCCAAATACGATTACGCTTGATCCTGAGAATGGGATTACAGCTATCAAACTATTGACGAAAGCTTGTTGGAGTACAGTTGGAATTTCAATATTGCTTGTATATACAATGTTTAAATGTGAGGGAATAACAAAGCAGATATTTGCTATTTCGTAGTAGAAACTTTTGGACATAATGTCCAGAAGGAAAAATAAAGGAGGAAAAACATGGCTTACGTAGATGTTCCCAAGGATCTTACAAATATCAAGACCAAATTTATTGGTCATTTTACAAAAAGACAGTGTATATGTTTCGGACTTGGTATTGTTGTAGGATTCCCTGGATATTTTATAGCTAGGGCCGCTATAGGGACGACGGCAGCTTTCTATGTTCTTATAGCAATTATGGCGCCATTCTTTTTGTTTGGAATTGTAGAAAAAGATGGATTGCCACTTGAAGTCTATATGCTTAACTTTATCAGACATACCTTTGCTTATCCCCAGATAAGAGTGGAAGAGGCTGAAAATATTTATGAGTATTACGATGAACGGCGAAAAAAGGAAATAAAAATGATGGCACAAAAACGTGCAAAAAGGAAAGGGGTGAAAAGTCCACATGGCAGACAAAAAAAGTAACGAGCCTAGAAGGGAAAATGGAAGAATTCCTACATATCAGACGGCGTATCATGGCGCAAAGAAAAAGGATCCTCTTACGAATCTTGCACGTATTATTGTCGAGAAATTTGATAAGCGTCGTGTGCCGGAAAATACGATTGATACGATACCATTTGATCAGATATATCCAGATGGATTGTGCCGTATAGGTGATAACTTTTATTCTAAGATGGTGCAGTTTTATGACATAAATTATCAGCTTGCACAGAATGATGAAAAGCAACATATATTTGCTGAGTATTGCCAGTTTTTGAATTACTTTGATGAGACAATACACTTTCAATTTTGTTTTATTAATCAGAGAGTGGACATGGAGGAGTATAAGAAAGTTATATCTATTCCAGATCAGGACGATGAATTCAATGTAGTAAGACGTGAATATGCGACATATCTAAGGAATCAGCTTGAAAAAGGAAATAATGGAATTGTGAAATCAAAATACTTGGTTTTCGGTATTGAAGCTCGTGACAGGAAACAGGCGGTATCAAGATTGGCAAAGATCGAATCGGATGTAATCAATAAGTTTAAGCTGCTTGGATGTAAGTGTGTGCCAGTGAATGGTTTGGAGAGACTTCGTATCATGCATGACTACCTTAATCAGGATTCTTTGGAAAAATTTGCGATGAAGTCGTTTAAGGATGTGGTTGAAAGTGGACTTACACCAAAGAATTTTATTACACCAACATCGTTTGACTTTAGAGCGAAGGATTACTATAAAATCGGAGATATGTTTGCAACGACAAATTTTCTTGTAATATCTGCACCAGAGATTTCCGATGAAATGCTTGCAGACATTCTTAATATGGAAGATGCATTAAGCGTCACAATGCATATTGATACACTTAATCAGACAGAAGCTATGAAATATATTAAAGGTAAGCTGTCCGATATCAATAAGATGAAGATTGAGGAACAGAAGAAAGCTATACGAAGCGGATATGACATGGACATCATTCCGCCAGATATAGAAACGTATTCAGAGGAGGCTCATGGACTGCTTAAAGAAATGCAGTCGAGAAATGAGAGACTTTTTAAGGTGACTTTCCTCATCACCTCATTTAATGAAAATCTTCAGAAGATGAAAGACTTCAGATTTACACTTTCAAATAACATTCAGTCAGCAAATTGCGCCCTGCGTAAGCTGGACCACCAGCAGGAACAGGGACTTATATCATCACTCCCCCTTGGTAAGAATTTTATAAAGCAAAAGAGGTATTTAACTACATCTTCAACCGCTGTGTTTGTTCCATTTACAACACAGGAGCTTTTTATGGATTCCAAAGAGAGCCTTTATATGGGACTTAATTCCCTGTCCAATGGGATGATCATGGCTGATAGAAAGCTGCTTAAAAATCCGAATGGATTGATACTTGGTACACCAGGATCGGGTAAATCATTTGCAACAAAGCGAGAAATACTTAACACGTTTCTTGTGACCACGGATGATATTTTAATCTGTGACCCAGAGGCTGAGTATTATCCACTTGTGAATTATCTGGGAGGACAGGTTATAAAAATTGGACAGTCATCAAAGCATTATATTAATCCTCTGGATATTAACCTTAATTATTCAGATGATGATGATCCAGTATCCCTCAAAGCGGATTTTATATTGTCATTTATGGAGCTGGTAGTGGGTGGTAAGACTGGATTGAAGCCTGAGGAAAAATCGGCAATTGACTTTGCGGTGTCGAGGATTTATACAAAATATTTTGAAAATCCAGTGCCGGAAAATATGCCTATACTTCAGGATCTTTACAATGAGCTTTTATCACACAAAGAGGATCTGGTTTCGCAGCATATAGCACAGTGTATGTATCTTTATGTGGAAGGAAGTAACAATTTGTTCAATCATCACACAAATGTTGATTTGGATAATCGTATTATCTGCTTTGATATTAAATCACTTGGAAAGACACTGAAAAAACTTGGAATGCTTGTAGTTCAGGATGCAGTTTGGAATAGAGTAACTGTAAACAGAGAAATGCATAAGTTCACAAGGTTCTATATAGATGAGTTTCATCTGCTTTTAAAGGATGAGCTGACAGCAGCTTATTCGATGGAGATCTGGAAGCGATTTAGAAAGTGGGGAGGAATACCGACAGGAATTACACAGAATGTCAAGGATTTCCTTGCTTCAAAGGAAATCGAAAATATATTTGATAACTCGGATTTTGTGTATATGCTCAACCAGGGTGCAGACGATAGAGATATTCTTGCACAGAAGCTTGACATATCACAGCATCAGATCAAATACGTGACGAATGTTGGACAAGGTGAAGGACTCATTTTTTTTGGAGATATTGTTCAGCCTTTTGTTGATAGGTTCCCTAAGGACACTCTTATGTATACACTTCTTACGACAAAGCCGGCAGAGACTAAGACAGAGACAGAAGCTGCTTCAGAGCAGGCAGGTTAGAATTAAGGAGGTCGCCGGATGGGATATGATCTGAAGGGCAAGATGGCAGATATGGCAGGTGACACTCTGAAAAACGTAGAAGATGGTGGTAATAAACTATCTAGTGAAAATACGGAGAGTGCACAGAAACTTTCAAATAAAACCACGCACACAACGCTTGAAGCGAGTAGGGAAGTCAGAGATAAACTGGTAAACAGGAGAAGAAAAGTCCCAGAAACTAATCAAGATGCAGCAAATAGAATATTACTTCATAGTGAGGGTGTTTCTGATACAAAGTTGCATGATCATAGAAAGAAGTTACAAAAAAAACTCCGGCAACAGTACAATATCAAAACTTCTGTAAAGGGAGGTTTAAAGACTGATCTTAGAGTGGAAGTGGGTACTGAGAGTAAACTGCATGAAGGAGCAAAATATTCAGCTATTTCACAAGCAGCATCATTTGGTAAAAGAACACTTCATATGACAGATGATATGGCAAATGATGAAAAAGGTCTGGGAATTCAAAATGCCTGGACAGATGCAGCAAATAAGGTTTCGGATGCGGCATCAACAGTCTATTCGGTATCAAGTACGGCAAAGTATTGGCGTCAGCAAAGACGGGAAAAAGATATAACCAGGCTTATAAAACAGGAAGATAAGATTGCCAAAAATGCTATAAAGATAAATTACCAAACTGCTCTTGACAGGGCAAAAGAAAGTGATCTTTGGAAAAATAGCAATATGTATGATCGTTATCTGCAGAAAAAAGCTGTCAAAAAGAAGTATATGAAAAATGCCATTAAAGAGTATCAAAATGCAAAAAAAGCAAAAAGCACGGCAACTGTTACATATACGACAGGCTTAAATGTGTATGACAAAATTAAGCAAGGGGCAGGATTCTTGTGGGAGTCTGTTAAGGCGCTTGCTTCATCACCTCTAGGTAGGATAGCAATTGTATCAACTGCTGCAGCCGCATTGGTTATATCACTGATTGGAGCTGCTGGTCCGATATTGCTTATGTCATTTGGTGGCGATTCAAATAACTCTGCATCACAACCTATAATAGGCACAGGTTTTCCGAGTGCGGTTATGGATTGGAAAGAATGGGTTACAGAACGATGTAAAGCTAATAACGATGCATCAAGCAATATAGATCTTAATGATTATGTAAATGCTATTCTTGCGACTATTCAACAGGAATCAGGAGGTATTTCATCAAGTTGTGGTGGAGATCTCATGCAATGTAAGGAAAGTGGATTGTGGGATGACAGTACCATGCCATCTGACTGGACAACTGAGCAAAAATCAATAGACATTGGTATACGTGTGTTTTATTCCCATATGAAAACATGGGGTGTGGATGGAGCTGATGATTATGATAATCTACAAATTGTTGCCCAGGCATACAATTATGGTGGTGGTTGGCTTGGATTTATGAAGGGCAAAAATGCCACAAAATGGACACTGGAACTTTCAACTGAGTATTCAAATGAACAGGCAAAGAAAAGTGGTTGGACAAGCTATGGTCATAAAGAATATGGTGAAGAATGGCTTGAAAAGTATAAAAGTGGTTCATCAGTTGGAGGAGGAGCAATAGTTGTCGCAAATGGAGCTGCAGGAGTTATGCAGACAGCGCAAAATCAGATAGGTATTACAGAAAATCCAATAGGATCTAATAACGTTATTTATAACACAGACTATTATGGACAGGAAGTAAGTGGAGACTCTTATCCATGGTGTTGCGTGTTTGTCTGGTGGTGCTTTAATAAGAGTGGCAATGGAGATGCTTTTTACGATGGGGGCAAAGTAGCTGGATGTGGAGCAGTTTATACATGGGCACAGAATAATGGTTTATTCATTACAAGCACTGAGGCTAAGTATGGAGATATTGTTCTATTTGGAAACAATGAACATATAGAGGTTGTTGTGTCTAATAATGGAGATGGCACATTTACAACTATTGGAGGTAATACTTCAAGTGACGGCGTGAGTGGATCACAAAGTAATGGTGGATGTGTAGCGTTAAAGACTAGATATACAACAGGTGGATTCCCAATCACATCGTTTATCAGACCTAAGTATAAGTAAAAGGAGCAAGAACGTGGAAAGATACGAAGATAAAATTGCAAAGCAGAAGATAGAAAGAGATAGACAACAGGATAAGGTGAATAAGCTTACTGTTGAATATGAAAAGGTACGAAGTAGGCTTAACAAGGAGAATGCAAAGCTGCAGGAATTAAATGATAAGATAGATAGAACGGAATATTTCCTTTTTAAAACAAAACTCAAAGAGGTAGGATTAGAGGGAAATCCAGAGAGTGCTATAGACACTCTTATAACTGTCTATGCGCAGCATGTTGAAGTAGCAGGGGATGATAATTCTCCTGCTACAACTTTTTAGAAACAGGAGATGAATAAGAGGATGAATGAGATGTTAAAAAAATTAATTTTTTCTTTCGCATTGGTGGGAATACTTTTAGGAAGTTTTAAAGGTTACACCGTTTATGCACAAGATGATTCTGGATCCGAAGTTACAACAGAGACGACGACAGAAGCGACTACAGGAGCAACAACTGAGTCTACACAGACAACTCCATCTACAAAGGATCCAAACTCTTCAGAGACTACATCTGAAGTGGTGGCATCAAATGATAACAAGTATAAGGTTAAAATATCAATTGCTCTTGCAAAGGCTGGTTGGTATAACGATTCAGCAATGGTTAATGTTAAGGTTGAAAAAATCTATGGAGATAGTAAGTTCAAAATTAATACTATTGAGGCAAAGATTGGATCAACAGGTAGCTGGGTAGATATTACCGATGATAAAGCCATAGAGATTACGGAGAACTGTACAGTATATGTTAAAGTGACTGATATGAATGGGCAAGAATACGAGAAGAATCGATTTATTAAATGCTTTGATACAGTGCCCCCAACATTAAATGCAGCAGTGAGTGAGGGACTGTTGACAGTTCTCACATACGATACAGAAAGTGGAGTAAAAAATATATATATCAATGAATATAGTTTTGATCCAGATGAAAATGGTGTTGTGTCCGTCAGACTGCAGAAATTTGATTCTACATATCAATACTTTTATATTTATGCTATTGATAATGCCGGAAATTCAAGCACGGTATATACAGTAAATAATCCCTACTATAAGGATAAAACCACGGAAGAAGGAAGCAGTGAGGAAAACACGGAGGATCCTGCAGATTCCCTGCCGGATAATGGTAGTGTAACTGTTACAAATCCATCAACAGGAGCAGTTACATCAGTAACAGATGAAGCTGGAAAAGATATATCTAAGACTGTTAATAAAAAGCAGTTTTATACAATAGTAACAAGGGATGGACAGCAGTATTTTCTGGTAATTGATATGTCAGCTTCGTATACAGACGATGATGGTGTAGATGTTACTCACGGAAATGGTACAGTTTATTTCCTTACTTCGGTATCTAATGATAACCTGCTGAATTTTGTTAATAGTGGTGAGCAGACATTGCCACAGAATTCTGTAGCCCAGGGAAATAATATAGATAAAGATACAGTAACACCAGATATGGATGAATCGACAACCGAAGAGAGTACTGAGGATGCTAATGCTGATGCAGACAAAAAGAAAGAAAGCAAAGGTTTGGGCATTTGGTTGTATGTGATTATATTTGGAGTAATGGCTATAGTGATTGTCGGATATAAGGCGCTGTCTGGGAAAAAGGGAAAGCCAGAAGCAAATGACGACGAGATGTATGGGCTTAGCGATGAAGATGACTTAGAGGAAACAGATTATGATCCGGATCAGGACGAGTAATAAATAATATGCAATAAGATACAATAGGTGGCAGTTGATAGACTGCCACTTTTTTAGGAGGTAAAACTATGAAATTGGTAATAGCAGAGAAACCAAGTGTTGCAAATAGTATAGCTGAAGTGATTGGCGCTAATGATACGACAGGCGATGGTTATAGAAGTGGAAATGGCTATATAGTTTCTTGGTGTGTTGGACATTTGATTGAGTTGTCGGAACCCGCTAGTTATGGTGAACAGTATGAAAAATGGACATATGATTCGTTGCCAATTATTCCAGATTCATTTTCGTATGAAGTGAAAAACGACACAATAAAACAGTATAAGGTGTTAAGTGAGCTGATGATGAGAGACGATGTTGAATCTTTGGTTTGTGCAACGGATGCGGGGCGAGAAGGAGAGCTTATTTTTAGGTTAGTTTATAACAAGGTTGGTTGTCAGAAACCTTTTGAACGTTTATGGATTTCTTCGATGGAAGAGTCTTCAATTAGAGACGGGTTTAATAATCTTAAGCCAGGAAGAGAATTTGATCACTTATATGAATCAGCTCTCGCAAGACAGAAGGCAGACTGGCTCGTAGGTATTAATGGTACAAGACTTTTCACCGTACTGTACAATAAGCTCTTGAAGGTTGGAAGGGTTCAGACACCTACACTTGCTATGTTGGTGGATCGAGAAATGAAGATTAATGATTTCAAGAAAGAGACTTATTATATAGCACATATTCTTGGAAATGGGATAGATGCGGTATCTGAACATATTGGTGATAAAAGTCAGGCGGATAGTGTTGCGAAAGAATGTAAAAATGAACAGGCAACTGTTACAAGTGTGGTAAAGGAAGAGAAAAAGATATCTCCACCGAGACTATATGATCTTACTACGCTGCAGAGAGATGCGAATAGATTGTTTGGATTTACTGCTAAGCAGACTCTTGAATATACTCAGAATCTGTATGAGAGAAAGTTGGTTACATATCCGAGAACGGATAGCCAATATCTTTCGGATGATATGGAGGAGACTGCAAAGAATGTAATAGAGGCTATTTTCAATTCGACACTATTTGATCAGGACATTATGTTTAATCCGGCTGTTGATCAAGTCTTAAATAGCAAAAAAGTTACAGACCACCATGCCATTATTCCAACGGTTGAGATTGTAAAACAGGATTTAAAAGAGGTTCCTGTTGGTGAAATAAAAGTATTATCGTTATGTGCTAACAGGCTATTGTGCGCTACAGCATCAAGACATATTTATAACTCAACAAAGGCGGAGTTTAACTGCAAGGGAAATATATTTAAGGTATCTGGTAAGGAAGTGATCTCGAACGGATGGAAAGATTTTGATGATATTTTCAAAAAGAAATATAAGACAACTGAGGAAAAAACGGAGACAGATGATGTAAATAAACTGCCAGATCTTACAGAAGGTATGAATATTCTAGTTGAAGATACAAGAGTCTCTGAGCATTATACACAGCCCCCAAAGCATTATACCGAGGATAGCTTATTGGCTGCAATGGATAAAGCTGGAAGTGAGGATATGTCAGATGATGTTGAACGCAAAGGTCTGGGGACTCCGGCAACTAGAGCAGATATTATAGAGAAACTTGTTAAAGATGGATTTGTGAAGCGAGAAAAAAAGCAGATGATACCAACAGATGATGGTATAAAACTGATTACTATTCTACCTGATGTGGTTAAATCCCCAAAATTAACTGCGGACTGGGAGAATGAACTTGCACAGGTATCAAAAGGTGAAGTTGCGGAAGAATCTTTTATGGAGGAAATTACCCAGATGGTTGGTAATCTGGTAGCCACATACAGTAGTGTAAGTGAAGAAGATAAGAGTCTGTTTAAGAAAGATCAGGAAGTTTTCGGAGAATGCCCAAAATGTGGGAAGAATGTAGTTAAGGGTAAATATGGGGCGTATTGTGTAGGCAAGTGTGGAATGGGCTTTGGTAGGGCTTTAGGAGTAACTCTAAGCGACGCTCAGGTAAAAAATTTGCTTGCCGGTAAAAAAATACTTGTGAAAGGAATAAAGAGTAAAAAAGGTTCTGTATACGATGCTTATCTAACACCAACAGGAATCGCACCATATTCTTATACAGATTCCAAAGGGAATGAGAAAAATGGTTTTCAGTATGAATACGATATGGACTTTCCAAAGAAAAAGTAGGAGGTACAGATGGCAGATAAATATTATAAAGTTGCAGATATGGCAAGTAGCGTAGCCGAACGTATTACGCAAAATGCGGATACCTGGACGGAATATTTGGAAACTGCGGCAAGACTTTATCGGTACGGGTTCAAGGATCAGCTTCTTATTTATGCACAGCGACCGGATGCGACAGCGGTAGCTTCCATTGAGGTGTGGAATACCCGGATGCACTGCTGGGTTAATCAGGGAGCAAAAGGTATAGCACTGCTTGACGATACAAGAAAAAAGAAGCTCCGTTATGTGTTTGACATATCGGATGTCCACAAGGCGAAACGTATCGGTATTTTCCCAAATCTTTGGGAGATGAAGGAACAGCACCATGAGGCAGTCATGAAGCGGCTTGAAGATATATATGGTAAGACGGATGAGAAACGACCGATTGAGAGCCGGATGATACAGATAGCAGAGCATATCGCAGAGGACTACACGCCGGATGTATTGCAGGATCTTGTGAATGTACAGGATGACAGTCTGCTTTACGGACTTGATGAATACAATCTTTCTCTTAGACTGAAAGATACGATGGCTTCCAGTATTGCCTATACGCTTATGGCAAGGTGCGGACTTGATACGGATACATATAAGGATGAATTGGATTTTTCTTATATCCGTGAGTTTTCTACACTTGATAGCCTAAGTGTTCTTGGAGAGGCGACAAGCAGTATGTGTGAGCCGGTGCTTCGTGAAATATGTCAGGTAGTTGAGGATATTGACCGGGAAAATGCCCGTAGAGTGGAGCGGGAATCTGGTACTGTAGAAAAAGATGAAAAAACACTTGCCAATGGCAATAAAGGACAATATAATACTTTAAAGCGTGAAATTGAAACGCTGGATAGATACGATGAAGAAGGAGGTACAGATTATGGAACTGACATACAGCAAGGAAGGGGATTATCTGATTCCAAACATCGAAGCGAACGAGGAGCCGGAGGAGAGCCTGACGAAGTACGGAATGCTCCGGGAGACATTTCTGAAGGAACATCACAAGGGGATTTACACCGGGAAACTCCTGTCTGGGACACTGACGGAGCATTGTCTGATGGTACAGAAACAGGCAGAGGAGAGATTCGAGAGACTGAAAAATCAGATGATGGAGAGCGAGGAAGTGACAGAGGAGCTAAAGAGCAGAGATCAGATGGAGTGGGTTCGCCAGATGAACTCGATAGCGAACAGAGCGGACGAGATCGTTCTGTCGGAGATAGTCTACAGTCTGTAGTAGAAGTTGAATATAAGCAGTTTTCTATTTTCTCTTATCTGGATGAACAGATGGGAACTATAGCAGCAGCCGAGGCAGGTATGAACAGTATCGCTCCGGCTGCTTTTTCGTTAAATGAAAGTGACATAGAGGATATCCTGCGTACAGGTGGTGGAAACAGTAACAGCAGAGAGCGTATCTACGAGAAGTACAGAGAAAACAGGACTTCATCTTATATGGCTGAGTTCCTTGCTGGAGAATACGGAACGTGCGGAAAAGGCTTTGAGATTGCCGGACATGAGATATCTGCATGGTTTGACCGGGATGGCATGAAGCTTGGATATGGACGAAGTGCAAGTGATGACTTTTTCATGAAGAAAAGCTGGGCTGATTGTGAGCAGATAATTGCAGGAATGGTGGAACAGGGGACATTCCTTGATGAAAACAGAGCCTATCTTGCAGATGAAACCGTGCGGCGTGGAGTAGCCGATAACCTGTATTTTTTCTTCCGTGACAGTGTTGGTGATATGTCTGTTGTAGATGGGATTGATGGACTTGATTATCAGAAAACAACAGAGATTTTATTTGAACGACTTAATAATCCGGAAGAAGCACAGAAGATAAAGACGGCGGTTGATAACGAGATAGCGGCAGTGGAACGTGGAGAGAAGAGTTTCCGGTGGAGACTGAATCCAAAACCGCAGGAACTGTCTGACAGAGTATTTGGTTATTGTGATAAGAGGAAAGAGTTGCCACAGAGATTTGATACGGAAACACTGAAAGAAAGTTTTATCACACAGGATGAAATAGATTCCGTAATTACCGGAGGAAGCGGGTTTGCCGGTGGAAAGTTCCGGATACATCAGTATTTCCTTGAAGGACACGACCATAAGGAAGCTGCTGACTTTCTGAAATGTGAATATGGAACGGGAGGAAGCTCCCACGCCATCGTCGGCAGTGACCGGAGCAATCAGGATCACGATGCCAGAGGACTTTCCATCACAAAGGGAAGCCTTATGAATCCTTATGCCAAAGTCGTCCTTACATGGAAAGTGGTAGAAAAGAGAATCGGTGAACTTATTACCGAGGGAAAGTACCTTACTCCAAAGGAGCAGGAAGAGTATGAGAAGATACAGCTTGCCAAGGCACAGGCAGAACTATATGAGACGTCTGAAAAGACGATGGAGGATGCGATAGAAATCGTCAGTGAGTTTCTGGAAAATGAATATGGAAGTGTAGACGATGATTTTGATGATCTTACAAACATATCACTTGCCTATACAGATTTCCTTGATGAGGAAACGAACGTAGAACATCCGGTACAGGTGACACTTAACCTAAAGGAATTTTCTATAAGCACGTATGTGGATGACCTTCTGATCGACAAGAAACAGTACGAATCCCTGGATGATATTTATGAGACGGAACTGCAATATCTTTCATTTAACGATCTGGTATATCTTTCGGATGAAGATATAGAGAAAGTCCGTGACAATGAGGAGCTTGTGCAGGCGCCACTTAATACGGTTGCATGGGATGATATCAAACCGGACACTTTAGAACAAACTGTCCAGAAGTTCCCGGAAGAGAACTTCCATATCGAGGATGAAGCACTTGGAAACGGATCGCCAAAAGAGAAGTTTGCTCGAAATATGCAGGCGATAAAAACGCTGCATTCACTTGAAAATGAGAAACGTGCTGCCACATCGGAGGAGCAGAATATACTGTCCGGTTATGTCGGATGGGGCGGACTTGCTGACGCTTTCGACGAGAATAAGACGGGATGGGGTGCAGAGTATCAGGAGTTAAAGAATCTTCTTACACCAGAGGAATATGTTTCTGCAAGAGAATCCACACTTAATGCCCATTATACGAGTCCTGCTATCATAGACGGGATCTATGACACATTATCCCGTATGGGATTTGAAAAGGGAAATGTACTTGAGCCGGCAATGGGTGTCGGAAATTTCTTTGGAAGATTGCCGGAGGATATGGCAAAGAGCAGACTTTACGGGGTGGAACTTGACAGCCTTACCGGACGGATTGCGAAGCAGTTATATCCAAAGGCAGATATACAGATAAAGGGATTTGAAGAGACAAAGTTTCCGGGAGATTTCTTTGATGTGGCAGTTGGCAATGTTCCGTTTGGTCAGTATAAGGTGGCAGACAGGGATTACGACAAACACAACTTCCTGATCCATGACTACTTCTTTGCAAAGACACTCGATAAAGTCCGTCCGGGCGGTGTAGTGGCTTTTGTAACATCCAAGGGAACCATGGATAAGTTAAATGAGAATGTCAGAAAGTATCTGGCAGAACGTGCAGAGCTTTTAGGTGCGGTCAGACTACCAAACACTGCATTTAAGGCAAACGCCGGTACGGAAGTTACATCAGATATCATCTTTTTACAGAAGCGTGACAGAATGGTCAGGGAGATACAGGACTGGGTGCATACGTCGGAAGATGAAAAAGGTATCCGAATGAACAGCTATTTTGCAGAACATCCGGAACAGATTGTCGGACACATGGAGATGGTATCCGGTCCGCACGGCATGGAAAGCGCATGTATTGCAGACACGGACAGACCATTTAAGGAGCAGATTAATGAAGCACTTGCAAATATCAAAGGTGAGATAGGTGCAGTGACAAGAGAGCTTGATGAGTTTGATGTGGCAGACGAGGACAAAGTGCTGCCGGCAGATCCGAATGTAAAGAATTTCTCCTACACAGTTGTCGATAACGAGGTTTACTACAGAGAAAATTCCGTCATGAAGCCAGTGGAGCTTCCGGAAAGCAAGGCAGAACGTATCAAGGGACTTGTTGCTATCAGAGATGTGACGAGATTACTTATCGACTTGCAGATGGAAGAAGCCAGGGATGGTGACATCGCAGCGAAGATGAAGGAACTAAATGACTGCTATGATGATTTCGAGAAGAAATTCGGTCGAATCAATTCCAGAACGAACAAGAGTGTATTCAGTCAGGATGCAAGCTACAGCCTGCTGTGTTCCCTGGAGAAATTTGATTCTGATGGAAACTTCAAGGAAAAAGCAGACATGTTCACGAAGCGAACCATCAAGCGTGCGGAGGTAGTCACAAGTGTTGACACAGCAAGCGAAGCACTTGCAGTTTCACTTTCGGAAAAAGCAAAGGTAGACATCCCGTATATGATGGAGCTTACCGGAAAGAGTGACACAGAGATAACGGATGACCTTGTGGGAGTTATATTCAAGGAGCCTTTAAGTGAGGAATGGCAGACAGCAGATGAGTACCTGTCGGGTAATGTAAGAGAAAAACTTGCTGTGGCAAAGAGTGCGGTTGAGAGCAGTCCGGAATATGAGGTAAATGCAAAGGCACTTGAAGCGGTTATGCCGAAAGACCTTGAAGCTTCAGAGATAGAAGTCCGTATTGGTGCCACATGGATAAAGCCGGAATATGTAGACCAGTTCATGCGGGAAACATTCAAGACACCAGAGTATCTGACAAGGAGTTATGGACTAGGTGGTGCAACTGTCGGTGTGCAGTATTCGGCTGTGACAGGTGTGTGGAACGTAAAGGGTAAAAATGCAGACAGAGCCAATCCGATTGCCAATTCCACTTATGGAACCATGCGGGCAAATGCCTACAAGATTCTTGAAGATTCCTTAAACTTAAAGGATAGCCGGGTATATGATACCGTGCTTGAAGAGGGCAAGGAAAAGCGTGTGTTAAATAAAAAAGAAACGACACTTGCAAGCCAGAAGCAGGAAGCCATAAGGGAAGCGTTCAAAGACTGGATATTCGCCGCACCGGAACGTCGTGCGGATTTAGTTGAGACATACAATAAACTGTTTAATTCGATCAGACCGAGAGAATATGAAGGGGCACACCTGACATTCCCCGGAATGTCGCCGGAAGTCACACTCAGACCGCACCAGAAAAATGCAGTAGCTCATCAGTTATATGGAGACAACACACTTCTTGCGCACTGCGTAGGTGCGGGAAAGACATGGGAGATGGCGGCGGCAGCCATGGAGAGCAAGCGGCTTGGACTATGCAGAAAGAGCCTTTTTGTTGTTCCGAACCATCTGACCGAGCAGTGGGGTTCCGACTTCTTACAGTTATATCCGGGAGCCAATATCCTTGTTGCAAGTAAGAAAGACTTTGAGCCGGCAAACAGAAAGAAGTTCTGTTCCAGAATCGCAACGGGTGACTATGATGCAGTCATCATCGGTCATACACAGTTTGAGAAGATTCCGTTGTCAAAGGAACGTCAGGCGACAACTATTCAGGAGCAGATTGATTCCATCACGGAAGCCATAGCACAGGCAAAGGCAGAGCGTGGAGAACGCTATACGATAAAAGAGATGGAGAAATCAAAGAAGAACCTGACAGTCAGACTGGAAAAGCTGATGGATCCATCGAAGAAAGACAGTGTAGTGACGTTTGAGCAGTTAGGTGTAGACCGGTTATTCGTAGATGAGAGCCATAATTACAAAAACTTATTTCTTTATACAAAAATGCGTAATGTAGCCGGTATTGCACAGACGGATGCGCAGAAGTCGTCAGATATGTTTGCAAAGTGCAGATACATGGATGAATTAACCGGAGGCAAAGGCGTGACATTTGCGACAGGTACACCGATATCGAACTCCATGACGGAGCTTTATACGAATATGCGATATCTTCAGTACGGAACTTTAGAGCGGATGGGACTTACACAGTTTGACGCATGGGCATCGTCATTTGGCGAGACACAGACAGCAATCGAGCTTGCACCGGAGGGCTATACTTTAGTAGGACGATAAATAATGCGTTTCTAAATTGAAAATA
>ENA-UOJC01000202-UOJC01000202.1-human-gut-metagenome-genome-assembly--contig:-C104-NODE-202-length-107895-cov-10.922821_pt1 | contig 107895 bp, 100 predicted proteins | sample MGYA00242339_ERZ723886 | MGnify/ENA metagenome assembly ERZ723886 | reverse complement strand
GGCTTATATAGATTATTACTGGCTTTTGCCCTTAGTTTATATGCACCCACAGTATCGGCAATAGAATATGCACCCGTTCCGACTTTGGGAGAGAATAGTGCATATACGGTTGAAGAGGTTGATACAGAGGGAGCAGCTACAATTATAACTTATGAGGTGAATAAGGAGATATATGAGCTTACGCCGCATTATTACAAGTTTACTCTTAAACAGGATTTCGGGGAGGTTAATGCTGAAAACAGGACACCTGTATATTACAAATGGGAAGATATAGATGGTATTAAGAGTCTGACAGAAGGGACAGAGGGCGACTACGACCTTGTTTATTGGAAGAATCCGACACTGGACTATAACAGAATCACTGAAGACCTGAACGGAGCGGACATTAATCACGGATTTACAGGACTGCACAGCGGTTCTGATGGCGGGGCTATTTATAACTACAGAGGTACGATTGGCAACATTATCGGCGATTTTATTAACAACTCGGCAACTGGCAGCGGCGGGGCTATTCATAACAGAGCCGATAGCACCATAGGTATCATTACGGGTGATTTTATTAATAACTCGGCAACTGCCGACGGCGGGGCTATTCTTAACGGAGGCCGCTCAATCGAGGCCATTACAGGTGATTTTATTAACAACTCGGCAAACAGTGGCGGCGGAGCTATTTATAACAACAGTACAATCGGCGACATCACAGGCGACTTTATTAATAACTCGGCACATACCTACGGCGGGGCTATTTATAATGTATTCGGTACAATCGGCGACATCACAGGTAACTTTATTAATAACTCTGCTAACAGCTTAGGCGGGGCTATTTATAATACTAACACAATCGGAGACATCACTGGCAATTTTATCAACAACTCAGCTAACAGCTTAGGCGGGGCTATTTATAACAACAGAGGCGTAATCGGCGACATCACAGGCGATTTTATTAACAACTCGGTAATATCTTCTGATACCACGGCCATTGCTGGCGGAGCGATAGCAAATGATGGTCTGATGGGAAAATTTAATGCCGAACTGGATAAAATACAAATGTTGCCTGTAAGCAGCATAATTAACAACAAAACAGGAGAAAATGTAACTCTGTATCCACAGTTAACCGATGAAGTGCTTGACGAATTACAACAATATCTTGAACAGGGATACAAATTTCAAGTTGTTCCACAATACGCATATGTAGATATGGAGCAAGAGGAGTTTGAATACCTGATAAAAGAATATGAACAGCAAAAAGGATACTCTGCGGAAAACACTTATGAAAAGCTGCCGGAAGATGCTTTTGTTCAATATTTAGAGGACAGCGGTATTGTTAACTCTTCATTCATAAATAACCACGTTGATGCACCGAATGGAGAGGCTATGGGCGGGGCTATCTTCATAGGCTCATTTGACCAAAAAATTATCGCAAAAGACGGCTATACCTCTGTAATCAGCGGCAACTACGTTCAAGACAAAAACGGAAAAAGAGATGAAGCTATTTACGTTTTAAGCCCTGCTGTCACTCTCGAATTTTCGGCTAAAACAAACGGCAAATTTGTTATCAACGACAAAATCAACGGAACTGAAGGATATACGGTTAAGTTCTCCGGTGACAATACCGGTGCGGTACAGCTAAACAATAATATTCAAGGCAAAGCTGATGTTGAACTCAACGACATTACACTCCACCTTGCAGCACGTGATGACGTTCTGAACGGAAATAACTTTATTGCTAATTCAGGTACATTGAATATGATTAACGGACAGGTTAATGCCGCAGCACTAAATAATGTTACTGTTAACGGTAACACTAATATGCTCGCAGATGTTGACCTTGCTAACAAACAAATGGACAGAATCACGGCATCTTCTTACGGTGAACACAAAGGTAATATTAACGTCGCAGGCATTAACCTTATCTCAGACGCTAAAGATAACCGCACTGAAATATTGTTTGCCGAACAAGGACTGAAAGACCACGTCACAACAGGAGTTACGACAACAGAAAACAACCCGCATCAGCTTACGGCTTATACTCCGATTTACAAATATAACGTAAGCTATGACAATAGAGATGACGCAGGTTATATGTTGTTTGTCCGCGGAGGTGCCGGCTCAGGCGGTAATCCGTCAGAAGCTTTCAACCCTGCAGTCTTAAATTCTCCTGTCTCCAGCCTTGCTGCCGGTCAGGCTACTATCAACGAAACTTTCAAATACACTTTTGAACACGCTGATGCATTCACGCAGCTCCCTGCTGTTGAACGTATATCAAAAATTAAACAAAACTACTATGCCCTGAGCACAGATTATAATGAAAACCTCGGTGTACTGGCTCCCGAATTTCACAACAAAGCCGGCTGGGTCAGACCTTACGTAACATTTGAATCTATGAACCTCAAAAACGGCCCTGACGTTGACGCTATAACTTACGGAACTCTGGTCGGCTTCGACAGCGATTTCCAAAAATTGAAAAACGGCTGGTATGGAGTTACCACAGGTTACGTCGGATATAACGGCTCCCAACTCAATTACTCCGGCAATGATACCTCTATGAACGGAGGTTTGCTCGGTGTCACACAAACCTTCTACAAAGGTAATTTCTGGACGGCTTTAACGGCATCTGCAGGGGCTTCTGTAGGCGAAACATCAAATATGTACGGAACTGATGACTTTGTTTCATTGTTAGCCGGTGTCGGTTCTAAAACCGGTTACAATTTTGAATTCAAAGAAGGTAAATTCATCTTGCAGCCGATTATGTTCTTGAGCTACACTTTTGTAAACACTTTCGACTACACAAACGCAGCAGGCGTTAAAATTGAATCAGACCCGCTGCATACAATACAGCTAAATCCGAGCATAAGATTCATCGCAAACCTTGAAAACGGCTGGCAGCCATACGCTTCGGTAGGTATGGTCTGGAACCTGCTCAATCAGACCGAAACTACAGCTAACAATATCGCTCTGCCGCAAATGCATATCAGACCTTACGTTGAATATGGCTTAGGTATCCAGAAACGCTGGGCAGACAAATTCACAGGATTCCTGCAGGCTATGATACGCAACGGCGGCAGAAACGGTATCGCAATAACCGGCGGACTCCGCTGGAACATAGGGAAAGCCCCTGCTGAAAATGTTAATTCCGATAAACCAAAAACCGTAATCAAATCACTGAAACATAAAGTTGCCGAAAATTAATAAGAAAGAGCCTCCGTTAATTGGAGGCTCTTCTTTTGCGGATTAATTCACTCTCCTTTTTGTAACAATTTCTACATATACCGGCAAATTTATTCTTTCAGCAGGTATATATATTACTAAAAAGGAGAATATATAAAGTATGATATCTGCAATTAATACCAATCTGAATGTGAACAACCGGCATCCGAAATTCGGAAATAATTCAGCAAAAACAGAGGAAAAAGCTAATAATTTCGTTAAAAATTCTATTGTTACCCCGCTCAAAAATGGCGGAACTGCTACTCATACAATAGCATCCTTACTTATTCCCGGCCTCGGTCAATTTTTACAGGACAGAAATGAGGCAGGCTTAAACCAGCTTGTTGCGAAAGGTACTCTCCTGCTATTAACCGGAGCATTATCTTTCACCAGAAATATGGTTATTGGGCTTATCGGAACTTTAGCACACATTGGTGTTAATATCTATTCTGCCGTTGATGCCAACAAGCATGGAAAAGCTGAAAAAAAAAGAGGCTAAACCGGAACAAACTCCTACAAAACAATCAGATTCAACCCCAAAAGATACAGAAATTGAAAAAGATACAAAAAAAGAACCCGTTGAATAACACGGGCTCTTTTTGGTTCTAATCTATTACTTAATCTCTTCAGGATTAAGAATACAGCACTTTGTATTATTAACCTGCATCAACTGCAAGAATTTATTCAAATCAGCCTGAATTTCAGGGAAAGTGTTGTAATGCATTGGAATAACGGTTTTTGCCCCCAGCCATTCCGCAGCGACAACAGCATGTTCAACATCCATTGTATAAGTTCCGCCGATAGGAAGAAGTGCTATGTTAGGTCTGTAAATCTCGTTATAAGCTTTGAAATCAGGTGTTAAACAGGTATCTCCGGCATGGAAAATTCTGACACCTTCAATATCAAAAAGAATGCTTGTAGCAATACCGCCATAAGTACCGTCTTCAAAAGAACTTGAATGATATGCAGGTAAAAATATTGCTCGGCCCCAATCATAATTCAGCCAGCTGCCCAAATTTACAGGACGCGTTTTTACTTTCTTATCAGCAAGTTTGTTTGCTATCTCAACAACTGCATTAATTGTTGCTTTTTTTTCTTTTGCTATTTCCTGTGCTTGTCCGACATGATCAGAGTGAGCATGTGTTATGAATATATCTGTTATATTTGCGGCTTTGTAATCGTATTTAGGGTTGACTGAAACAAGAGGATCAACGAGGATTGACTTATCTCCCGTTTTAAATTCAAAGGCACTGTGCCCGATGTACTTTAAATCTACCATCTTTCTCTCCTTAACTTATTTTTATACAGTATTAAAATAGCATTTTTTATACTAAAATACAACCATGAACTACGAAGAATACATGAAACGATGTATATTTCTTGCAACTAAAGCTGAGGGGAATACAAGCCCGAATCCGCTTGTCGGATGTGTAGTTCTTGATTCAACCGGTAATATTATATCTGAAGGATTTCACGAAAAATACGGGCATAATCACGCAGAAAGAAATGCTCTCTTAAAATTGAATCCGCAAGCGGCAAAAGACGGAACTTTGATAGTGAATCTTGAACCTTGTTCTCACTACGGAAAAACGCCGCCATGTGCAGATTTAATAATTGAATATGGAATAAAAAAAGTAGTGATAGGAATGCGTGATGTAAACCCGATTGTTGCCGGAAACGGAATAAAAAAACTTAAAGATGCAGGTATTGAAGTTGTTGAAGGAATTCTTGAAGATGAATGCCGGAAATTAAATGAAGTTTTCATAAAAAATATGACCGAGCACAAACCTTTTGTTGCTATAAAAACCGCAGCGACCCTTGACGGAAAAATTGCAACTTTCAACGGCTCTTCAAAATGGATTACGGCAGAAAAGGCAAGGAATGAAGTTAAAAATATCAGAAACCGATATGATGCAATACTGACATCCTCTGCAACTGTACTTGCTGATAATCCGTCAATGCAGCACAGGTGCAATATTATTCTCGACAGAGAACTCAAAACAATCAATAAAAATTTCAAAATCTATAATAATAAAAGAGTAATAGTATTTTATGATGAAGCACTTTACTCACCGGAAATCTCAGATATTGAATTTGTAAAAACTCCAACAACCAACGGTAAACTAGATTTAGATTTTGTATTAAACTCACTGTTTAAAATGAAAATTATGAGTGTTATTGTTGAATCCGGCGGACATTTAAACGGTTCGATTTTAAAATATGCAGATAAAATTTATCATTTTATTGCACCGAAAATTCTCGGAGACAACACCGGACGGTCCTGCTTTGATTTCAGAGAAGTCAATGACATTAACCTTTCATATAAATTTCAAATAGATGAAACAAAAATGTTTGAACCTGACATAATGCTGACATATTATCCGCTTAAAGCATAAACACGGTTAATTTATAAATACATAAAGAGAGGTAGAATAATAGTTATGAGTATAAAAACCAATAATGTTGCAGGTAGATTTTATCCTGAAGACAGACAGGAATTATTTGATATGATTGATGAATTTTATGCCAAAACTAAAAATTCATCAAATTATTATTCAAGGGCAATAATAGTGCCTCATGCCGGATATATTTTCTCAGGAGAACTTGCGGCAAACGGATACAGATACCTCAACCCAGAAAGTGAAACGATTTTTATATTTGCACCCTCTCATTATGCAAGACTGTATGGCTGTGTAAGCTGCAGTTACGATGAATTTGAAACCCCGCTTGGAAACTGTATTGTTAACAATGAACTGGCAAAAGATTTTGAAATAAATAATCAGGCTTTTGAGCAGGAACACTCGATAGAAGTACAGCTTCCGCTCATTAAGTATTTCTTTAAAGATGCAAAAATAGTACCGGTTTTATACGGATGTACGGACTACAAAAAAATTACTGAAATAATAAAGAAATATCAGAATAACAATAATATTTCATTTGTAATCTCAAGTGATTTAAGTCATTTTTATCCGGAAAGAGACTCCAACAAAATAGACCGCTATAGTGCACAGCTTATTGAAACCGGAGACATAAAAAATTTTGAATCAGAACTTGCCTGCGGAGCCGTCGGAATATGCGGTCTTGTAAATTTTGCTAACGAAAACAATTATTCTTTAATTCGTATAGGATTAACAAATTCAGCAGCTAAAACCGGAGACTCGTCACGGGTTGTCGGTTACGGAAGCTGGTTTTTATACAAAGGAGAAAAAAATCAGTATATAAAAGAATATTTCTCTGATTTTGTAATTGAGACCTGCAAAAAAAGTATAATATCCGGATTTCAACTTGGAGATTTAAATACAAAAGAATACCCGTGTGTATTTGAAGAATCAGGAGCATGTTTTGTTACTTTAGAAATTAACGGACATTTGAGGGGCTGTATCGGCTCTATAATTGCACACAAACCGTTAATAGACGATTTGATTCTCAATGCACATTCTGCAGCCTTCAGAGACCCGAGATTCACCCCGTTAACACAACAGGAATTTGAGCATACCGATATTTCTGTTTCTTTATTATCGGCTCCGGAAAAAATTGAATTTGACGGAGAAGAAGACCTGCTGGATAAAATTAAACCTTTTGAGGACGGTATAATTATCCGTGATGGCAATTATCAAGCGGTATATCTTCCGATAGTATGGGAACAGATTCCTGATAAACGTGAATTTCTAAATTCTTTAAAAATTAAAGCAGGTTTACCTGAAAACTATTTTTCCGAAACTTTGCAGGCATTCCGTTTCAAAGCGACAAAAATAAACTAGTTGTTTATGCATTAATAACAACTTTATTATCATAATAAGAAATGGACTGTGTTCCATCCGGTCGCTTCAATCCTACGGTTGCTCTGAAATCATAAATTACATTTAGCATTTTATTCCCTTTTTAGGTTATAAAACCTCTAAAAATTTTTTTTGCTAACTAATCGATAATCTTTCCGTCGAACAAATCAACGACCATATTCACCATATCCGAATGACCGGTTTTTTGAAGTTTACGTTCTTCTGAGACAGTCGGTTTTTCTTCCTCTTTAATAACTTCCAACTCTTCCTCGGAAACTTCTTCCTGCTGAGCAGGAGTCGGAATATGGGGTTTCGGTGCTGGTGTTAATTGCCTGGGCGTTGGTTTTACCTGAATATCATCCGGCTGCGGAAGTCTTATTATTACGTTGGAATTATTCTGAGAAAACAGAGTATCTACAGCATGCACAAGAGCATCCTTTTTACTCCCGCTCTGAATTTGTCCCAGAAAAATTTCATTTTTCATTGTAAGAACAGTTTCTTCAGGTGAGATTTTTACCGGATTTGCCCACTGCTTTAGTAATGCTCTAGTCGGAGGACTTGTAATATTTTCAAGCAGTTGTCCCCAGAGAACACCTATATCATCCGCAGGAATTGATTTAGACTTAGGCATAGGTGCAAAATCATCCGACGACTTTTCCGACTCCTGTTGAGATGTTTGAACTTTCTCCGGCTCCGGTTCAGGTTTATGAATTTCCTTTTGCTGAATTATTTCAGATTCAGACTTAGTTTCTTTCTGAATCGGTTTAGCCATAACTGTTGGAGGCACAACTTGCGGTTTATAAACAGGAGTTGAGTTTTGTACAGGCATACCGCCCTCAAGTCTTGATAGCCTGTTTTGCAGTTCAATAAGAGTAGTATTTTCAGTAAGATTTGCAAGGTCTATAATGGACACTTCCAGCCAGAGACGCGGATTATTTGTTGCTTTAACATCTTTTATATAATCTGCAGTTTTGTCAATCAAAAACAAAATTTGATGAGTTTCAATGTTCTTTGCTAAATTTTGCAGTTCCTTAATTTGAGCTTCATTTAACTGGGTTAATTCAAAAACTATTTCTGGTTTGCAATTTTTCACAATCAGAAGGTTCTTGAGATAATCCATAAGGTTTGTAAGAATTTGAACAGGTTCGTTACCGGAGTTGTAAATTCTTTCCAAACTTTCTATTGCTTCCTGCGGCTTTGAGGAAATTATACTTGAAGCAAGCGAATGGAGTGTATCAAAAGACAATCTTCCGAGAAGATTATTAATATCATCAGTTGTTATTGCTGTTTCTCCGCTTAATAAGCTTAGCTGATCAAGCAGAGCAATACTGTCACGCATTCCTCCGGCAGAATTTTTAGCTATTGTGTATAATGCATCATCAGTTATGTTAATATTTTCGTTATCTGAAATAAATCTCAGGTGCTTTACAATATCTTTTGTTGTAATTCTTTTAAAATCAAATCTCTGGCAGCGGCTTTTTATTGTATCAAGGACTTTCTGTACATCTGTTGTTGCCAGAATAAAAATAACATTTTTAGGCGGTTCTTCAAGTGTTTTCAATAATGCATTGAAAGCAGTTGTTGACAACATGTGAACTTCATCGATTATATAGATTTTGTATCTGCTGTTAACCGGAGCATACATAACTTTTTCAAGTATGTTCTGTGCATCCTCAACTTTTCTGTTGCTTGCAGCATCAATTTCAATTACATCCAGCGGAACCGAATTTGTAATATCAATACAATTTTCACACTTCCCGCACGGATTAATCGTAGGACCTTCCTTACAGTTAAGGGATTTTGCAAAAATACGTGCAGTAGATGTTTTACCCGTACCTCTCGGTCCCGTAAACAAATATGCGTGGGAAATCCTGTCCATTGCAATGGCATTGGCGAGTGCTTTTTTAATATGTTCCTGCCCCACTATTTCTTCCAGTTTTTGCGGACGGTATTTTCTGTATAATGGAATATATTTCTCGTTCATGATAATAATAGTATAACAAAAGCAGAGAAAAAGGATAAAATATGAACTTAATTAAACCGCCGTATCTAAATGATGGTGACACTGTTGCAATCATAGCACCTGCAGGAGCTGTCGAGTATGACGAAATAATAAAAGCACAGGCTTATCTGGAACGAAGAAATTTAAGAGTAACTTTAGGCAGAAACATCTTCAAATCCTGCCGTTATATGGCAGGCACTGACGAAGAAAGAGTTTCCGATTTGCATGAAGCTTTTGAAAATCCGGAGGTTAACGCAATAATCTGTGCAAGAGGAGGTTACGGCTCAATCAGACTTATAAAAATGATTGATTTTGACCTTATCAGGAGAAATCCAAAGATATTTTGCGGGTATTCAGACATCACGGCACTTTCTTTAATGTTCGCAAAACACTCTGATTTAATAACATTTTCAGGCCCTATGGCACAGTCTGATTTTAACGATGTTACGGAATTTACGGCAAACTCATTTTTTAATGTTCTCTCAGGCGGGTTTGAAGAATACTTTTCAACCCACACATATAAATCCGGCAACACTGAAGGTATAATCTGGGGCGGAAACCTTTCCACCATAGTTTCACTTTGCGGAATTGATTTTATTCCGGAGGAAGATTTTATTTTCTTTACGGAAGACTTAAACGAAGCACCTTACAGAATTGATAAAATGCTGACCCAGCTTGTGAATATAAAAGAATTCCGTACTCATTGCAAAGGGGTTGTTTTTGGCGAATTTTTAGACTGCGGAGATGAAAACTGGATTTCGGAAATTTTGACAGAAACCGCAGCCATTCTTGATGTTCCTGCATACGGCGGATTCAAATTCACACACGCTGCCGACAAACAAACCGTTCCTGTCGGTGCATACGGTATCTTGCAAGACGGAATTTTATCCTATAAAATGAGTTAGGAGGTATAAAGTGCCGCACTTTTTTATAAAATCCGAAAACGTAAATAACGGTATTGCAGTAATAAACGATGAAGAAAATTACAGACACATCGCAAAATCTCTGCGTGCAAGAGCAGGTGAAAGCCTCCTTTTAATTGACGAAAATCAAATTCAATACGAAACTGTTATTGAACAAATTACAAACAGGGAGATAACGGCAAAAATTGAAAATTCTTATAAGTCTTCTAGAAATTTGGATTTCGGACTATATCTTGCACAGAGTCCTCTCAGGAGCGACGCACAGTCTTTCATTATTGAAAAAGCCACGGAACTGGGGGCAGAAGCCGTATATCCTGTTCTTACTGATAATTGTGCTCTCAATAAAAGCATTATCGAAAAAAAGATAACGAAATGGCAAAAAATAATGTACGAAGCTTCAAAACAATGCGAAAGAGCAATCGTTCCCGTATGCAAAAATATGGTTGAAGGTTTTGAACCCTTGATAAACGGAGAAATACAAAATTTTGACAAAATTATTGCCTTCTGTGAACGCAGAACAAATCTGACACTGCACGATTTTTGCAGGGAAAATCCGATTGAAAAAGGGGAAAAAGTTCTTGTAATAATCGGGCCTGAAGGCGGATTTTCCGACAGAGAATTTGAAATTTTTGAAAATAATAAAATACCGATGCTCACACTAGGGAACTTGATACTGAAAGCGGAAACAGCCGTAACTGTTGCGTTAGGAAATATTATCTATGAATACACAAATTACAGCAAAAATTAAATCAGACGAAATCTTAACAAAGATTTTAGCAAACTGTGACAATGAAATTTATCTTGTCGGCGGAGCTGTCCGTGATTTTCTTATGGACAAAGAAACATTTGACAGAGATTTAATTGTTATGGATGAAGATGCCGGAGAATTTGCACGTAAAATAAAAGATTTATTTGATGCAGCATACGTTCCGCTGGATGAGGAAAACAAAATCTACAGGCTTGTTCTGCCGGACAAAATCAATTACCTTGATATCACAAACCCTATTGAAAATTCGCTGGAAAAGGACTTAATGCGGCGTGATATGGCAATAAATGCCATTGCCGTGAACTTAAGAACTTATGAAGTTGTTGATATGTGCGGCGGAATTACGGATATCAAAAACCATACATTGAGCCTTATTTCGGAGCATAATTTTGAAGACGATCCATTAAGGCTTTTAAGGGTTTACCGTTTTCAGTCAACACTCGGCTTTGACCTTACGGCACCGACAATTCATGCTGTATGTATGCTTGCAGCACATATAAAAGAACCTGCTCTTGAGAGGATTAATTCAGAAATTATAAAACTTTTCGGCGGCGAATATGCCCACAAAGCTGTTCTTAATATGGATAAAACGTGGCTTTTGGAAGAAATTTTTCCGTTTGTAAAAGAATTAAAACAGGTTCCGCCAAACACACATCATCATCTTGATTTATTTCATCATTCCGTAGAAACAGTTCGTCAGATTCAGCTTATTTACGAAGAGTCCGATGACGAAGTAAAAAAACATATGGATGAAAAATCTTTTGGCGGAGAATCAAGGCTTGCACATCTGAAATTTGCCGGATTTCTGCACGATATCGGGAAATTTTCGACGTGGACAATAGAAGAAGATACAGGCCGCCACAGATTTATCAAGCACGATGCAATAGGTGCTAAACTTGCAGAAAATCTGTTGAAGGAAATGAAATTTTCAAATAAACAAATTAAATACATAACTGCAATGATAAAAAATCACATATATCCTTCCCAGCTGATGACAGCTCCGGAAATAGATTTTGACACTCCTGCCGGAGAAAAAGCAATGATGCGTTTTATAAGGAAAACAGAGGATAACGTCATTGACAATATAATTCTTGCTATGGCAGACAGACTTTCAGCCCGGGGCGAAGCTATAACCGATGAAATGGTTGAAAATAACATTTCAGCATTGAAAAAACTTTTAAACTTTTATCTTAAAATAAAAGACTCACTTGAACCTCTGCCGGTACTGCTTGACGGAAACGACGTAATGAAGATATTGAATATTAAGCCTTCAAAACAGTTAGGCGAGATAATGAACGCCCTCCATGAAGCACAGTTATCAGGTGATGTCACTACAAAAGAACAGGCGGTTGAATTTATTAATAACTATGCTTACCACGGGTAATCATCAGGGATTTCCCAGTTGTTAAGCTGGATTATCTTGGTGCAGTAACCGCAGTTTGTACACCCTTTATAACAGCCCCACGTACCGCCCGAGGTTAAACTTGCCTCATTTCCGTTCCAGTTAAAGGTATATGGTTCAATAAAATTCGAACTTTTTCTTGAATGATTGCCGTCCGAACTATATTTTGCAAACTGAAACAAAAATTTATTTCTTGGGTTGTTCTGCATTTTTCCGTTTGCAAAATAAACTAAATCTCCTCCGTTACCGTCAATATGAATCTTTACCAGTGCTCCGTTTACCATATGAAAACATATACCCTGCTGTACATTGTCAAATCCTCCAACTACACTTTCTGTCTGGCAATCGCTTACATTCTGATATTTGATATATGGGAATAGATATTCCCCCAGCCATTCTCTCATTTGAGCAAACGAATAACTTGTACCGGATTTTATCCAGTCCTGAAAATTTCCCCCGTGTTCCACCTGCGACATTTTGAATGCATTATTTATGGTTGTATTAAAGACTTTTAACTGGTTTTCCACAACTTTTTTCTGTACATTTGTTATTACCGTAGGAAGAGTCATTGCGGCAACCACGCCGATTATACCAAGTGTTATGAGAACTTCTGCTAATGTAAAAGCTTTCTTTTTCATTTATACTCCTTTCAAAAAATTTGCACGCATGCAAATTTTACACACATATTAACATTAAAATTGCATGTATGCAACAAGAAGATTTTGAAAAACTTCAAATTCTTGGTAAACGTATAAAAACCTTAAGAAAAGCTAAAAAATATACGTTAAGTGAACTGTGTTATAAAAACGGACTTGAACCATCCACACTATCAAGAATAGAACAGGCTCTTGTTGAACCCAAATATCTTACACTGTTAAAAATTGCAGCTGCATTCAATATGTCTGTAAGCGAACTTTTAGAGATCTAAGTTTTCAGTATCAACTCTACCAATTCCGAATTAAAATTTATTGATTAAAATAATGCGTTACTTCTGTCGAGCCATCTGAATAAAACGCTGTCTGTTTTATTAAATTACCATTTTCCTCCAATAAATCCTGACACACCGAAACAAGTTTTCCGCCGCGTATTAACCATTGAGTAGAATTAAGGACAATATCACTACCGTTTACAACAGGTTCGTTTATTATGAATTTGAAATCTTTGCCATTCTCACCTAAAGGTTCTTTCACTGTTTGAAAATCTCTGCCTGAAGATTTTAAATATGCCATATACTCTTTAGGTTTCATCTCATATGAGATTCCGTCTTCTGTAAAATCTTTTTGAGGAATTGCACTGGTTGTCTCTGCTATATAAAAAAGTTCGTTATCCTTTGAATAACTTGAAATCTTTTTATATGAAGGATCAAGAGAATTATAAGAATATTTATCATATCCCATAAAATTTTCAGCTTCAAGGCCGTTTTCCCAGCTTGTACATTTTTTAACTCTTCCAAAGGAATCCTTTAAGATAATGTCAAGGCCGAAATTGTCACCTGATTCCCTACCTTTAGTTTCAAAATCTTTACCGTCTTTCAAGCCTGCAGCAAGGAGTTTAGCGGTATATTCAGTAACTGAACAAGGCTTTTCACCGGCTTTTATAAAATTAGGGGCAAAGTATGCCTGAACAGTTTGACAATAGGACTTGTCGAACGTTCTCTTTTTTTCTGTCGCTCTTGGAGAATTATCAGCGTGCTGCAGCTCTGACGGTTTTGACACATATCCGCTGTTTAAACCGTTTACACGATTTTGTACACTAAAATCCAAACCATTCATTATAAACTAACCTTTAAATATAACCTACCTGTTTATATAAAGTATTTTTACCGAAAAAAATTGCCCTTTTGTTACAAATAAATATTTTTTTGCTAAAATATTGTTATAAATTAGAAAAAGAAAGAGGATAAAAATATGTCAGGACACTCAAAATGGTCAACCATTAAACATAAAAAAGCAAAAGTAGATTCACAAAGAGCTGTAGTTTTTCAAAAATATTCAAGAGAACTTATAGTTGCAGCAAGACTTGGCGGTCCTGACCCTGCAGGAAATTTTCGTTTAAGAACCGCAATCGAAAAAGCTAAAGCTGCAGGTTTACCGAATGATAATATCAAACGTGCAATAGAAAAAGGTGCAGGAGCCGGTGCCGCAGAAAATTATGAAGAACTAATATATGAAGGTTATGCTGCCGGCGGGGTTGCAGTTGTTGTCGAAGCTATGACAGATAACCGCAACAGAACTGCAGGTGATATCAGAAGTTTCTTCACAAAATACAATGGAAGCCTCGGAGCAACAGGATGCGTAGGTTGGATGTTCGACCAGAAAGGTGTTATCACATTCAGTGAAGATACCGATTTTGAAAAACTGTTTGAAGCTGCAATTAATCTTGATGCCGAAGATGTAACGGAAGAAGATGAGCAATACAAGGTTATTACATCAGTTGAAAACTTTCAAAACGTTGTCGAAGGTCTGGAAAAGGATGGATTCAAAAGTGAAACTGCAGAACTTACAAGAATTCCTAAAAATATGATTGAGGTAACAGACGAAAAAACAGCAGACCAGATACTTAAACTTTTAGACAAACTTGAAGAACATGATGACGTTCAAAATGTTTATGCAAATTGCGATATTTCAGATGAAATTATGCAAAAACTAGAGGGATAATTTTGCTAACAGAAAAACTTAAAACTCTGTCAAAAGCACTCAATGAGAGTGACTCTACGGAAGATGTTATTAAGGCTTTAAATGATGTTTTCCGCAAAGAGGTGAAAGTTTTTGTTTTTGATTCGAGATTAAACACCTTCAGAGACTTTGCAAAACATTGGACAGTCTCCAACGTTTTGGATGCAGATATTAATGATTTATTTGACGGAATACCGGTAATCAAGAATAACCATATTTATTATCCCGCAATGAAAAAAAATATCCTTTTGGGTTATCTGGAAATTTCGGATAACTCCAAAGAAACGTGTGAATTACTGGATATTGCAATTCATAATATTGCATTAAAAATACAAAATATCATCCTTAATCAGAAAATGCAGCAGAGTGTGGAATTTCACGATTCAATGAAAAATATAGCTAAAATCATTGAAACACAGTATGAATTAAGCTATATTATACCGATTATCGGAGAAATTATTGATACATTTATTTCCAACCATCTAATCTATATTTTTCTGAAAGAAAACGGCAAATTTAAACTTTCATGGCCGTCTTCCTGCAGAGATAAAAGCATTACACAAAATCTTGATAAACTTTCCATACATAAAGGCACTTATATAAGTACCGACAACAAAACCGGATATTTTCCGCTGATTAATGAAAATAATATTATTGGAGCCATTGTTACAAAAAGCACAGAAGAGCCTTTAAATACACAGGAAATAGAGTATCTGGAACAGCTTGCATCACAGACTTCCACAACAATAAACAGAGCAAACGTTTATGCAGAGATTTTAAAACACGCCACTCTTGACGCACTGACAGGTTTCTACAACAGACGCCAGATGGAAGAACGCATCAAGCAGGAAACAGCCTCCGCCAAACGTAAAAAGACACCGCTGTGTGCGATAATGATTGACATAGACTACTTTAAGCATGTCAATGATACTTACGGACATGCTGCAGGAGATTATATATTAAAAACAGCCTCAAAAATCATCCGCTCACAGCTCAGAGAATATGATATAGCATCCCGTTACGGAGGAGAAGAATTTGCTATTATTCTGCCTTTCACCAGAGAAGAAGAAGCCGTTATGGTTGCTGACCGTCTGAGAAAAGCGGTGGAATCCAAAATCATCAACATTGAACATGTTAATACAAAAAATGATACAAAAACAATACAAATTACCATAAGTCTCGGCATTTATAGTTTTAAAGAAACTGATAAGCCTGAAGAATTACTAATGAAAGCTGATAAAGCCTTGTATGACGCCAAAGAAACCGGAAGAAATAAAGTAATTATATATAAAGAAAACAAAGGGAAAAATACATAATGAAATACGAAAAAATATGTAAAACACTCGACGATACAAAAGAACTTGCTGAAAATTTCGCAAAATTAATTACAAACGGCTGTTTTATAAGCTTATATGGAGAAATTGGAGCCGGAAAAACCGCATTTGTCAAACTTGTAGCCGATGCTCTGGAAGTTAAAGAAAAAGTAACAAGCCCGAGCTTTGTAATTTTAAATGAATATCACAGCGGTATTTTACCAGTTTACCACTTTGACTTATACCGTCTGGAAAATGAAGGAGTAAAAACAATTCTTGATGAATTACGCGAATACTCAGAAGGGAAACAGGTTACATTCGTTGAATGGGCAGAATTTTCTCAGGATGAAATTCCGTTTAATCACATAAAAATAAACGTAACTTACGAAGACAACGATGAAAGAAAATATTCATTTGAAGGCTTTGGTTATGATAATATTAAAATTATAGAGGAATTAAATAAGTGAATGAAAAGAATAATATAATTTTAGCATTTGATACATGTCTTGATAAAATGTACGTGGTTTTAAAAGAAGGGAAAAATATTCTTTCTTCGGAAATTGTTGAAAATCAAGGCGAAAAATACCATTCCGCCTTTTTAGTCTCAACAATACAGTCGGTTTTAAGCAAAAATAACAAAAAGCCACAGGATATTAACCTTATTGCAACTAACATCGGCCCGGGAAGTTTTACAGGAATAAGAGCGTGTACTACCGTAGCAAGAGTTATGGCTCAACAACTACAGTGCAAAGCCGTCGGTATATCATCTCTGGAAATTCTGGCACATGCTTCTAAAGCCGTTAACCCGCTTGTTGCTCTTGATGCCAGAAAAGAAAAGGCTTATCTATATGTTGATGGAGAAATAAAAGGGGCAATTCCGCTTGAAGAAGTTAAAGAATTAACCGAAAGCGGAAAATATACCATCATCACAGATAATAAATTACAGCCTATACTCGGAGGTATATCGTATCAGCAGGCATCTATGCCGTTAGGAGAAATACTTGCGGAACTTGCGGAGAAAAAGGATTGTGAAGGCGATTGGAGGAGGTTAAAACCTCTCTATATACAACCGCCTCCAATGGGTTAACTAATTTGTCAGTTACGTTTCTTTACGAACTGACAAATTTTTTTATGCGGAGTTTTAATACAATATGAGAATTTCTAATATATATTTTCAAACAAGAGCGAATATGAAGAATAATCAGTATGATTATTCTTCTCAATACAGCCCTGTATTGAAACAGGGCATACAGCAAGATACCTTTTGCCGCTCCGATAAAATTGCAGCTCCAGCATTCACAGCTAAACAGGAACAAATTTCCAGAGATCCTCTTACCAAATTATATAAAGAACATCTTACATGCATATGCTGCGGAAGAACAATGATTGACCCTAAAGTAATTGAAGATATGAGAGAAAATCATGTTTTTAGATGCCCGACAAAAGATGCAATAAAAATTCTCGAAAAATACGAAAATAATATGCACACCGTCGAAAAATCAGTTTTTAATCTGTTAAAAGAACAAAACAACCTGTATCCGGATCGTTCTATTCAACAGCATCTGATTGAACTGAAAAAAACGCATGAAATAAAACTTATTCAAAAACAAGTAGGCATATTCAAACTTATTGATAAATATGCAGAAAAAATAAAACCCGAACTACATGACGAAATTCGAACATATTTACTTGATTCGTTTAATACAATTAAAGAAAACGGAAGCGATTTCAGCCGTATTAAATTCATAAAAGGTCTTGAAAGCATTCTCCAGAACTATCCGAACACTGCAAATAAAGAAAAACTTATCAGGTTAGCGGGGAAACTCCCAACCGCATATGATGATATTGATGCATTTATAGTAAAATATTCAAAACCTAAATATACATCAGAAAATATTGCAATCAGACTTCTGAGTTATTCAATGGCAACTATAGAACACATACATCCGCAAACACCGGATACTACAGGAAAAACAGAAGCTGAAGCTGTAAAAGGTGCAAATCATCTTTATAACTATGTTCCTGAATGCATGCGTTGCAATAGTTTCCGCTCTAACAAACCTATGGTTTACCAGCTTGAAGACTATCCTGAAATGTTTATAAATGCACAAAAAGCATTTGACCGATATATAGATTTTGCCGAACAAGGCAAGCTAAGTAAGATGTATATTATCAAATTATACAAAGCTCTTCGTCAGGAATCTGAAGGCGTTCTTGATTTGGATTATTCTAAACTGAAACTTACCAAAGAACTTCGCAAAGAATTGGAAAAACCTTTCACATACCCGATAAATCCAGGTAAAAAGGATGTAGTAATAGTTCCAAAACCTCTGCCTGAACCTAAAACTCTCCCGATTACAATAAGAGAAGGCGAGGTAAAAGAACTAAACAAAGCCGTAAAAGAAGAACCCGTTGTAATTATTGAACCTCCAAAAGAAGAAATTGCAGAAATAAGAATTAGTCCGCTTATCACTAAAAGAAAGAGAAAACGTCAGATTGCGGAAGAACATAACCCTCAGGCCAGACCGAAAGAACTTCCGCAGAAAAATAAAAAAGTAAAAGAGAAAAAAGAAACAGTTAGAAGAAACGGCCCAAGAAGATAATAACTATTAATTATCTGTGATTATTTATTAACATTTGTAAAAGTTTTCTTAAAATATTAAATTTTAAAAAATAAAATGCCGATACCATTATTGTACTTAGTAAGAATAAGGGTATTGAAAGTAATGACAGATACAGGTGCTTCATTTAACAGGCCTTATAAACCGTTCGGATTTAACGTAAAAGTTCCTGAAATCGGCGACAGAACACTAAAACTTGCAGAAGGAACGCTGACAAATCTGGTTAAATCACCGGTTGAACCTCTGTTTAACTTTTTAGAAGAAAATGAAGAAGTATTTAACGGAGACATTACATTCCAGATTAACAAAGCATTTGCAGAAAGTTTTACGATAGGTTCTGCAATGCGTATGGAAGATGAAAAAGTCAACGGAATGCCTCCGAAATTTGATATGCACTTCTAAAATACTCAAAAAGTAATATTATTCAAAAGTTTAATATATCAAAACTAACTAACACTACCTAATTTTTCCCCTAATAAAATTTTGCCCCGACATAGTCAGGGCTTTTCTTTTATCTAAAATTTATTCAACGGTTACTGATTTTGCAAGATTTCTAGGCTGATCAACATCTTTTCCGAGAAATTCCGCAATATAATATGCCAGAAGCTGCAAAGGAACCATTGCAATAACCGGAGAAAACAATTCTATAACATCAGGAACTCTGATGATTGAATCAAACAAATCATTAAGTTTTTCATCTTTTGAGTTTGTCAAAGCAATCATGCGAGCATTACGTGCTTTTGCCTCTTCACTGTTAGAAAGCAGCTTTTCATAAACACATCCGTTCATCAATATTGAAAGAACCGGCATCGTCTCATCAAGCATAGCGATAGGACCGTGTTTAAGCTCTCCGGCAGGATATCCCGTAGCATTGATATAACTTATTTCTTTAAGCTTTAATGCACCTTCAAGTGCCGTCGGATAATTAATACCTCTTGCAATATAAATAAAATCTTTCGTAGCGGCATAACGTCTTGCACATTTTTGAATATCATCGGTATTTGCAAGAATTCTCTCAACCTTCTGAGGAAGAAGCATCATTTCGGTTTTGAGAGTGGTAAGCATTCCGAGATCCACACATTCTTTAACCTCAGCCATGTATAAAGCCAGCAGATAAAATGCCATAAGCTGTGCAATATAAGACTTTGTAGCAGCAACAGAGACCTCTATTCCGGCATTTACAGAAATTAAGCTGTCTGCCAGTCTGGCCATTGCTGAATCCGGACGATTAGTAATAATAAGAATATGAGAACCCTTTTCTTTTGATTGTTTTATAGCAGTAAGCGTATCAGCGGTTTCTCCGGATTGAGACACTCCGATAACTAGAGTATGCTTATCAGTTACTGTTCTACGGTAAATATATTCACTGGAAGCTTCAACATCAACCGGAATACCACAGAAATTTTCAATCAGGTATTTGCCAACCATAGCCGCATGAAGAGAAGTTCCGCAAGCAATAATCTGTATCCTGTGTAAATGACGCAAAGTTTCTTTTGTCAGCTTAACTTCGTTTAAGACAATTTCTTCATCAGGAGCATGCAACTTTCCTACAAGAATATTTCTTATAACATCCGGTTGTTCATGAATTTCCTTCAGCATAAAGTGTTTGTAGCCCATTTTACTCAATGCAACAGGCTCCCATGGCAGAACCTCTATTTTTGGAGCCAATTCCATAGCATCACTGTTAATAAGCGTCATTTTATCAGGAGTAAGGGTTACAATTTCATTATCGTTCAAATACATTGCCCGATTTGTATGTTTAATTATTGCAGGCACATCAGAAGCAGCAAAAAATTCACCCTCACCGATACCGACAAGAAGCGGAGCATTTCTCTTTGTTGCAACTATTGTATTTTTATAATCATTATGCATTACACAAAGAGCATAAGCACCCTCAAGTTCTTTTGCTGCCAGACGCACAGCCTCTGTTAAATTTTTTGTTTGGGCATATTTCCTTGCAACAAGGTGTGCAACAACTTCCGTATCTGTCTGCGAACGGAATGTACAGCCTTCAGAAGAAAGTTTTTCTCTAAGTTCTTTATAATTCTCAATAATTCCGTTATGAACAATAGCCAGATGTCCGCATGTACAAGTATGAGGATGAGCGTTCAATACGGTAGGAGCACCATGTGTAGCCCATCTGATATGTCCTATACCACATGTTGCAGTTTCAAATTCACCTTTATGATTTGAAAGCACATTACATAAATTTTCAAGTTTTCCTTCTGCTTTATACACTTTAACATCATTATCACATTTAACGGCAATACCCGACGAATCATAACCGCGGTATTCAAGCTGTCTCAAACCGTCGATTAAAATATCAACAACCGATTTATTACCGGTATAACCTATAATTCCACACATATCTTCTCTCCAATATAAAATTAAGACTATAGATATATTATAGCATTAGAATTTATAAAACCATGAATCCTTATAAAAGTTTTACAATAATCAAATACCCTAATTTATCAGAACAGGTTCTGTTGTTCTACAGCATTTCTATACCCAAGATGCCTGTATGCTGCAGGAGTAGCTTTTCTGCCCCGCGGAGTTCTCTGCAGTAAACCAGCCTGCAACAAAAAGGGTTCACAAACATCTTCCAATGTTCTTGAATCTTCACCGAGTGCTGCAGCAAGAGTTTCAATACCAACAGGCCCTCCGTTATATTTTTCAATAATTGTAGTCAAAAGCCCCCTGTCCGTATTGTCAAGACCATATTCGTCTATACTTAATACATCAAGAGCCTTATTAGCAATTTTTTCATTGACGGCACCGTCATATTTAACAAGAGCATAATCACTAACTCTTTTTATAAGCCTGTTTGCAATACGCGGAGTACCTCGTGAACGTCTTGCTATAGCTAAAGCACCGTCATCTGAAATTTCTATTTCCAAAATTCCTGCAGTTCTTTTGATAACCTGAGCAAGTTCCTCTTCTGTATAAAATTCAAGTCTGTGAATTATACCAAATCTGTCACGCAATGGTCCGGAAAGTTCTCCTGCCTTTGTCGTGGCACCGATTAATGTAAATTTTGGCAGCGGAATCCTCAATGTTTTAACTGTCTGGCTTTTACCTGTCGTCATATCAAGGTAAAAATCTTCCATTGCCGGATATAAAATTTCTTCCGCAACTTTATTTAGTCTGTGGATTTCGTCAATAAAAAGAATTTCGCCACCTTTTAATGACATAAGGATACCGATTATATCCCGCGGACGCTCAAGTGCAGGGGCAGAAGTTATTTTAATTTCTACACCCATTTGTTCTGCAATAACACCGGCAAGTGTAGTCTTTCCAAGTCCCGGCGGTCCGTAAAACAATAAATGATCAAGAGGTTTTTCTCTTTTTTTTGCAGCCTCAATAGTAATTTTCAGGGCCTCTTTCAATGCAGACTGCCCGATATAAGAGTCAAAGCTTTTAGGCCTTATTGAATTTTCAAAATTTCTGTCATATTCTACCGCTTCTGGTTTTATAACAGGATTCTTTGCATTTATATCAACTTTTTTATTAGTGTTATCGTCTGCAATTATACTCATTGTCTTTCCTTAGATTTCATGATAGCATAAAATAAAGGTTAAGAAAAATTTATTAAGAAGTTATAGGGAGAGAAAATGAAAGTATCTGAACGTTTAGAAAAGATTCCTCCGTATCTTTTTGCGGAGATTGACAGAAAGATTGCCGAGGCCAAAGCAAAAGGTTTTGATATTATAAGTCTGGGTATAGGCGACCCTGATAAACCGACCTTGCAGCCAGTTGTTGATGCGATGCATAAAGCTATCGATAACCCTAAAAATCATGATTACCCGCCATACAACGGTACAGAACAATTCAGAAAAGGTGCTTGCGAATGGATGAAAAAACGTTTCGGAGTAGAGCTTGATGCTGATAAGGAAATGTTATGCAATATAGGGTCAAAAGAAGCTATTGCACACGTATTTTTTGCATTTGTTGACAAAGGAGACTACACGCTTGTTCCGGATCCGGGATATCCGGTTTACCACAATGCAACGATATTTGCCGGAGGAACACCTTACCATATGCCGTTATTAGAAGAAAACGGCTATCTTCCAGATTTTGACAAAATTCCTGAAGATATTGCAAAAAAATCCAAAATTATGTTTTTGAATTATCCTAATAACCCTACAGGTGCTGTTGCGGATCTGGAGTTTTTCAAAAAAGCTGTTGACTTCTGTAAAAAATATGACATTCTTCTCTGTCAGGATATGGCATATTCGGAAATGACCTATGACGGATACAAAGCACCTTCAGTACTTCAGGTTGAAGGAGCTAAAGATGTCGCGATTGAATTTTATTCACATTCAAAATCATACAATATGACAGGATGGCGTGTTGGATTTGTTTGCGGTAACGCAGATGCAATTAAAGCTCTGGGAACAATCAAAAATAATATTGACAGCGGCACATTTAAGGCTATTCAAGAAGCAGCAACGGCAGCTTTCACTATTGATAATACATACATTGAAGAATTGAATCATATGTATCAGCAAAGACGTGACGCTGCAGAAGCAGGACTTCGTGAACTCGGATGGAATATTAAACCGTCTAAAGCAACATTTTACTTATGGCTGCCTGTTACCAGAGGAATGTCTTCTGAAGAATTTGTAACGGCAATGCTGGAAAAAGCTCACGTTGTGGTTCCGCCCGGAAACGGCTACGGACAATACGGCGAAGGCTACTTCCGTATAGCTCTTACAAAGGACGTTGATACCATTAAAGAATGCATAAGAAGAATGAAAGAAGCAGGCATTCATTATTAACTTGAAAAGGCGGTTTTGCACCGCCTTTTAGCTTTTGCTTAAATATTATTAACGTAATTGTTTATTGAAACTTAATATGATATAATTTTTATATGGAATGTCCAAAATGCGGTTTAGAAATAGATGAGAGAACGATTGTTTGTCCGAACTGTAAAAAAGTTCTTAAAGTTGTTTGTCCCGTCTGTAAAACAATAAATAAATCCAATACCTGTAAAAACTGTGGTTATGTAATTATCGGTAAATGCAACCGGTGCGGAAAAATTAATCTTACGGGTGATAAAAAGTGCAAAAAATGCGGCTTTGATCTTGAGCAGAGTGTAATTCTTAATGAATCCAACACCGATAAATTTGTATGCGTTACTCTGGAATTTCCTAATATGAACGAAATGAAAGTAGTTCTTGGCTCTGCAAAGCTTCTGAATAAATTTAAACAGAACATTGATAAAATTATTCTGGATACGGCAAAAGAAGTAGGGGTAAGACGTCAGATTGTCGGGAATAAATATGTTATAAGATTTGATAAAGATTATACATTTAACAGTTCGGCAAATACGGCAATAAATACTATTACTAAAATGCTTACGGAAATTACAAAAGTTAATTTTCGCCTTACAAATAAGAAAAATGCAACAACCCGTTGCAATGTTTTTATGTTTTTGAGAACAACCAAAGATAATCCTTATAACATTGACTCAGGATTTAACATTAACATGGTTGCTTATTCTGATGACATAAAACAGCGAATGCTTAACACATTTCAGGTAATTGCGGATGAAGACACCGTTGCCGCACTTACCAAAGAAGGTTACTATTGTTCTCCGCTCAGTTCTACAATGCTAAACGGCAAAATGGTTATGTTTTCTCAGGTTGATATTTCGAAATATATTATTATCAACTATGATGAGCTTATCGACAGAGAAGAAGAGGCTCAAATTCCTAATTTTGTCCAGAATATGCTTATAGAACAGGATAAACTTGACGGGGAAGCCTTAAGCAAAATGGAAAAACCTTATGATCCGGATGCTATTTACGATATTGAAACTATTCACTTTAACGAAATAAAATGTGACTTCATAAGAACTCAGAACATAGATGTATTTTATCATCTGGTTAACAAATTTCAGGCTGTACCAAAAGGAATTACAGCCCTTAAAACGGATCCTCTGTATGTACCGTATTCCCTAAAAGTTTTGACTTCTATTGCGGATCTGGGTATTTATAAAAATATTATTACAGTTACCTGCTATGATGAAATGAAATATTCCCCGTATTCTTTCTTCAGAGATCTTGTTGCGGCTATCTTTGAATATACAGTTTCCCAGCAATTATTCTCGGAAAACGATTTTTCAATGTTCCGCTCTATAGATAACAACGGTCTTATAAAAGATTTGGTTACATTAAAAGAAAGAAATATAGATAATCCACAGGATACAAGACTTACGTATTTTGATATATTTCTTACTCTTTTACAGGCAATACCTAATACATTAATATTTATAGAAAATTTCGATTATATTGATTCAAGCTCATATGATGTATTGAAATATCTCTTCGGGGCATTTGAACAGCTTGACATCAGCTATTTAATCCAGTATTCCAAAGATTTTTCACTGCATAAGGACATGCATTTCCTTCTTGGCAAACCTTATTATACGGAAATAACACTCAAACCTACTCCTTTTGAGAAAATGATTGAGGAAAATAAAGAATATTACAGGAATATTATGGAAACATTCTACTTCCAGCGTATTGCCAAATATTCATACGGAAGTATTTTGTTTCTTGATATTGCACTACAGTATTTAATTGAAGCTGGAGTATTTGAGGCTACGGATGACACCATTAATCTTATCAATCCGAAAACAATCATCATTCCGTCCAGCTTAAACAAACTGATAAAAAGAAGATTAAATCTTTTACAGGATTATCCTGATGCAATTAAATTCCTTACAGAGGTTGTTCTTTTGGGGCCAAGAATCGACCAGAAAACCATTAAAAGTTTAGGCGGCAATAATATTGACGATGTTATCGAAAAACTTTCTGACATGGGATATATCTATTTCTATAATAACTGCATGTATTTCCCTAATTACAACCTTTTGAGAGCGAACTTACTGGAAACATTAAATAAAGATCAGCTAAAAAGAGTAGCAGAAGAACTGTTTGAAAAAGTATTTGATAATTCCATGCCTGCACCGGAAAAAGCGTATTTATACGGCTTACTGGATGACCATAAGTCCGAATTTCTTGAATGGGAAAAACTTGCTAAAATTAACCTTTCCCTCGGTGACTTTAATGCTTATTTGAATTGTGCAAATAAAATTCTGGATTTGCTTGACCTTAATCAGGACGAAGAAGCTCAAGAAAATATTGATCGTTATAAATTGGAACTTTACGAAAATATTGCGAACAATCTTTTTGAATACAATCCGGAAAAAACAGAACGATTAGCGGAAGCAACACTTGCAAACCTTGAAAAAACTACGGATTACGAAAAGATTATTACACTCTGCAACAAAATGATTCAGGGATATCTTTTCACCGGTAATTACATGCATGCATTAGAACTTACTCATAAAGTTCTCGGCTTACTTCCGAATTCATCAATAGACCCGACTACAACAAATTTTAACCGATATTTCTTCCTTATGAGCGTTGTGCATGTTGAGATATTATTTAACATCGGAGCCTGGGAAGACTGCCTTGACATCGGATACAGTGTCTTGAATGTTGTAAATCAAAATACGCTTGATATTTTAAAACCTGATTATATGACAACCGAACAGTTTGAATCAGTTATTATGGACACTATCGGGTATGTCGCCATGGCTAATATTCTTCAGTTAAAAGGGAATGTTCAGGAATTTTTAAATATTGTAAGAACTGATCTGGTGAATGTACCCCACTCATATGATATCTTTATGGCCTTACAGGATTTGATATTCGGCAGAATACCACAGTATGATAAATCACTTGTTTCGGATAAAGATAAATTTTCAGGAGTAATTTACCATATTATAGAAGCTTTTGTAAGATGCAGACACGATTATAACGTATTTGCGGAAGAAATTTATGAAGCCAAAATTCTGGCAAAATATAACGGATTGTACCAGCTTGAATTATTTACTGATTTAATGATTGCTTACTCATATATTAGACTGAATTCTCTTGAAAAAGCATCATTAATTATTTATAAGATTATTAAAACTGCAAATGAAAACGGTATGACCAATGTTCTATACCTTGCATGGTATATCATGAGTGAATTGAACCTTGCTCAAGGAAGATATATTGTCACATACGGCATATTAAATAATTCTCTTATTCAGCTTGAAAAAACAGAAAACACAAATGAATATCTGCTATTATTATTTAAATATAATATGTATAAGGTATTGAGATTTAAGGGTCAGGATGAAAATGCAGAAATATGTCTGGCTCATGCACAATATATAGCTCAAAAATACAATATAGTGTTTGAATTTGATACAGACCCTAACCATTTTATAGCCCTTGTGGATCCTGACGATGAAACAATCCCGCAGGAATCGAATAAATACGAAAACGCAGACATCAATGAGGTTTTAAACCCTGAAAGTGAGGAATAATGAAAATATTATTTGCAGCCGCTGAAGTAGCACCATTTTCAAAAGCCGGAGGACTGGCTGATGTTATAGGAAGTTTACCCAAAGAGCTTGAAAAACAGGCGGAAATTGCAATATTTACCCCTCTGCATGGCTGTATAGATGTTGACAAATACGGAATTAAAGAACTGGAGAATTCATCACTCTGGCTTACTTTCGGTAATCAGGGACACCGATTCAGACTATTTATGTGTAAACTTCCGGGCACAGATATAAATGTATTTTTTGTTCATAATGACTGGTACTTTACATGTTTTAAAGAAGTTTATCCGAAATGGCTGGACACGAGATACGAACATGAACGATATATTGCATTTTCGCTTGCTGTAATGGAATATGCAAAACTTCTTAATTTCAGAGCGGATGTAATCCATGCCAACGATTGGCATACAGCAATGATTCCTGTCTATTTAAAAAGCAATTACAGATACGATGAATACTGGCAAAATACAAAAACAGTCTTTGAAATCCATAATCTCGCATATCAGGGGGTATGGTTTGAAGATGTTCTCGACTTCGCAAATATGAGAAAAGATATAGTTTACAATGAATGGGGTGTTGAACATTACGGCAAAGTAAACTGGATGAAAGGTGCAATAAATTACTCTGATGCGATTATTGCGGTCTCCCCTACTTATGCCAGAGAAATTCTTACGGGTGAATACGGAGAAGGCATGGATTACACTTTGCGAGGAGCTACATATAAGCTGCACGGCATCTTAAACGGAATAGATTATGACGTATTTAACCCGAAAAAGGATAAAGCTATTGTTAAAAATTATGATGTTAAAAGCATTAAAAATAAAGAAGAAAATAAAAAGAAAGTATGCGAATTTTTCGGACTTAAATACAATGCGGAAAGACCGTTGTTTGCGTGCATTTCCAGACTTGTTCCTCAAAAGGGTTTTGACTTAATCAGACAGGCTGAAAATGATTTAAAGAATACCCCTGCGGATTTTGTATTTTTAGGAAGCGGAAATCAGGATTACGAGAATCTTTTGATATGGCTTTCAAATAATTCTGCTAATATAAGAGCGTACGTCGGCTACAGAGCGGATATGGCTAATCAAATCTATGCTGGAAGCGACTTTTACCTAATGCCTTCAAAATTTGAGCCATGCGGCTTAAGTCAGTTAATTGCAATGCGATATGGCTCATTGCCTGTTGTACGGGCAACAGGAGGTCTTGAAGATACTGTTATAGGTTATCCTTTAGCTGATTCTACCGGATTCAAATTCTGGGGCTACGACGGCGGAAGCATGATGTCTGCAATAAACGGTGCATTAGAAGTTTACAAAGACAAATACACCTTCAATGCAATGAGAAAATCCGCTATGGAATCTGATTTTTCATGGAAAAAGAGCTCTAAAGAATACATGAATTTATATAAACAATTAACCAACAAATAAAAAAAAGTTGCCATTAAAATTAGTGGCAACATTAAATAAACACGAGGATATTAAGAGAGAGAGTATAAAGTACGTTTATGTTTAATGCTATTAACTTCTTTTATTATCTTTTCCCAACTGTAATACTTAGATTTCCCTTACATTTATATAAAGGAAATTTTTCGATGAAAATTGACTAAATATAAATATATTGTTAAGAAAACTTAACATTAATAATCGCTACTACTCTATATAGATGATTTATAAAAAAACCTTGTCATAATGAAAATATAATGGTATAATTTTTATATAAATAAGCAAAGAGAGATAAAAAGATAGGATAGTTATGGATTTCGATATTGAAGATTTTTTAAGAAAAGCGGTATCTATTGCAGCATCAGACGTTCACCTTGCAGTAGGCGAACATCCGACGGTTCGTAAAGACGGCAAAATTATGAAAATTAATATGCCTGTTTTAACTGATGATGATATAGACCATGCTTATGAAATTCTCTTACCGAGAAGTGCTAAAGATAACCTTGAAAATGTTTATGACTTGGATTTTGCATATGAAATTCCGGGATTTTCCAGATTCAGGGTTAATTTGAGCCGTCAACTCGGTAAAAATAAGCTTGTTATTCGTTTAATTCCGTATTATGTAAGAAAAATCGCAGAATTAAACCTGCCGCAAAGTATTGAACAGTTTGCGAAATTGAATCACGGTCTTGTTCTTATTACAGGTCCTACAGGTTCAGGTAAATCTACAACTATCGCATCTATTATTGATTACATTAATACAAATTATCCGAAACATATTATTACTATTGAAGACCCTATTGAATTTATCTTTAATAACAAAAAAAGTATTGTTTCACAGCGTCAAATTCTTGTTGATACTGCGTCATTCCCTGATGGTGTAAAATATGCATTAAGACAGGATCCTGATGTTATATTTATCGGTGAAATTCGTGACAGAGAAACTATTTCTTCAGCATTGAAGGCCGCAGAAACAGGTCACCTTGTATTTGCGACAATTCACACAAATGACGCAGTACAAACTGTTGATAGAATTATCAACATGTATGAACCTTCTGACAGAGATTTTGTTCGTCATCAGCTCGCACAAATCTTAAGGGGTACTGTTTCTCAGAGATTAGTACCGCTCAAAGACGGCTCTGGAAGACGTCCTGCATGTGAAGTTCTGGTTATTACGTCAACTGTTAAAGATTTTATTGAAAAAGACGAACTTGACAGTATTTATGATTTAGTTAAAAAAGGTTCGTTTAACAGCATGATTACAATGAATATGTCATTGTTTAATCTTTGTGCAAATGATTACATCACAGAAGAAGTTGCAATGCAGTTCTCTGATGACAGAACAGAATTACAACAGATGTTGAAGGGCGTATATCAGGGTACTAACGGTTAATAGTCATGGAAACCTTTGTCACTGACGCAATTAACTTGAAATCTTATAATCTTAGCGAATCAGATAAGATTATGGTTATGTATTCCCGTGACAGAGGATTAATACGCGGAGTTGCCAAAGGTGTTAAAAAGCCGAAAAGTAAGCTCGGTGCAAGAATGGATTTACTTGTAGCCAATAAATTAATGCTTCATAAAGGTAAAAATCTTGATACAATTTCTCAGGCCGAGGCTTTAAATACTTTTAATGCAACTCGAAGGAACATGGATAAAATATTTTATTCAATGTATGTTTCTGAAGTTGTAAATAATTTTGGGATAGAAGATGATCCTTGTTCCGCAGTAATATTTGATTTGTTATATGAGACATTAACGACAATAGCTCATGCTGAAGATAAAATACAAATTATCAACACAGTTTTGAAATTTCAGCTCAAAATGATGAGAGTTTCAGGCTTTTCACTTGAACTGGACAAATGTCTGTGCTGCGGTAAAGCCATAGAGAATGAAAATATGTATTTCTCCGGACGGCTTGGCGGTGTTGTTTGCAGAGAATGTAATGAACACTACGGATTAACCGACATTATGCACTACAAACTCCGGGATTTTCTCTCGGCTCTTGCGAATACTGAATTTGATGATGAATCAGAATATGAAAAAAAGGCAACCGAAAAAATATGTCTTGTAAGCTTTGAACTTTTGAAATCATACATTAATTCTCACTCGACAAAAAAATTCCATTCAACAGCAATCTTACAGGAAGTTGTCTAAGGCAGATTTTTAAAGTAATCCTTTTCAGTTAATGCCCTATATGTACACCCCATACCATTATTGCGTTCAGAACTATTATAATCGCAATCAAAAGCATTCCAGCCTGAACCCGGTCTGAGTGGAGATTCCGGAGAACCTATAGGAATAACTTTTTGTTTATCAATAGCAAATGAAAATAAATCATGCCCCCATGCATTAGGCCCTTTGCGATAACCGTTTACATCAACTGAAATAACGATACCAAGACTTCTATTTGATGAGTTATTAATCATTAAAAACATACCGTCAGTTAAAATTGCCTGCCCTTCATCAAACCATTCCAAAGTAACATTTTGTTTCTTGTTATAAGTTTTATATTTTGACACACGAGAAAAAATATCACCTTCTTCCGGACTGATATCGGCAGTAATACATCCGTTTTGCCCGCAGGAACTGAATTGTTGAATATATTTTTTAAATACAGGAGCAAAAGTATTATTAGGATAATTATCCCATGTAATATCAAGCCCTTCCTCATAACTCATACGCTGGATAGCTTGTTGAATTACCGAATAAGCTTTTTGCAGACCCGTCTGCAATTCTTTATGCTGCGTCGAATTAAGCAGAGCAGGCAGTGTCATTGCAGCAACCACACCGATAATCCCCAATGTAATTAAAACTTCAGCCAGCGTAAATGCAACATTAGTTTTCACAAAATCTCCTTAGTTCACAATATTAATACCAACTTTGTTAATTATTATATTTTATGTTGGTACTAATGTCAAGGTATTAAAATAAAGGTATCAATATAATGAACATAAATGAAAAGATTTCTGCAAGGATAAAAGAACTTAGAGCCGAAAGACACTTAACAGCCGAAAAACTTGCCTGGTATTCAGAACTTTCAAAAAGCTGTGTTACATACGCAGAAAAAGCACAGAGAGATATTAGAATCTCCACAATAGAAGCAATCTGCAAAGGCTTAAACATTACGATTGCAGAATTCTTTGCCACATTTAAAGATTAAATAAAAAAGGTGCATTATGAATACACCTTTTAATTTTTATTTCTGCATATTTATTTCTCAAAATTATTCAACAATACAATACTTATATTCAGGATGTTGAGCAAGCGATTTTTCAATTTCTTCAAAAGTTTTAAGCCCCTGAGTTGCACCGAATTCTGAAACAGCCCCTGCCGAATTAACAGATGCGTACATAAGAGCTTTACCTATATCAGCATTTGTTCTGCCAAGAGCGGCACAGAAAGTTGATGCAAAAGCATCCCCAGCACCTAATGTAGATACAACAGGTCCTTCAAAAATCGGACATTGATAGAACTTTTTACCATCATATGCATAGGCTCCATAACCACCGTCGGTAATAACAATAACCTGATAATCTCTTACTTTTAATCTTTTGAACATTTCTTTAACATCCGGATGAATAAGCTCTTCAGAAAATTTTTCATCACGTGTATCAGGCCTTACCTGAATTTGAGTTGCAAGAGAGGCTTCTTCTTTGTTCATAACAACAATATTCGCATTTTCAAGAATTTTTTTCAGGTAATTAAATCCCTTTTTAATACTTGATGAACCGGCATTAAAGCATACATAAACATTATTCTCGTGAGCAAATGTTGCAATATCGTCAAGAACCTTAGTACTGTCACCATTCATTGGAGCTATATAGAGAAGTTTCGCATTTTTAATAGCTTCAAAATTGATATCTTGTTTCGTAATCATAGCATTAGCACCACGGTGGGCCAGAACTGTTCTATCACCTTGAAAACTTACAAGAATAATAGAAAAACCCGTACTAATTTTTGGATCCTGAATTATATTTGACAAATCGACATTTTTATCTTTAAAAGATTCAAGAACCCCGTCTGAATAAATATCATCACCAATTTTAAAAATTGCACTTGTTTTTAATCCTAAATTTGCAAAGTTCATGGCAGTATTAACACCGCCGCCACCGACATTTGAAGCAAAATCAGTTATTTCTACTTTAGCACCGTAAGGGTAACTCATAAATTCAGACTTTTTATTTTTAGTAAACACTGAAACAATGTTTGCATCGTCACTTTCAACAAAAACATCCATTGTTGCACTTCCGATTGTTATTACGTCACACATAACTTTCTCTCCATATAAATCTGATATCCAGTGATTTAATCTTAGCATAAACAGAAATTATGTTACATTATATTAATATTCGGGCAAAAAAATATCTTTAGCAACTTAAAATAAACGAGTAAATATACATTTTATTTTGAAAGGACATGCCTTAATGAGAATACAAAAAATTACATTTACCACTAACACCTCACTAATAAACAAAAAAAATGAAGATAAGTCCAAATCTTCCGATTTACACCAATATAAGACAACAAATAAACCATTTGCATACAGAGATTTTAATATTAATTTTACAGCAAGACTTTTCAGAACACCCGAAAATTTTTATGCTCAACCGTTTAATCAAAACGGAATGCCTCAAACAATGAAAGAATACCTCTATGATGATTTTGAGGACAGACAAAAAATGCCGCCGGCACAAATGCTTAAACTCGTTTTTAATGATATCAATGACGCAAACTCTCTTGAACAGGTAAAACAAATATTCCCTCAAGAATCCCTATTTGCAAATCTGTCCGATACCCCGAAAAGGAATTCCAGAAGCGGCGTTCTTGCTGAAATCGAATTGCTGAAAGAGGAAGACAAGCCGCTGTTTAAAGACGGAACAAACCACCTCGGAATGTATATTCTAAAGAAAATTTATCAGGAAGGCAAAACTCTCAAAGAAATCAATACCGATTTTGAAAAAGATTTATCAACATATTATAAAGGTCTAAGCCCGATTCAATACGAAACACTTAGTGCGTACGGAATAAAATATCCGAATAATTCATTCTGGAAATCACTCACCGCAACACGAGAAGAATTTCCGTATGAATATAAACCGAGAAAAGCTGTTACACCACGGACCCCAAATAGCAACCAGCCTCACCAAACAGACAAACCTGTTGTACAAAACAAACCGATTCGTGAAAAGAAAAAATTTGATAATGTCAAAGACTGGGAAATTGATAAACTGGCAGATGCACTTGTAAAAGGCAACGGCTCAAAGACTGAGACCGAAAAACAAATAAAAAAGAAGAATATTCAAAATGAAGAGACTCAGAACTTTGTCGCTAAATATATGGGTGAGATTAACTCCATCGTTCTGGAAAAATTACATATTTCCGAAGATATGAAAGATTATTTTGAAAACTACGACGACTTAACAAAATCCCAACGGGAAAAATTTGAAAGTTATATGAGAAATCCTTATATAAATGACCTTCGTTCAAAAGTAATGTCATCAACGATAAGATTATTCTTCGATCTTTATGGTGCTGACGGAAATAATGAAGATTTTCAAGAACTGCTTGAATATGCTCATAACATAAAGCCTGAAAGAATTGCCCGCCAAAAAGAACACGACAGAATACAAGAACTTTACGAAAAAGAACTCGGTATTTTTGATACACAAGCAAATGAAACACCGACGGAAACTACAATAGATGATATGGATGATGAAGATGAAACTCTTACCAAATACCAGAAATTATTTGATGAAATCAAAAAAGAATATAACGTCGAATCATATGACTTTGTAACTAAGAACGGAGAAAAAGTTACAATTCTGTCAAACCTTCAGGAAGCATTACAGGAAAAACTTGAAGCCGAAATGAAGTTTATGCCTAAACAACTTGTAAATAATTTTATCAAATACGTTAAAAATAATCCAGCAGCAACAGAACCATATATACTAACAACATTACTGCAGTCAAAAGGAATTGAACTTCCGGAAGACAGCAGATTAATGCCTGAAGAGCAGGCGTTTGAAACAACGCTTGTAATGTATCAGGATTATACAGATAATAATCAAACTGAATCCAGAGCTGCTCAACAAGCAATTACAGATGCCTTTATTGAAATGACAAAAGAAGAAATAACACCTGCACTTTTCAGGCTTGGATTATTTGAATTTATAGACCTGTACAAATCAATGCAGCAGGAAGGAAGACAGTTTATTCTTAATGAATCCGGCAAAATTAACGAAAAATATAATGAATATAAACGTCCTCTTTCCGATTCAGAAATAAATAAAGCAACTATTACAGTTATGGACCTGCTAAGGAAATACAACCCAGAAAATACCATAATTAAGGAACCAACACCATTTATCGGCTTTGATTCTGTATTTTATTCAATCAGACTTTTGATACAGAATAAAGATATGGCTAAAGAAAGAGAAAACTTGAAAGATGATATCAGAAAATATATAAAAGAATACGGCGGTTCCATAAGATTTTTACTTGATAAGAAAATGCCGGAAGCTTTAAAAATGGCAAAATTGGAACAGTTCTTATGCAGTTATGCATATGATAAACCGGGTCTTATTCTTACATATGCCGCACTTAATAAAGACGGCATGAACTATCTAAGAGATCATAATACCAAAATGTATGACTTTTTGAAAAAAGAAGTCTTAATGAAAATGCCTATGTTAACACAATTTGAAAATAATAAAAAATAAAAATCTCCTCCTTTCATAATACAAGACAGAGCGGAAACTTTAATAATAAAGTTTCCGCTCTGCGATTTCTAATATTTAAATTACTGACAGTTAGCCTTTTCCTCTTCGGAAACGCCTTTAATAGTAAGGTTAACACGACCCTTATCGTCAATTTTAATAACCTTAACGATTACTTCCTGTCCAATTTGCAGATGAGGTTCAATAGTTTCTATACGTTCATTGCAAACTTGAGAAATATGAACCATACCATCTTTACCAGGAGCGAGTTCAACAAATGCTCCGATAGGAATAATTCTGACAACCCGGCCTCTTACAACCATACCAGGTTCAGGTCTGAATGTAAGATCTTTAATCATTTTTCTTGCAATTTCAGCACCTTCCTGATCGTTGGAAGTAATTGTTACAACACCGCTGTCCTGAATATCAATCTCAGCACCGGAAGCGTCTATAATTGCACGGATTTGCTTTCCGCCAGGTCCGATAACCGTTCCGATATCCTCAACAGGAATTGTCATTGTAGTAATGCTCGGTGCAAATGGAGAAAGGTGATCTGCAGGGGCAGTAATAACTTTTCTCATTTCACCTAATATATGCAATCTTCCTTCTTTAGCCTGGAACAAAGCTTTGCGTAACGTTTCGTTCGGAATACCTTTAGCTTTCATATCCATTTGAAGAGCAGTAATTCCGGTATCATTACCTGTAACTTTAAAGTCCATATCGCCGAGGAAGTCTTCTATGCCTTGAATATCTGTTAATACAACAGGTTCGTAACCTTCTTCTTTAATCATACCCATTGCAACGCCGCCTATCATGCATTTAACAGGAACACCGGCATTCATCAAAGCCATAGATGAACCGCAAGTTGAGGCCATAGATGTTGAACCGTTTGATTCAAGAACATCAGATGTAACACGGATTGTATAGCCGAATTCTTCCTGAGAAGGAAGTGCCGGTACATTAGCTCTTTCAGCCAAGTGTCCGTGTCCGACTTCACGTCTTCCAGGTCCTCTTAAAGCTTTTACTTCACCTACGGAGAAACCCGGGAATATGTATTTGTGCATATAAGTCTTTTCTGTTTGAGGATCAACACCGTCAAGCTCCTGTTTCATACCAGGACCGGCAAGAGTTGCAACAGAAAGAACCTGAGTTTGTCCTCTTGTGAAAACAGCTGACCCATGGGCTCTAGGAATAACACCTACTTCACACCATATTGGACGAACTTCGGTAGGTTTTCGACCGTCAGCTCTTACGCCTTCATCAAGAATCATAGAACGCATAACTTTCTTTTCTGCAGCTTTAAATTCTTCTGCAACAAAGTCAACGCCGGTTTCTTCAATCATTTTTCTGATTGCGTGATCTTCAGGAAGAGCATCAATTTTTTCTTTCACAAGTTTTTTAGCTTCTTCAAGTTTTTCCTGTCTGTAAGTTCTGTCAAAATTATGATAAGCATCAACAATCATATCATGAGCAGTTTCGTGAATAATATTCTTAATTTCCGTAGTATCATAAGGGTTTACAAATTCTTCTCTTACAACACCGCAAGCCTTTGCAAATTCAACCTGAGCATCACACTGTTTTCTGATTTCACCCTGAGCAAATTCAACGGCAGCCATAATATCGTCTTCCGTAACGAATTTACATCCGGCCTCAACCATAATAACGCTGTCGTGAGTACCCGCAACAACGATATCCAAATCGGATTTATCAGCCTGCTGGTGAGTAGGATTTGCGATCATATTACCGTTTTCATCTCTTGAAACTCTGACGGCACCAATAGGGCCTTCAAACGGAGCACCAGAAAGCATTAAAGCACAAGAGGCACCCAGCATAGCAAGAGTATCAGGTTGGTTCTGCTGATCATAGCTAAATAGTTGAGCAACAATCTGTATATCATTTCTGTAACCTTTAGGGAATAAAGGTCTGATAGGTCTATCAATCAATCTTGAAATAAGAATTGCCTTATCGCTTGCTTTACCTTCAGAACGGTTGTAACCGCCCGGAATACGTCCGATAGCAGACATTCTTTCTTCATAATCAATAAGTAAAGGGAAGAAATCAATGCCGACACGAGGTTCTTTAGACACAACACAGTGAACAAATAACATAGTATCACCGCATCTTACAGTAACAGAACCATTAGTTGACTGAGCATACTTCCCGGTTTCGACAACGACGTTCTTTCCGCCGATTTCGATTTCAAATTTCTTAGTTTCCGGTACCATAATTACCTTTTCTTTCTGCGTTAACCTAACGCCTTAAATCTATACACTTCTAATGTTCAATATAATTATACCGCAAACAAGAAATATTAAAAATAAATTTATAAACATTAATTAATTAAAATGTGGATAATCATCCTTGATTTCCCAGCCATCATGTTCAATTAAAGCACCGCACCATTGTCCGTAATGAGCAGAGGTTCTGTTTACACAACCTCTGCAATAGTAAATGCTTTTAGTTTCATAAATCACCTCCTTTCCCATATATGGGTAACTTTATTACAAGTATTATCTAAAATCCCAAATATGGGTCAATTTTGTTAAGCAAAATAAGGCAATTTGTTACATGAAGGAAAGAGAAAAACTTTACTGTAAATATGTAGGACAAGCTATTAGGGAGATACGGGAAGAAAATTCCGGCAAAAGCGGACTAATGTTTTCTTACGAAAATGATATCCCGAAATCAACGATGTCTCGTATTGAACGCGGTGAAAACGAGGCCCAGCTTGTTACGTTGAAAAAAATTGCAGAAGGATTTGGCTGGAAACTTTCCGAATTGTTTCAGCATATAGAAGAAAAATTACCTGAAGATTTTAAAATTTTTGATGAAGAGCACTACTAATACGTTTTTTCTGGTAAGATAAGACTATGATTACTACAGAAAATATAAAAATACGTCTTCAGCTCCCGACAGATACAGAACATATAGAAACATCCCTGCACCAACTTGGTATTAAACCTTTGAGATGGGCAATTACGGAAGTTGACGGCGAAACACTTAATATAAGCGTATCTTACGAAAAATAACTATGATTACATTTGACAGCTTGACGCTTAGTGCGTGGATAAAGGAGAATAAAGATTTTTTAGAGGGTGCAAGAATTCAAAAAATTCAGCAGCCCACAAGACGCGAACTTGTTTTTACCATAAGGAATCAGGGGGAAACAAAAAAATTCTACATTAACATAAATCCTCAAATGCACCACATCTGCTTTATGGATAAAGAAAACGAATCACGCAGAATGATAGAAATACCTAAAAAGCCGCCTATGTTCTGCATGCTTTTGAGAAAATATCTTGAAAATTCCAAGATTTGCGAAGTAAAACAGCCTCCGTATGAAAGAATTTTGGAATTTTATATAGAGACATTTAATGAATTATCAGAAAAAATTTATCTTTGTTTTGCAATAGAACTTATGGGAAAACACTCAAATGCAGTTCTGTATAATTACGACACAAATATCATAATCGGCTGTGCACATAATGTAGGCTCAGAAAAGAGTAGTGTGCGTGAAATGGCAGGAACTCTTCCTTACACATATCCGCCAAAACAAAATAAAACTGATATTTTAAATTACACCGGAGAACTTGATTATAATTCTCTTAGTACCCATTTTTACGGAATATCAAAATCTTTTGAAAAACAAATATACGCTCAGCCTCTTTCAAAAATAAAAGATTATATAGAATTAAAAAATGTAAAACCCGCGATTTCAAAAGATTACAGAGAATTTTCACTTTTTGCGGAACTAGTTGAAAATCCGAGTTTACAGACTTCTGTAAATAATATGATTGATAACTATTACACATACTATCAGGAAAAAGATAAATTCCAATCGTTAAAAACACACCTGACAACAATAACAAATCAAAAAATTAAAAAGTTTGAAAATTCAATAAAAAAACTTTCCACACAGCTGGAGAGAGAGGAAAAAACCGAAAAATTCAGGCTCTATGGAGATTTGATTATGGCAAACCTCTACAATAATACTGACTATTCGCCATTTATAGAAGTCTTTGACTACGAGAACACCCAAAATATAACAATAGAACTTGATAATACAAAAACACTAAAAGAAAACGCAAATAATTTTTACAAACTGTACAACAAAGGAAAAACATCAAAACAAAAACTCACAGAAATGAAAGAAACATTTACTGCGAACCTTGATTATTATAAACAGGTTATGTATTCGATAGAACGGGCAGAAAATACGTCCGAACTGCTTGAAATAAAACATGAACTTGAACCTGAAAACACGGAAAAGAAAGATAAAACTCATTCCGCAATAGAACCGGTAAAAATTGTCCGCGGCGATTTCACAATATTTATAGGTAAAAACAACAGACAAAATGACTATATAATCTCAAAACTTGCAAAAGATGATGACTTATGGTTCCATACAAAAGACTGTGCAGGCTCGCATGTTCTGCTAAAGGGCGACAATCCGCCTGACAAACTGATATTTGAATGTGCCAAACTTGCAAAAATAAATTCATCTGCACCGTATTCTTCAAAAATAGGTGTGATATATACAAAACGTAAATATTTAAAAAAGCCGCCAAAAGCGAATTTAGGATATGTAACTTACAAAAACGAAAAAGAAATTATTATTGACTAATGGCACATAAATTGGATGAAATTCAAAACAGGATTAATAATATTGCTATGGCAAAGAAAAATGTTATAGCACTTGTGGACTGCGATTCGTTTTTTGTTTCCTGTGAGCAGAAAGTTAATCCTGAACTTAAAGGGAAACCTGTATGTGTTATGTCAGCCAGAGGGCAGTGTGTAATTTCCCGTTCAAAAGAAGCAAAAGCACTCGGAATCCGTATGGGAATGCCGTATTTTCAAGTTGAAGGCAAAATGAAAGAAGCAACCTTTATAAATGCAAGTCATGACCTTTACGGTAATGTGTCAAGAGAAGTTATGTCTATTTTGAAAGAGTTCAGCCCGAATGTTGAAGTTTACTCAATAGATGAAGCTTTTGTTGATTTAACCGGGCTTGAGCGATTATATAAAAAGAATTACCTTGAAATTGCAGAAATGATAAGGAAGGAAATAAAAGAAAGAGTTGACATACCTGTTTCTATAGGCGTAAGTTCAACAAAATCACTTGCAAAACTTGCATCGGATAAAGCAAAAAAACTTGAAGAAGGGATTTTTCTTATTGGTTCCAGGAAAATTCTTCCGGTTCTGGAACGAACAAGCATTGACGAAATATGGGGTATAGGCAGGAATTTATCCGCGTTGCTCAGGAAAAACGGTATTCTTACAGCTTATGAACTTGTTAAACAAAGCGATATCTGGCTTAACAAACAAATAGGCATACGTGGGCTTGAGATGAAACATGAATTGCTTGGTGAAATGGTCTCTCCGGTATCAAATGAAATTAAACTGCCAAAATCCATTCAAAAAACAAGTGCAATGGCAAAATTTACATCCGATAAGGAATATATAAAAAACTCGCTGAATTACCATATCCACAGAGCCTGTGTAAAACTCCGCCGTCTTAATGCAAAATGCCATGGAATCGGCCTTATGTTAAGGACAAAAGATTTTAAAGTTTATTACGACAAAAGAGTTCTGAATCAGGCAACCAGTTTTGAACTGGAGATATCCGACATAATATTTGAAATGCTTGAGGATATGTACAATCCGAATATTCTGTATCGAAGCACCGGAGTTACTCTTGACTCATTTGTTTATAACAATGAAGCCCAGCTTTCTCTTTTTGCTAACAATGAAGAAGAAACCAAAAAAGATAAACTTTCAAAATGCTTTGATAAATTAGAAGAAAAGTTCGGGAAAGACATAATCCAGACCGGTTTTATAACAAAAGATGTCTAACAAAACCATCAATCGTATTGCCGTTATGGCATAGAAAAAATCCCCCTTCCATTTCCCCCTTTAAAAAAGGGGGCTAGGGCTTTGCCTACCTTTTAAGGGAGGTGGCACGAAGTGCCGGAGTTTTTTTAAGGAAGGTGCGGAAACCTTGGTTTCTGCTCACTCGTTCCATTCGGTCGCGTGTTTTCTTTTCTTTCGTCTATTTCTTTTCTTTTTCATCGCAAAAAAAGAAAAGAAATAGACATAATAAAAAATGCATTTATTGATAAAAAAATCCCCCTTCTTTTCCCCCTTTACAAAAAGGGGGCTAAGCATTTGGCGACCTTATTTAATCGAGTAACCCCCCTCACCCCAGCCCTCTCCCGCAAGGGGCGAGGGAGTATTACACCTCGCTTTTTTATGTCTGCCCCCTCACCCTAACCATCTCCCGTAGGGCGAGGAAATAAGTGAGGTGGCACAAAGTAACGCTTTTGCATACTTGCACAGCATTTTATAATATGTTAAAATATAAAAAAATAAAGGAGGACATATGAAAAACTCAATCATAGCTTTAATCCTCACTGGGGGGGGGGGGCAAACCTTCTCATAGCAAGGGTTTTACCTTAGCCGAAGTTTTAATAACACTGGGGATTATCGGAGTAGTTGCGGCAATGACATTGCCAAGTATTATCAACAGAACTCAGAGTAAAGAACTGCAAACTCAATTTAAAAAAGCATATTCTGAATTAAATCAGGCCTCAAGAATGTTTTATAATGATTATGGTATATCTGTTGCCGAATATGCAGCAAGCAACAGTAATAATTACAGATCAGCTTTATTCAAATATTTTAAAGGTGCAAAAGTTTTAAGTGACTGGGACTGGAGCGATCAGGATGAGACGGGCGGTAACTCATCAACGACATTATATGCGATTTACACAATGACAGGCTCTACCAGAACTAATGGTTATTGCGACAATGGCGGATTTACATCTGATGTAAGCGGTAAAATGTATTTATTTAATGATCCGCCAGCCAGCGGTAAAAATGGTCCGGTAATTTGTGTTGATATAAACGGGAAAAAGGGCCCAAATCGTTTTGGATTTGATTATTTTCTGTTTGTATTTACAACAGATGGATTTGTAATTCCTATGGGACAAACTCATCCAAATAATCAAAATAGCAACAGTCTGACTAACACAAACACTTTTGTTACAGGCTCTGAATTTTGTAGGCCAACAGATAATTATAGATATCAGGCAACATGTTCATACTATGCCATTGCAGACAAAAACCCGCAGGGTAACGGAAATTACTGGCAGGACTTTCTTGGAAAAAACAGATAAACAAATTACAAGCCTCAAACACGAGGCTTGTTTATTCTATTAAATAATTTCTCTTAAAATTTTATATGCTAACCGAAATTTTTCATCAGAACACTTTTCCAATTTACTTATAATAAACTTTGTAAGCTCTTCTCTGCTTTGCAAATGCTCTGTTTCCAAAAATTCAGCAACAGGCTTTTGCAAATTTAAGGCAATTTTATCTAACAGCTCAAACGAAGGAAAACACCTGCCGCACTCAATTTTACTCATATGTTTAGAATCAATGCCGACAAGTTCTGCCAGCTCCGATTGCTTTAAGCCTTGTTGTTTTCGAATTTCCTGTATCCTTGAACCTAAATATTTCCTTGTCTCACACATAAAATATCCTTTTTAAAAAGGATAGATTATTTTGTAGCCATTTTAAACAATCTCATTTTACTACATATTGACAATTATATGCAAATTAAGTATAATAATATATATTAAATGACACTATTTCAATAAAAATATCCATATAAGGAGGAGTTGCATGGAAACCAAAATAAACGGCTTTACTCTCGCAGAAGTATTAATAACACTCGGAATTATCGGAATTGTTGCAGCAATGACCCTACCGACTGTTATTGGTAAATACAGAAGTTATGTAACTGTTACACAATTAAAAAAAATGTATTCTGTCGTTTCTCAAGCTATGATGCGTTCTGTACCTGATGGGGATTATAATAATATTCCTGTTACGGACGGTGGAATAGCTGGCACAATGAATTTTTTTAATGATTATTTGAAGACTCAATTTAACATTTTAAAAAGTTGTACAAACGGGACTGAAGGCTGTTGGTCTCAAAAATATAATAAAGCTGGAGCAAAATCAGGGAATACTTATAGCTACGCAGGGAAAGATTCTATGAGCTTTGTAACAGCAGACGGGTACAGCATATCTGTTGATACCTGGAATGCTGAAGATTTTGAAACTGTCAAAACAAGATTTGGAGTTAATGTGACAGGTAAAACTGCAATGGTAGTAATTCATACAGATGTTAACGGAAATAAAAAGCCAAACATTTTAGGTAAAGATGTTTTTGTATATGTTCTTGCGGAAAAAGGACTTATACCTGCCGGCCATGATATGACAAACAACGAAATTGAAACGGAATGTAAAACAACAGGAAATTATTGCTTTGAAAAAATAGTAAGAAATAACTGGATATTAAAGGAAGATGAATTATGGTAAAAAAAGCTCCCGAAATCGGGAGCTTTTTTAGTTTTGTTATTCGTAAATCCATCCGTTTGTCAAATCAATTTTTACAGGCCGTAAAAGCTTCATATAAACCGTTTCATCAGGATTTACTTCAAGTTTTTCACCTTTCAAGGTTGCCCTGACAAACTTCATAAACCAGTTTCTGTCTTTTTTAATCTCTGCAGTAGCAACAAAACTGACTGTTTGATCATTATTTGTTGTAATTAAAGAGTTATCAAGTATAAGAACACCGTTTCTTACGAACCATTTTCCATCCCTAACGTCCAGCAGCTGTCCTTTCAGAGTAGCACCTTTATAAATCAATATAAACTTATCTTTTGTTACAAAATTTTCCTGATTTGAAGCAACATACAAATCACCGGAATGATTTGACTGAGAACTTAAGTATTTTGTAACCTTGACAGGAAGAAGAGTGCCTTCAGGAATTGTACCTACATTTCCCTGAACAGAAGCATTGTCAACAACAAACCCTTCACCTGTTTTATTTCTCATAGCTTCTGCAAGTTTAGCATTAGGATTTAATTTTGCCTGCTCCATCATTTTGTACAAAATAACAGAAACTTCAGCTCTTGTTGCCGGACGGGTAGGTTCAAGCGAGGCTTTACCGTCCGTAGGCATAACAACAAGCATATTCAAAATTTCAGATTTTCCTGCAGGTATTAAAAAGCTTTCAGGAACAGATGCAGCATCAGCATATTTACTCAAAACTTCTTTTGCCTTAGCTTCACTGATTTGTTCTGTTGTAAGAGCATTTACCGCAACAGTAATCGATTCTGCACGTGTAACGGTATCATCCGGTCTGAAAGGTTCACCGGAAGGCGGACAGGAGATCAAATCAAAAAATACTGATTTTTGAATTGCATCATAAGCCCAGAAATCCTCAGTAATATCGGTAAAATTTACAGGCTGTGCGACGGAAGTATGCTCTTGCCCGAGAGCTTTTATAGCCATTGAAGCAAATTCCGCTCTTGTTACATTTTCATCAGGTCTGAATGTTCCGTCAGGATAACCGACAATTACACCCTTATCCGATAAGATATCCATCTGCTCTGCTGCCCAGTGATTTGTAGGCACATCTGGAAACTGGAATGCCATAGCAGGAAGTGCAACGGAAAAGACCAGCATTGCCGTCAATATTTTGAAAATATTTTTCATAACCAACTCCTTACTTTATATACACAAAGCCATGATACACGTAATTCATTATTTCAGCAACCTTTAATAAAGTTATGTAAATAATAAAATTCCCTTACTTAGTTTATTATCATCATCAAATACCCTGTTGAGCAATGCTCTTTTTACTCTGATTGCAAAAGATATAAATGAAATCAATATTGTTGTTACATCAGGAGAGAAATGAATATTTTAAAAAAATTTATACTGTATTTACTCATTATTATATCTTTAAACCTAAATAGCTGTTATGCCGAAAGTAACCAGTTAACTTTAAACAAATATCCTGACTATGCTTATGAATATCTGGGAAACGACAGATTTGAGAAATTCAACCGTAAAATGTTTAACTTTAACTCAAAGCTTAACAAATACGCACTCAAACCAATGCATATTCTCTGGGCATCAATAATGCCGCAGTATGGAATGGACAGGATTCAGTATATGACAAATAACATTGAATATCCAATAAGATTAATGAGCAGTCTCATCCAGAGAGATTTTAAAACCTCAGGCAGGGAAACCGTAAGGTTTTTGACAAATACCACAATAGGTCTTGGCGGAATGTTTGACCCGGCAAAACACATTTTCAAATTTGAACAATCACCAGACCGAATGGAGCAGGCTCTTGCAAGTACAAAATTAAAATCAGGACCGTTTCTTGTTGTTCCGGGATTTATGGCGACATGCCCGCGTGATTTATGCGGTAAAGCTCTAAATACCGCATTGAATCCAACTTCGTATATTGCGACTCCGATTCTTGCAGCTGTTAAGGCCGGCCTATTGTTAAACCGGACAGCCTATATGCAGCCGCTGATGAAAATGATTGAATCTACATACGCAGACCCTTATGACATAACAAAAAAATTATACGGAATTGAAAGTCATATAAAAAATTCAAATATGGACAATAAGGAAGTTCTTGATACAAATATAGACATCTTTGATGAACAAATTGAGAATATCGACGGAATTGAAAATGTAAAACTTGAGGATACAGAAAATACAGAACTCTCCTCTGCCGCATCTAAAAAATTTAAAGATGATGAGATAACCATTGCTGAAATAGTAAATGCAGGAGATGAAATTAATGATATTATATTAAAAAGCTATAATTATCCTCATTCAAAATTAATGGCAGACATGCTTCTTGAGGAATATAATCCTCAAGATCCCGTAACTGATTCAATGAGAACGGCCCTGTTTGAACTTCCGGACATAAATAATTCCATATGGAACGAAATGTCTCTCTGGAACAGAAGTTTCAGCAAAAGAATAAAAACATCTTCGGTAAATATTACGCCAAATCGAGACGATTACAGATTCAGATATATTTTGCAAAAACAGGATTCATCCCCGCTTGCAATAATTTTTCCGTCAATAGGCGAGGGGATTAATTCTACCCACTCAACACTTATGGCAAAATTATTCTTTGATGCAGGGTATTCAGTAATAATAGAAGGCAGTGCCTTTCACTGGGAATTTGCAAAAAGCATGCCTGAGAATTACCGCCCGGGAAATCCCTCAAATGATGCTGATTACTTAAAAACAGTGACCGCAAAAATTATAAGTAAACTTGAAAATAAAAAGGACATTAAATTCAATCAGGAAAAAGTAGTCATAGGAACTTCATTCGGAGCATTAACTGCATTATTTCTGGCGGATAAAGAATACAATAACAATACCCTGGGAATTACAAAATATATTTCAATCTGCCCGCCTGTGGAACTGGTTTATGCAATGAATGCTATTGATAAAAACACTTCTGAATGGAATAACGATGCAGATAATCTTAAAGATAAAGTAGCACTGACAGCATCAAAAATTATTCAAATAGCAAAAATAAAAGAGGATACAGAACCGGACATGGAAAAACTACCGTTTACACAGGCTGAAGCTAAATTAATTACAGGTTTTATAATGCATCAAAAACTATCAGATTTAATCTACACAATAGAAAAGGACAACTATCCTGATAAAAAAGAATTATACAAAATGATAAATAGTATGAACTACAGAGATTATGTTGATAAGTATATATTATCCCAAAACGGCACAACATTAGATGAACTTAATTTCATAACAAGTCTTCACTCAATTTCAGACTATCTGCAGGAAAGCAACAATTATAAAATATACCATTCAATCAATGATTACCTTACAAATCCGCGACAGCTAAAACAGCTTAAACTATATACCGGCAACAAGTCTGTCTATCTTGATAATGGGGCACATCTCGGTTTTTTGTATAGGGAAGAATTTATAGATGAATTAAAAAAAGATATTGCATTGATAATTAAAGATACAGAACAGCAGGAAACAGAACTTTCAGAAAATAAAGAGGCGATAAATAATGAAAAACATGTTATGGTATCAATCTCTAAATAAGCCTATTTTCACTCCGCCGGATTGGCTTTTTGCTCCGGTATGGACTATGCTTTACATACTTATGGGTATATCACTTTTCCTTTTTATAAAAAGCAGAACCAAACATGAAAAGACACTGCCCTTAGTTTTGTTCTTTATTCAATTAGGTCTGAATTTAGGCTGGACAACAGTATTTTTTAAATATCAGCAAATTCACACGGCAATGGTTATCTCAATAGTATTATTAATCCTTGTACTGCTGACAATACAACAGTTTTACAAGGTATCAAAAGTTGCGGCATATCTTCTTGTGCCATACGCCATCTGGCTTTGGATAGCAGCTTACCTCTCCATAGAAATCGTAAGATTAAATCCATAATTAATAACTTTCACTTTTTAACTTTAACGAATAAATTAAACTCCATTGTATGCCAAACACAAAATATGTTATAATGAATATGGAAATTTCATTTTGGAGTTTATGAAAAATGATTGATTATGACGGTTTATTAAAAAAAATCCCGAGAGTAAAAAAAATTCTTGATGACGGCTCTAATACAAATCTTTATCATTACACAAAACCGGAAAAACTCCTCAGCATTCTTGAATCAGGAACCGTAAGATTTTCAAATGCACTTTATCTCAATGATAAGGAAGAAGTAACCTATTCATATAAGCTAATAGTAAATCTTATTGACAAAATGCCTGAATTGAATTCTGCACTTTTCTCAAAGATTAAAGATTATTTCTACAAAAAATATAAAAATATCATTGACGGGGATGCGAACTTTCTAAACAAATATGAATATTATACAATCTCCTTTTCTACAGATAACGACAATTTAACACTCTGGAACAATTATTCAAAAGCTCAAACTTACACAGGTTATAATATAGGCTTCTGCAAAAAAGACCTTATCGCCGATATGGAAAAGCAAGGATTTCATTCAGTTTATGGCAACATTATCTACGAAAAAGAAAAACAGATTACCGTATTGAAGTTAATTTTCGAAAAATGGAATAAACAGTTTGAAAAAACACTACAGGCAAAGAAAACTCAAAAAACAACCGACAAGCAACAGGATATTCTATTTGAATTAACAGACATATTAAGTATTATAAGTTTATTCTTTAAAAACCCTCATTTTAAAGATGAAAAAGAATACAGAATTATTTTCATAAGCCATTTTAACTCCGGAAGCTATAAACAGACAAAAATATTTGAAAAAAACGGTTTATTCATTCCGTATATTGAATATAAATTTTTGAAAAAGACAGTAAGTTCAATAAATATAGGCCCCACACTTGATGAAAATATTTTTTACACAAGCACCTGCAGAATGCTTGCGAATTTCGGTTATGAAAAGAAAACTATCAACCGTTCAAAAATTCCGCTCAGATACTAAATTTATTTACAAAACGTAAAAAAAAGCAATAATGTAAATGACTTTTCCTTTATTAAGATATGGAGTTTAATAGTCTAAATTATAGCGGTTTGAACACAAAACAATATAATCCTAATTTTACGGCATGCTCAAGAGATGTCTATGATGCTCTTGGAAGACTATATCACAGGAATGATACCTCAATGTTTCGTGTAGATCTTGGAGATTGGGATAAATTTGTCGATTATATCGGGAACAAATTTAAAAATACGGATAAAGTTAATATATACACATTGGCCTCATCAGCAGGCGATGAAGTTTATTCCCTTGCTATAAAACTTCTTGAAAAATACGGTGAAAAAGGTGCATCAAAATATTTTCCGATTATTGCCTCAGACTATGACAGTAGAATCATAAACATGGCTCAAAAGGGATATTTGCCTATGTATGAGGGCGAAGCTGCACTTATTAATAAACATAGCGGAGGGAAATTCAATGAATATTTTGAAGTAACCGAAAAAATTCCTGATTTTATAGGAAAAATGGATATTGATTATGATTTTATGACAAGAGTAAAACCAAAATTAAAAGAAAAAATTCAATTCCATACAGCTGATGCAACTGAACATTGCAGGAAAGTGCAACCTGATAATACAATTATACTTGCACGCAACTTCTGGCCTTATCTGAAAGATGAAAGCGTACGAATAAAATTTGCAAATGATTTATACAAATCTCTCGGGAAAAATTCAGCAATAGTTCTTGGACAATTTGATGATACTGCAGGAGCATTTGCCTCCAAAAATTTGTATGATGCCGGATTCGTATGCCATCCGGAGATTTATACTATTTTTGAAAAAAATAAAATTACAGATTGGACAGGCAGATATTAAACAACTATAAAACCCACATAGAGACATGCTATATTAAAAAAATTTTAGCACCGAGGCTACTCCCTCCGCTCGCTCCAAGCTTAAACCAGATACGGCTTTACATTATATGATTCTCAACCACCCGTTTGAACAAATAAAAAAAGAGCCTTACAGCTCTTATAAAAGTGGTGGGCAGGGGTGGATTCGAACCACCGTAGTCTCGCGACGGCAGATTTACAGTCTGCTCCCTTTAGCCACTCGGGCACCTACCCGTATTCAATTTTCATCATCACCTTTCAAACCTGCCAGATAGCACAAATGCCTTTGACGGGATTTGAACCCGTGGCCTCTCCCTTACCAAGGGAGTGCGCTACCCCTGCGCCACAAAGGCTTGTCTTCAAGGTGCAAAAAGCCGGCAATAGGAATCGAACCTACAACCTACGGTTTACAAAACCGTTGCTCTACCGTTGAGCTATGCCGGCTAACAGAATTTATTTTATTAAGAAAAAAATCAAAAGTCAATAGTTTTTCTTTGTTGTATAATTTTCTTGTTATGATTAAGTATTTAGCACCTATTATACTTCTTACAATATCAAATATATTCATGACTTTTGCATGGTACGGGCACTTAAAATTCAAGGCCGCCCCTATTGTTCTTGTTGTATTAGTAAGCTGGGGTATTGCATTTTTTGAATACTGTTTTCAGGTTCCAGCAAACAGAATAGGGAGTTATGTATATAATGCGGCACAACTTAAAACCATTCAGGAAGTAATAACACTTGTTGTATTCAGTTTTTTCTCGGTACTTTACCTCAAAGAACAATTCAAATGGAACTATCTCGTAGGATTTTTCTTTATAATTCTTGCTGTATTCTTTATATTCAAAAAATGGTAAGGATATAAAACATTATCAAAATAACACTATAGGACTAAAAGCGAGATTATTCAGACCAATCACATTAGTACATCCTAGCAAATTACTCAAAAATATAATCTACTTTCCAAAAAACCGTATAGATAAAGCTTTTTAGAAAAAGCGGACGACGGGAATCGAACCCGCGACGTCAACCTTGGGAAGGTTGCATTCTACCGCTGAATTACATCCGCATTTCTTTAACTATATTCTAGCACAGTTACAAATATTTTTAAAGTAATAATTGTACAGTCTCGTAACCTTTTTGTTTAATGTATTTTAGATATAAAAACCATACAATCTGAATTATATCGGAGGTTTTTATGTTAAGACTTTTATTAAATATATTACTGTTAGTCGGACTTTCAAGCATTATTTTCTCAATGGCAACAAAAGCAGAAGAAATCCATTTTTATAACGACATTTTTCAGCTTAAATACAGTGCATTATCACCTGATAATAATGGTTACGAAAACGAATATTTTCCGGCAAAAGAAAATCGGGAAAATTGGAGTAAAATGGTAGGTATATATTACTATCCAGACCAAAACAATCCGATAAAATTCGCTGCAGAAAAAACAAAAAATATTGAATCAAACGAGCGAGACGTACTACTTAAATTCATAGAAAACAAAAAAGCAGATAAAGCTGCCTTAAGTTATCTTGAAAATGGCTCACTTAAAGGCAAAAACTTTTTTGAATACAATATCTTAAAATACGAAAAACACCCCACCAAAGGCATGATGGCATTAAGATACGCAATCAGGTATTTTTTCAACACTAATAATGAAATAACTTCAATAGGAACAAAAGTTAAATCTGAAAATGATGACTATTTAACTAAAATTATAGAATCACCTATCCCGCCTATTATTGAAAAAGAAATTAATAATAGTTAAATAAAATAGCCGACAATCTTATTAAACGACTAATATTATTATCAAATAATTTTTGACAATATTCTTCAACATTGACGGATTTTAGTATCGTTTGGTATAATAATCAGATACAGTGTTATTGAATACTCAAACAAACAGCTAATAGGATATAAAGCTGCAAAATTCAGTAGCATATAACTTTAAACCGTTTATTGTGAAGTACAGAAAAGGGGATTATCAAACTGATAGCCAAACGAAAAGTTTAGAAAGAGCTCTTCTGCAGTAAACAACGAAATATATATAGCACACAAGCAAACGGGTATCACGAAAGATACCTGCACTTTGCTATGAAAACATGAAAGGAAAAATTTATGACAAACACTATGCCGAAAAATTATGCAGAAACTATTTTAAACGACAAAAATTTGACATCTGATGAAAAATTTCAACGGATTAATTTTGTTTACAACAATTATCAGGAAAAGCTTGATGAAGATTTACAAAACTTCTTACTGAAAAAATGGGCAGGTGCAGCTCTTGAAATCGGAAGTGCTGCAATTCCGTTTGGCGGGACAGGCAAATTAGGTGCAAAGGCAGGACAAAAATTGCTTCAAAATGCAATAGGCCGCAAACTTTCTCAGGAAATAGGTTCAGGTGCAGCATCGGGGCTGGCTTCAGGTGCGGTTTTTGGAGCCGGTAGAGGAATGATTGAAGATACAAATCCACTGATTACAGGGCTGCAGGATGCAGGACTTGGAATAATATTAGGAACCTTAGGAGGAAATATCGCAGGTCAGGCTGAACGGTTTGTTCGAGGACAATCTTTAAAAAACTATGGAGATATTGATTTATTACCTAAGGACATAAGGAAACAATATACAGAAGATGTTAAAGATTTTTATAAAGATTATATTCAAAAAATAATTTTGGATAGAAATGGCAGTATTAATTTTTCTAAACGTGGTGTTCAGGAACAACTTCGGTGGAATCCAAAACAGGGTCAAAACTATCCTGAACTGATTAAAGATATAAAGAATGCAAAACGATTACCTAACATTCCAAATTTAAAGCCACATCAAAAGCCGCTAGTTAATCACTATGAGTTATATCAAGGTAAAAACGGAATACATCACGTAGAAGTATTAAAAGATGGGCACCAAAGATATTATATAACAAAGGATAACTTCAATGGTACACCACAGGCTACAAGCCCGGGCTCCAAAGAAGATATCCTGAAGGATATTCACAAGAACGGTTCACATGCTACTAGCACGGATGCTCTTGTGAGTCCATATAACATTATAAATGATATTTCCGAAAATATCAACCCTATTCCAATGATAATCCCGCCGCAAGTATTACAGAATCTTCAAGACGACAACATACAGTCATTATTGCTGGATGGAGGAGTAGAAATGAATGTTGACACAAATGGAAATCAAATCTTTACCCCTCAGGAAATAGGCGAAATGACACATGATAAATTTCAGGAAGATAGTCCAATTATGCAGCAGCAGTTAAGAGATGGTATTTTAAAACCGCAGGCTCATCAGATTGACTATTCCGGTTACATAAATCCTGAAACAGGTGATAGCAAAATCTTTTCACGGGAAGAAATCTCTCAAATGTCCGGGGAAGAATATATCGGAAACGAATCGGCAATAATGGCTCAGTTAAAAAGTATCGGAATTCCTTATGAATCGGACCTTGAACTTGCTGGTATCAAAGGCGGAGGGGTCGTTTATGTAAAACCTTATACCCGTCAAGACGGCACTGAAGTCAGAGGATACTGGCGTTCGGCTCCGGCTGTATGACAAAAAGCAGGTTTAAGCCTGCTTTTTAATTTATATCTTTACTGAAATTTACCAGATAAATTAATCGCTTATACTTAGGAAAATCAAGGTATGTTATATAAATATGGTGAACATCTTAGCACTTTTGTTAAAATCAGACAAAATAAAAAAGAGCCTTAAATTTAGGCTCTTCTTTATGGAGCGGGAGACGAGGCTCGAACTCGCGACATCCTCCTTGGCAAGGAGGCATTCTACCACTGAATTACCCCCGCGTATTCGTTTTTAGTTACCTTTTTATTATACATGCACAATTTTTTTTTGCAAGCACTTTTTTTAATTATGCCGAAATTTTTTCTTCAATATCATCATCCTTGCTATCTAATGAACGAATATTTATAGCTACTCTGTCTTTAAATGCATTAGTAACCTTATTTACCAAATCATTTGAAGTATCTACCCAGAACATGGAAGCTGACAAAATTTTTGCATTGCCGTCAATATCATTTACTTTCAGCATAACAGGATCTGAACCTTTAAATTCACATAAAATATTTTTTAGGTAAACAAGTTCTTCGTATTTTAACTCATCGTTCAACGATATTGTAAAAATATTAGAATTATCTACAGGTTTTACTGTATCAACAATTAAAGCAGGAGGTTCATCATCACTGCGTCGGTTTACTTTACCCGAAATTATAACACGCTGCTCTGTTTCTAGATAAGTACCGTATTCCTGAATTTTTCCGTTAAAGACGATTGTATCAATTTTTCCGGTCAAATCTTCTATGGTTACAAATCTGATAAATTTTGTCGGGTCTTTTTTAGTAGGAATTTGCTTCACTCCGGTAACAAGCCCGCAGATTGTAACAACTTTATCATTCGGAAGCTCTGAAATTTCCGAAATTTTATGAGTCATAAGAAAAGGCAATTTATCACGAATAGTAGAAAGCGGATGACTGGTTACGTAAAATCCTAAAAACTCTTTTTCAAAAAGTTGAATTTGACGCTGATCATACTCTTCATCCGAACCTGCAAGCTGGAATTTAGCATCTTCTATTACAGAGGTATCTCCGAGCAAATCAAATAAACTTCCCTGACCGGATTCTTTTGCTTTTGCCTCTTTAGATGCCGTAGCCGTAATATAATCTATATTATCCCACAGTTGTTTTCTGCTCTTTTCTATTGAAGAAAAAGCTCCTGACTTGATTAACCCTTCAAGCGTCTTTTTGTTTGAGCATTTTGTATCAACTCTTTTTATATAATCATAAATTGATTTAAATGGTCCGTTTGCCTCTCGTTCCTTTATAATTTCTTCAATAACACCTTCTCCGACCTGCTTAATTGAAGCAAGCCCAAATCTGATATTTCCTTCATCAGGGGTGAATGTTGACTGAGAATGATTAATATCAGGCGGAAGAACTTTTATACCTTTTTTCTGAGCTTCTTCTATATAAAGCTGAGTTTTTTCCTGATCGCCTGCAACACTGGACAATAATGAGGACAAATATTCAACAGGAAAGTGACACTTTAAATAAGCAGTCTGATAAGCAACAAATGCATATGCGGCAGAATGAGACCTGTTAAAACAGTATGAAGCAAACGCAAGAATCTGGTTAAAAAGGGCTTCTGCATCTTTAGCCGTCATACCGTGCTGTGCGGAACGTTCGATGAATTTGCTTTTTTGTTTTTCCATTTCATCGACTTTTTTCTTACCCATCATACGGCGAACCATATCCGCTTGACCGAGTGTATAATCCGCCAGAACCTGAAAGACCTGCATAATCTGTTCCTGATATACAATAGTTCCGTACGTATCCTTCAATACCGGCTCAAGAAGAGGGTGTGCATATGTAATAGCCTGACGTCCATGTTTACGTTCTACGAAATCATCAACCATGCCTGAATCCAGAGGCCCCGGTCGAAACAGAGCGACCAACGCACCTAAATCTTCAAAAACGTCAGGTTTTAAGCGTTTAACAAGGTTTTTCATGCCCTGAGATTCAAGCTGGAATACTCCATCTGTATCACCTGTCATAAGCATGTCATATACAGGTTTGTCATCCAGAGGAATATCATTTATTGCAAGCTCAATACCCTGCTGCTGTTTTATTAAATCCACTGTTTTATATATTGTTGTAAGGTTTCTTAGCCCTAAAAAGTCCATTTTCAAAAGGCTCAAGACTTCTGTAACATCATGCGGAGGATAGCCTGTTTGTACAATTCCGTCTTTTGAAGGCTGAACCGGAAGAATATGATCCAGCGGCTCCGGTGCAATAATTACCCCTGCAGCATGTGTACCGGTATTGTTTTTGATACCTTCAATACCGATAGCTAAATCAACAATTTTTTTAATTCCTACAGTCTTGCCTTCCATAGGATCTCCTGCCGGAAGCTGTTCATCCTTGTCATACAAGGCTTTTAATTCAGAACCGTCATACTGCATTGCATCTTTTAAGGTTTTTGCCTTTGGATTTGTAGCCTGTGCAATTTCGATTGCCGGTTCAATCAATGATGCGAGTTTGTTACTTTCTGCAAAAGGCACTTTTAAAATTCTACATATCCCTTTTAACGCCGCTTTTGCCGCATAAGTACCAAAAGTGATAATCTGGCAGACTTTATCTTCTCCGTATTTTTTAGTCACATAATCAATTACTTCACCTCTTCGTTCAATACAAAAGTCGATATCAATATCAGGCATTGTGAAACGCTCAGGATTTAAAAATCTTTCAAACAACAGCTTGTGCTTAATAGGATCCAAATCCGTAATTTCAAGAGCATAAGCAACAACAGACCCCGCAGCGGAACCTCTTCCCGGTCCGACAGGAATACCGTGAGTTTTAGCGTAATGAATAAAATCCCAGGTAATTAGAAAGTATGCAGCAAATCCCATCTGCTCAATTACACCGATTTCATAGTCAATACGTTCCTTTAATTCGGGAGAAATTTCTCCGTACCTTTTTTTACAGCCTTCATAAACAAGATACTCAAGATAAGAATCAATCGTATGCCCCTGCGGTACTTTATAATCAGGAAGAGGACTTTTTCCGAGTTCCAGTATAAGATGACATTTTTCAGCAATATCAACCGTATTTTGAATACATTCATCAAATGTTTCCGAATCCATCCACTTAAAGGAATCTCTGAGCTGCTCTGCCGTTTTTACATAAAATTCATTGTTAGGAAAGTGAAAACGATTCGGATCATCTTTATCACTATTAGTCTGCATACACAAAAGAGTGTCATGCATGTCCGCATCTTCTCTTTTTAAATAGTGGGAATCATTTGTGATTACCATTTTTATATCTAATTCTTTCGCAAGTTTTATTAATTCAGGATTTGTTCTTTTTTGCTCATCAATTCCATGATCCTGCAATTCAATATAATAATCATCACCAAATAAATCTTTATAAGTCTGAGCGGTTTTCTTTGCAGCATCGTAATCATTCTTTAATAAATTTTGCAGGACTTCACCGCCTAAACAGGCAGAAAGACAAATTAATCCCTCATGGTGTTCTTTTAAAAGTTCAAAATTTATACGAGGATGTACATAACGCCCTTTACACCATGCTGTTGAAACAAGTTTTATAAGGTTTGCATAACCAGTTTTATCCTTTGCGAGCAGCACAAGGTGGTAACAGGGATTATGCATTTTATCTTTTTGCTCTATATCACCGTCATGAACATAAAACTCACAACCTAATATCGGCTTAACCCCGTTTTCCTTTGCTGTAGTATATAGTTCCATATCACCATACATTACACCATGATCAGTCAGTGCAACTGCAGGCATTTCGTTTTCTTTTGCGAAATTAACCAAATCTTTAATTCGAATAGCCCCGTCTAAAAGTGAATACTCACTGTGAACATGTAATGGTACATATGGTTTACTCATACTTATCATGATATCCAATAAAAATTAAAAAACAGCATTTGTAAATTTTAATTAATCCGAAAATATAATCACGAATTTAAAAGATAGATTATTAGCTATACTTTATTCATTATAATTTTCAATAGCTTTGTTAATCAAATCCAACATTCTTTCACGCAAATATTTTGGAGAAACTATTGTGCAGTTTCTGCCGTACTTCAACAAACGTCCCAATAAAACATCAAAATCTTCATTATTATTCACGATAATAAGATTTCCATCGTTATCTCTGCCGTTAGAATGCTCCCACTCCCGCAATTTATAAGAATCTGCCAATCTGTCTTTCAAAATATAAACAACTGATGTAGTGTCTTCATTAACTGAGGAAACCGTAGGAAGTTGTTTTATACTTTTAATATTATCTATCGGAATATCTATTATCTGACGAGTAAGTTGATTAAAAACACTTAAACAGACTTTTCTGTTCATATATTTAATTTCTTTAGGAGAACAGATTATGGAATCTTCCTGATTATTAAATAAATATATCAACTCAAGTTTTTGCTTTTCCTGACAATAGCGTTCACATTCAAGAATCTGCTCACGAAATTTTGTATAATAAAACGACAAATCTATATTAGTCTTACCGGCATTAGATGCAGCCATTATTTTGGCAGATTCACTATAACGAATTTCTATATCTTTTATTAATTTTACAAGACTATCTTTTGATTTGCCGGAAACAATAATCTCTGAAGCCGACTTTAACAACTCTACAGCCTTAACATCATCAGCTGTAAAATCTATGTTAAAAGGCATATTCAGCAGATAATATTTATTTTTTTTCTTTGTTATTTTTATCCCGAAAATCTTGAGGGTGTTCAGATATTTATTCAAAATCACATGTGAATTTGAAATTACACCGTCATCTTCATCTGCAAAAATACTTATAACATCCTTAAAATCAGCCTCACCTTGCATCAAAAGCTTAAGCAGGCTAAACATCTTTAAGCAGGAATCATTATATTTTTCACTAATCCGTGCCATCAATATACCCCGCTCTCATTTCTTTTAAGGTTGCAATTATCTCATCTCTTACCGATTCCGGATACACTACCTTGCATGCACAACCGTATGATAATATTTTTTGTTTTATCATAAACATATTTGACGATTTATATTCCACCAGAACAGTATTATCATTTTTGGTTTCAATAATTTTTTCATCATCTCCAAGTTTCAATTCCGGAAGATTTCCCTTTAATTCATATCCCACAGTATAAACTTCAATCCCGCTTAAATCCGTTTTATGTAAAGCAATACTCATAATCTTTTCTATTCTTGATACAAGAAAATATCCGTACTGCTTATACTCAAACCCGGTACCGTAGAGATATAGTTTCCCGTTTGAAAAATCAATTTTATCAGTAAGTATCTGTAATTCCTTTTTACCATTTTTAGGAGAGTCATACAAAAAAGTTATCTGTTCTTTTGCTTTACAATGTCTCATCAAATCCTCAAGAAGTACCATATTTATCCCTTTAAATACGGTAACCTTTTTGTAAGTTTCCTCAAGTAACGGATTAGCAATTAAACTAACAAGTTTTCTTAAAAATTTATCAAGTATAATCATTTCTTCTAAAGAAACGTTTTTAGAAATATTTTTATAAACTTTTGCCAGTGCATTTATCTGCTCTTCGTTAATTTCAAGTTGAAAAGGATGTGAAACGAGTTTATATTTAGAACCTTCTGCCCTTTTTGTTCTTACTATCTCACAGCCGGCCCGTTTTAAGGATGTTAAGTAAACCCGAAGAGTATCAATAGAAATAGCTTCTTTGATAAATTCATGATTTTTAAAAGCTTCACAAATTTCCGCATAAGATTTCGGAGCCTCAAGCAGAAGCGAAAATACATATAACGATTTGAATCCGGTAAATGACATAAGATTATATGTCACCGTTTTTGTTTTCATAAATTCTTTCATACTTCTGCTCCTTTTAAATATTGTATAATAAAAGTTTTTAATTTGCCATTAATTTATGCATTTTCGAATAAAAGTGCATGCCTCAAACAAATAAATAAAATTGTCAACAAAAACTTATCAAAATCTTTACCTAATTTCATTAAATTTTCTTCATTAAGATTTAAGAACACGAATTTTTTCTTAGGGTCACGGGGGGCATGGTCATTTGTTAAAAATAATTAATTTTTTTTTGCTTGTCAACTTCTTTACTTAGTTTTACATTAATAACTACGGGAACGAACAAATAGTTCAATTCCCCAATCGGATAAAATACGGCTATCTGGTTTGAGGAGACTAAGGTTAGTTTTAAGGACAGTTTAAGAAAAAGAGGTGATGGCAAAGGATAGTCCTTTTTTACAAAAGGTTAAGGAAAAAGAGAGATTTTGAGGTTAACTGCAAAGCAGAATGATTAGGGATATTTTTTTATTTAGGTTTTTAAATTTTTTTGAGAGATTTGGGGTTTAGTTGCATATTTAGAAATGCAATAAGGTAAGTCTATAGCATTATGAGGAGAAATGAAAGACGAACTTGAAAGCAAAAAAATTATAGGATTAATGTCCGGAACATCATGTGACAGTATTGATGCCGGATTATGCATTGTTTATCCTGATTTATCTTGCAAACTTATTCAGGGGATTAATTATAAATATCCCCCGCACATAAGAGAAAAAATTTTTAATTTATTTTCCGGCAATGCTACTGTTAAAGATGTCTGTCAGATGAATTTTGCAATAGGTAAGTGCTTTGCAAATGCTTGCAATATATTGATATCAGAACACGGGAAACCGGACTTTATTGCAAGCCACGGACAAACAATTTATCACTTTCCTTTTGATGAAAAACTGGATGATATTTCACTTAAAAGCACTTTACAAATTGGAGAAAGCTCGATTATTGCAAAAGAAACCGGTTGTATGGTTATATCAAATTTTAGAGAAGCCGACATTGCAAATGGAGGAGAAGGGGCTCCTTTAGTATGTTTTGCCGATGAAAAATGGTTTAAACCGCTTAAAAAGAATATTGCAATACAAAATATCGGAGGAATATCTAACGTTACTGTCATATCTCAAGAAAAACCAACTTTCGGATTTGATACAGGGTTGGGAAACATTATGATAGATTACTGCATGAATAAATACTTCAATAAGCCGTATGATGAAGACGGGAAAGTCGCAAATTCAGGAAAAATTCAAGAAAGCTGGCTTGATTGTCTTATGCAGGATGACTATTATTTTAAAAATCCGCCAAAATCAACGGGAAGAGAATATTTTTCAACCGCATATATAGAAAATGCTCTTAAATTCGGTCCAAAAGTACCGGAAGATATTATAGCAACCGTAACGGCACTGACAGCTAAAACTATAGCTAAAGCATATGAAAGATTTATTTATCCGGATATAGATATACAAGAAGTAGTAGTCGGCGGAGGCGGAGCATATAATCCTGCCCTGATGAAATTTTTACGCCACTACCTGCCCAAACATATTGATTTAAAAACACATGAAGCTTACGGAATCTCAAATAATTTTAAAGAAGTTATGGCGTTTGCACTTCTCGGATATTGTAATTATTATGGGATTCCAAATAATTTGCCGGAATGCACCGGAGCTTATAAAAGAGTAATTTTAGGTAAGGTGGCTAATTGATTAATTAGCCAGACATGCTATTGTAATTATATTAATTATTGTAAAGATTAAGTGTTTTATATAACATTTATTTTTTTTACGAGTTATTAATTATGTACGTCTGAAAATTTTATCAGATAATTTACAACAATTTAAAGGAGAAAAAATGATTAAACTTAATCCAAACCCGATACTGAAAACAGTTAATGCTAACAGACATATGAACACATATGTTTCTGCATCAAGCAATATGGCAGGAACCCCGAATGAAGTTTCTGCAAAAAGATTAGCACAAAAGTTAGAAAAATTTGTAGATAAAAATACAATGGCTAGTAATGAAAGAGCTTATATGAGAGCAAGACGTCCATATCCGGCTCCTGAGCAATTAGCTGCAGCTCCGGCAGCACCGGCAGAAAAAGCTGTTGAAGAAATTATTCCGGAAAACAGTATCAATTTTATCTGCTAATTAAACAAGAGTTTTTATAGCATAAGAAATGTACCTGACTAAATCGGATGCCATAACTCCGTATGAGGTCAGGTCATTTTTTGCAATATCCCCTGCAAGACCGTGCAGATAGACACCTAACTTAGCAGCATAAAATGGTTCACATTTTTGAGCAAGAAGCCCTGCAATCATGCCTGCAAGGACATCTCCGCTTCCGGCTTTCGCCATCGCACTGTTGCCTGTATTATTAATATAAATTTCCAAATCTTTTGAACAAACAATCGTATGATGAGATTTTAAAACAGTAACACAATTATATTTTTCTGAAATTTTCTTAGCAGAATCTTCCATATTTGCAAGCACATCATTCAGCTCAACGCCTAAAAGTCTTGAAGCCTCTTTTGGATGCGGGGTTAAAACAGAATTTTCAGGAATATTTATATCAACAATCTTTGATAATATATTCAAACCGTCTGCATCAATTACACATTTAATATTTTGAGCTTTTTTGAGCGTTGCTTTAAAAATATTTACAGCATCAGGTTCCGTAGAAAGCCCGCACCCGATTAAAAGTACATTACTGTCTTTTAAATGTTCTTCAATGGCATTTAACGGAACAAATACCACATTTTGAGTTTGTGCTGCAGCCGCAGAAATGACTCTCTCCGTTGATGCCAAAAATACATATCCGCATCCGATTTTTAGTGCTGCAAGACTGGATAGAATAGCCGCACCGGGCATATAATCAGAACCGGATACATTCAAGACCTTTCCAAAAGTTCCTTTATGAGAATTTTCATTTCTTTGCGGAAGTTTAAAGTCCATTTTGCCTTATAACCTCATAAGCAACTATAGCAACAGAATTTGAAAGATTTAAACTTCTCTGCCCGTCCCTCATAGGAATGGTAAGAGCATTTTTATCCTTCACATAAATATCAGGTAATCCTCTTGTTTCCGGTCCGAAAACAATAAAATCTCCATCCCGAAAAACCACATCCGTATAAAGCCGCTTAGTTTTTGTTGTCAGATAATAAAAATTAGCACCCTTATTTGCCTCAAACAATTCATCCATTGTCTCAATTTTATGCAAATCAACACTGTCCCAATAGTCTAATCCTGCCCGTTTTGTATATTTACTGGACAGAGAAAAACCGAGTTTTCCGACAAGATACAATGACGCTCCCGTACAAGCACATAGTCTTGCAATATTCCCGGTATTTTGCGGTATTTCAGGTTCGTATAGTACAATATTTAATTTTGCCATATAAAAGCCTTATTTCTTCTCAAAAAGTTTTCCGCTTTCTGCTACAACCGGAATTGCCCTTACTACACAAAAGATAATTGCAATCCAGGCCAGAATCAAAGCAATTTCCGGTAAATAAAATTTAGTACAAATTTCGCAGTTCGGAGTATTAACAAAAATCAAAAGAATAAATGCCATAACTTTTGCCACAGCATAACTTATTCTCATAAATTTTGAAGAACATATAAATTTACCCCACGCTGTTGACTGCATTGATTTTGAGCCGAATGCCGTCATTCCCTTAGACAAAGCGACACTTCTTATGCTGTCAGTTGTAAACGCTCTTGTAACACAAATAATAGGGAATAATATATTCAACCATCCCATAACCGCGAACGCAATCCAGTAAGACGCTTCTACTATTCTGTCACCCATAATATCCAAAACAGATCCGAGTTCAGAAGCCTGATTATATTTTCTTGCTATATATCCGTCAACTCCATCCATTGCAAAAGCAATAATCGTTAAAAGAGTTGATGTTAAGTACGCTTCTTTGGTTTGCACAAAAAGTAATGCTATCGCAATAAACGCTACAAAAACTCTGCTTATTGAAACAATATTGGCAGTGTTATTTTTTATATCCATAAATATCCTCTCTTTTACTTTTTAGTTCTGGATAAAGCAAAGTTAACTTCATCAAGTTTTTTCCTTCTGTCCCCGAGCATAATTTTTTCAGCCTGCTCAAGAATTGTAGTCACCATAAATCCGTTATCTCCATCAGAACGGGCTTTTTTACCGTTTTCACAACAACTTATAAAATGCTGGCACTCAAGTTTTAATGGCTCAATTTCCAGATAATCAAGGCTGATATTCTGTGAAGTATCTTTCTTAAAATTATCATAAATAACCAGTTTATTTTCCTGAACGGTATCGTCAAGAATTGCTGTAGCCTTTGTACCTCTTACCAGCAACTGAACATGTTTTTTAGGAGTAATCCAACTGTCTGAAATCTGTCCGACCATTCCGTCTTCAAACTCTATAGTAATATGCGTAATATCCATAATATCATTTTGTTCTGAAGAACAACCGACAGCAGCAATAACTCTCAGAGGATCTTTACCTGTTACATAACTCATCATTGAAACATCGTGCGGAGCAAGATCCCACATAACACTTCTGTCGTTTTTAAAGAAATTAACATTTAATCTGTCACTCTGTGCATAAACAATATCACCGAGTTCGCCTTCTTCAATAAGCATTTTCAATCTGTTAACTGCCGGATGATATAAAAGAAGGTGTCCGACCATTAGAACAAGCCCTTTTTGATGAGCAAGTTCCGTTAAATCTTTAGCCTCTTGAGCAACTGTTGAAATAGGTTTTTCAACATAAACATTTTTTCCGGCTTCAAGCATGGCTTTTACAACTTTGTAATGTGTATGACTTGGGGTAACGACAGCAACCGCAGTAATTTCCGGATTATTAATAATATCATTGAAATCATTTGTGGTTTTAACACCGGGATACTGTTCTCTGACTTTCTGAAGGTTACTTTCATCAAGATCACAAACAATATCAAGGACATTCAAATTGTAGAAATTACGGACAATATTTCTGCCCCATACTCCACAGCCAATAACGGCAATTTTTTGTTCTTTCATAATTATCCCTTAACCTTCTCTATACTACCTATAATACTATCATACGACGCAAAAAATATTTTGCAATGTTATTTATTGAGCATTTTGAGCCTTTAACTGAGCATCAGCCTCAACTCGTGATTTATGTATATCTTCACAATCGGCAAGGAATTGAGGTCTTTGCTCCGGCGGAACTACAGTTGATAATTTAGCAAGTAAATCTTGAGGAAATTCCGAAAATTTTACCATCTTATCAAGAACATCATTATTCAATGCAGTTAAACCTCTGTAATTTTTAAAGAATATCTGTTTACACTCCTCCAGTGTTTTATCTGGCATTTGCATTACCTTTTCACTCATTTTGTAAGTTGTAAAATTGGCGTCATAATATACACCTTTAAATTTTTTCATTTTAAGCCGTATAATCAAATCAAAATCAGAAAACAGTTTAAACTTGGTATCAAAGTAATTCAACTGTTCAATAACTGACTTTTTAAACAGCATCCCTTGACGTGCACACGGCATAACCTGAAATCCGGAATTCATAACCGGAGGAAATAAGAATACAAAACCTTCAGGATGGCAGCAATATGCTGCAGAATAACAGTAGTCTGCATTTTCAGTTTCCATAAGAGTAACTACATCACGAATTGCCGTAATATCATGCCAGAAATCATCACAGCTTAGAAAAGCCACATACTTACCATGAGCTCTCATTACACCCTTATTAAATCCGTCAAATTTACTAGTATCTCTTTCAGAGAAAAAGTTTATATACCCTTTACTTTTATAATCCTTTAACAAAACACCGGTTTCATCCGTAGAGGCATTATCAATAACAATAATTTCAATCTCCGGATATGTCTGTTTTGACAAAAGAGTAATCAAAAGGTTGAAATCATCGACCTTATCTGCATCTACAATATTATGAGTGGTAATAATAACGGTTACAATAGGCTCCATAAGACCTCCTGAATTAATAATTTTAGTATAGCACAGCATTAAACACAATACTAATTGTTACAAGTTGTAAATTTATATAGGAAATTCCAACAAAATTTTTTTTTATGAGTTAATCTGTGTACAGGTTTATTAGGAGTTTACATTAAAGAATATCGGAGGCTATAATGGACAACAATTCATTATGCATCAATCCCGTATCAAAAGTAGGCACAGGAGCCTTTATAGGACTGTGTCTTGGCACACTTGCAAAACCGCAGAGATATTCTTTGAAAAGAATTTTGTCCCAAACTCCGCAATATTTTGAAGATACTTTTAATAAAAAAGTTTTACAAAAGATGAACGAAGACGAAATAAAAGCTCTTAATACTATTAAAGATGCCAGTATTGAGCTCAGACAATCCGGCAAATCTGAAGATCGGAAAATCAAAAGTGCTGCAAAAAAATGGCATAAAAAATTTATATCAATAGATGTCGATTCTTCACTTGAGCAACGGCTTAAAAATAAAAAAGAATTTCTCCAAAAAGCAATCAGAGAAAGCAATTTTATAGAAATAAATAAAAGATTTATTGACACGAACAAAAAACTTGCAGAAACGCCTGACAATACAATGCTTCAGGAAGAACTTGTCTCTCTCTCAAAACAAAAAAAACAAATAAAAAAATCTCTTGAATTTCCTGTATTTGAATACAGAGAAGCTGTTGCCGCAGTAAGAAAAGATAGAATGAAAAGAATGCAGGCACTTCCAAACAGCGGTCTTGAGGTAAAAACACTTTACCACAAAATGCAGGATGCCATTGCTAAAAAATTTACCATAACATCCAATAAATTATATGAACTTACAAATACCCCCCTATTAAAAGAGAGCTACGGGAAAATAAAAAGTTTTCTACCTGAATTCAGGCTGAGCAATGCACTTAAAGGGGCTGCAGCCGTTGGAACCCTAACAGCTATTGGGCTAATATTCTTTAATCCGTCAACCCGTAATTAAAGGTAGAAAAAAAGAGTTGAAACATTTCAACTCTTTTTCTTTATTTAAAACTCTGTATAAATTGCTCTTATTATGTACTCCTCCAGCATTTTTTTATCGGCATTTGAGGTTTTTGCATCATTAATCATAATATCAAAAGCATAATTATTACCACTCTGCGAGGTTATATACCCTGCGATAGAGCTTATATCGGAGAGAGTACCCGTTTTAGCTCTGAGATTTCCGTTGAAATAAAGCATTCTGTCTTTTAAGGTTCCTTCTCCCGGAGTTGCCATTGCATTTTTGTAATTTATAAACTGTTCATGCTTTGAAATTGCAAGTAAAAAATCAGTCATAAAATCCGCACTCATAAGATTATTTTTAGAAACGCCGCTACCGTCAACAAGCTTTATATCATTTGTATCAAGATTCAACTTTTCACAATATGCCTGAAACATTTTTAATGCAGCATCAGTTGAGCCGGTATTATTTACAAATTTACCGCCTGCCAGCTTAAAAACCGTTTCGGTAACGAGATTATTACTTCTTTCAAGAACCGCATCAACTGCCATCTGCAGAGGGTGAGAAATTTCATAAACAAGATAAACATCTTTATCTGGAGTCTTTTTCTGCATATAATTGCCATAATACTCAAGTTTATTGTTATTTACAGTTTCTTCAAGTCTTAACCGGAAATATCGTTTTAAATTATTCACAGGAATTTCAAAAGTTTCAGGTTTAGAAACAGTTCCCTTAACAGTCAGCATATCAGGCAAAGAAACCGCAGTTTTTTCAACTTCAATATTATTAGCTGAACCGGTTGTAACCATATTCATAAAAGTCAGAGGATAGAATTTTTTAGGATAAATTTTTGCCGGTGCATCAGAAGCTGTCGGCATAACAACAATACTTAACAAATTTCCGTCAAGATTATACGAACCAAACTTTGTCATCAAAGGATTCAACTCATCATCCCATTGCCATCCTTCACCCCATTCAACAGAATCCAAAATATAATCATCTATATAAATATTTTTGGGTTCCACAATTTTCTTTTTTTTGGCTTCTGCCATAAGAGTATCAAGATTTTTTGAAGTTAAAAATGGATCAGCTCCTAATTTCAAATAAAGTTCATTATTCACATTTTTGTATAAAGAAGTCTTAAACGCATAATCTGTTCCAAGCGTATCCAGAGCAGCGGCAAGAGTAACGAGCTTTTGAGTAGATGCCGGCGGAACAAGTTTGTCAGAATTTAAGTCATAAACGACTTCACCTGTTGAAAGATTTTTTACCGAAACAGAAATTGTTCCGCGTTTTACCGTTGACTTTGAGATAGCTTTGTCAATGCCGTTAGCTGCAAACGCAACAGACCCATCAATTAACACCGCCAATAATCCCAATATCGTCAATAACTTTTTCATACACATTTAACCTCGTAAGTCTCCCTGATATCTTTTAGTATAGTACAAGTATTTCTATATTCATACATGTTTTTAAAATCAATTTTCACTGAAACAATACCCTCTCTCTGATTTTTTATTTCTGCAAGAGTTTCACCAACAAAATCAAAAACGTACGAATGTCCGATATTCCATTCATCATCTTTTATTTGTCCTGATTGAGTAAGTGCAAACATATAACACTGATTTTCAATCGCTCTTGCTCTTGTCAAAGTTTCCCATGGTATAGGCTTTTTCACCCCCCATGCGGCCATATTCACAAGTACATCAGCACCGGCAAGCCTGTATGCTCTGAAAATTTCAGGAAATCTTATATCATAACATATAGTAAGACCTATTTTTACACCGTCTATTGTTACCATAACCGGAGATTCCCCGACATCTACATAATCACCTTCAGTACAACCACAGTATGAGTAAAGATGGTTTTTGGAGTATGTTGCAATCAAATTGCCATTACGATTAATAACAGGACAGGTGTTCAAAAACTTATTTTCATGCCTTTTTTGAATAAAACTTCCGCCAAGAATATTAACATTATTTTCTTTTGCAATTTTTGACAGAAATTCAACCGTTTCACTATTCTCAATGAATTCAGAACATGCGGGAAAATCTACACAAGACCATCCGCAAGTCCAGACTTCCGGCAAAACAAGGAAATCTGCCTCTGAAGAAAGATTATCCTTCAACAACTTTTCAACCTTTTTATAATTTTCAGCTTTATTGCCGGTAACGGAACCGAATTGCAGGATTGAAAAAACTACGCTTTTTTCTTTGGATTCCATAAATCTTTTTCTAACGCCTCCTTAAATACCTGAGGGCATTTTTTCTGCAGGTCCTCAAGAGTGTTTTTTATCAAAACTTTATATTCTTTGAGCTGTTCGTCTTCAAGATTATGCGGAACATAAATCGGCTCTCCGTATAAATTTATAATTCTTGCGTTAAATACTGGGAAAGTCATCTTATCCCAAGTCGGAATTTTATGAAAGGTTTTATCTTCCGAATACCATACAACAGGAACAATCGGACGCCCTGACATTTTTGCAAGCTTTATTGCACCGTTTTTAACAGAATGATAAGGCCCGCCCGGCCCGTCTACCATTATGGCAACATCTTCTCCCTCTTTCAACCGTTCAAGCATCTGCATGGAAGATTCAACCGCCCCTTTTTTCCCTGAAGAACCGCGGACGATTTTTAGTCCGAGACCGCTTGCCGCGTACGCAACAATTTCACCGTCCAGAGAAGTACTTATTAAAACATTGACTTTTGTTCTGTCATTTATCCCGTAAACACAAAACTGATCGGAATGCCACATAACATAAATGCATGACTCAATCTTTTTCTGGTTGATTTCCACAATGTGAGTAAAAGGCTCCTGAAACTTCATATAACCTAATGCTGCATTCTTTAAAATCCAGATATTATTTTCATTTATTAGTCTAACCATAAGAAAAATTTTAACATAAAAAATTTCAAGTGCAAAAATCTAAAAGATACGCACCTCATCTCTTTAGTGGACTTGCACAAAAAGTTTTTTGCGGTATAATCTGGAAAGATACATGTATAATAATTAAAAGGATATGATTATGAAAGTAACCCTAGAAAATGAAAAAGACAATTTAGTAAAAGTAAACATCACAATTCCTGCTGAAGAAGCAGCAAATGCATACAATGCAGCCGTAAAAAGAATAGCACAGTATATTAATGTTGACGGGTTCAGAAAAGGAAAAGCTCCGAGACAGGTTGTTGAAAGACAGGTCGGAGAAGAAAGAATTAAACAGGAAGCTCTTGAAGGTATGATGCCGAAAGTTATAGGACAGGTTATTCAGGAAAATAATCTTGACGTTATAACCCAACCTTACATCACATCTTATGATTTCAAAAAAGGTGAAGATTTGAGTGTTGTCGTAAGTGTAGAAACAAGACCTGATGTAAAATTAGGAGACTACAAAAACTTAACTGTTGAAGTTAAAGATGCTCCTGTAACTGAAGATGCAATCAATGAAACTCTTGAAAGAATAAGAAAAAATTACTCTGAAGAAAAAATTATTTCTGACAGAGCCTCAAAAGATACAGATATTGTAAATATCGACTTTGAAGGATTTGTAAACGGAGAAGCCATTAAAGGCGGGGCAGCAAAAAATTATGATTTAAATCTCGGGAATTCAAACTTTATCCCTGGATTTGCAGAACAGCTAACCGGTAAAAATGCAGGGGATGAATTTGAAATTAATGTAAAATTCCCTGAAGATTATCATGATGATTCTTTAAAAGGAAAAGATGCAACTTTCAAAATTAAAATGAACGTAATAAAAGAATCAGTTGTGCCTGAATTAAATGATGAATTGGCCCAAAAAGCAGGACCGTTTAAAAATGTTGACGAGATGAAAGAGGATGTAAAAAAACGTCTTGAAGAATCCAGAGAACATGCTAAAAAAATTAATGCGGACAATGAAGTTTTCAAAAAAGTAATTGACAATGCAAGTGTTGAAATTCCTGAAACAATGATTGATCGTGAAGCAAACTCTCTTCTTGCTGACTATAAAAACAGACTTTCAGCACAGGGAATTAACTGGGAAGCGGTTCTAAAATCTCAAGAAGGCGGAGAACATGATATTATGAAAACTATCCGTGAAGATGCCGCCGTAAGAATTAAAAATTCTCTTGTTATTGATAAAATTGCCAAAGAAGAAGGTATTAAAATAACTCCGGCAGATATTGATAACAAGTTCAAAGAATTAGCCGCAGCTTACAGAGTTTCTCAGGAAGAAATAATGAAATCAATCAGTAAAAATCCTGAAATATTGAGTTCATTATCGCAACAGGCTGTGAACGACAAAGTTAGAGCTTTCTTGAATGAAAATAACAAAGTTGAATACAAACTTGTTGAAAGCAAATAATTTGAATACATAATAATTAAAGATATAATGAAAGAAGAAAGGGAATTAAAATCATGAGTTTTGTACCTGTAGTAATAGAACAATCCAGCAGAGGCGAACGTTCTTTTGATATCTTTTCAAGATTATTAAGAGAAAGAATCATCTTTTTGGGGACACCTATTGATGATATGGTAGCCAATCTTGTTGTAGCCCAGTTGTTATTATTAGACAGCGAAAACCCTGAAAAGGATATTATGTTATACATAAACAGCCCGGGAGGTTCTGTAACTGCAGGTTTCGCAATCTATGATACAATGCAGCACATAAGAGCGGATGTTTCAACAATTTGTCTGGGACAAGCCGCTTCTATGGGAGCATTTCTATTATCTTCAGGTGCAAAAGGGAAGAGAATGGCTCTTCCTCACTCTCGAGTTTTAATTCACCAACCTCTTGGCGGTGCTCAAGGTCAGGCTACCGATATTGAAATTCAGGCTGCAGAAATCATCAGAATTAAAAAGTCACTGAATGAAATTCTTGCTTCAAATACAGGTCAGTCTATCAAAAAAATTGAAAAAGATACAGACAGAGACTATATTATGACTCCGACAGAAGCTCTCGAATACGGTATGATTGATAAAGTCGTGTCAAGAGACGCAATCAAGTAAAATACAGGCAGAAATCTACGGAAAGGATAACAAATGCCAAAACATGATGACAGCAGATTAAAATGTTCTTTTTGCGGAAAATCGCAGGATCAGGTAAAAAAGCTTATTGCAGGACCTGAAGTTTACATTTGCGATGAATGCGTAGAACTTTGTAATGAGATTCTTGATGAAGAGTTTTTCGAAAACAAAGAAAAAGACGGAGAAAATGCTGAAGATAAAAAAGCGGAAAAACCGATTCCGAAACCTCATGAAATAAAGGCATACCTTGATGAATATATTATAGGGCAGGATGATGCAAAAAAAGTCCTTGCCGTTGCGGTTTACAATCATTACAAAAGATTGAAACACAATAAAACGGCAGACTTAAAGAATAATGTTGAAATTCAAAAATCAAACATTCTTCTTGTAGGCCCAACAGGTTCAGGTAAGACATTACTAGCACAAACTCTTGCAAAAATGCTTGACGTACCTTTTGCCGTAGCTGATGCAACAACACTAACCGAAGCAGGTTACGTCGGAGATGATGTTGAAAATATTCTTCTCCGTCTTTATCAGAATGCTGATTTTGATTCAGCAAAGGCTGAAAGAGGCATTATCTACATAGATGAAATTGACAAAATTTCACGTAAATCCGAAAATACATCGATAACAAGAGACGTATCCGGAGAAGGCGTTCAACAGGCATTATTGAAAATGATAGAAGGAACCGTTGCCCATGTACCGCCTCAGGGAGGGAGAAAACATCCGCATCAGGAATTTATTGAAGTTGATACTTCAAATATCCTGTTCATTGTTGGCGGTGCGTTTGTCGGATTGGAAAAAATCATAGAAAGACGTGTTCAAGTTGGTTCTACAATAGGCTTTGGAGCAAAAGCTCCTATGTCTCAGGCAGAAAAAGAAGCTAATGCAGCCAAATTACTGAAAAAATTACAGCCGGAAGATTTGATGAAATTCGGTCTAATACCGGAATTTATCGGTCGTATTCCTACATATGCGGTTCTTGATCCGTTAAATGAAAAGACTTTAAAAATGATATTAACAGAACCGAAAAACGCAATTCTCAAACAGTATAAATGTTTGCTGGAAATGGACGGTGTTGAATTGGAATTTGAACCTGAAGCCGTCGATTTAATTGCTCAGGAAGCGTTAAAACGTAATACCGGTGCAAGAGCTTTGCGTTCTATTGTAGAAGAAATTATGCTGGATATTATGTATGATGTTCCGTCAAAAGAAAATAAAGAAAAATTTGTAATTACTGCTGATATGGTGAAAAACAGAAATTCTGCAGAATTAATAAAATTACCGACAAAAAATGACGGAAATAAAGAAATAACAGCTTAATTGCAATAAATTACATCAAGTGCAATAAATATAGTATTTAGGATTTTGGGATATGGAAAATAGTAAAACGTTAATATTGATAGACGGACATGCACTTGCTTTTCGCCAATATTATGCATTGGAAAGAACAAATATGAAAACCTCAAGCGGCACACCCAGCTGGGCCGTTTATGGATTTTTCAAGGCAATCTTTGACCTTTTAAAAAACCCTGATTTGAAAGCAGATGCTATTGCTGTTGCTTTTGATGTAAGCCACCATACTTTCAGAACCGAAAAGTACGCGGATTATAAATGCAACAGAGTTGCAATGCCCGATCCTATGCGGACTCAAATGGATATCATTTATGAAGGGTTAAAGGCTTTCAGTATTCCCATATACACCAAAGAAGGTTTTGAGGCCGATGATGTAATCGGAACGATTTCACAAGAAGCCTGTAAGCTGGGGCATAAAGTTCTGATTTTAACCGGAGATCAGGATGCATTCCAGCTCGTTGACAGGGATGGATGTGTAAAAGTAATTATCCCGGGTAAAGGCGAGCTTGTCGAATACAACTGGGATAAAATTTACGAAAAACTGGGCGTTTATCCGAATCAGGTAATTGATTATAAAGCCTTAAGAGGTGATACTTCAGACTGCATTCCCGGGATTAAAGGAATTGGCGAAAAAACTGCTCAAAAACTTCTCGACAGATATAAGACTCTTGATGAAGTCTTAAATCACTGTGAAGAAATTCCTGAAAAAGCAGTAAGAGAAAAAGTCTGCGGCGGTAAAGATGATGCAGAATTAAGCAGATTTCTTGCGACTATAGTCAGAGATCTTGATATTAATTTTGATTTTGAAAATACTGTGGTAGAACTGCCTGATATTGGCAAAGTTACTGAATTTCTTACAAAAATGCAGTTCTACAGCTTTATAAAAAATATCAACGAAATTTTAAATTCATTTAATAAAAATGCTACAAATACAGAAACCTCACCTACAATTTTAATAAAACCTCAGCAGGAGGGGCAGCTTCAACTTTTTTCTCAGGCTGTCAGTGCAGAAATTAACAAAAAAGATTTCGATTACACAAAAAAATTAATTACTGACAGTACTGATTTGGAAGAACTTATTACAAAAATAGGCACTCATTCAGCAATAGCCATAGAGATAAAAGCTGATATTAAAAGTGTAATATCAAACAGAATTGTAGGAATAAGCATTGCCCTGAATTCCGGATTGAAATTTGAAGATGATAAAATAACTTCTGATGATAAAGAAAAAAGTGAAACTTATTATATCCCGTTTATCAGCAATTCTATTATAAAAAATTTGAATGCAGATACTGTGCTTGCAGCCTTAAAACCCATCTTTGAAAATGCAAATATCAAAAAAATATGTAATGACTCCAAAAATCTGCATAACATTTTAAGACCGCACGGAATTTTATTAAACGGTGTACAATTTGATGTAATGCTCGCAAGCTATATAAAAAATCCGGCAAGAAATCATGAACTTGAAGTCCAGACAATAGAACATATATCTCATGCAATTTGCGAATATGCACCGTATGAAAAAAATAAGAAAAAACAAATAAAAATTCAGGATGCACCTATTGATAATGTGTTAAATCACGTAACAGATGAAATTGCATCAATTATTGATTTAACAAAATTCTGGCTTAAAGAATTGGATAAAGACGAAATAAAAATTCTTTACGATATAGAAATCCCTCTTGCAAGAGTACTTGCAGAAATGGAATTTAACGGTGTTTCTATAGATGTAGAATATTTACAAAAATTATCCAACACTATGTCTAATACTCTGCATAAACTGGAAAGAAAAATATATGACCTTGCAGACTGCGGATTTAATATTAATTCACCTAAACAGGTTGGCGAAATATTGTTTGATAAATTAGGATTAAAAAGTAAGAAAAAACGTGGCAGGGCACAGTATTCTACAAGTGCCGAAGTTTTGGAAGAACTTGCACCTGATTATGAAATAGCACGACTTCTTCTGGATTACAGAAAATATTCAAAATTGAAATCAACATATACGGATGCACTTCCTGCACTTATTGATACTGATGGAAGAATTCATACAACCTACAACCAGACCATCACTGCAACCGGCAGACTCTCATCGTCAAACCCGAACTTACAGAATATACCTGTCAGAACGGAAGAAGGAAGTAAACTTCGTGCTGCATTTGTACCTGAGAATAAACACAAATCTGTTATACTATCAGCGGATTATTCCCAGATTGAATTACGACTTCTTGCACATATATCAGAAGACAAACATCTTATTGAAGCTTTTAAATCCGGAACAGACGTACATACGCTTACAGCATCAAAAGTATTTGAAGTACCGCTGGAAGAAGTTACAAAAGAAATGAGATACAAAGCAAAAGCCGTAAATTTTGGAATTATTTACGGACAGAGTAAATACGGACTTGCAAAAGCTCTAGGAATTTCAAACAACGAAGCTGAACAGTTTATAGAAAAATATTTTGCTACATATCCGAGAATAAAAGCTTACATGGAAGCAACCGTAAAACAGGCAGAACTGGATGGTTTTGTGGAAACTATATTTGGCAGAAAAAGGTATCTTAAAGCTGAATTGGACAGCCCTAATGCAATGATTAGAGAGTTTGCCAAAAGAGCGGCCATAAATCAGCCTATGCAGGGAACAGCCGCTGATTTAATAAAAATTGCAATGATTGATTTTTCTAAAAAATTGAAAGAAAATAATCTTAAATCAAAATTAATACTGCAAGTTCATGACGAATTGGTAGTGGAAACGTTAAAAGAAGAGCTTGATGCTGTTAAGATGCTTGTAAAAGAATCAATGGAGCTTAATCAGCCTTTACGAGTTCCTCTGGTTGTAGATATCAGTACAGGTGATACATGGAAAGAATCATAAGTTATTTTAAATATTTAATTTTATTTACAGGACTGCTAGCACTTGCTTCTCCGGGACAATGTGAGGAAACTTATATGCCTTCTGCGGTTTATGAACCTAATATATCAACACTTGTTACACCGCAAAATGTGTCTTTTGATTCATGCACAAAAGAATATTCAATGAATCAGGAAAAATTATACTATCTTACGATAGCGGCAATTAATGCAAACCGTTTTGAGGTTGAAGAATTGCAGTCGAAAACCGGATACATCTTGTTTAAAGCCGTAAATAAAGCATTTCTTGCAACTATCGTCAAATTAGGTGTAAATAAAAGTATGCTGAAAATTACTCCAACAAATAATAATTATTACTTTGCTCCGGGAATAGTACTGAATATTTTTAAATATATAGACCTGAATTTAAATGAAAATATTACCCCGATAAAAAAAATATAGTTAATTATTTAACACTCTAAATGCCTCTTCTACAGTATTTTTGATATCAAGTTCAATATTATCCTCTTTATGGCTTGATAACCAGCACAGGTATTCAATATTACCGGAAGGTCCTTTGATAGAAGAATATGTAAGCCCTTTTATCCCGTATCCGATAGAAGATGCAAAATTTAATACATTATCAATAACTTCTTCATGGGTAAATTTATTTCTAACAACACCGCCTTTTTCTACCTTATCCTTTCCTGCCTCAAACTGTGGTTTTATAAGACAGAGCATTTCGTGAAATTCAGGATTAAGCAAATTTTTCAAATTTCCGAGAACTTTTGTTAAAGAAATAAAAGACAAATCGCTTACAAGTAAATCTGCAACTGGCTCTTCTTCTGCATAAATATCGGAAAAGTCACAGATTTTCAAATTAGTTCGCTCTATTGCCTTAACTCTCTTATCAGAGCGGATTTTCCAATCAAGCTGCCCGTAACCAACATCAACAGCATAGACAAATTTTGCTCCGTTTTGCAAAAGACAATCAGTAAAACCTCCGGTTGAAGCTCCGGCATCAAAACAAATCCGCCCGTCAACAGCAACAGGAAATGTATCCAGAGCTTTCTTCAGCTTGAATCCGCCGCGTGAAACAAAAGGCATTGATTTAACCTGAATATCATACTCTTTATCCGGTGAAATCTGAAATCCCGATTTTGTAATATATTCATCATTAATTTTCACATGACCGGCAAGAATAGCTGAAGAAGCCTTACTTTTTGTTTCAAAATAACCTAAATCAACCAAATATTTATCTAAACGTTCTTTTTTCATAATGCAAAAACCTTTCGAGCATTATCTGCCGTAGCTACGGCAACTTCCTCATAAGAAATACCTCTTAGTCCGGCAATTTCATCTGCGACAAAACGCACATAAGCCGGTTGATTTTGCTTACCACGATAAGGGACAGGGGTTAAATACGGAGCATCCGTTTCCAGCAGTAATCTGTCAAGGGGTATCTCAACGGCAACCTCTTTCATTTTAACAGCATTTTTAAAAGTTACGACGCCTCCAAGAGCAAGATACCACCCTTCTTTTAAACACTCTCTTGCAAATTCTGCACTGCCGGAAAAACAGTGCATTACAACTATGGAACTTTTGTTATATTCTTTTAAAATATCATATGTATCTTTATGAGCTTCCCTATCATGAACGCAAATAGGTAAGTTCAGAGAATTTGCAAGCTTTATTTGCTTAATAAAAACTGATTTTTGTAAATCGTTAAAACTCTTATCCCAATAATAATCCAGTCCTATTTCTCCGATTCCGACAATCTTAGGGGACATGGAATACCGAGAAATTTTATCAATCAGAGTATCATCCCAATCCTTAACCTCGGATGGATGAACACCGAGCAAACCATAAAGTTCATCATGAGAATTAACAAGATTATAAATTTTATCAATATCACCGGCTGCAGCACACGGAACAATAATCTTTTCAACACCGTTTGCTTTTGCGTTTTGAATTGCTTCATGCGTTGATATGCCCTCCAGCATATCAACATGAGAGTGTGTATCAATCAAAGAAGTTTCATTCATATTAATAATTATACCACGCAGGAAATTTGTGCTATAATCGCTTTATATGGAAGAAGAGAATCTGAAAATTTCAATAGCCCACCTATATCCTGAACTTTTAAACCTTTATGGTGATATTGGCAACATTATTACCCTGAAAAAACGCTGTGAATGGCGTGGAATTGAAGTAGAATTTGAAGAAATTCATTATGGAGACAAAATAAATGATCATGACCTGTATTTTATCGGTGGCGGACAGGATAAACAACAGGAAGATGTTGCTGATGAACTGTTTAAAAATAAATGGTTTCTAATGGGAGAAAGAGATAAAGGAGCTGTCTTTTTAGGAATTTGCGGAGGATATCAGCTTTTCGGGCATTATTACCAGCCGCACGATAAACCGAAATTAAAAGGTATAAGCCTGATGGACGCTTATACAGTGGCCGGCGATAAAAGATTTATAGGGAATGTTACTGCAAGAACAGACTTTTTAACCCCTGAAACACTTGTAGGATTTGAAAACCACAGCGGTCTAACATATCTTGAAGGGGAGACCAAACCTCTTGCCAGAATAGAAACAGGTAATGGAAATAACGGGCAGGACGGATTTGAAGGGGCAAGATACAAAAATGTATTCGGAACCTATCTGCATGGTTCATTTTTACCTAAAAACCCTCATTTTGCAGACTATCTTATTGAACTTGCTCTAAAAAAGAGATACGGACAAAATATAGAACTGAAAGAACTTGATGACAAAATCGAAAAACTAACACACAATTCTTTAATAAATAAACCATATTAAATTGACTTTATACGTAAATTTTTAGTATAATCAAGGAATGGGAAGCTTACGAATATATTTAAAACAATCGGCAACTTATAAGATTTACAAAGCTTGTATAAGAAATTTAGTCGATTTTTTGGATACACTCGGCAATATTATTATCAACGGTTTCGCCGCACTTAAGTATATTCTGAAATGGGATGTTCAGTGGAAAGAATTGATTGAACAGTGTTCCCGATTCGGTGTAAGCTCACTCCCGATAACAATATCTATTGTTGCTATGACCTCTGTTATTGTAGCCTCACAGGTTGCTTCGGAAATGGTTAAACAGGGCGGCGGCAATTTTGTCGGACTTTTGATGACTATGCTAATTGTAAGAGAAGTTGGTGCAATAATGTCCGGATTTGCAATTATCTCAATGATTGGCTCTTCCCTTGCGTCTGAAATTGCAACGATGAGAGTAACCGAGCAAATTGATGCAATTAAAGTTCTAAAAGTAGATCCCATTCGCTATCTTTTTGTTCCTAGAATACTTTCGGGTCTTATAATGATGCCTCTTGTAGTTATCATAGCATCAGTGGCAGGAGTTCTTGCCGGTGCCGTTACAACAGATTTAACAACCGACTTGGGGTTTAGAGCGTATTTCGATTCGGCATGGTTCGGAATTTATATGAAAGACCTGACAGTTTGTCTTTTAAAGGCCATATGTTTTGGAGGAACTATTGCACTTATAAGCTGCTCTTGCGGTTATAATGCCTCAGGCGGTGCAAAAGGGGTTGGACTTGCCACTACAAAAGCCGTGGTTTGGTCATTTGTTGCAATAGTCATCTGGGACATGATTTTTGCAATAGCATTTTTCTTCTAATTAAATAAGGATAAAATTTATGAGTATTGAAGTAAAAAATCTTGTTAAAATATACGATGACAAAAAAGTTATAGATGATGTTTCTTTTAAAGTTGAAAATGGAGAAACGCTTGCTATTGTCGGCTTCAGCGGCTCCGGCAAAAGTACCATTCTAAAGCTTATCTGCGGACTGACAGAAAAAGACAGCGGAGAAATTATTACATCAAAGGGTGATATAGCAATGGTATTCCAGTATTCTGCATTATTTGACTCTCTGAATGTTGCTGATAACATATCGTTTGCACTCAGAGAACGAAAAGATTTAAGAAACAAATATAATGAACAAGATTTAAAAGAGATAGTTTCACAAAAGCTTGAACTTGTAGGCTTGAAAGGCATTGAGTATAAATTTCCGTCTGAACTATCCGGAGGGATGCAAAAGCGTGTAAGCTTTGCAAGAGCCATAGTAACTGAACCTAATTCAATACTCTATGACGAACCTACTGCGGGCTTAGACCCTATTTCTTCAACGCTTATTGAAGACTATATTGTTCGACTTAAAGAAGAAACAAACGCCGCCTCAATAGTTGTAACACACCAGATGTCAACTATCACACGAACGGCCAATAAGGTTATTATGTTATACGGAGGAAAGATAGTCTTCCACGGAACGCCTGAAGAAATGCTTAAACAGGATACTCCGTACACAAAACAGTTTGTTACGGCCTCTCTTGAAGGACCGATGAAAATGATTGCATAAACAAGAAAGAAGGGATATGGATATGATTACAAAAGAAAATTTCATAAACAAACTTTTTAATAAAGATGTAATGTCCTTAGACACATACATTATGTTCCGATTAAAAGAAAAAACAGAACAGCTTAGACCCGAACTTATTGCTAAAAACAGAGCTCCTATATCACTGTCAATGGGTGCTCCTACAGCAAATCCTCCACAGCAGCTTATTGATAAACTTAAAACCATACTTGATGAAGGCAACGGAATACACGCATATTCAGTACCTAAAGGAGAACCTTATTTCAGAAAAGCATGTGCGGAAAGAATGAAAAATCGTTTCGGTGTGGAGCTTAATCCTGATACGGAAATATTTTCTTTAATCGGTTCTAAAGAAGGTATAGCCAACCTGATAAGATTTATGATAACACCGAAAGAAGAATTAACAGAAAAAGACATAATAATGGTGCCGGATCCGTGCTACGCCTCATACCTGCAATTTATACAATGCTCCGGCGGCTATGCATTTCCTGTACCTTTAACAGAAGAAAACCACTATATGCCTGATATGGAGCAAGTATGGCAAAATCTGCTTAACCAAGGGTTTAATCCTGATAAAGTTAAGGCACTTATGATTAATTATCCTAATAACCCGCTGGGTGCAAGTGCAACCAGAGAATATGTACAATCAGTTATTGATTTTTGTAAAAAACACGAAATTCTTCTTATTTCAGATGCCGCATACTGCGATTTGTACTTTGCAGATGATGAAAAACCTTTCAGTATCTTCGAACTGGAGGGAGCCAAAGATATAGGAATAGAATTTTACAGTCTTTCAAAGCCTTATGCAATAACAGGATGGAGACTCGGCTGGGTTTGCGGAAACAGCGATGTAATACAAAGATTCGGTAAGGGTAAATCAACAATAGATAACGGCATTTTTAAGGCTTTACAGAAAGCATGTGCAGAATATATCAACACAGAAGATGCTGAAAAATATATTAAACAAGGAAATATGGACTATAAACGTAAACAAGCCATTATGGTTAAAGGATTCAAGGAACTTGGCTGGCCTATTGATGAAAAAACAGTTCCTCATACAACATTCTATCTCTGGCTTCCTATACCGAAAAGATACTCATCTGCCTTTGATTTCTGTGCAGATGTACTTGAAAAATCAGGAGTTGTTCTAGTTCCCGGTAATGCATTCGGAAATCATGGCGAAGGGTATTTCAGATTATCCTACGTTGCAAGTGATGAGCAGCTTAAGGAAGTAATTGATCGATTTAAATCCGACGGCTTCTACTTTAGTTAAACAACAAATAATCTATAAAAACGAAGACTCCCGTTTATATAACTAACGGGAGCTTTTTTATATTTATAAATTACGAAAAATTAACTAACAAATTAGCAGCTCAAAGCCATTAAAGCTTTTACAGAGCGTGCATTATCTCTCACATCCTCTTCAGAGTGATGTTCAACAGTATCTTCAAGGATTTTAATAGCTTCTGTTTTATCTTCTAGAGCCAAAAGTTCATTGATTGTACTCATAGCAACAAGAGTACTCAAGTCATTAATACCTTTACCTTTATTAGAAATAACAACTTCCAATGCGTCATGAACATTTTTCTTAACCAATGCACGTGAAGTCATTTCTCTAACTTCATCTATTGCAGAGTTAGTCCCAACTTCATTTAGGACTCTGATTGAATCAGGATCCTGATGACGGGATAAAGCTTCAATAATATTTTTTACGTTTCTTCTGTCTTTCATTCTTTAATCCTCCTACGCTGCAACGTTCAAGCCTAACTCAGAGATAAGCATTGATTCCAAACTTTCTTTACCCTCAGTTTTACCTGCCGGCATTGTTAAATATTTTTGAACAGTATGTTCATCCTGCATTGCATCCCATCTTGATTTGATAGATTTACCTGCGTTAGCGAAATCAAGAGAAATTTCTATATCATTCATTTTGTTCCAGAATCCTACAGCACTGTCCTTCATTCTTCCGCAGAAAGATACTACAGACTCAACACCGCGATTAATTCTTTCACCTATACCTGAAATAGAACCGACTAATGCACTATACATAAGTTTACTTTTAGACGAAACTTTCTGTGCGATAGATGGTTTAACAGTTTCAAAAACATCCGCAGTCAAAACATTACCTTTAAAAGAAGTAGCTGCAAACGGATTAGAATTTCTTGCTACATTTTGTTCATGCTTCGTGCCGTTGAATATACGTTCGCGAAGTCCGGAGATTGATAAATTTGCCATTATATAATCCTCTCTTCTATTAAATATTCACATATATAGGATATCATATACCGTAAATTATCAATCAACCTTTTGATGTATTGTTTCAAAAAAAACTTATACTTTAGTTGCAGATTATAAATCATATTTATGATAAAATAAAAAATATGGGATATGTAGAAGAATTAAAAGAACTGGTTGAGGTTATAGCAAAATTGCGAGCACCTGACGGCTGTCAGTGGGACAGAGAACAAACTCATGCAACGTTAAGACCCAATATGCTTGAAGAAGCGTATGAAGCAGTTGACGCAATCGATGACAATGATATGACACATTTAAAAGAAGAACTCGGAGATGTTCTTTTGCAGGTTGTACTGCATGCACAGATAGCCTCGGAAGAAGGAGCTTTTTCCATTGAAGATGTGGCAAGAGGCATTAAAGAAAAACTTATTCACCGCCACCCGCATGTTTTTGGAGATGTTAAAGTCAATTCGACAAAAGATATCCTTGATAACTGGGAAAAACTCAAGGCAGAAGAGAAAAAACACAGAAAATCCGCAATGGATGGAATTTCTAAAGCCCAATCAGCATTAATGACAGCTCAAAAAATCAGTAAAAAAGCTGTTAAAAAGGGATTTGAGTGGCCGAACGAAGATTCTCTTTACGATTGCATTTATTCCGAGTTTAATGAATTTAAAGAAGCTGAAAAAGAACAAGATAAATCTCATATGGAAGAGGAATTAGGCGATATACTCTTTGCCACAGTAAATCTTGCCCGCTGGAACAAGCTTGATGCAGAACAGGCACTCCTAAAGGCTAACAAAAAATTTGAAAAAAGATTCCGTAAAATGGAAGAATTAGCTGAAAAACCCCTTGAAGAATATTCCTTTGAAGAATACGATTCATTATGGAAAAAGGCAAAGACACAGGTTATTTAACTATTTCAGGGTTATGTTAACAAATATTACATAATTTTTTCTAAAAAAAGCAATTTTTTATAAAAAAAATCCTTTATTTAAGTATAAAAGAATTGAGGATGGAAATGAAAGAACAGGAACTTAATACTCTAATGTCAGTGGTGTCAGATCCGATTAATAATGTTTATAAGATTAATTCAAGAAAGGATCTGGAAGAAATTCAAAGAATTATTCGTATATTCAATATCTCTGAAGAACAGCACAACAAACACACAATGCTGTCAATAAAAAATCTTGCAACATTCAGACTGGTATTGAGTAACAACTAAGTTGTCGTTGGAAAATAAGGAAAATAGGAATAAAGAAATTTGATAAGCCTTGCTTTTATGCAAGGCTTTTTGATTTACCAGCATAATCAGCAAAAATTGTTGATTAATAAGCAAAATTAGTTAAGCAAATAAATCCATAACCTCCGGAATAAAAATTAAAAGCCCAATCATAACTGCTATTATCGTCACAAACATCACCGCACCTGCCGAAATATCCTTAGCCATACCAACAAGTTTTGAATACCTGTTGTGAAATACTGCATCAAGAGAAAATTCAATAGCAGAATTTATCATCTCCGTTGAAACCACCATTGCTATGGTAAGGAGTAAAATACAAAATTTTGTTACACTTAAATCAAGAAATATTCCCAGTAAAATCACAAAAATAGCACATATCAGATGAACGCGTATATTCCGTTCACTTCGAACAGCAAGACGCATACCTTTTCTTGCATTCTTGAATGTGTTATTAAAACCCTGTGCTTTGAATTTACTCATTAATCCCTATACTTTCCAATGCTCTATTTTGCATTCCGACAATAAAATTATAATCCTCCATTGTTTGGTGGTCAAATCCTAATAAATGCAAAATGCCATGACTTATAAGAAATGATAATTCATAGTCAAACGAATGGCCTTTTTTGTCTGCTTCTTCAGAGACTTTATCGAGTGCAAGCAATATTTCTCCAAGGTTAATATCACCATCAAGTACAAACCTCTCATCAGAAGGAGTATCCGCAAATATTGCAAAAGTAATGATATCAGCAGGATAATCTTTTTCTCTATAATCACGATTAATTTCGTGAGTTTTAATACTATCGCAATAAACAATGTCAAAGGTTAATGATGAGTATTCCTCATCATTTAAACAACAGACTCCGGAAATTTCAGGTTGTTTAAGATAAAATTTCAAAATCTTCCTTGCTGTCTGAATAAACTCTTTCTCATCAAGTTTCTGCTTTTCGTAAATATTTTCGCTAAAAATATTTATTTTTACAGACTTTTTATTCATTTTTATTTTTACCCTCATCCGGTAAATGCTTATCTTCAAGCTGTTTTATCTTATTTTCCAAATCTTCATCAAGAATTTTTGAAGGCATGTTAATCTTATTTTTTCTCAATTCTTCTTCAATATTTTCCTGATATTTAATCCTGTTATGCTGCATACCGCGAAGTATTCTGCTGAATGTGGCAGCTATAACTTTGATATCATGAAGTGTAAGCGGACTGTCCGCAAGTTGTCCGTCGTTAAGGCGTTCCACTATAATTTTATCAATAATCTTTTCAATTTCTTCAGAGGAAGGATTTTTCAATGAGCGAACAGCAGATTCAACAGCATCAGCAATCATAAGAATCGCAGTTTCTTTCATATTTGGTTTAGGACCTGTATATCTGAACTGTTCTTCTTTAACATTTTCAGCACCTTCTTCCTGCACAGCCTGATTATAGAAATATTTTGCTAGCCCTTCTCCGTGATGCTGTAATATAAAATTATTTATCACAGCAGGCAGCCCATATTCCTTTGCGAGTTCAACACCGTCTTTCGGGTGAGCAGTAATAACCATTTTGCTTAATCTCGGGTTCAATTTTGTATGCGGATTTTCAATACCGAAATAAGATTGATTCTCCACAAAAAATAACGGACGTTTAAGTTTTCCAATATCATGATAAAAAGCCCCGACACGTGCCAGAATAGGATTTGCACCGATAGCCTCTGCTGCAGCCTCGCTTAAATTTGAAACCATCAAACTGTGGTGATAAGTTCCCGGAGCCTCAAACTGCAAACGTTTCAAAAGGGGTTGATTGTGATCTGCAAGTTCCGCAAGACCGTACGGAGTAATTATCTTAAACAAGCTTTCAAACAAAGGCAGCGTCCCAAGTGCAATCATAGCACTGACAATTCCGTTTAATATTATAAATACACTGTTTTTAAATATCAAAACATTGTTAACGTCAATCAAACAACGCTCAAGCAGATAAATAGCAAGAACAATAATAACACCGGTAAGAGATATTAAAAAACCGGCTTTAATAAGATCAAATCTTCGAGAATAACGAATCTGCGAAATAGTAACCATTGTAACAAGACTTAAAAGCATAAACGTAACTAAAAACGGTGCCGGATATTGCATTCCTACAGTCAAAACCGTCAAAAGCACGCATACCGCAGAAAACGCGACTCTCGGATTTGTAAATATGGCAAGCAATACTACATAAGCCGGTATCGGCAGAACATACGGTGAAAATCCTGTCGGAATAACAACTGCAATTCCGGCTAAAAGCATAGATAGCACCGCCATTAATGAAAGATACTTTGATTCCAAAAATTGTTTTTCAAAATATTTCATATAATTGATAAAAATAAGGGTTGCAAGAAATACAAGAACATAAATTGCGACAAGCCCCTGCCAGTTAAGTTCATATACATTATAGCCGGCCTGTCTTAGAGCATCTCTTTTTAGCCTTGTGACCGGTTCCCCTTCAAAAAGAATTTTATCGCCTTTCTGAAATGTTATTTCATAAGGCTTAACAGAATTTTCCGCATTTTTACGTGCAATTTCCGTAGCAAATTCATCAACAACCAGATTAGGTACGATAATTTGACTCAAAAGGGCTTCTATAATTGAAATTTGGCGTCTTGAAACATTTGAAACAAGATTATTTAAAATAATATTATCAATATTATTACGTTCAAAATCCTTTTCAGTTATACCCTTTGCAAGTATATTCTGAAGAGTTAAAGCTGATTTTTCGAAAACCTCTCTTAAATCCGGATCTTCAGACCTTAACATAAAATTTATGACGAATTCTTTTTTGGAATTGTCTGTCATATCAAAAAGAAGCGAAACTTCTTCTCTCTTAACAGACTCTTCAACTTCCTTTTTCCTGATCTGCCAGATAGAATTTTCAAGCATTTCAAGATTATTCTTTATAAAATCATCTTCTGCAGGTGTAAGAATAGGATCAACTTTTTGAGCTACTTCTTTTCTATGCTGCTCTGTACGTTTCACATCAACAACAGTAATTGTTTTCTGGGCAATAACATCTTTTTTACTGATACCGTTTTCTATAATTCCTTGAAAGAAAAAATTCTGAGATGCTATTATTGCAGTCAGTATAAATGTAAAGATAATAAAACCGAGTGTTTTAAATGCTTTTGCAGAAAAAAACATATCACGAATTTTAGTAGCCAATATTAATTTATTCATATAAAAAATTTCCTGTTATTACATTGTAACTATATTATTTTATAACTTACGATTTATTTTTCAAGTCTGCTTTTTTTATCCTGTTCTGGACATCTTCAAGAAGCTTACGGTTAATTGAAATAAGTTCTGATAATACAGCGATTAGACACACCTGAACACCGGTCAATAAAAGGATTGATGCCAAAATCAACGATTGAATATGCCCCTGTCCGGTGCCTGTAATAAAATAATACAAAAATCTTCCGCCGAGAACAGTACCGAAAAACAGGAAAACCAACCCTATAATCGTAAAGAACCTGAACGGTCTATATACAATAAACATGCGGAGCATAGTAAAAATTGAACGTCTGATATAAACAAACATATTAGAAAATAATCTGGATTTTCGCATCTCCGGATTAACATTTATATCAACATTCTCAATAACTAAATCCTTTGCTCTGGCCTGAATAATTGTTTCCAGTGTATATGTATAATTATCAAAAACATTCATCTGAATTGCGGCCGCTCTTGAAAAAGCTCTAAAACCGCTCGGAGCGTCTTTAACTGTTGTTGAACTAACAAGACGCATAACACATGACCCGAGATTTTGCAGCATTTTTTTCATAAATGAAAAATGTTTGATTTTATTGACAGGTCTTGAGCCGATAACAATATCCGCACGTTTTGCAAGAATCGGCTCAATAAGTTTTTCAATATCATCCGCACAGTATTGATTATCCGCATCTGTATTAACAATAATATCAGCTCCCATCTCAAGTGCCTTGTTCAATCCTGCGACAAACGCTTTTGCAAGCCCTTTATTTTTCGAAAAAGACACAAAATTTGTAACCCCGAGGCTGCGTGCAACCTCAATAGTATTATCTTTTGAACCGTCATTAATTATAAGAATTTCTATCTCATCAATACCGTCAATACGCTCGGGTAAAGCCTTTAACGTAACAGGCAGTGATTTTTCTTCATTTAAACACGGAATCTGAATAACAAGTTTCATAAAGTTCTCCACAATTTTTTTTATTATATAATTAAAATATAATATTGACAAACGGAGGTGTGATTTGGGGATTATTTTAACGGTTATTGCCGGACTTATATTGAGACTAATATGTATTGATAAAGCTGAAGGCCTATGGAATGATGAATATGTTTCATGGTTTATTGCTTCACAACCTTTTACAAACGGATTTTTAGAAGGTATTTTATCGCAATGCCACATGCCTTTTTACTATTTATATTTGAAATGTTTTATGAAGGTTTTCGGACAAAGCGATTTACTGCTCAGGCTTACTTCTGTCTTTGCAGGCGTTCTGTCAATAATTGCAATGTATTATGCAGGACTTGTAAAAAATAAGAAAACTGCACTTATTGCTTCAGGATTTACGGCAATAAGCGGATTTTTAATCTACTATTCACAGGAAGTACGAATTTACTCGGTGTTGTTCTTATTTTCGGCACTTTCTTTAATGTACACACTCAAATTAGTAAACAATCCGACCAAAACAAATCTGGCAGGCCTTATTCTTTCAGATTTTCTGATTATGTTTACACATACAATCGGATTTGTTTATGTCTTCTTTAATCTTGTTTATATAAGTATTGCTCTTTTTAAACAATTTAAAAAAGGAATAATAACCCTCTGGTGTTCTATTACCGTACTAGGCTTTTTAAGCTCTCCGCTTCTGTTGAAAATATTCACAACCCAATCTTTTTCACAGTGGTGGGGAAGTTTCACTCTATCTAAAATCGGCTTTTTATTCACGGATTATTTTTCACCTTACTTAACAAATCTTGTAAATGCACCTGATAAATTCTTTTATCATGTAACCATCGGATTTCTGATATTCTGCATGATTCCGACCATTATAGCTTTTATATGGCTGGCAAAAGCAATGATTAAGGAGAAACAAAACCGCTACCTTTTCGGAATATGCATAGGCGTCATTGCTATACTCGCTATTGCATCAATTTGCGGAAAACTTGTGTTCATTACAAAATACTCAATAGAAATTTATCCGATTTTGCTATTTCTTATTGCTTACGGTGCCGGAGATATTAACAACAAAATACTCAGAAATTCTCTTATTGCAATATATTGTATTCTGTGTATCGGCTATAACTTTGTAAGCCCTGTTGCCGCACCAAGAATAAAAAGAGCTCAGGGACACAAAATTGTTGCAGATTTAATTGAGCATGCTAGTTTGAAAAAAGGCGATTTTATCATTCTTGAATATTACCCTCAATCCAGATTTAAAAAATATGTTAACTTTTCCGACTATAATGTAATTTCAATAGATAAAGGAAATTTTGCACAGTACCTCTCAATGAATATGGATTATAATAAAGCATATAAAAACGGTAAAGAAGTTTACCGACAAACATTTATGGCTGATTCAAATTATTACTTTACGCAAAAGCTTATAGATGAAGTAATTTCAAAAGTAAAACCCGGACAAAGTGTCCTTGTAATAATGATGAACGGTGTTGCATTTTATTCACCGACAGCAATGAAAGAAATATTAAATAATGATACGATATATGAAAAAACACCGCTTTTATTCATGGTATTTTCTTATGTTAAAACTCAGGTCTTTGTAATTTTGTCTCAAGCTCTTGCGGTAAGCCGTTTTGAGAGCAAAGGAGATTGGTCTGCAATTAAGTTCACAAAACTTAATAATTAACAAAAAAATAGCAATTTTTCCTTTGTTTGAGACTATATATATATGGAAGGTTTCAAAAAAGTGTAGTGATGAAGGTAGAGAAAATCGGTTACAACACATATTACGGAAAACCGCAGCAGGTTGGAAAAATAAGCTCTAAGATTCAGCCTCAATTTACGGGGCAGATACCGCAAAAAGACATTATCAAAGAGCTGAAAAACATCATACCGTATTCAATGAAAGTAATCAGCCGTCTTTCTGAAAGCATGGGAGAAGTTCAAAATATTATAATAAACTCACTTGGTACAGGGTTGGTTGCACCGTTATTTATTAAATATAACCCGCTATCGGATACCGATGAAGATACAAGAACATATTCAGCATGGCGTCAACCGATATCCGCAATCCTAGCTGTCGGAACTCAAGCCGGAATGGTGGCTCCGTTTAATTCAATAATCACTGATATGGCTTATTCCGGCAAATATCCGGAAGAATATAACCAGACTAATTTCAGAGATGAAAAATATCTTACCAAAATGATAAAAAAAGCAGAACCATATCTGACAAAAGATCAGGTTGCAAAAAAAGTTCATGAAACAATAGCTGCACAGCATAAAGATTTGTTAAATAATATAAGATATAAAAATCGAATAATGATTTTAACCGATAACGGTCCTGCAAAACAGCTTTCTGCAAAACTTTATAATAATACACTACTTGATACAATAAAAGAATTAATAAAAACTGACACAAAAAAACAAGAAAGTTGTGAAACAAAAGAAACAAGACGTTTAATTAGAAGCGAATTTTTAAGTAAAAATAATGAAACCGTAAAAGCAACACTTGAAGAGATAAAACACGAACTTGATAATGCCACAAATCTTAATTCAATGAAAAGCTATCTAACGCTAAAACTAAAACAACTTAAAAAATCGAACTGCGATAGCAATATAATTGAAATGGTCAAAGAATTAAAAGATCGAATCAAAAAGATAAATGACCCTCCGAAAGAAAACGGTAAACCCGTAATTAATACGAAAGAAATTATAATGGAAGAATTACGGGAAAAAACAAATAAAATGTTAAAACATACCGAAAAATATTCCTCAATAACAGACGAAAATTTAATTAAAGCAGAAGTTGAAAAAAGTGTAGCAGAAAGAAAAGAAGCATTCAAAGTCTCTTTAGAAACATTAGAAGATTTAAAAAAACGCATCACTAACGGAGAACAAATATCAGTAAGCGAGATTGAGCAGCTTTTAAAAGAAAAAGCTCAAGGTATCAGCTTTAAAGACAGTGCTTTACACGTTGATTTTGCTGAAGAAATGATTGAAAAATATAAAAATAATATCAAAAACAATCTTAAAGGTTATAAACAATTCACCGGTTTAATAATATCACTTGCGGTATTGCCGATTACCTGCTGCCTGTTGAACTGGGTATATCCTAGATTTATGGATGCAGTGTTCCCGAATTTGTCAAATAAAAAACATGACAATGAATCTAAACAGCTTGTAGATAAAGCTCCGAAACAAACGACAGGAGGTGTAGCATGACAAAAGTAAACCCTCTTGTTGAATACGGAATAAGAAAACCGCTGGTTGCATTGTCAAAAGCACCGGGAATGGATATTGTCCGCAGGAATTTCAGGAATAAAAATATGGCATTCATTAACGGTCTTGCAATTACTTCAATTATTGCAAAAGACGGAGTAGGATGCTATATGTACGTAAATCAGAGTTTACACAACGATAAAATTCCTGATGATAAACGTAAATTTGTTGCTGCATTAGATCTGGCAAACGGCGGCTTAATGATATTAATGCAAATATTAATGCATTTAACAATCTCTAATAAACTTGTTCAGACAAAAATGTTTAACAAAATGTTTGGCAAAAATTTTGACCGTGCAGCTTTAAAAACATATAAAAAGATATTAAACAAACGTGAAAAATTTGCTGATGTTGACGGAAAACAATTCCATAAAGCTATGGATAACATCAAAGACAGTGTTAACGAAGCGTTCAGTAATATAACATCACTTGTTGCCGCAACAATTATCGGAAAACGTGTAATAGTTCCGTTCATTGCAACTCCGCTTGCGGATAAAACAAAAGCCTGGATGTGCAGAAATGACAAACCGCTGGAAGTAGATAAAGATACCGTCAATAATTATGATAAAGAAGAAGCTCCTGCAGTAAAAAATCATAAGAATGAACAACACGGGAAAAAGCAATCCACAAATCTTTTAACCAGACTAAAAGATACATTCAATTACAATTAAATGAGAATTTAAAATTTTTCAATATCGTACTGCTTATTAACACAACAGACTAAAACTGCACTATAACATTAGAAAGGTTTTGTCTGGTTCAATTTCAATCTTAAGTCTCTGAAACGTGCGATATCTTCCTGAGTTTTTCCCGAATCCTTAAATACAGCCTGTGCCGCAGGATGTACCATTAAAACATAATCCATATGAATTTCAAGAAAATTATATTTTCTCGGAGACTGATTTGCATTTCTAGGATAAATTTCTGCATTTGTAACAGCAAGGAATCTTCTTTCCCTGTCATTCAACAAATCGGTTAATTCACGGTTAGTGTTTGTATATTTTGATACATGAACAATCCCTTTGATATCGTGATCAACTGTTAAAATACTAACTTCTATAGGAACTGTATCAATATGTTTTGCCATCTTCTTATCCTTAAACTACTCTCTATTAATAAATTAAGTATAATATATTTTAGCCGAATTGTCCATATGTTAAATTTTATCAATTCTTTTTGAAAGACGCATACCGTAAGCTTCATTAACTTCACCCACAGACATAAAGGCACGCGGATCAATTTGTTTTATCACTTCTTTCATCTTAGCCATTTCTAACCTTGAAACAACACAATAAATAATAGTTTTTTCCTGTCCGGAGTAACCACCTTTTCCGGTAAGATACGTAACGCCGATTTCAAGGTCATCAACAAGGATTTGACCGATTTCATAAGCTTTATCACTAATAATTCTAACAGACTTGGAACTGTTAAATCCTTCAAGAACAAGGTCAATTACCCTTGATGCAATAAAGTAGGTAAGAATTGAATACATAGCCTGTTCCCATCCGAAAACCAACCCTGCTGCACCATATATAAAAATATTAAAACCTAAAATTATTTCACCAACCGACAAACCGAATTTTTTTGACAGAACCAGAGACATAATTTCAGTACCATCAAGGGAACCTTCATTTTTTAATACTATTCCAACACCGGTACCCAAAATAATTCCACCGAATACAGTTGCTAAGAGATGATCATGAGTAACATCATGGGAATGAAATAAATTGGTAGCAAAGCCTAACATTACGATTGCAAAAAAGGTTTGGAGTACAAAATATTTACCCATTTTGGTAAATGCGAATAACAAAAATGGAATATTAAAAACAAAGATTAACAAACCTAAATTAAAATTGGTAATATAGCTTACAATCATTGAAACACCGACAACCCCGCCGTCAATCATTGTATTTGGAACCAAAAAAGACTCCAGAGCAAAACCGGCAATAAAAGCACCTATTGTAAGAAATAATAATTTTTTCAATAAATTTACAATAGATTTTAAGTTAAGATATTTTATTATATTCATATAATTAAAGCCTCTTTATTTATCGTGCTTATGGGTATTTTTTCGAATTGTAATCAGGTTATTAATCTTGAAAATAGTTTTCTTTTCTTCGTTTTCTTTTTTATCTTTATAACCTAAAATATTTTCCAAATCATTTTTAAGCGTAATCAAATCGTCATATCTTTTTAGAGTCCCGCCTAATGCAACAGAAACATCTCCTGTTTCTTCTGATACAACAAGACAAGCTGCATCACTTGTTTCTGACATACCTATAGCAGCTCTGTGGCGTGTTCCGTATTTCCAGCTTAATTTAGGATCCTCAGTCAATGGGAGCAAAACTCCTGCCGAAATTATTTTAGCTCCGTTAATAACAACGGCACCATCGTGAAGGGGAGTATTAGGGTGGAAAATGGTTAAAAGCAGCTCTGTTGATAAATCTGCATTAAGTTTTGTTCCGACATCGTAGTATGTATTACTCAAATCATTCTGGAATACAATCAAAGCCCCGGTATGGGATTTTGAAAGAAATTTTACGGATTCAATCAATTCTTTTATGACATCAATTTTTTCATCACTATTCTGTTTGGAATTTGAAGAAAACGCTTTACTTATAAAATCAACCTGACCGAGAAATCCGAGAAATCTTCGGAGTTCCGGTTGAAATATAACTATAAGACTCAATGAAATCAACGTAACTATCGATTTCAAGAACATACCTATAATCTTCAAATCCAATCTGGTAAGAATTTCTGAAAATACCCACAGAACAATAAGAAAGAAAATTCCTTTCACAAATTTTTCAGATTGAGTATCTTTTATAAATTTTTTATAGAAAACATAAAGAATAGCGAGAATTACAAGAATTTCAAAAACATTTGTCCAGCTAAAAGACAAATCCAGTGAACTAAGTTGAAATTGCAAGTATGAAAGGATATCGTTAAACATTATGCTCTCAATCTATCAGGTATGATGTCTTTTGATATTAAATCATCGAGTGTCTCTCTATTAATTATAATATCAGATTGTGAATTATTTACAAGTACTGCTGCCGGTTTTTGTATACGGTTATAATTTGAAGCCATTGAGTAATTATAAGCACCTGTGTTAAAAACACACAGTATATCACCCTCTTCAAGTTCAGGAAGTTTTATATTTTTAATTAAAATATCACCACTTTCGCAAAAACGACCTGCTATTGTAACATTTTGTGAAAGTTCAGAGTCAGGTTTATTAGCGACTCCGGCAAGATACTCTGCACCGTACATTGAAGGTCTGGCATTGTCAGCCATTCCGCCGTCAACAGCAAAATATTTTTTACCATTTGGAACCTGCTTAGAACTTCCGAGAGTATAAAGAGTTACACCGGCTGTGGAAATAATGCTCCTTCCGGGTTCAAGAAATAACGTAGGAGGCTCAATCCCGTATTTTTCAATACTGGCGTTTAAACTTTTTAAAATTACATCAGCAATTTCAAAAGTTGAAGGCGGAACATCAGATTCGGTATATTTTACTCCAAGCCCTCCTCCGATATTAATTTCATCAAGTTTCAAACCAAATTTTTTATCAAGCCTTGCAAGTTCTTTAACAAGAATTTCAATCTCATCATGATAAACTTTTGTTTCAAAAATCTGAGACCCTATATGAGCATGAAGCCCGTGAAGTTTCAAATTTTTATACTGGTTAAGAACTAAATCAACAGCCTCATCAATCTGAGTTAAATCAAATCCGAACTTTGAATCCAGATGTCCGGTTTGAATATATTCATGCGTATGGCATTCAATGCCCGGAGTAATTCGTAATAAAATATCAACAGTTTTATTCTTTGAAGCTGCCAGTTCATCAAGAAGTGAAAGCTCAAAGAAATTATCAACAGAAATTCTGCCGACACCAACATCTAAAGCAAGAAGAAGTTCGTCAACCGATTTGTTATTCCCGTTAAACAAAACTTTAGACATATCAACGCCTGCTTTATAAACAGTATAAATTTCTCCGCCTGAAACTACATCAAACCCGAAGCCCTCACTTGCAATCAAAGCCGATGTTGCAAGCGAACACAAGGCTTTGGAAGCATACATCATATTGACCTTTTCATAAGAAGAAAAGGCCTTTTTGTAATCTCTGCAAACCGCACGAATAGTTTCTTCATCAAATACATATAAAGGGGTAGCATATTTCTGTGCCAGCTCAATCAAATCACATCCGCCTATGGAAAGATGTCCGTCTTGATTAACTGTTGTGGTAATCGGGGTTAATAACTGGTTTGTGCTTGCAGGCATTAAAAACTCCTTAATTCTCTCTTTTACACTAATATTGTAGCATAAAAATAAAATTATTAAATGAAAATTCCTAAAATAATAAGAACACAAACCCATGAAATGAGATTTCTTGATTGATAAAGCACAAAATAAAAACTTGCCGTATTATCTTCTTTGCGTTTTTCAAAATCGTCAAGAGGATAATGCCACCATTTAATTTTAGGTAAAAAGTCTTTATCTTTGTTGTAATTTTTCAGAGCATTACAAACATTAATTGCAAACGGCAAGGCCAAAAGTCCGGTCAAAATATTAAAATACAATGTTGTAACAGCAAAGAAAATTATAGATAAAAAACCAAGAGCATAAAGAAAATACAGGACATACACGGCACAATTTTTATCTCCTATTCTGCAACAGAGAGTTTTTTTGTGTGAAACCATATCGCTGTCAAAATCAAGGACGGTATGCACGTACAAAACACCGACCGTAAATGCCCCGACAGCAATAGAGAGAATAAAAACATTCCATGAAAAATAACCGCACATCACATAAAAAACACCTTCAAAAAACAAAGGTCCGAAAGCAATACCGACAGCGAGTTCGCTTAAACCGACACGAGAAAACCACGAATACGAGAGTGTTAAAATTCCACCGATTACAGTCAGCCATAAAACATCAATACCGCTTCTGAAAAACAGAATCACACCGACAGAAAAAGCGATTAAACAGTAGATAATAACAACTTTCAATACATCATTCAAAGTTACAGTACCGTCTTTTATATAAATACACTTATTTTTAACAACAGTACTCATCATATTACCGTCTTTAAGCATCTGCTTATAATCAAAATAATCATCCGCAAGATTAGTCGCAAGATGTGCAAAAGAAATACCTATAAGAGCAAGAATACCATTTAGAATATTCCCTCCATACAAAACAAGAGAGTAAACAAAAATCACAAGCCAGGACAATATTGTCATAGGCAGAGAAAAAAGCCGTGAAACCGAAAGCCAGAACCATATTTTTTTTATCATTTTAAAAGACCTTTTATCCCAACAACAGACTCATAGCTGGCTCCTGCTTCCAGTAATTCTTCCGCAGAGAACCCGAAAAGAGTAACCAGACCATAAACATTATTATCACCGGATTTCAACATATCAACAACCATATTCACGGCATCTTCACGTGAAAGGTTGGAAACTCTGTCATTAATGCCGAGCTGAAAACTTCTTTTTTTAGCCTTACCCATTACTGCCCCCGGAAATACCAACTCCGAGAGCAAGCAAAGCTGCCCCTATCATGCCGGAATAATTTCCGGCAATACCTTTTACAACTTTTGTTGGAGTGGTGACAATTTCTTTATTAACAGCATCAGTTAAGTATTTTTCGTCAACAAATTCAGCCATAGAACCTGACAGAACAATAACATCCGGATCAAAAAGATTTGCAAGCCCGATAAGCCCTTCACAAATATCATTCTGCCACATGTTAAATATTTTTGTCATCAAAGCATCGTTTTTTTTCCAACCGTCAATAACATCATATGTTGTTATATCAGGATTTCCTGAAATTTCTTCAGCCGTATGTTTCAAGCCTGTCCCTGATGCATAAGCTTCAAAACAGTCCCAGCTTCCGCAGGTACAATGTCTATGCTTATCTGTACGCATTTTAAAATGCATTTCTCCTGCAGCACCGTTTTTGCCTTTATACAGTTTATTACCAAGGATTATACCGCCGCCGACACCGGTTCCGAGAGTTATCATAATCGAATACGGCATTCCTTTAGATGCACCTATAACATGTTCAGCCCAGGCAGCGGCATTAGCATCATTTTCCACAAAAACCTTTTTCTTTGTACTCAAAGCCGAGAAATCCATAGTCGGATACTCGCTTGCAATATTACCGGTAGAACCCAAAATACCGTTATTTGAATTATTAACAGCCCCGCATGTTGCAAAAGCTATAACATCAACTTCATCCTCGTGGCAAGCAATAATATCTTTAAAAATTTGTTTTATTTCTGCAAAAGTTTTAGGAGTATGGCGTTTTTCTATTTCTGAAATAATCTCGCCTTTTTCATTGACAATGGCATTGTATATCTTTGTTCCCCCGACATCAATCGCTAGAGCTTTTCTCATCAAATCCCGACCTCTTATTTATTTCTCTGGACAAATCTTTTTGTTATAAGCTGCGGCCTTGTAATTGCAGAGCCGATAACTACACAGTGTGCACCCAGTTCAAATGCTTTATCAACCTGCCATGGTTCCCAGATACGCCCTTCAAGCACTACAGGTGTTTTTGTCCGTTTTGTAAGTTGCTCCAACAATTCAAAATCAGGTCCGTCTTCGCTTGCCGTCGAATGTGTTGTATAACCTGAAAGTGTTGTTGAAATTATATGGGCTCCAAGTTCAACGCATCTCAAACCTTCCTCCAATGTCGAAACATCAGCCATAGCAATACGTTTGTTTATCTTAATATATTTAATAATTTCTTCAAGCTTACAGCCGTTCGGACGAGGTCTTTCCGTTCCGTCAAACGCAATTATATCTGCCCCGGCTTCAACTAACGCAATAACCTCTTTTAATGTAGGCGTAATATAGACAATCTCTTTCCAATTAGGAGGAATCACATCCGGCTTTGTTATACCTATGACCGGAACATCAAAAAGAAACTTTGCATTTTTAACGTCCCTTGTACCGGCAACTCTCAACCCGCCGGCTCCGCCCTTAACAACGGATTTCATCATAGCCACCATACATTTTTCAAGATACAGAGGCTCTGAAGGCATAGCCTGAACAGATACCACAACCTTATTCTTCAAACGATTAATCATATCCATGGCTATATTATATTATAAATTTTTATATTTTTAAACTGATTTTTATATTTATTTTTCAAATATAAATATTCTATAATATTTTAATTTATAACCGCTTTGAATTTTTAAATATTTATTACAAATATAAAACGCTTCCGCATTCATTTTAGAAAGACTGCTTGTCATAACGGGAATTTTTAAATATTCTTCATTTGATTTTACAGGAAAGGTATTATAGTTTTCATCCCATATGTAAAACACTCTGTCTGAAGATTTCATTGGTTCAATAACCCGCTTAACAAAATCTTTTTCAAAATCAGGATTAACACGATGAAAATCACTTACATAATCGCGATAAGCATCATACTTATTTGTTAAATTCGGCTTCATTGCATAGCTTTCATGAACAAAATCCTGAAGCAAACTAAATTTTCTTCCGCCAAAATCTAAATATTTATCAAAATCATTCTTTCTCAGTGCTAAAACGATTGTATCGTTTGATGAGATTTTATTATTTACCATTATCATAGCTGCCGGCTTTTCTCCCAGATCACGATAACCTCTGACAGCACTTTGCGGAGAAAATATCAGATAAAATATATTAATAACAAACAAATATCCGACAATAACCCACAGAAATTTCCTTTTAATCTCGCTTAAGCCTAATGATACCAGAAGTAAAAACGGAGGAACAGCAAGAATCGTATATCTGGTAAGCATTCTTAATCCGCTGTTCATACATAGAATAGTTTCAAATAACAAAAATAAAACAGGTATGCCTAAGATTACATAGTTTATTTTATCAGTTTTTACAGCCTTATACATTCCCCAGAATGCAATCAAGACCGGGATATAAATAAAGAAAAGCTGCATTAGTCCCAGCGTAGGTATATAAACCTTTGGATTATTATAAACAGCAATCAAACATGGCGTGAAAAAATTCTGGATTAAAACGAAGACCGTAAAAATATTACTCGTAAAAATCCACGCTGCCCCTTCATATTTATTCATATGAGTCAATATAAAAATTACAAAAGGAAGAATTAAAAGAACAAGTGCTGCATTTGCAATCAAAAAGTTTTTAAGAACATTTCTTCTTTTAATTATCAAATAAGCAAGAAATACTATTCCTTGAGCAATTACATATAAAATACCTATTGTAAATGTATAAATAATCAACAAATTTGAAATAACATACCCTATATAAGCCCACACCTTATTTCGTTTAATAATGGCTGCCAAAAAGTACAAAGATAAAGTAACAAATAAAGCCAGAAAAATGTAGAATTTTACTTCCTGAGAATAAAAAATTAAAGTAGCATTTATAGCAGTCAAAAAAGCAAATATATTACCTGTTTTTGAGTCCTTTAACTCTTTACCGGCAAAATATGCGGCAATTACATTTAAAACTCCGGCCAGCACTGAAAATAGCCTTATTACAATATCTCCATTACCGAAAAGTTTAATCCAACCGGCCAACAAAATTTGATAAAGAGGGAAATGCACGTCAGCTTGCACTGATGCTTCAATTATGTCATTAATATTTCCGGCTATAGTTTGATTATACATAACCATTTCATTATGCCAGAAACCCGCCGGTTTATCTAAAAATAAAAGCCTTAATACCAGCCCTAACAACACTATTATTAAAAAAATTACATGCTCCCTTTTCATTTTACTATCCCCCATCACCACAATTATTTTTAATATTAACATAAAATAGTTTATTTGTTATATAATTCTTAATAAGAGAGGTAGTCAAATATGAAAAAAAGTTTGGTTAAATATCCGTTCCTAACAAAAGAAGTAGAAGTATATGTACGAGAAAACGGTCATACAATAGTTCTTGCACATAAAGAAGGAGCTATGGCAAATGTCAGTACATGGGTAAAAACAGGTTCAATAAATGAGGACGATAGAATTAACGGAATATCACACTTTTTGGAACATTTGATGTTTAAAGGCACTCACAAACATAAAGCCGGAGAATTTGACAAAATTCTTGAAGCAAAAGGGGCTATTGTTAATGCCGCTACCTGGAAAGATTACACTTTTTACTATGTAACTCTGCCAAAAGGGGAAGGAAATAAAGATTTATTCCAAACAATAGAGCTTCATGCGGATATGATGCTGGATCCAGTTCTTCCGGAAGAAGAAATCGGCTCGCCGTTTGATTTAAATGATACAACAGTAACCGATAAAAGAGAACGACATGTTGTAATTGAAGAAATTAGAATGCGAAAAGATCAGAACTGGACAAAAGTTTACAATGCATGTAATTACAATATGTACACAAAACACCCTTACAAACGCGATGTTATAGGAACACCGGAAATTATCTCGCAGGTAACCAGAGATGATATTATGAACTATTATCAAACTTTTTATTCCCCTGCAAATATGACAACAATTATTGTCGGAGATTTTGATCACGATGAAATTTTAGCAAAAGTTGAAAAAGAATTCGACTTTAAAGGCAGAAAAAATCCGGAAAAAAGAATTAACGAGCCCGACAAACCTGTAACAGAAACAAAAATTGTTGAACTAACCGGACATATAAATACCGGATATGTAATGTTCGGCTGGCTAGGCCCTAAAGCCGCTGACTTAAAAGGTACCATATGTCTTGACTTAATAAGTATAATCTTTGGCGACGGTACCAGTTCAAGACTTTACCAGAATTTAATCGAAAAACAGCCTGAACCTGTTTTCAATATGATTAACAGTGAACACTATCAGTTTAAAGACGGAAACAATTTCTTTATTCAGGGTAATTTCAAACCGGAAAGTAAAACTCTTGCAATTACACTAATAAAAGAAGAACTTGCTAATCTTCTTAACAAACCGATAACTGAAGCAGAATTATTGAAAGCAAAAAAGAAAACTAAATCACGTCTTGCATATTCGGCAGAAACTGTATCAGAAATCGGAGAAACTATCGGATACTACACAACAGTATGCGATAATCTGAAATTGATAGAAGATTATTTGAATGACCTTGATTCTATATCAATAGAAGATTTGAATACTGCAATAAAAACATACTTAAATATAGATAATGCCGTAATTTCAGTACTCATGCCTGAGAACTAATTACTATGGAAGATTCTTAAAATAATCATTATCAGTCAATGCTCTATAAGTACACCCGAGGCCATTATCACGAGCAGAGCTTTCTTTACTGCAATCTCCAGTCCATGCGTTTTCATCACCTGTAATAATCGCCATATGATTATTTGGAGACCCCATAGGAATTACCCTTTCTTTATAAATTTCAAATGAAAATAAATCGTGGCCCCAGGCATTCGGGCCTTTACCATAGCCGTTAACATCAACCGAAATAACTATACCGTGTTGTGAGGTAGAAGAATTGTTAATCATGATAAACATTCCGTCAGTTAATATGGCTTGTCCCTCATTGAACCAATCCAAAGTAACATTTTGACTTTTATTATAAGTTTTATATTTAGATACTCTTGAATATTTATCATCATCAGAAGTAAGGTCTGCGGTAATACATCCGCTCTGTCCGCAATCTCCATACTGTTGAATATACTTTTTAAAAACAGGAGCAAACTTGTTTGCAGGATAATTCTCCCATGTTACATCAAGCCCTTCTTCATAATTCATTCTCTGAACGGCTTGTTGAAGAATTGAATAAGCCTTTTGTAATCCGACATATAACTCTTTATGCCTTGTTGAGTTAATCAATGTCGGCAAAGTCATTGCTGCAACCACACCAATAATACCCAACGTAATTAATACTTCAGCTAACGTAAACGCATATTTATTTGAGTTTCTAACAAAACATAATCCAAAAAATTGCCGACTTATGCAATGGATTTTATTAATCATTTATACCTCCAAAATATGATACTGCATATCATTATTATGTATTATTATATCACTTTTGTCAAGAATATATGACCTATTTTATCATAACAGAATTTGCAAATCCATTATATGATTTGTAAAGGAGAAAAATATGACTTGCGTTAAAGATTTATTCAGTAAAAGAATAAAAGAACTTCGAAAAGCAAAAAACTTAACACAAGAGCAATTTGCAGAACTTATTGGAATTGACCCGAGAAATATTATTAAGATTGAAAATGGACAGACTTTTCCACGGGTTCAAACTCTTGATAAAATAATTAAAGTTCTTGATATTACGCCAGAAGAACTATTCAAAAATGAACACCTAATGGATATAAACATTTTGAGACAAAAAGTATTTGATAAACTTGAAAAAAATGATGAATTAATCCGACTTATTTACAAAATGATTTTTTAATAAAATTTGTCATTATTTATACACATCATTAATATATTCAATGCCGCCTTTTGATACAGGCAGACAATGAGATATATTCGGGTGAAAATAGATTGCACCGTTTGAATTTTTTATGATTGTAATACTAAATAAATCTTCCCCAGCTTGATTAGGTTTTGCAAAACCGTTTGTATCAACGGCAAAAATAGGCCGCCGGTCGTTTTTCGTCACATTATAAACTATAACATTACTTCCGTCAGGCATTACAAAAGCATCATCATATTCGTTTAGCATCTCTTCAGAAAAACCTACACATCTTTCTTTATTCGTATAACTTTCATATACCGGAATACATTCATCTTTAAGAGCGTTTCCATGACAGTATTTCTGAACTTTTAAATTTGATACGAATGTTTTATAAAACTCATCACAGTTGGAAAAATCATGATTTCCGGTACCGTCAGAAATATAATAACAGCCGGTATTACCTCCCATTTGAGCTACAGTTTTTAATAAAGCATTTGAATATGAAGCATAAATAGACTGAAAACGCTTAACAGTTTCTTTTTTATTAACAGATTTTATCGCCATTGCACTTGCGTTATAAACAAGCAAAACAAAAAGAGTAAGCAATAAAATAAACGTAAAATTATAAGCAGGCATTTTTCTCATTAAACAACTTCCTCCGGTTCAACAACAAAATCAATAATAACCGGTCCATCTGTAGTAAAAGCCTTTTCTAATGCCGAATTTATCTCTGATACCTTGCTGACTCTTAATGCAAAAATGCCATAGCTCCGGGCAAGTTTAATAAAATCCGGATTTGAAATTTTCGTTTGCGAATATCTTCCTCCGCAGAATTTCTGTTGAAGCTGTCTGACCATACCAAGATAACCGTTATTAAGAACAAATATTTTTACAGGCAAATTGTAATCCACACAAGTTGCAAGTTCATGAAAATTCATCTGAAAAGAACCGTCACCGGAAATACAAATAACAGGCTCACGATTCAATGCAATACAAGCTCCTATTGCAGCAGGCAATCCAAAGCCCATAGTTCCTGAACCTCCCGATGTAATAAACTTACGCGGTGCTGAAAATTTATAATTTTTGGCCGTCCATATCTGATGCTGACCGACTTCCGTAGCTACAACAGGATTAAAGGATTTGCAGTATTCATATATTTGTTGAATAACCTCAAATGAACACATCATATTGGATTGCTTCTGAGGTTTTTGATTTTTAGCAACATAATCACGCACATTATTAATCCATCTACTACGCAAAATTCTGTCAAAGCTATAAACACCTGATTTAAACTCACAAACTAAATCTTTAAGTATTTCTTTTGCATCTCCGACAATGGCAAGATGAGCCGGAATAATTCTTGAGATTTCTTTTTCATTTATATCAAGCTGAATAAATTTACGGGACAGTTCATCATTATTAAAACAACAGGTAACTCTGTCATTAAATCTGGCTCCGATTGAAAAGACAAGATTACTTTCTCTTACAGTTTTATTTGCGGACAGGTCACCAAAAATCCCTATCATTCCAGCATAATTTTCATCATTAAACGGATAAGTACCGAGTCCCATCATAGTATTTACAACAGGAATATCAAGAAGTTTTGCAAATTCAGTAAGTTCTTTTGCCGCATCTGATGTTACTACCCCGCCTCCCGCAACAATAACAGGCCTTTCTGCAGTGCAAAGTTCATTAAGCACCCGTTTTATGTCCCCTGTTGGAATAATTTTCCGGAGTGCAAAGGTCTCATCAGGATTATATTCAGCATTTTGAGTAAAAATATCCTTAACTAAATCAACAACAACAGGACCCTGTTTGCCGGATAAAGCCGTCGAAAAAGCGTTAATAAGCACTGCCTGCAAATCATTTACATCTCTTACCTGATAAGCAGCCTTTGTACAAGATTTTGTAATATCAACAATATCAACTTCCTGAAATGCATCTTTACCGATTAAGGAAGAAAAAACCTGCCCAGTTAATACAACAACAGGGTACCCGTCAAGATATGCATTAGCAATTCCCGAAACAGTATTTGCAGCCCCCGGACCGGAAGTAACAAGCACTACTCCACATTTACCGCTAACTCTGGCATAACCCTCAGCAGCGTGAACAGCTGACTGCTCATGTCTTACAAGATAGTGCTTTATGTCGTTCTGCTTAAATAGCTCGTCATAAATACTTAACACAATTCCGCCGGGATAACCGAATATTGTATCAACCCCTAAATTTTTCAAGGTCTTAACAATAATTTCCGCACCTGATAAAGTAATTGTATCCGTACTCAACGACGACATCATAACATCCTTTTGGCATAAATTTTAGCACAGGTGACAACACACGTCAAACATTGAAAAAGGCAGACTATTTCTAGGTATGCCTTTTCCTTTAAAATTTACCTGAAGCTTCATACCTCTCATAAGTAAGCTTACCGGTTCGCATAGTATCAAACATTGCACCATAACCAGAATGTTGATCTGCAAATTTCTTTTTAACGGCGAAACTGAAACAATCATATCCATATTGATTTTGACCGTTTGACCCATCTAAATCAAAAAAGATTTCTGCACAATGAGAACTTTCATAAGTTGTAGTAACAGGATTCCCTGAAGAATCTAAAACATAATTTCCATCAGCATCAAGTTCATGCTTTGTATAAGTAGTAACACAACCGCCATTTGAGTTTCTTTTTCCAAACCATATAAGAGTTCCGTCTGACAGAACTGCACGTTCTCCGCCCACAGAACCTGATGCTACATTTCCGAAACCGTCATTTGTTCTGTTTTTTGGTTTTATTTTATATATACCACCGCAACCTTTTGAATCATTTGAAGCACATCTTTCTACAACCTGAAGATGCCGTAATATACCGTCAAACTGCTCAGCTGCAGACATATTTGTTTCAAATAACGCTTCATAATCACTTCCCCCTAATCTCGCACGTTCCATATCCATTGCATTAATAATTTCTGCATATGCTCGTTTTAATTTATTGACAATAACAACTTCACGATATCTTCCCATAAGTCCAGGCATTGTCATTGCGGCAACCACACCGATTATACCAAGGGTTATGAGGACTTCTGCAAGCGTAAAGGCTGTCTTTTTCTTAGTAAGTAAACCCTCCGGCCCATCTGTGCCACCACCCTTACAAGGGAGATTTTTATTCTCTAATTCTCTCAAAACATCAAGCGGAGAGCTTAAATCACTTTGCCCCCCCCCCGTAAAGGCTTGTCTGTACTGCATTTTCCATATTATTACTCTCCTTTAGTTATAGTATTACTTTATATTATATTTGAATTTAATTATTAATACATCAAATCTTATCATAAAATACAAAAGAAATTAATCATTACCGGAATATATTCTTACATAATTCCAATAACTCCTGAAAACTTTCTTCACATAATTTTTAGTTTCAGGATAAGGAATCTGTTCGACAAATTCATCAGTATCATTATAATAAATATTTTGTTTCCATGAATTTACAGAACCGATACCTCCGTTATAGGCAGCGATTGAAGAAATATCCATTCCAGAAAGCATACTTTTTAAAAATGCATAATACGCATTACCCAATCTAATATTATCGTTAGGATTTTTCAGATTATACTTTCCAATTCCGTTCTTTTGTGCTACCTCTGCTGCAGTTGCCGGCATTAATTGCATCAGACCAACTGCCCCAACACCGCTTTTGGCATTTGGATTAAAATAACTTTCCTCTCTAACTATCGAAAGCATCAAAGGTATATTATTTCCAAACTTATCTGCATCAGCTTTTACCTCATCAAAGTAATGCAACGGATAAACAAGCCGCCATCTTAAATCGTATTTATCAGGTTTTTCTGCCAGCTCATCCATAGCATCACGGGCAGAAACGATAGATTGGCTGTAATCGCCTTTTCGGTATTCAATCCAACTCTTTAGGAAGCCGTCACCTCTTGCAAATTCCTCTAAAACATCAAAGTCATTTAATGAAATTAAAGTTTCCAAAATAGGAGGTTTTTTATTATATGGATACTCAACAGGCTGTTCTTTTATATGATTAGTAATCAACGCCCCTCTGGTATGATTCATACGCAAATAAGCTCTATAAGCATAATATGTATCCGGATATTTTGATATTACACTTTTATAATAGCTCATATAGCCGCTGTAATCGTGCTTTTTCTCGGCAATACGCCCCATCCAGTACATAACCATCGGAGTAAATTCAGACGACTTAAATTTATTCAAAAAATCCATACCAATCTTTTCAGCATTACCTAAATCATTTTTTCTGATAGTTTCTAAAAAAATCTGAGATAAAGCATCATCCACGAAAGGACTGTCAGGATATTTAAGATATAAGTCTTTAAAACATTGAGATTTAGCAGAACTGTCCGAATATGAACATTTTATATCCCAAATGTAATCTTTTCCCTTTGAATTTGCAAGATAAAATAAACGATTTGCACCTTCATATTTTGAAGGGAAAAGTTTTAAATAAGTATCAACAGCATCGTAAATATCATAATTATCAATATATTGTGCATGATGCTGCAGCCCCCATTCAGTGAGATATTTAACTCTGGCAATATTTCCGAGAGCATATGCATTTTGAACTTCTATAGCCCAGGATTCCTTAAAATTAACTTTTTTCAGCAGCTCCTCTGCCTTCTTATATTCATTAAACAAATAGTAAGACTTAGCCATCAAAAGATAATCATCCGCGACAATAGACTTGTCAAGACTAAGCCAGCTGTCAATTACATTCAGAGCCAACCGTCCGGAAGGAGCTTTCTTCAAATAATGCCGAAAGTAATTCTCTACATCAGTTTTCTTTGATTCCGGGAAAATTTTATCCGGCGAATTTGTGTAACTCTTCATTAAAATTAAACCGGAATAATACTCTGCAGCAATAGCAAAATCAGTATGCGGATAAGCTTCAATAATTTCATCAAAATACTTCTTAGCAGTAGCAGGATCATCTTTTACCAGTGTCTGTGCCGCCAAATATTTGGCTTTCGGACTCAATTTATGGTTAGGGTAAATTTTAAATAAAGCCCGATATTTTTTTATTGCAGTATCCGTATCTTGAATTTTTTCAGCACATTCAGCCTGATGATACAATGCAATAGGCTTTAATTTTGAAAAAAAACTTACTTTTGAAAATAAATAATATGCATTTGCATATTTTTCATTTTTTAAATCATTAATAGCCTCTTTATAAACTTTTTCAGTCTTAACCGGAGACTGGTAAACCAATACCCCGATAAACCAACTAACTATTATAATCCCAATCAGTATTAATAAAAAATTTCTCTTACTACCCATATCTGACAATATTTTAACAAAAATACGCCAAAAAGAAAATAGCAAAAAAATTTTTGAGCAGGTTTATATAAAAAACATATGAATATTACGCGTATAAAACAAAATAACAACCCAAACTTTACTGCTTTACATATAGCACGGACAAAAAGTAAAATTTCCGATATGAAAGAAATTTGTCTTGATATATATAAAATAACTCCGGAAGATTACGAATTTTTGAATATATTAGGCAAAACAACAGATTTACACAAACTTATGCCGGAAATAAAATACTCGGAAGTCGATGTCTGGCAGGAATTATTAAAGATTGCGGTAATTAAAGCCAAAAATAACGGCTACCTTGCCGTTCATAACAAGAAACCGTGCGGGCTTATGCAATTTACAAAAACTGATAAGAAATATAACCTTGATATAATTTGTACAATTCCGACCGAGATAAACACAAGAGTTCCTAATGTAGGCAAAAGCTTAATGAGTATAATGTTTGATGACTTTATGAAAAGCAACGCAAACAGAATTGAATTAGCTGCAGTAACAAATGCACCATTTAATGCTTATATAAAATATACACGTCTTGGCTTTAAGCAAACCGGCGGTGAAAATGGAGTTGTATCAATGAAACTCACAAGAGAGAAATTAGCAGAAACAATGAGAACGATACAAAAATACCTAAAAACAGAATATTTAAATCCTACAAAAACAATTAATCTTGACAATTTGTAACAAAAAAATAGCCGGTTGGGTAATTGTAAAGGGGGAACTTCTCTATTTAAATAA